>Ga0181525_10000150_pt1 | contig 64028 bp, 43 predicted proteins | sample PEATcosm2014_Bin_48_FD_121100 | JGI IMG/M metagenome (GOLD analysis project Ga0181525, IMG submission 121100) | Peatland microbial communities from MTU Mesocosm Facility, Houghton, MI, USA - PEATcosm2014_Bin06_10_metaG | ecosystem: Environmental > Terrestrial > Soil > Wetlands > Peat | place...
CGCCGGTATTCAAACGCCCCGCGAGCGCGGAAGTTTTTCGTTCGCCAGCAAGGAACGCGCGCGCTATTTTTATCCCATGATGGATTCCAGCGCGACTCGTGTCGCAAGTCTTTACATCCACGTCCCGTTCTGCGCGCAAAAATGCGCCTATTGCGCCTTTTATTCCGAGGCCTCGTCCGGCGAACTGGTGAACCGCTACGTCGCCGCGCTCGTCCGTGAATTGGAAATGGTCGCGCCCGACCTCAAGCCCAAAACCCTCTTCTTCGGCGGCGGCACGCCGTCGCTGCTGAATCTCCGGCAATGGGAACAAATCCTGCGCGTGATGGAAAAGCTGAATCTGCTCGGCGCGGAGGAATTCACCATCGAATGCAATCCGGCGACGGTTTCATCCGACAAGGCAAAATTGTTCCGCGACTTCGGCGTGAACCGGATTTCAATGGGCGTCCAGTCGCTCGATGAAAAATTGCTCGACCGGCTTGGCCGCATCCACTCGCGCGAAATGGTTTTCAAATCGTTCGACATCCTGCGCGCCGCCGGCTTTGAAAATCTCAATCTCGATTTGATGTTCGCGATCCCGACACAGACGATGGAAATCTGGCGCGCGACGCTGGCCGAGGCGATGGCGATGCAGAGCGAGCATTTGTCCAGCTATGAAGTGATTTACGAGGACGACACGCCGCTGTTCGCCCAGATGAAGGCTGGTGAATTTGACGTGGACGAAAATCTGGCGTGCGAAATGCATGACGGATTGGTTTCGTGCGCCACCGCCGCCGGATTTCACCAATACGAAATCGCCAACTTTGCCAAGGGCGGATTGAGCAGCGAAATGATTCCGTCGCTGGCCTGCAAACACAACGTGAATTACTGGCGCGGCGGTCCTTTTTACGGGCTTGGTCCGAGCGCGACGGGTTATGTGCGCGGCGTTCGCACAAAGAACTGGGCGAACACGCAGCTTTACTGCGAGCAATTGGAAAATGGAAAACGCGCCATCGAATCCCGCGAGGAATTGCCGCCGCTGCGGCGCGCCGGCGAGACAGCGGCGTTCGGTTTGCGGATGAACGCCGGCTGGCCGTTCAATGAATTTCAGCGCGTGACTGGTTTCGATTTGCGCCGCGAATGGCTCGCGGAAATGAACCAGTTGGCCGGACGCGGCTGGGCTTCACGCGACGCAAACGGCTTCCAACTCACGCCTCAAGGTTTGCGTTTTGCTGATTCAGCGGCGGAGCTTTTTCTGCGCTGAAATTCAAGCTTCCGGCAGCCGGACGGTAAAAGTCGTTCCGGTGTCTTCTTCGCTGGAAACTTCAATCGCGCCGCCATGCGCTTCCACGATGGCCTTCGCAATCGCGAGGCCGAGGCCGGTGTTGCCCGAACCCGTGCGCGATTTGTCCCCGCGATAAAACCGTTTGAAGATATGCGGCAAATCCGCCCGCGGAATTCCCGCGCCGGTGTCGGAGACCGCCAGCACGGCCATGCCATTTTGCGATTCCAATTTCACGCGCACCTCGCCTCCGGGCTTGTTGTATTGAATCGCGTTCGTCAAAAGATTGGTGACGACCTGCGCAAGGCGTTCGGAGTCGCCGGTGATTTCGAGCGGTGACAGTTCGGAAAAGATTTTCACGCCGCGTTCCTCGGCAATCGGTTTGACCAATGCGATGCATTCATTCACGGCGCTGGAAAAATCAAAGCGCAGCCGCTTCAACGACTCCTGCCCGGCGTCAAGCCGCGCCAGCTCGAGCAGCGCCCGGATTAATTTCCGCATCCGTTGCGCCGCGCGCTGGCAAGCCTCGACGGTTTCCTTGTAACTCGCGGCGTCGCGCTCGCGGGTCAACGCCGTTTGTGTCTGCGTCAGAATGACGGAAACGGGCGTGCGCAATTCATGCGCCGCGTCGGAGGCGAATTGTTTCTGCTGCGCGAACGCGGCGTCGAGCCGGGCGAAGGTAGAATTGAGAACGGAAGCGAGCTGGCCGAGTTCGCTTTCAGTTTCAGCGACGTTGATGCGCTGCGATAAATCGCCGGCGGAAATTTTCACGGCGGCAGAGCTGATATCTTCAATCGGCCTGATGGCACGCGAAACAAACCACCAGCCGCCCGCAAGGCCGACGAGCAAAATCAAACCGCCAACCGAAGTCAAATTAATGGCTGTGCGCCGAAGCTCCTTCAATTCTGGCACGATGGAGCAACCGACCAGAATTGTTTCGCCTGACGGCGTCATGTCAAAGGTCTGACGAAATCCGTTTTCGGTCCATGCGGAAGGTGGCTTTGGTCCGATTGATTCTGGTGCCCGGTTGATTTTAGAAAGAGAATACGGATTCGTTCCATAAAACGTTGGCCAGTTGCCGCCGCGGGCGATTTCGCCACCATCGCGGGAGTTGATCATAAAATAAAAGCCCTCCGGCTGATTGGTGCCGAATAAATCGGCTGCCTCTGGCGGCAAAACAAAATTTTCCGGCGGCGCATTTGGTTGCGGAGGCAAATCCTCCGCCATTTGGTCGGGTGGAGGACGGTTGAACGGGAAACGGCCCCTGGCCGGCGGGCGCGGCGGATGAAGCGTGGTTGCCAAAACGGAAAAGCGGCGATGCAGTTCGTCGTCAACCAGACGCATTTGCCGTCCATATTCCAGTTGATACGCCGTGACACCGAAACCCGCGAGCACCAGCACCAGAATCAGGCCATACCAGATTTGCAGCCGCCATTTGATGGATTTGGGAATCATGGCTGGGGAACATTGAACATTGAACATCGAACATCGAACGCCCAACTGAATATCAGCGCGCCGCACTGCCATTCGATGTTCAGCGTTCGATGTTGGATGTTCGATGTTTTCATTTCATTCAATGCAATAGCCGTGGCCGCGCCGGGTGACGATGAATTCCGCGCCGAGCTTTTTGCGGACGTTGGAAACGTGAACGTCGAGCAGGTTGGACAGCGAGCTTTCATTTTCGTCGAACAGATGCTCGTAAAGCTGGGTGCGCGTGACGACTTCGCTGCGATGCAGCGCGAGAAATTCCACCAGCGAATACTCGCGTGCGGTCAATTCCACCGGCTTCTCCTTGAGCGAGACATTCCGAGCAGCCGTGTTAATTTTCACGCCGCCGATTTCGATAACGTTCGTGGTCTTGTTCGCGCTGCGGCGGATGATGGCGCGAAGACGGGCGAACAATTCCGACAAATCAAACGGCTTCACGACGTAGTCGTCCGCGCCGGTGTCGAGACCGCGCACGCGGTCGCGGGACTGGTCGCGCGCGGTGAGCATGAGCACGGGCGTCTTTTTGGTCTTGCGCAGGCGCTTGAGAATTTCCCAGCCATCCATTTTCGGCAGCATCACATCCAGCACGATGGCGTCGTAGTCGCAGCCCTCGGCGCTGAAAAGTCCGTCTTCGCCGTTGTCGGCGGTGTCCACAGCGTAACCTTCCTCGCGCAGCGCCTGGGCAAGGCTGCGGAGCAGGTCGGGTTCGTCTTCGACAATCAGGATTCTCATGTTAGCCGTGATCGCGGTTGGTTTAACACAACCGCATCCTGCCGTCACTCTCGCAGGTGCAACCTTAAGGGAAGATTAAGGCGCTGGCTGGGAAATTAACTTGGAAAAGTTAAAATTATTTGTGCCTTCACGTTTTCTTAAGGTTGGTTCGGGTAAGGTGGCGGCATGAAAACTCAAACTCGCACCCAAAATAAAATCACCGGTGGCAGTTTTGTTTTCGCGCTCGCGGGATTATTCACGCTTGTGATTTCAGTTCACGCCGCCGACCCGCGCACGAATTCTTGGTTCACCACCTACGCCGGCCAATACGCGCGCATTTACACAAACAACGCCATGAAAACCGCCGGCACGACGCTGACCAACTGGAGCAACGGCTCGCAAACCCAGACCAATCCCGCTTACTGTGGCGTGCAAGAGGTTTATTCCTCGACGAACTGGGTTTATGTCCGCAGCACTGGACTCGCCAGTTACAACATGGGGCCGTGGCAGAACGGCGCGTTTCCGAATTTGCCGGTGAACCAGAAATTGCTTTACCGCTTCCCGCGCACGAACGCCGTGCCGACAACAAAAACCATCACTGGCGGCGGGCAGATCGGGATTTTCGTGGACGGCGTCGAAATGTTCAACAGTTGGGACGCCTTTTATTGGAACGGCACGACGGACACCAGCGGCGCCGGCACCGGCTATTGGAACCGCGACGCCTACGTGAACGAAGGCGCCACGTTCGACGCCGGCTACGCGCACCAGCAAAACACCGGCACCTATCATTATCACGCCGATCCCATCGGGCTGCGTTACCAGCTCGGCGACCATGTGGATTACAACGCGGCGGCAAAAACTTACAACGAGGACACGAACACGCCCACAAAACATTCGCCGATTCTGGCGTGGACGTCAGATGGATTTCCGGTTTACGGTCCTTACGGTTATTCCAACGCGACGAACACCGGCAGCGGCATCCGGCGGATGATTTCCGGCTACGTCATCCGAAACGGAAATTACGGCACGAGCAATCTCACCGCGAACGGGCGCACGACCATTCCACAATGGGCCGTGCGGCTTTTCAACGTCAGCTCAAACCAGACCGGCCCGAACGTCAGCACCAGCTACCCGCTGGGGCGCTACATGGAGGACAATGATTATCTTGGCGACCACGGCTACACGCAGGGCGTGGATTTTGATCTGGACGAATACAACGGCCGCTTCTGCGTCACGCCGGAATTTCCGGGTGGCACATACGCCTACTTTGTCGCGATTTCGTCCAACGGCACGCCGGTGTTTCCTTACAACATCGGGCGCGGCTACTATGGCAGCCCGGTTGGAGGCACCATCTCGACCATCTCGGAAACCGTCGTGACGAATTTTCTCGGCAACACCAATTTAACTTCAACCCTCAACGCGCCCGGTGTCCAAAATGGAACGGTGACTTTAAGCTGGAGCGCGCTTGAAGGCGGCAGTTACCAGGTCGAGGCCACGACGAATCTTGCAAGCTCATCAGGCTGGACAGTTCTCGGCACGGGAGTTTCGCCAAATCAAATCACCGGCGGTTACACGAATGTCACGTCACTTGGCCAAAGGTTTTACCGCGTCGGACGGACTTCCGTTGCAACTTTCGACAGCGCGGGAACGACAACATTTTCGATGGGTTCCGTTGCGCCTGGCGGCAGTGCCAGCCGCGGTTCGACAGTCACCGTGACAACCACTCTGCCGAGTTCGCCACCGAATCCGCCGGCAAACGCGCCCATCACCAGCGTCGTGCTTGCGGGCAGCATCAGCGGGACGAGCATTTCGGATTCGACGCAAGGCATGGTCGTCGCCACGTTCACGATTCCGGCGAACGCCTCCACCGGCGCGCAGAATATCGTCGTCACTTTCACCAGCGGCCCGACCTACACGCTCACGGGCGGATTTACAATCAACTAAAATGAACCACACGCTGAAAATAATCCTGCTGCTACCGCTTCTGCTGGCAACCGGAGCGGACGCGGCGGATTTGCGCGTGGATTTTGTGCCACAATTCAATGGCACGCCGCTCATTTTTGATTCGCTCACAAATCAAACCGCCGCCGGACAAATGATTTCCGTCACACGGCTGGATTTTCTGCTGTCGGACATCGCATTGCGCCGCGCGGATGGAACTTGGATTGAGCAAAAAAACTGGTTCGCATTCATCGGCGCGCGCGACGGCAAAACCAATTTCACGCTGGAAAACATTCCCGCTGGAAATTACGACCATGTGCGCTTTCAGGTCGGTCTGCGGCCGGAAACCAATCACGGCGACGCCGCGCAATGGCCGGCCGGCCATCCGCTGAATCCCGAAGTCAACGGTTTATATTGGGGCTGGTCGAAGGAATATGTTTTCCTCGCGCTCGAAGGCGGCTGGCAAAATGGCGGTGAAAAAAGCGGCTTCTCCTACCACCTCGCCACCGACCGGGAATTGATGACGGTTGAATTGCCCGTTGCCCTGGATCTGAATTCCGCCCGTGAACTGCAAATCGCGTTGGACGTCGGCAAGATTTTCTCCGCGCCAAACAAGGTTGGATTGAGCGCTGCCAGCGACACCACCCATTCGCGAACGAACGACACACTGGCGGTCCAACTCCGACAAAATGTCGAGGCGTCGTTTGCGGTGGACGGCGTGCGCGATTTCTCGCCGATTGCCGAGCTGACGCGCGGGACTAACCACATCGAAATCGCGCCGAATGCCACGCCGTATCGTTTCACGTTCGCGGATTATTTCCCGCGACCGGATTTGCCGCTCGACAATCCGCTCACCGGAGAAGGCGTTGCACTCGGCAGCCGTTTGTTTTTCGACCGGCGGCTTTCTGCGGGCAATTCTGAATCATGCGCGACGTGCCACAATCCGCGCCTGGCGTTTTCGCAACCGCGTCGTTTCAGCCGCGGCGTGGACGGCAACATCGGCATCCGCAACGCGATGGCACTGGAAAATCTCGCGTGGAAGGATTCGTTCTTCTGGGATGGCCGCGCCGCGACATTGCGCGAGCAGGTTTTGCAGCCGATCCAAAATCCAATCGAGATGCACGAATCGCTTTCAACCGCCGTCGCCAAAATTTCAGCGGACACGGATTATCACCGACTTTTTGCCAGCGCCTTCGGCTCGCCGGATATCACTTCGGACAAAATCGCCCGCGCGCTGGAGCAATTTCTGCTCGTGCAGGTTTCGTTCGATTCCAAGTTCGACCATGTGATAAATGGCGCGGCGAGGTTCACGGACGAGGAGCGGCGCGGCTTTGTTTTGTTCAACACGGAATACGATCCGTATCACGGTCAATACGGCGCGGATTGCTTCCATTGCCACGGCGGGCCGTTGTTCCAAAGCCAGAGCTTTGCGAATAACGGACTGGATACCGCGTTCAGGGATTTGGGCCGTTTCAATGTGACGAAGCGCGCGGGCGACGAGGGAATATTTGCCGTGCCGTCGTTGCGCAACGTCGCCGTGACCGCGCCTTACATGCACGACGGGCGGTTCAGAACTTTGGAGGAAGTCGTGGAACATTATTGCACCGGCATGAAACGGAGTCCGACGCTCGACCCGAATCTCGCCAAGCATCCCGACGGCGGCGTGCCGTTGAGCGCGGAGGACAAACGCGCACTCGTCGTATTCTTGAAAACGCTGACGGACGCGCGATTTTTGCCGCCGGAATCACCGGTGAACCTGGCGCGAAAATAATTCGCAAATTTATTCCAGCTTAACGCTTCCTTAAGGTTCATTCGCGTAAATTGGCAGCGTAAAGATTCACACCGGCAAAACGAAAGAGAACACAAAATGAAAACGAAAATGAAAATCATGCTGACGGTGCTGGCGCTCGTGGCGTCGGCGTTCGCCGTCGGCGCGCAGGACGACAACGATGACCCGCCCATCGGTGGCGGTCCCGCTGGTCCCGGCGGCCCGGACGGCCCTGGTGGATGGCATCGTCCGCCGCCGTTGCCAATCGTGCAGGCACTCGACGTGAATCACGACGGCGTAATTGATTCAAACGAGATTGCCAATGCGAGCGCCGAGTTGCTGACGCTCGACAAAAATGGCGACGGCCAGTTGACCCCGGATGAATACCTGCCGCCGCTGCCGCCCGACGCGCCCACCGACGCGCCGCGCCCGCCGCTGCCGCCGATTGTCAGGGCGCTCGACGCGAATGGCGACGGTGTGATTGACGCGAACGAAATCGCCAATGCGCCTGCGGCATTGAGGTCGCTGGACAAAAACGGCGACGGCCAGTTGACGCGCGATGAGTATTGCCCGCCCCCGCCGCATCGCGGCAACAATCAGGCTGGCGGACAGAACCAGCCGGACGACATGCCGCCCGGGCCGCCCCCGGATGGTCAGTAAGCTTCTGTTCCGCTGAACAGAAGGCGGCGGGTTGATTTGCAAAGCCGGGTGTGAAGCAGTCAATCCGCCGCTTGCATTGAAGGAGATTTTGGCGAAAATGAGAACATTGTTTTCACGGCAGAGAGGTTAACAACATGAGCACAGCCAGATTCGAGGCCACGATTGCCACGAAAGTTTCCGTCGTTCGCAGCGAGCGGGAAACGCGCGGCCACTCGCTTGAGCAATTTGATGGCGAAGGCGCGCCCCGGAGGATTTCACTCGAAAGCCCGCAACTCGTGATTGGCCGGGCGGAAAACGCGGACATCCGCCTGGCGTCACAGAAGGCGTCTCGTCATCATGCGACGTTGAATCTGCGCGGGACGGATTTTATGATCCGCGACAACGACAGCCACAACGGCATCTTTCTGAACGGCGTGAAAATCCATTCCGCCATTTTGCGCGACGGCGACATTGTTCAAATCGCCGACTGCGCGTTCGTTTTCCGCGAAGGTTGATCATGCCGGCATTTGTCAAATTCTGGGGGACGCGCGGCTCGATCCCGACGCCGTCAAGCTGGACGCGCGTTTATGGCGGCAACACGCCGTGCGTCGAGGTGCGCTTCGACGACACGCTCTTCATCTGCGACGCCGGCTCCGGCATTCGTGAGCTGGGCAAGGACATCGTCGCGCGCAAGCCGCAGCCGAACGATTTGCACCTGCTCATCACGCACACGCATTGGGATCACATCCAGGGCTTCCCGTTTTTCATTCCGGCCTACTTGAAGCAAATGCAAATCCGCATTTACGGCGCGTCGAAAGACGAGAACCGCCCCTACGAACTTTTGTCCGGCCAGATGAACTCGGAATACTTCCCGGTTTCATTCAATCAGCTCGGCGCGAAAATCACCCCCGACCATTTTGAGAATTCAGAAAAGGAAATCGGCGGCGTGAAGGTGAGGAGCTTTCCGCTGAATCATCCCGGTGGCTGCAACGGCTACATCTTTGAAGAGAACGGGCGCAAAATCGTTTATGCGACCGACAACGAAATTGTGCCGCAGTCCGGAGAAAAATCTCCCGACCTGGAAAATGACAGCCCGCTGCGGAAAGTTTCCGGTTCGCTGGTTGAAGCCGCTCGTGGCGCGGACTTGCTGGTTGCCGACGCGCAATACGATGAGAAGGAATACGCCGCGAAAAAGGGCTGGGGACATTCGAGCTGCCTTTCCGTGACGGATTGGGCGATCCTGGCGGGCGTGAAAAATCTCGCCATTTTCCACCATGATCCAGAAATCACGGACAAGGACGTGGATGTGAGAATAGCCTCGTGCGTCCAGCGCGCAGCGCGGCTCGGCGGGAGGTTGACAATTTTCGCCGCGCGTGAAGGCGTTGAACTGAAATTTTAATCCGATGGACGACCAGACACAGACCAATCCGTTTCCGCCGGACAAGCTGTTCGTTCCGCCGCCCGGCTACAACGACCTTTCCGGCACGACGCTCGGCGGCTACAAGCTAGTCCGCAAAATCGCGCAGGGCGGCATGGGCGTGATTTACGAGGCGGTCCAGATCAAGCTGGCCCGCAAGGTCGCGCTGAAGGTTTTGACGGAGCAGCTCGCCACGCGCCCGGAATTTCTCCAGCGCTTCGAGCGCGAGGCGAAGGCCGCCGCTGCGCTGGACCATCCGAACATCGTGCAGGTGCATGATTTCGGCGAGGCGGACGGACGCCGCTTCATCATCATGGAGTTCATTGATGGCGAAAATCTTTCGGAATACATTTCGAAGCGCGGAAAAATCCCGGTTGAAAACGCGCTGGCCATCATCGAGCAGGCCGCGCTCGCGCTCAAGGCCGCCGCCGGGAAATCCATCGTCCACCGCGACATCAAGCCGTCCAATCTGATGGTCACGCGCGACGGCCGGGTGAAGGTCGCCGACATGGGGCTGGCGAAAATTCTGACGGAGGATTCGGAGCTGACGATGAGCAGCGTCAGCATCGGCTCGCCGCATTTCATCGCGCCGGAGCAGGCGGGCAGCTCGAAGACCGCCGATCATCGCGTGGACATTTATTCGCTCGGCGTCACGCTGCTGTATCTGCTGACGGGCAAATACGCCTTCGATGGTGACTCGCCGATTTCCATCGTGCTGGCGCACGCGACCAAGCCGCTGCCGAGCGGCGCGGAACTGGGCACGGACCTGCCGCAGGAAATCGAGGCGTTCATCCGGCGCATGACGGAAAAGGACCCGGCCAATCGCTATCAGGATTACGACTCGCTGCTCGCGGATTTGCATCTGGTTCAACGCGGTTATCTGCCGATGGCCGCGCCGCTGGCGTCGCAATCGCAACCGGCGCTGGAGCGTCCGGGGAGAAAACTCGTCGCCGCAATTTCCGCGCTGGCGCTCGTCGTGGTCGTGGTGGGCGTTCTCGTGGTTTTCGACATCTTGAAAAAGCAGCCGCAGCCCGTCAAAACCGCCGCAGCCAATCCAATCGTGGCTCAAACTCCTGCCGCGCCAGTCGCGCAAGCAGCCGCGCCATCCGACGGTGTTCAATCATCGTCGCCACAGCCGCCCGCCAATAATTTCCAGCCGCCTTCGCAGCAACAACCGGACGGTTTGCCGGGACAGCCGCCGATGGCTGACGGCCAGCCGCCCGACGACCAGGGCTTTGCCGGTGACAACGCCCGCCCGCCATTCCCGATGCCGATGGGCCCGCCGCCGCGCCCGAACATAAACGCCATTCCCGACGGGCCGGTGGAGACGATGCTCGCCGCCGCGGACGATTACGCCGCCAAAAATCCCGCTGAATTCATGAATATCCTCACGCGTTATCGTCAGGTGATGCAAAAGGCCGTCGGCACGCCCGACGAAAAGGCGGTTCAGGATAAACTCCAGCAATGGGGCGCGGCGCAAAATCAGGCGGCGACGGCGGCGATAAAACAATACGAGACGAAGATGCGCGAAGCACTTGCTACCAGCGGCGCGCAGGCGGCTTACGAGGTTTGGAAGGATTTCCCGTCAAATCTGCGGTCGCGTGAAACGGACAGCCAGATCATAAAATTGATCGAGCAGGTCTTGCCGCCGGATTTCAGGCCGGCCGGTCGTCCTCCGATGCAGCAACCGCCGCAATGAATTTTTCGAGGGACGGCGTGTCGCCGTCCCAAAATAAAACCAGCGTCGCCGACACGGCGACCTTCCCGTCATTTTTTTTCCCGGGAAAGATATCGCCATGCGAGCAACGCCGTCAGGAAAGCGATACCCCCGCAGATGACATAGGGCAGCTCCGGTGAAGGCATGGTTGGCCGCGCGAAAAACAGGGTTGTTGCGAAGATGGGGCCAAGGATGCGGGCGAGGCTGCCGAAACTCTGGGCCACACCCAGGTTCGCGCCCTGTTCGTGCGCCGAGGACTTCAGCGAAATCATGCCAAACACCGGTGCCCGGTTCAGTCCGGAACCGACGGCCAGCACGGCCAAAAAAATCAGCAGGCCGGTCAAATGGGTCTGGAATGGCAATGCCGTCAGGCCGACCGCAAAAACTACCAGGCTGCCGAAAATCAATCGGGGTTCTCCAAACGCCTTGACCAGCCCATGCACCGCTCCTTGCACCAGCACCGTGATGATGCCCGCGTAGGCGAATAGATATCCCACCTGGTCACGGTTCTTCAGGCCGAATTGGGACGCGGTTCCCGATCCCAGCATCAGGGGAAACGTGGATTCAAAGCAGGTGAAACAAAATGTGGCAAGGAAGAAAATGCCGATGAGCAGGCCGAGCTTGGGTTGGCGGAGCGTGTGACCCCACTGTGTGAATTTCGGGCGGGGCGTCGCGGGCGCTGCTCCAGGTTGCCGGCTTTCACCGAGGATGAACCAACCCAAAACGAAATTGGCGGCGCAAAAACCGGCGGCCACCCAGCCCGGACCCGTCCTGCCGAAATGATCCGCGGTGAAAGCGCCGACCGCCGGCCCGAAAATGAATCCAAGGCCGAATGCGATGCCAATCAAGGCCATTCCCGCCGATCGTTTTTCCGGCGGCGAAATGTCCGCGATATAGGCCGACGCCACGGAGATGTTTGCGCCGGAAATCCCCGCAAACACGCGCGAAACCAGGATCCACCACAAGGCCGTCGTCCCATGCAAGCCGGAGGCGTAGGCAAACAGGAGGTAGGAACCCGCCGCCCCCAGATTGCCCAACAGCATGATCGGGCGGCGTCCGATGTTGTCGGACCAACGGCCCCAGACCGGCGCAAAGAGGAATTGCATCAGCGAGAATGAGGCGATGATGGAGCCGATGGCAAAACTCTTGGCGCCGAAATCCTCCGCGTAACCGGGCAGCAGCGGCAGCACAATGCCGAATCCAATCAAGTCAATGAAGACTGATAAAAAAATGACCAAGCGTGATGGTTTGCGTCCCATTTAGAAGCGAAGTCTAGCGTGTCCCGCCCGGATTGACAAAATGTTTAACCGGCGCGACAGCGTGTGCATTCGTCGGCGCGACGGCATTGGCCAAGCTTCCGTTCGCGCTGCGGTCTCCCCTGCCCGACTTCGTGTCAGGCGAAAGAGAGAAGTTCGACGGCAACGGTTCGGGATGTTTTGGGTCGAAATTGCCAAGGCGAATCCAACGCCGTGAACCCCTAAAATAGCTGCCCGTTAATGGGGCAAAACTGTGCTTTGTTCTTTTCGAACGGCGGACGTGGCCAGACATGGGCCGGACAGCGTAACGCCCTGTCCGATGGCGGGCATCTTAAAGCGTTCAATGGAAGAGGTCCGCCAGTCAAACCAGAGCCAGCGGAAATCTGGCGAATCCAGCGAGGTGTCGAAATGGAATGCAACACGGGAAGGTAAATCCGATGCATCCGATTCCAGAACTTCCACCGTGAGGTTGCCGAGATTGTGGCGGTCGCCTTTTTTGTATTTGGCGCTGGTGGTCACCAGCCGTTCGCAGGCGTTGAGGGCATAGGCGATATGAATCGGGCCGAGGTCGTCGCAGGAGAAGATGCTCGAACCGTGGGATTGAACCACCAGCGTTTTGTCGTCAGTCCGCTGGACGTCAAAGCCCGTGCATGCCGGCACCAGCGCCCGCAAGGTTCTCGGAAATGACTTGTGATAATATGCCGCGTAAGCCGGCGCATAAAGCGACTCGAGAGCGCATGGATGGTTGATGACGATTATATTTTCGTTCTCGATGTTTGGCCAATTTGAAGGAATCCGGCCCGCCCAGGCGAAACCAGCAGCGGCAGCTTTAACCACGGCAACTCTTTTGACAATCGCTCCCGGACCATGCACCAGAATCAACAAAATGCAGGCGGCCCGCGCAAGGAGTCGGCAGACCTTCCTTTCCGGCAAAAGGCCTGGCCGGGCGAATACGCCGGCGATGAAACTGGCAATCAGTCCAAAAGCGCCGATGGCGATGAAGCCAATGTTCTTGGACAAGGGCACCAGCACCGCTTCTGGGATGGCGGCCAAAATCATGGCCGCGAACCAGAACGCGGCAATTTTGTCCCGACGCGCCAACGGGATGAAAACCGCCAACGCCGCGACCGTGATCAAACCGTAAAGCGCAATGATTGCCGGGTGCGATGAAGGTTTGACCGCAAACAAAAGCTCCGGGGGCACGCTGGCAAGCTGACTTCCCAGCAGAATCAAGTCTCTGGGGATGAGGTCACGCAAAAAGTGAAGTGGCTCCTGGGCGGGGTCGATGTAAAAAACGCCCACATGAGACAGACCGTAGCCGGAGAGCAGATAGATGATTCGCCACGCGATAATCACCAGGACGGAAGGCAAAACGGTCAAAGACCGGTGGCGAAAAGAACCCTGCTCAAGCACAAAGGCATACGAGAGGATGAAGGCAAACGTGGAAGCGCCGCTTTCTTCCGAGAAAAGTGAAAGCGCGAGGAAGAAAGCGGACAATAACATTGCAGAACTGGATTTTGTGGAACGCCATTGATGATGCTCATAGAGACACAACAGGCTGAAGAAAAGCGCCAGAAAATAGCCGCGATTGGCCACGAAGGCCGCCGGGAAATAGGTGTTGGCGTCGAGCAGGAACAGCAGCGCCGCCAGTCCGGCGGCCCATCCCGCGCCCATCAACTTCCGGTAAACAATCGTGAGGAGAAACACGACGCCCGCAAACCACGCGATGTTTTCGGCGTGCATCAGCGCCGGTGAATCTGGAAAGAGCCGGTAATCGAGCCAGTGCGTGAGCGCGGCGACCGGGCGGCAAAGGCTCAACCTTAAATCGTCCGGCGTCCACCACGGCAGCGTGCCGTAGTTTTTCATCACCGCCACAGATTGCGGATTTCGATTGAAGCCGAAAAGGTCAAAAAGGACGGTCGAGAAACTGCCGGAATCCGGGGGGTTGCCCGTCTCCTGCATTCGCGGCGGCAATTGGTCGGGTCGCAGCTCAACCGCGCGTTGGGGCAGGTCGTCGGCGATGAGTCCGAGCTTCAAAGCCGGCAGCATGACCACGATTGCCCCGATGGCGAGGATTACCGGAAGACGACGATGCCCAAGGAATCCCTTCAGGAAATCCAACACCCGGCTTCGTGTTCCATTTGGTTTAGGAGTTTCCATCTGATTTTGTCATCATCGTTGTCGGCCTTTGTGAATAGGCAAGTGGAATCGGAAAGCCTTGCGCCCCACATCGCATTACGCTCGCTATCCGGCCTCACTTGACGATCTTGAGTTTGAGCGAATCCATGTCTATCCAGACCTTGCCGCTGCCATAAAAGATGAAGGCGGTGTCAATGTGGTTGACGCCGTCGGGGATCTCACAGGTGACGGTGAACTGGATCCAATCGCGGGTGCCTTTCAAGGAGTTGTTGCCTCCGGCCAGCTTGTCCTTGGCACCGATGGATGTGCTTCCGTTAATAGGATTAAAGTTAAAAGGCCGGATGGTGGGTTGCAGGCGGTTGGAAACATTTTCCAATTTCACCCAGCCGGTCCATTGAAGGGTGTGGCCGGCGTATTGGTCAACGTCGGTATCGCGGAGTTTTTGTCCCCACCATTCCCACGAACCGGACGGCGCGGCCCCTTTGCCGGTGTAAGCGAGACAGACGGTTTCGTGGCTGCCGTGCCGGGTTTGAAAATCGGTCGTCTGCGAATAAGTGTCCGGCTCGGCGCTCGTGTGCCGCCAGCGCCGGTCGTCGGTGATGGGCGTGTCGGCGGGAGCGAGATTGATTTCAAAATCGTCACCCCAGAGTTCGCCGGGGCCGTAAAGATCCGGCCCGACGAAAATGACGCAAGGCTCCCCGGGAATGTCGGTGATAAATTCGATTTGCCGCCAGTCCGTTGTGCCGTGCAGGATGGGCCGGTCATCCCGGTCGTCCATGGTGTCAACCCGCATGAATCGGTTGTTCCCGGGATCGTAGATGCAGAAATACGCGGCGGCCCAGTTTTGGACCTTGCTGGATTTGAGCCAGCCGGTGATGCGGACATGCTGGCCCAGCAGCGGCGAGCCGTTGGTGATCACATACGGGGCGGAACTTGACTCGCCGGCCTTCTGAAGGGCGGCATCGGAAAAATTGGGCGGCAAGTCGGGCGGCGGCGGGAGCGGGCCTTTGATGTGGATGGCGGGGTCGGAATTGGTGGTGCGCAGGGTGTCCGGATCAAGGCCAATCTCAAACAGCGGATCGTTCTTGTCCCGTTTGGATGCGGCATTGGCCAGTTGAATGGGAAACCGGACACCGGCAGCCGCAAAATCCGGCGCGGCTTTCGGTGGCTGGAAGAAATGAAAACCCGCGAGCCAGGTGGTGATGCCGGCGACGATGACCGCCGTGGCAACGGTGGCGATGATGACTTTGGTTTTCATGCCGAGCATGGTTGCCTTGGCAAGTGCCAGGATTGAACTGCCGGCGGCAGCGCCCTTGGCCAACGCGGCGGCCGTTGCGGATTGCGCCAGCAATGCCGGCGCGGCCTGGACGGAATTGGTTGTGATCGCTTGCGCGATGGTGTCGGTGGTCGAATGGACGCCACGTATGGAGAAGTATTTCTGCAACTTGTCCAGCGCCCTGCCGATGCGCTTCCGGGCCGCGGTCTCATTCGCACCCAGCGCCGCAGCGATCTCCATCATGCTCTTGCCGTCGAAAAACCGCAGCACCACGGCGTGGCGGTCGGTTTCATTCAAGCCCGCCATCGCGGTGTCCAGCAACGGGGCGATCTGTCTCCAGACATCGGATTCGGTTTCGTTCAAGATGGATTGCATGTGGGCCTCCTGTTCACGGTGGGCGCGCCGGATGGCGCTGCGGATGAATGTCAACGCCGTCAGCCGCGCGGTTTGATACAGCCAGCCAGCGAGGATGACCCGCCTGCCCAGATGCCGGGATTTCCGCGCCAGGATGACAAAGACGGCCTGGGTGATTTCCTCCGCCTCATGCGGGTTGCCGGTGTGGCGCAGCGCGACCGAATAGACCTTGTTCACGTGCCGCGTGACGAGGGTGGCAAAGGCCTCCTCGGAGCCGTCATCCGCGTATTGCCGCAACAGGGCGATGTCTTCCAATTCCTGCATCTACTGTTAAATGCCGCTGATTGGCAAAATGTGACAAGTTATTTCCGGCAAAATCTGAAATGGCTGATTCTTCATTCGACATTCTGACTTTATCTTTCCAGATGCGGAGATGGCCGGGGTGAGGAGACAAAATAAATTCCTTCTCCGCATCCGATGAGGAGAAGGTGGCCGGAGGCCGGATGAGGTGAGGTCCTAAACCGCGAACCATGCCAAACACGCGAAAACTTTTTGACGCGAATTTCACGAATTGACGCGAATTGGTTTCATGCTTGGTAGGGCTGTGTTGCCGCGCAGCCGTGACTGAATGCGCTGAAGGCGCTACGGAAATTAGCCTATGTCTGCGCCTTACTTCGACGTGACGTGTCACGTCGGACCAAAGCGGCAACTTGTTGCCGCACTCCAAAGTTTTACCGCAGACATTGCGCGCGGCGATTCCCGGTAATATTTCTTTGCGTTGCCCGTAATAACAGCAAACAATCATAGAAATCGCCCAGATGAAAACTCGCGCCACCTACCATAATTTTCGAAAAGCATCCGCGCCCGCCGCCATCGGCATGAACGCGCCATTCCGGCTGTCCCGCGCGCTGGCTGCCGTCGTGATTCTTTTCGCGGCATCTTTTGCCGCGCTTCAAGCAAGCGGCGCCGAGACCAACTCATTCACGTTCGACAAACCCGTTTCCACCCGCGAATGGACGTTGAAGGAACTTAATCCCGACCTGCCTTCCGACTGGACGGGTTATAATTTCCTCGTCATCGAATTTCGCGCCTCCTCCAATCAGCGATTCGAGCTTGGCTTGAAGATGTCGCCCAAATCCGTCTCCAAGCGCATCCATCCTTTTCCCGGCGTCTGGGTGCGCGCTTCGATTCCGCTCCGCTTCTACCGGCAGGGACTCGGCAACGGCTCCGACCTGGCCGCAACGGTGAACCAGCCGCGCAATTCGTATTGGATCAATATCGAGTCCGGCGGCTATGGTCCGACGACCAACGTGCAGGGCATGAGCGTGACGATGCGTTATCCCGTCGGTTCGCCAACGCTCGAAATTCGCTCGGCGACGCTCGCCACGAACGATCCCGGCGACGATGTGCTGGAAGGCAAGCCGCTGATTGATGAGTTCGGCCAATATGTCCACGCCGACTGGCCCGGCAAGGCGCAAACGGAAGCCGACCTGAAATCGGCTTGGGCTGCCGAAGCCGACGCGCTCAAACAAAGTGCCGCCTTTCCCGACCGCGACGCCTACGGCGGCTTCGCCTCCACGAAGGCGAAGGCCACGGGATTTTTCCGCGTCGAACAGATTGACGGGCGCTGGTGGTTTGTTGATCCGGACGGCCATCTGTTTTACTCGACCGGTGTCAACGGAATCGGCGTTGGCTCCGGCACGCGCGTCGCAGGTCGGGAGGATTATTTCGCCGCCATTCCGAAGCCATTGTCCGGCTACACGAACACCTTCGGTCTGGGCGGCGGGCGCGGCGGCAGGCAGGCGAATTTTTACGGCGCGAACATTCAGCGCCGCTATGGCAACGACTGGCGCACCAACTGGGCGCAACTCACCGCGCAACGAATGGACGCCTGGGGGCTTAACACGTCCTACGGCACCGGCTTGAGCGAGGTGCTCGACAAGACCCCGCTTAACAAACCCTATGTGATCTCGCTGCGCGGATTTCAGACCGGCAATATGATCATGGGTTTGCCCGATGTGTATGCCGCGGATTTTCAACAGCAGGTCGAAGACGTGGCGGCACGCCAGCTCACGCCGCACAAGGACGATCCCTATCTGCTTGGTTATTTCATCGGCAACGAACCGCCGTGGCCGGGACGCGAAAGCCAGTTCGTAGATTTGGTTCTTCAAGGTGAGGCTTCGGAGATGCAGAAGCATTTCAAGGCCGCGCTGGCGAAGGGCGACACGACCGAACTCCGCCGCCAGCTCGTGGTTGACGCATTTGCACGTTACCTCGATGTCATCAACACCGCTGTCAAGAAAGTTGACCCCAATCATCTTAACCTCGGCATCCGTTTCGGCGGAACTCCGCCGGATTACGTCATCGCGCTAACGAAGGGCTTCGATGTTTACAGCCTGAACAAATATCGCTGGGAGCCGCCGTCCGACTACCTTGCGAAAATCTATTCACTCGTCCACAAGCCGATGCTCATCGGCGAATTTCACATCGGTGTCCCCGGTCGCGGCATGGCGCCCGGATTGGTGCAGGCGATGAACCAGGATGAACGCGGCGTCGCGTATCAATATTATGTCGAGCACGCCGCAGCGCATCCCGAAGTCATCGGCACGCACTGGTTTGAATGGATTGACGAGCCTGCGCTCGGCCGCAACGACGGCGAGAATTACAACATCGGCTGGGTGGACGTGACCGACCGCCCTTACGACGAACTCGTTGCCGCCGCCAAGGTCACGCACACGCGATTGCTCGACATTCATCTTGGGAAAATTCCGCCGACCGATCACATGGCCAAAACATCCGAAACCGGCACGCCAGAAGAACCCCAGCAGCTTGGCCTCCCGGCCATTCAATAACTGCTGATTCAAAAAGTATCACGCCGAATTTGTTGCGCCTGTTGTTTCATTGGAAGCATAACATGAAAAAGAACAACCATTCAGCTCTAAAACAAGGCCGGGCAATAAATGAATCCACCAATTTGATTTGGCTCGTTGCCGGATCATCAGTTAGTCATCGTCAGTTGTTAATTTCACCGCCCAAGCCGGATACGGCGCTTGCGATCCTCGCGCGGCACGCCAGATGATGCGGTTCAACATGTCTTCCGGGCATTGATCCTCCTTGTCCAGCGGCAGGCTGGCGGAAACCATCGCGTCCTTGCGCAATTGCTCGTCCCGGATTTTTTTCGGCGGCGGATTCATTTCATCCAGCGGCACGTTGTTGGTCACGGCGTTGAACGCGGTGAAGTCCGGCTGGTTGGTGAAGCAGTCGAACATCGGCGTGGCGGTGGCGTCCATCTGGTTCATTGGCGGCAGGCCGAGCATCAATTCCATTGTCCGCAGCAGGCTGGTCTGGTTGAACTGCGTGTGGACGACCGCGCCGCGCCGGGTGTAGGCGCTGGCCACATAGGCCGTCGTGCGGTAGCCGCTCACATGGTCCCAGCCGTTCTGCGGGTCGTCCTCCACGGCGAAGATACAGGTGTTCGTCCAGTATATGGAATGGCTCACGGCATCAACCACCTGCCCCACAGCCAGATCATTGTCCGCCACCATGGCAGCGGGCGTGGGAAAATTTGTCTTGGTCGCGCTGGTGTGATCGTTCGGCAGCCACAGGATGACGAGGTTCGGCAGATTGTCCGCGGCTTCAAATTGTTTCAAATCCTTGATGAATTGCGCCGCACGGAACACATCCGGCACGCTCAAATCCCAGCCGATGGTGTTCGTCACGATGAACGGCCGCAGCGCCTCGATGTCCGGCTCGCAGGAATAGGCAATTGCGTTCGAGCCTCCGATGAAATCGCGATAGGCGTCGAGGAAGGTGACATTGGTGCTCCAGGAACTTTTCCAATGCTTCGCGTCGGTGGTGAACTCGCCGAAATCCGCGACCGTTTTCCCGTGCGCGAGGGCGTCGTTCCAGATGAAACCCGCCGGCGAATACGCGAGCGCGTCCTCGCCGCCTTCGCCGAAGCCGCCGCTGGGATAGCTGCGCGGCCAGCCGGCGAATTCACGCTCCACATAATCCGTCGCGATGCCCGAGTCCGTCCATTGATGGCCGTCGGCGCTCACGGCGCTGCAACAATAGGTGTTGTCCAGCAGCGTGAAATCGCGGACGAGCTTGTGTTCGTTCGGCGTGACGCGCCCGCCAAACACGCACAAGTCCGCGCTGCCGTTGCCTTCCATCACGTCGCCGAGCACTTGATCGTAAGTGCGATTCTCCTTGATGATGTAAATGACGTGCTGGAAGACGCTGGGTTCGCCGGCACGTTCGGGAACGGGAACAGGAATTTGACTTTCGCGCGGCGGCAACTTCACCTGCGCGAGCAGCGGGTAGCGCAAATCAGCCAGGGCGATTTGCGTGAATTTTTCCAGTGTGTGTTTAGACGGCACAGGAATGAGCGAGAGCGAGCCGGTGTATTGTTTCGTGTTGAAACCGGGACCGTTGCCCAACCTCTTTCCAGCCACTTCCATTTTTGTGGAAATGTCCTTGAGATTGGCAACGCAAAGCGTTTTGCCGCGCGCGTTGAACGCAATCGCCGCCGGAAACCAGCCGACGGGAATCAGGCCGAGCAGTTTCGATTCACCCGGCTTGAATTGAAACACGGCGACGGCGTTTTGCGTGCCGTTGCAGACGAAAAGCCTTTTGCCGGATTTGTCGAATGCCAGCGCGTCCGGCTGCGCGCCGAAAGGATCGCCGGGATTCTGCCGCGCGCAAATCGTCTCGACAATTTTATCCGTGCGCGTGTCAATCACGCTCACCGTGTCGCTGCCCGCGTTGGCCACGGCGAGAAATTTCTTGTTCGGGGACAGCGCAAACGCGCAGGCGTGCAGGCCGGTGACAATTTCGGAGTTGGAAGTTGGTAGCTGGGAGTTGGGATTCAAATCAATCACCGACACCGAGCCTTCGTTGGCGATGCTGCGGTCGTCCACGCGGACACGAGTTCCTTCACCAGCCGGGCCGGTGACGCTGCCGGCATCAGGCCGGCGTCCGCCCCAGTTGCTGACATAAATTTTGTTTCGGCAAAGAACCACGTCGAACGGCGCGACGCCCACGCCCCACGAGCGCAAGACCCTGCCGGTCGCGGCGTCGAGTTCGAGTAGTCGGTTGGATAGATTGCCGGCAACGTAAATTTTCTTGCCGTCGGCAGAAACGGCGATGCCAGCGGGAATCTCATTCGTGCGCTTCAATCCGGCAACCGCCGGCAAGGCGATGGAAAACAACGGCGAAACTGTCCGGTCCCTGTCCACGCCGAAAACCTTGATGTCGCCGTTGACGTTCGCCATGTAAATCCGCGATCCGTCCGGCGAGAACGCAAGGCCGGTGAAGCTCAACTGCGGCTTTCCACCTGAACTCTGTATTCCTTCAACGACCGGTTTTTCTTCCGCCGCCTTGCCCGCCGGAAACGGGACACGCTGCGAAATTATTCCCGTCGCCGGGTCAACGACAATCAGCTTCATCTCATTCGTCAACCCGGCGGTCACGAGCAGTTTGCCGTTGGGACTCAACGCCAGCGCGTTTGGCCGGATGCCCGGCAATTCAATCTGCTTTCCGGCGGGCGTGACCAGTTGATTGACCGGCGTGACCAAACCATCCGCGCCGGGTCCAACGGTTTCGGTGGTGGCGTCAAAATCATCGGCGGAGACTTGCTGGAGGCCGCAGGCAACAAACACCATCAACCCAAAACGGATGATAAAATTCTGTTTCATCGCGGGAAAGGATGCTCGTAATCCGCACCCGCGGGCAAGTCACGTTGTTGTGAAATTCTTGTCCGTCCGCTTGAGGGCGGCAATTCCGTGATTGAATGCCTACGGCACAGACCTTGCGCGGTAAAACCGCTGCAGCGCCGTGTTCGTGTCAGTGAAGGTGAACGGCGACTGGTTTGTCAGGATTGGAACCCAGTTGGCGGTGGAAAGATTCGTGCTGGCGTCAATGGCGTAATTGTTCTCCGCCGTTCCGGTGATGGTGAATTGAATCTGGCTGTTCGTGACCATGACGGGCGAACCCAGAATGGGCGGCAGCACCACAATGTTGTAATCGCCGAAGATGGGATAATGGTCGCTGCCAACGAAGGTGCTGCCGCTGCCGGTGCCGGCTTCCTGAAGGTCGGTGTAAACCGTCGAGGCGTTCGGGGTCGTGCCGGCGAGGTCGTTCAAGGAATGGTTGCTGGAACTGGTTGCCACGCTGCCACGGGTCGTTGAGCCGTCATTGCCGAAGGTCTCAAAGGCATACGGGTATTGCGCGGCGGGAAAGTTCGAGATATCGAAGGGGTCCGCCGCGTCCGGTGCCAGTTGCACCCCGCCGTTGCTGTTGTAGGCGGCGAACATGAGGGCGTTCGGCAGTTGAATGTCCAGGCGCGAGGACATCGCGAAGGAGCCTTCCGTGGCATCGTCATAGGGCCAGGTGAAAATGTCCGCAGCCCCATTCGTAAAGGTGATTATGGTCGGTGGCGCGGTCTCGGACATGGGATCGTAGGCCTGCGTCTGGTTGGTATTGGCCCAGATGGAGCTGGTGTCGCTCCAGTTGATGCCATCGGAGGTGGTCTGCCCGGTGAGGCATTTGTAGGCGTTCTCGTAGCTGCCATCGTCCAGATTCCAATCCCCACCATAAAGAATGTGCATGCCGGACGGCAGATTTTATTTCGCATCGCTGCGAACCTCCTGCGCCTCGGCGTAGCGCGCATCGCCGACCGCATCGTCGCTCGAGCTTGCCCGCGCGTGACTGACGTAAAAGTAAAAATCATCGTTCGACCCGTAGCCAACCGGCCGGAGCTGATACACCACCGGCGCGCGAGTGACGCCTTTGTATCCGCCACCGGGCGAATGGGCTAAAATGTAAGTGCCGTTGGACTGCAAGAGCACGTTTGTCCCCGTCAACAGTGCCCGGGCCGAAATGACCTGCACGGAGTTCGTCCTGTAAATGATCCCGTCCGGCCCGCCGCCGGTGTTCGGATCGTTGGTCGGACCGAACGCGTAAGCCCCCGCACCATAAATGGCGTTGAGCTGAACACAAAAATTGGAAAGCGAGGTGGAATTCAACTCTTCACAACTCATCACGTCCACCGGCTGCGCATTGGTCCCCAAATGATGCAGTCCGATGGCTTGAACCACCGTCGGCAGGCTGTGCGTTGAATTGGTGATGTTGCCGTCGCTGCTCTGGTCGGAGCAATCAATGTTGTATGAGACGATGCGGAGCGTTTTGCCCCACGCCCCGCCGGCGCAAAGCATGGCCACCAACACCGCCACCAAGACCGCGCTGATGATGGGCCGCACTTTCACGGTGCCGGTTCAATTTGCCGCGCGATATGGCCAGTCCCAAATGACATCCGGCAGCAGGGGTTCGCTTTCGCCGCCGCCGGAGGGATTGCCCTGGATATAGGCTGTCAGGAAAAAATCAACATGGCCGTCCAGGAAATTGATGTTGCCGCCGTAGCTATGACGGGAGGCAAAGCTGTTCTGACGGTTGGCCGGATTGACGGAGTTATATTGGGGAGACGCATTGACAATTTCACTGACCGGATCAAAAACGCAGTCAAACATGAACACCGTGGCCGACGGATTCCTGAAGGAAGGCAGATTGGGCATTTGAGGGTAACCCAAAGCAGTTGTAAAAGTGCCAGTATTGCTTCTTTTCAGGTCAATATTCATGTCATAACTAAAAAAGCCATCCGCACCAAGCCCCACCAAAATCGTGCTGACCGTGTTCAAGGACATGGAGGCGGCGGGACATTCCCACATAGGCCCCTTGCCGCCGGGAAAAGGCAGATAGACGGTTGCCTTGGTTGTGGCGCCGCCACGCGCAGAAGTGTAGTCGGCGTAATAAGAGGATAGTTTTCGCTCCCCCACAAACGTTGGCAGCAGATTGAACCAGGCATTGGGATCATTCGGGGTGCCGTCCAATCCGGCATTTGGATCCGGCGGAACCAGCGTTGGGCCAGGATAACTGCCAGTTGCAGGCATGCCGTCCCGCGGTATGCCGTCACTGTTTTGCGAGGCATACATTTGAATGGCCAGCCCCCACTGCCTCAAATTGGAGACGCAGCTAATCTCCTTCGCCCTTCTCTTGGCGCCGGCCAATGCCGGAAGAAGCAGCGCCGCCAGAATGGCGATGATGGCAATGACGACGAGCAATTCAATGAGCGTGAATGCGCGCCGTTTGACGGCGGCATTCACGCCCGAGGCGCTGATTTTGTTAAGCATACCGCAGTTTCAACCAGCCAATCATGGAGTGCTGACTTTATAGAACTGGGCGGGGACGGCATTGGTGACCGTATAAATGCCGGTGCTTGGATAATAACTCAACCCAAAGGTCTGCGTCCAAGGACCGGAGATGTTCGTGGCACTATAAACGCTGTAAGTAGAGCCGGTCAGCACCGGCGTCCAACTGATCTGTGAAACCCCTTTGGCGTTTGAGATGCTGTTCGTAATAGACGCGGGTTCGGTGGTGACAAAATCCGCATAGCGTGTCGGATAAAACCGTCCTCCGTTGGTCAGGGCGGAGTAAACACCATTTATCCCGGTTATTTCATAGCAGAAATTGGGGATCGGCTTGCCCCAGTAATTGGTGTTCGACTGGTTCAGGATATTGGTATAGGTATAAACATATGTGAGCATGTAGGGTTGCCCTGCCGAGTAGGGCCGCTGGTAAAGATAGAGAATCCTGCTGCTATTGGTCGGGAAATAGGCGCCGGCACCGGCGGCTACGCCTGTTGCGTTTGTATAAATATAGACATTGGTCAGGGTGACGAGAGAATTTCCATTAGTCCAATCATAAGTGCCCAGCGCTGCGGCATTATTGGAGACCCACAGATTAAAGTTCAGCGGAACCGTCGCCGGCAACGGATTGTTGTAGCTAATAACCCCAACGAAATTGGTGGAAGCGCCAGAAGTCGGATCCATCTCCACAGTCCCGTAATAGGATTCCGCCGGGCTGATTACCTGAACCAATGCTCCAACAGGAGGCGTGTTGGAGGAGCCAAATCCATTCCGATACACCAGGCAAGCTCCCGTCCCGTCTTGAATATAGAATTCGGAAGTGGATCCTGATAAAACATCGCCAATAGATGTCACCACGCCCTCGACATTAAACACCTGTCCGCCATTTATCACGTAATATGTGCTGTTGTTGTTAATTATATTTGTCTTCAAGGTGGCAATGCTGATCAACGGCGGCGGAATCACCAACACCTGGACGGTTACGCTGTTTTGAGGACTGCCGGCGCCACCTGTGGCAGTGACATAATAAGCGCCAGAACTGGGATAGCTCGCAGTGAAGGTATAAGTTGGACCGCTGACGCCCGTATCGCTGAAGGTATTAGCACCTGTCGCTTCAAAAAACCATTCATAGCTTATTGGCCCGGTGCCGTTGGCTTGCGCCACCAAGGTTATGGGAGAGAAAAGCGAATTCGTCACACCTTGCGGCTGCAGGGTGAAGAACGGCGGCGTGGGCGTGGTGTTGACCGAAACCACCGCGACCGCGCTGGTAACGCTGCCCGCCGAGTTGGCAACGGCAACGCTGTAATTGGCGGTGTTTTGCAGACCGATCAAATTGAGCACATTGGTAGCCGAGCCAATTACAGTCACGCCATCATCGGTCAGCGGGACGTTGTTGGAAAGCCATTGATAGCTCAACATGCCAAGACCGGATGCCGCCACGTAGAGCGTTATATTGTCATTTTGATACAGATTCGTGCCTTGCGGCCCGATGCCAATCACAGGAAGTTGAGGCGTATTAGGTTGAACATCGCCGAATGTGGAGCCGACAATGACCTTTCCAATCGCCTCCGCACCTTGACCGGAGTATACGCTGAAAGTAACCTGCGAAATCGGTATGCTGATTTGAGCGGCATTGGTTGGGGTATCGGTTCCAAAAACATTGAAATCGTTTATCGTGACTGGATTAACCCAAAGAGTCGCGTTGGGATATGAATCACTTAAGTTCGTGTCATAGCTGTAAACAACTTGATAGGTGATGCCGGTGGCCAAATCCAAGGGGAAATAATTAAGGCCAAGCGTGGACGGAGAAGCGCCGGCGTTATCAATTCCCAACCGATAGGTTCCGGGCACCGTCGTGCCTTTGGTTGCAATGAAAATATTGCCAACGTAATCATTGGTGCTGTCCTTGAAACTCGCGAAGAAAGTGCCATTGGATGATGGCAGCGTGCTGACATTGACGGTAAAGCTCGCAAAAACAATCGTGTTCCCCGGCGTGTTGGTGAAGTTGCTGGATGGCGCGGCGACACTGTCGTAGTCGTTTTGGTTCAGGATCAAAAGGTCATTTGCAATCAATGCATCCAGATGCGGCGCGACCGGGGCATAGGCATACCAGAGGCCGTCGGTCTCAATGCAGCCGTTTGGATAATTCAGTGCGTCCTGGAAAAGCACAACTGCCCGCGAGGACAGGGTTGCCAGAAGCGAAATGAGGACGAGTGCTGTTAGTTTTTTCATAGGTTGGATTTAGTTTTTGATTTCGGTTTGTTGACGATTGAAAATTCCATGAGTGCCAGAGCGCTTTGAAATGACAGGAGATGACGGAGAAACGCTTCTTCCGGAGCGAATGATTCGTCCCGCTGCTTTTATGCACCCGCCACGTTCCCAAATAGGGTCTGCTTTCTGATTCATATCACCAAGCGCTTTCCTTGACGCGACTTCATTCTCTCATAAATGTTGCCGCCAACAAGAATCTTTTGAAAAAGTTGTTCACAAATTCACAGAATTCACAAAACCGGCACCGGGCTGTGACCGCCCCGGCACGTTCCCAAACGGAACTGAACTTGTGTCCCGTATTCCAAATCAGACATTTCTGCTTGCGTGCCCTTTCTCGCAGAAAACTCCCCCCGTTGGCTTGGCTTTTTTTGCCGGTTCCTCATCCTATTTTGCGAAGTTACCCATATTTACATGGAGGTCACCAGACCGTCACCAAACCGTCACAGACACAGCGCGACACACGGCCTGGCCCAATGAACGATAACTTGCGAAATGCCTGCCTCGGGGAGGCGTGATTTCCAGCGCGGTCAGGCCTTGTTCTGCTTCTTCCGCTCAACTTCGGCGATGTATTTCTTTGTGGCGGCTGGCAGTTCATGCCAAATCCACAGCGCAATGCCTCCGCCGATGACCGCGAACGGAATCACAAAAATCGGCAGCCAGTGCCAGTCGCGTGGGATGAAATGGAGGTAAGGAACAAATTGCTGTCCCGTCCCGGCGCTTTTCTGCGGCACCAAAAAGCCGATGCACAGACCTTGCAGGCCGCTGCCGAGATAAGCAAAGCCGTCCACGATGCCGGAGCAGGTCGCGGTGGCCTTGCGCCCGCCAAAATCCGTGGCCGCCGTGCCGGACATCAGCGATGTGATGCCGATGGACGCCATGACAATCAACACCGCCGACCAGCCGACGGTTTGCGGCGAGGCAAAAAGGAACGCGGCCATGAGAATGGACAGGAGCAAGGTGAGACCGCAAAGAATTGCCGCCGGCGGTCCCCGGCGCGATTGAAACACCCGGTCCGAAATGATTCCGCCGGCAAATCCGCCGACGATTCCGAAGACGCAGATGAACCAGCCCCAGTGCTGCGCGAAAAATTCCGCGCCGGTTTGCGGCACATCCTTGGTGAACGGGAGATACCAGGTCCAGATGCTGTAACGGAAAACGCCGGAGGTCAGTTCGATGCACGCGATGAAAATCATCAGCCGGCTCGCAAAGATTTTTTTCAGCAGGTCGAGCACGGAAAATTCCACGTGCATCTGGCCGGACGAGGCGTCGCAGGTGTCGAGATGCGGAAAGCCGGCCTGCTCCGGCACGTCCTTGATGAGCCACCAATCCACCAGCAGCCAGAAAATCAAGATGATGGCCGGAACGAAAAAGATTGCCCAAGTCGCGTTCTCGCCCGAACCGTCGTGCGTGAAGATTGTTTTTAGAAAATTGTGCGGCGCATCGGCATCGGTCGAACGGGCAACGGCGGCGCTCCAATCGAAGGCGAAATAGGCGCCGGCGGATATGAACGTCCCGAAAATCGCGCCGAAGACGCCGCGCTCCCGCACGTGAAACCAATACGCCTTGACCTTGATGATGGACATCGCGCCGTAGCTTTGAAAATACATGTTGATCGAGTAAATCAGGGAAAAGACGGCGACGATGTTGACCTTCAAATGTTTGGCGATGATGAGCCAGGTCAAAATTCCCAGCGCGACGTTGGCCAGCGACGAGCCGAGCGCGGCGATCATGATTCCATTTTTGCCGCCGATTTTTTTGTCAATGAGCGGGCCGTTGACGAGAAACGACAGCGCGTAAGTCCAGTTACCGGCGGCGAAGATGATGCCGAAATCCTGATTAGGCATGAGCGAGCCGAGCGCGCCCTGGGCGACGTTGAGGTTGAAGCGCCCCATGCACAGAAAGGCGTAGGTCATGCCCAGCGGCAGCCAGTTGATGAGCCGACGGGTGACGAACCAGCCGCCGTGCCGCAGCGGGTTGTTGACATAGTAGGCGACAATCACCGCCGCGAGGCACAGCGCGACGGTGGCGGGATAAAAATAATTTGGAACCATTTCTGTTCCCCCAGAGCAAAACAGAGCCGCGTGCGGGGGTCAAAGAATTTCACATGATGAAATTGGCAACGCCTGGCTGACCGCCTGGATTGCGATCCCGAAAAAACCAAACTGGAGAGACAATTGGATCAACGCAACTCCGTTCCGGCAAATCGAATCGCACCGCTTGATTTTGCCACGCGTTATCGTAGCCTGCCGTCCGTCGGCGTGCTGTATCGGGCATTTTCAAGATGGCGGCCGGCAAATTTGCCGGAAATAATGGAACTCAGATTCATCAGCGTTCTTGGCTGGTTTGCAATGATTGCAGCCGCGTGGGCGATTTCCTACAACCGGAAACTCTTTCCGTGGCGCACCGTGATTTGGGGCATCGGGCTGCAATTCACGCTCGCGCTGCTGATTTTGAAAACGCCGTGGGGCGCGGACTTTTTTGAATTCGCGGGCAAGGTTGTCCAGAAGTTGATTCAATTTTCCAACGAAGGTTGCAAATTCGTTTTCGGCCCGCTGGCGGATTCCGATTTGCTCGCGGAAAAATTCGGCCCCGGCAATTCCGTGATCTTCGCCATCCTCGTCATGGGCACAATCATCATCGTCGCGGCCATTTCATCGCTGCTGTATCACTGGGGTGTTCTTCAAAAAGTTGTTCACGCCGCCGCGTGGGTGATGCGCAAAATCATGCGCACCAGCGGCAGTGAGACGCTTTCCGCCTGCGCGAACATTTTCATGGGCCAGACCGAGGCGCCGCTGATGATCCGGCCTTACGTCCCGCGCATGACGCGAAGCGAAATCATGACCATCATGGTCTGCGGCATGGCGCACATCGCCGGCGGCGTCGCGGCGGTTTATGCCGCGATGGGAATGCGCGCGGGCTATCCGAACACCGCCGGCCATCTGCTCACGGCGTCCGTGCTGAATTGTCCCGCCGCGCTGATGATTGCCAAAATCCTCTTGCCGGAAACGCAGCAAAGTGAAACCGCCGCGACGATGCCGGCGACCGTTCCGCGCACGACGGCGAATTCCATTGACGCGATTTGCCGCGGCGCGGGCGACGGTTTTCAACTCGCGCTGAACGTCATCGCCATGCTCATCGCGTTCATCGCCATGATTGCGCTGGCGAATTACATCGTCACATGGCCACAAACGCATTTTGGCATCAGCCATCCGGCGACGCTGCAAAACATTTTCGGCTGGGCGAACGCGCCGTTCGCGTTTCTGATGGGCGTGCCGGCGCAGCATTGTTTGAGCGTCGGGCAAATCCTTGGCGAACGTGTCGTGTTGAACGAATTTGTCGGCTATCTCGACCTCACGACCAACGCAAAACAACTCGCGCTCGACCCGCGCAGTTTCACGATTGCGACTTACGCGCTGTGCGGCTTCGCGAATTTTTCGAGCATCGCCATTCAAGTCGGCGGCATCGGCTCGCTAGCACCCGAACGCCGCAGCGAGATGGCTAAAATCGGTCTTCGAGCGATGATTGGCGGCCTGCTGGCCAGTTATACGACTGCGGCGATTGCCGGAATTCTGCTGTAAAGAATGCCGGGATTGCGCAACCCCAGCCTGATCTGAATCTGGAAAATTGCCCATATTTTACAGGCCAGTGAGCCGCCGGATTAGAGTTGGAGGCGAGGGTCGGAATCGACCGAGTCTCGTCTTCCACAAGCCACTCGAAATCAATCGTCTATGGCATCGCTGACTGTTTGACTATAAACGAGTTGCGTTAATTGTCAACCCATATCCGGCCATATCTTTTTGTGCCGGTTTTTACCCTGTTAAAAGGGTCCGTGCTGGCACTTTTGCTGGCACTTTTTTCGCCGATATTTCAGTCAGACATCATTGATTTTGCGCTCGGCTTCGCCCAACACACGCAACACCGCGCTGAAAGTTGGTGGGTTTGCCAAAAACATCGTTTGCATCTGGTTATAGTCACGCGCCAAATCCGCTTCACGATACGATGGCGGTAGCAATTTCAAACTGCCAGGCTTTGCCGTTTCATAATTTGCCCAACTAGACGCAAAAAATCGGCTCTTGTGTTTCACCACCCGTTTCAGCAAATCAAGCCGAGCCAATGCCGCCGCGCTTGCGGGATGTTGCCAAAGCGCGGCCACGTCCGCGTAGTGGCGTGCGAAACGTTCACGGATGGGTTGCTCGGCGGGACGATGATGTTCGGCGTGCAAGATGGTTGCCTTTTCCCAAAATGTCCGCTCAACTTCCAACGCCACCACTTCAACTTGAAAATCATCAAAGCTGGCTTGAATCACTTCTGCGAGCATCGGTTTGACGTTGTGAACTCCAGTCGGACGCTGATCGGTAAGCGAACCGAATTCCACTTTGACGAATGGCTGGATGTAACCGCCAGCCGGCGGCAACGCGCTGGGATAGGAAAATAGCAGCACCGGAGATTTGGACACGTTGTCGAGTTCATAGCTCAACCATTTTCCATTGTCGGCCTTTTTGCCTAGTGCCGTCCTGATGCTCTTTTCCAGTTCCGTTTGAAAATCTTCCTGCACTTTGGCGATGCAAGCCGCCTCCAATTTTTCCAATCGCTTGCGCCGTTGCGTCGGCGTCGGCGCTTCGTCCAAGTCTGATTCTTTCCAGCCCAGGAGTTCCGGGGCGATGGAAAGGTCGATGTCTTCTGAAAATCGTTTTATCGCCCCGAACACTTTGGACAATGAAGTGCCGCCTTTGAAAACCAGATGTGTTCCCGCTGCTGACGATTGAAAAATCTGCTGCAACATCCAGCACACCCAAAAATCCTTTTCGACAATGACCGGAGACACATCAAGCCGGGCGGAGGCTTCGCGCACAAAGGCGGCGCGTTCGGTGGCGGGCAGTTCCGCAAACCGGCTCATCGCCCGGACTCCTTCCCGGCAATGGCGCGCAGATGCGGATGCATCCACACCGGGGCGAACGACAAATCCTTGAGCAATTGCCGCCGGTCTTTCGGTGACAAAAGCCGGTGCAATTGTTTCACGCGATCTTCGGTGATGTTGGCCTTGCCAAGATAACGCAATGCTTGGATCAACAATCCGCTCATCCGGTCGTGGGCACGCAGACGGCTGGGGGCGGCCTGTTTCAATACAATGGTCTGCCGCCCCACGCGCACCTGACGTGAAGCGCCGTCGGTGTGATACACGATTTTAGCCGGCACTTGTTCCGACAAGTGCAACAAATTTGCCGCGTAAGCACCAGACGCTTGAATGCGTGTGCCATTGCGACCGGCCAACGCCTCGGCAATCGCCTCCACTGGCGGAGACAGCAAACCCAGCACAGGATGCTTTTGGGGACAATCGTATAATCCCCGCGCCAGCCGCCGGATGCTGCCGTCGCGCACCAATCGCAACAAGGTCATGCCCACGGCGTGCGGCGTGCCGAGGTCGAGAAAATCCTTGGGCGTGAACACCCACGGTTTACCGCGTTGCCGGATGCGTTTGTTGATGGCGTGCGCCAGATTCATGGCTTCAAAGATGCTCCCAACGTGTTAAAAAAACAACCCTGTTTTTTTAACAAGAAAATCAGGATTTTAATGGCCCGCCGCACTCTTGACAGGGCGTTTACCATTGAGCAGGCGGCGAACGGTGTATTGTTCGCCGCCTGCTCAATAGGAAAGACAATAATTCTTGGTTGTCGGCCAACTTCGTCAAATTCCCCAAACCAGACATGCAGACTCCGAGCGTGATTCCTAAGTGCCGTCCGATGGCGAAGCGAACGCGGTCAAGGTGGAGGCGACGGGTGCAGGGCGCACAACCTTGACGGCGTGAGCGAGCCATATAATGGAGGCACGAGGCACGCTCGGCGTGCGGATGCATAATCCAACCGGCGTTCTGGTTCTGAATTTTTCCACGACGGATGATCGTTTTTTATTTTTTTAGTTGTGCCAGGATAGGGGCTTTCGGTGGTGTTTTATATGAAACGCCATCAACGGAAGTGCCAATGCTGTAAAAAGTGGTTTGCCACCGATCCCCGCAATCACCATCACCAACGATTCTGTCTGAAAATGAAATGCCGGAAGGCCAGCAAGGCAGCGAGCCAAAAGCGTTGGCAATCCAAACCAGCGAACCGTCGGCACTGGTGCGGCCCGGATGAAGTGGAACGAGTCCGGGCCTGGCGCAAGTTGCACCCCTTCTATTGGAAGCGAGCCGGACGCCGAAAATAAATTGCGCTACAAGATTTCATCGCTGCGGCTTACGCCGATCTGCCATCATGGAATAATGCCTGCCGGCTTCGGGCCGGAGGCATCACAAAAAAGTGAAACAATACCGACAACAAATGACATGAGGCGGGCCGAAAAAGAACGCTGGGCAAATTGTGCGGCGGTGTATGTGCGTATGTCCACTGAGCATCAGCAGTATTCGACCAGCAACCAGATGGACATCATCCGCGAATACGCCAAGCGGCGTGGATTCACCATCGTCAAAGTGTATTCAGATGAAGGCAAAAGCGGGCTGAACATCCAAGGGCGTGATTCGCTCGCGCAGATGATCCGCGATGTTCAGGAAGGGAAAGCGCAATACTCGTTTATTCTTGTTTATGACGTGAGCCGGTGGGGCCGGTTCCAAGATGCCGACGAAAGCGCATATTACGAATACATCTGCCGCCGGGCAGGCGTATCGGTCCACTACTGCGCGGAACAGTTTGAGAACGATGGCAGCCCGATGTCCTCGGTCATGAAAACCATGAAGCGGACGATGGCTGGTGAATACAGCCGGGAACTTTCGACGAAAGTATTTCAAGGCGCGTGCCGGCTGATTCAGTTGGGATACAAGCAAGGCGGGACGGCGGGTTTCGGTTTGCGGCGGATGCTGATTGATCAAAGTGGCGAGCGCAAGGCGATGCTGAAAATGGGCGAGCAAAAAAGCATCCAGACCGACCGCGTGGTGCTGGTGCGCGGTCCGGAAGATGAGATTAAAATCGTCCGCTGGATTTTTCAGGCATTCATCGGCGAAGGAAAAAGTGAATCCGAGATTGCGGTCATCCTGAACGTGCAAGGCGTGAAGACCGATTTTGGGCGAGAATGGAACCGGGCGACCGTGCATCAAATTCTCACCAACGAAAAATACATCGGCAACAACGTGTATCACCGGACTTCGTGCAAGCTGAAGAAGAAACACGTCAACAACCCGCCGGACAAATGGATTCGGGCGGACGGTGCATTTGAGGGAGTCGTCGAGCCGGAACTTTTCTTGCGGGCACGGGAAATCATTCTGGCGCGGAGCCAGAAATTGACGGATGAGGAAATGCTGGAAAAGCTCCGCACCCTGCTGAAAATGCACGGGCGGATTTCGGGCATCCTGATTGACGAAGCGGAAGGACTGCCATCGAGCACGGCGTTCAGCCATCGCTTTGGAACACTGGTGAACGCCTACCGACTGATTGGTTATGATCCCGGCATTGATTACAGTTTCATCGAGGAAAACCGGCGTCTGCGGAAACGTCACCCGGAACTCGTGGCCGAAGTAGTCCAAAGTATTTCCGACCTCGGCGCGGCGGCTATCTGGAATCGTGAAACTGAACTGCTGGACGTGAACGGTGAAATGCGCGTGTCCATCGTGTTGTGCCGCCACACGGAAACCGGCGCGGGTTCATCACGCTGGCTGATCCGACTGGACGCGAGCGCGCGGCCGGACATCACCATCGCCGTGCGGATGGACGCCACGAATGAGGGCATCCGGGACTATTACATATTGCCGGCGCTGGACATGACCTGGGAAAACTTGCGGATATCAGAAGCCAACGGCATTTGTCTGGACACCTACCGATTCGACACGCTGGAGGCATTTTTTGGCATGGCGGAGCGGGTGAAGCTGGAGGAACTAACATGAGCAACGAGGTGCAACTGATACCAATTGAGCAAATATATGTGGTGAATCCGCGCCACCGGGACCCAAAGAAATTTGAAATTATCGTCCAAAATATCAAGAACGTCGGCCTGAAAGTGCCGATACAAGTGAGCCGCCGGCCAGCGAACGAGACGGATGCCTACAAGTATGACCTGATTTGCGGACAGGGGCGCATGGAAGCATTCAAGGCGCTGGGACATAAAGAAATTCCAGCCGAAGTGAAGGAGCTAACCCGGCAGGAACTGCTAATTTGCAGCCTCGTGGAAAACATCGCGCGGCGTTATCCGAAGCCGATGGATTTGATCCGCGAAATTGAACGGCTGAAAGCGCTGGGCAACAACGTCCATCAAATCAGCAAAAAACTAGATGTGAGCGACAACCTGGTGCGCGGCTATTTGAGCCTGAAAAACGCGGGCGAAGAACGGTTGCTGGAAGCCGCCGTGATGGGAAAGATTCCGCTCTGGGTGGCAGTGGACATCGCCAAGACGGACACGGTGGAAACGCAGCGTGAATTGCTCAAAGCCTACGAGGAAAAGCAGATTGATTACAAATCCCTCAAGTATGTCAAAGGACTGATTGAGACCCGGCGGCGGATCGGTAAGCAACGGGGCGGCAGGACATCGGGGATGAAACCAAAAACCAGCATCGAAAGCATGGTCAACTCCTATCGCAAGGAGAGCCAGCGACAAAAGCTGATGATCAAAAAGGCGAAGGTGTGCGATGCAAGGCTGGGCTTCATCGTGACGGCCTTCAACAAGCTGCTGGCCGACGAGAATTTTTTTACGCTGCTACGGGCGGAAGCACTGCCGACGATGCCGAAGTATCTTTCGGCCAAACTTTCACCTCAAACGAAAACCGAATTATGAGCGAAATGAAAATTGGATTTGAGCTACAGAAAATCCGGCTGGCACTGGAAAATATTCTGCCGATGCGGCTGGTCAAGGACGCGGAGAAAAAAATGTATCGGTTCAAGGCGATTATCGGCTCCATCCCGGAAGTCGGGCTGGTGGAACCGCTGGTGGTGTATCCGCAAAAGGATGCGCCGGGAAAATACATGCTGAAAAACGGACACCTCCGATATTTCGCATTGAAAGATTTGGGCAAACCGGAAGCCGACTGCCTCATCGCCACGGATGACGAGTGCTACACCTACAACGCCCGCATCAGCCGGCTGCCGCCGATTCAGGAACACAAGATGATCGTCAAGGCGGTGAACAACGGCGTCAGCCCGGAGCGGCTGGCGGTGGTGTTGAACATGCCGCTGCGGGTGGTGCAAGCGTCCATGAACCTGCTGAAAGGCATCCATCCCGACGCGGCAGAATTATTGAAGGACAAAAACATCTGTCCGAAAGCCCTCCGGCTGTTCAAAAGCGTGAATGCAAACCGGCAGATTGAAATGGCGGAAATGATGGTCAGGATGAACAACTATGTGGCCGGCTACGCGGAGGCGCTGGTTTTGGGAACGGCGAAGCACCAACTGGTGAACCCGGAGGAGCCGAAGAAAAAGGCCGGGATGTCGGCGGAAGACATCGCACGGATGGAAAGTGAAATGGAGTCGCTGGAACGGGACCTGAAGGCGGTCACGGACAATTACACGGAAAACATGTTCACGCTGCAAACGGCCCAAACCTACATCAAAAACCTGTTGAAAAACGCCAAGGTCGTCCGGTATCTGAACGCCAATCACGCCGAAATCTATTCGGAGTTTGAAACTATCACTGCTGCTGAATCAGTGTGAGTATTCATTGCTGAACATGTCGAAGTTCGTAAGTTTTGAACTGACCAACTTCGTTTCACTGCGACGGACAAAACTCTAACGCATCAAACGCAGTTTTGCATCAGCTTCGCTTTGCTGCCTTGCTTCGCGCTGTTTTTCCAAGTCCGGCCCAACTTCGTCAATGAATTTGCGGCAGAACTCATTATATTCCTCTGTCGTGGCGAAGAATTTTTTGGACTCCTTTTCCTGTTCTGGAATCAGTTCAACTTTTCGAGAATCATCCATAACATTTATATCAGTTGGAGGTTGTTTTTATACAGGTCATATGAGGTAGGATTTTTCAGGTCAAATCTGGCCAAATCTTGCGGCTTGTTCAAAGCAGACCCGATGTCCACCACAAGAATTTCTGGATAGTGCAGAGCAATCCAGCCGTTTGGTTCACGCGCATTGCGAGTTGCGTCCCATAAAATTTCTCCACAAACCTCGTGACGACCAAAAGCGTCAACATTTGAGATTTCACAGACCCATACGAAATGTGGGAGAGGAATGTTCCGATACATATCCTCGACCAATGCATGGCCCATTTTTCGCTCACCCAAGTGCCGCTTGAACGACTTTCCACTGGTCAGAAAGAGTCGCAAAACCAAACGGCTGTCTTTTAGCGATGGCGACAGCACTTTGTAACCAAATTCAGAGCTCTCTAAAATGGCTGTGACAACAGTTTGGAAGTCTTCAGCCGGGAGAAAAACCTTTTCAGGCATCGGAACAATGAAATCAACAATGTCCTTAAATGTATATTTTGATGCTTGTGCCCCGGCACCCGAGACAACACCGGTCCGTTGGACAAGCTGGTATGGCACATGATTGTCATCGTTGACGACAAAAGCATCGTTAAATTGGGATGAGTAAATTGTTCCAGAGCCAGGAAGATTCGCCGCAAAACTCGACCGATGCCCAAACGCAACTACTACATGACCTTTAACCCCCGCAAGGACTGGAATTCCAGATTCAATGTAGGTATAGAGCAGGTGTTCAAAATTATCGCCCAAAACTCGACGCGTATAGATAAGGGGAGGCCGGCCAATACTTCGCAGCGCCTCTGCCATCTGCCAGATATACAAACCGCTACTTGGAACGAGCCGCCCAAGTGAATAATCCCTGGTCAGATTGACTACTTGGAACGGGTATATTTCAGGGTATAGGTGGTAACGATTGCTAAAATAGCGCAGTATCATCCAGAGCGCAGATTCAGCACAAACCGTCACATCAGAGTCTTGGCTGATAAATGGAAAACCCTCGATTTTCAGTTCAGTTCCGAGAATTGAAACCTTTTCAGGGCAGAGACTAGCATACGCTGAGGCCGACCCGCGCGAGGCCGGCGTTAAAAGGGTCCGGCCAATACAATTCGGTTTGGTAGGCCGGATAATCGAGTATCCAAGATATCTTTTATTGAGTGCGGCGTTTTTTTCATTATCGACGCTGGCCTCCTTGAGACTCGTCCTTGTGATTTGTTGATCAAAAAAGTGCAACCGCAGACACCTGGAATTTGGGGTGCTAAACCGTTTTGAGTGGAAGTGAGAAAATGTATCGCGATAATCTTTGTCAATGTATTCGCGTTCTACGGCAACACACTTTGCGCTCGTGTTTAACGCCGCCATTAAATTATACAAGCCCGCCCTGTCAAGATCCGGAGACGCAACACGGTGAAGATCGGCCCAATCTTTAGTGGCCTCGAAAGTCACAATGGGCAAAATGGATTTTTCTCCATCAATCATACCAGAATTTCTGGTCAAATAACCTTTTCATTCCAGATGTGCAATAAGATTCAAAATTTATTGCTGCTTGGTCTTGCTCCGGTCGGCCTCCGCTGCGCGATATGCAACGCGAATCATTTCTGAAATTGCGTCAACAGATGCGCTCGGCAAAACACGGTCCTGCCGCAGTTGAGCCTCAACGGCATCGGGCAAGCGAAACTCTGAATTCGTCTCCGTTTTACGTTTGAGCGCAAAATTTGATTCAATAAAATCATCAGGGGAAGCCCCAAGCCATGCGCAAATACGAATGAAAGTGGGCAGGTCAGGGAGATTTCCCTGCTCGATCCGCGACAGGGTTGAAGCGCTGACACCATCAATTTCTTCGGCAATAGCACGCAGTCCACGGGCGGCGCGTTTCGTGCGCACGTGTGCTGCCAATTTCTCCAAATCAATGCCTGAATCGTTCGTCATAATCGCTGTTGCATAAATAATACAACATTTCACTTGCGATACAACCGAAATGTTGTATTATGTGTAAAACGGTGTTGCGCTAAAGCAACGACGCGAGACAGCAAACAAGAATCGTAAACGAATAATATTATGGAAAAGAACGAAAATACTGAAAAACCGTAACATGGCCACGGCCATGAACACGGCCACGAACACGGCCATGAACACGGCCACGAACACGGCCACGAACACGGTCACGAACACGGTCACGAACACGGCCACGAACACGGCCACGAACACGGCCACGCGCATGACCACGAACTTGTAACAATTACGGTGGATACCAAGCCATACAAAATTCGCCACGGCCAGCACACGGTCGTAGCAATCAAGCAACTCGCTGGCGTGCCGCTGGCATACGAACTCGAACAATTGATTGCAGGGAAATTGACGCCTTTACCGGATGGGGCCACCGTAACGATCAAAGGCGGTGAAGTGTTTCTCAGCCATCCGAAGGACGGCGGCGCTTCATAACATATATGAATTTCCCCACAGACCAGGTCGAGGAACTAAAAGCAGCATTTCCAGCCGTCTTTAGTGCGGAGGAAGGTGGAATCACATATTTTCTGATTCAAAACCTTCCTCTGCCAAATGGCACCGAACCGCTTGCCACTGATGCTTTGCTCTGCCCAACAGCGGATCGGCATGGATACCCATCACGCTTATTCTTTGCGCAACAAGTGAGGTCGAAAAATCCTCTTAATTGGAACACAAACGGCGTTCGTATCTTGGAACGAAATTGGTATGCTTACTCTTGGAAAATTAATCAACAAGGTTTGAGGCTGATGCAAATTTTGGCATTGCATCTAAAGGCTCTGCAAACATGATAACATTTAGGATTTCCAGTCAACTCGCGCAGGAAATTAAAAGCGACTTAATGCGCGCGCACTCACACGCATTTGAACGGGTTGGATTCATTTTTACAAAATTGAGCGTTTCAGGTGACGGCAAAAAATCAATCGTTTTGGCCAGCGGCTACGAACCTGTGTCAGATGAAGATTACATTGAAGATCAAAACGTGGGCGCGAGAATAAATTCAACGGCAATTCGCAAGGTGATGCAGCGGGTGCTGACAACAGGTGAAGGCGCCTTTCATGTTCATATTCACGATCATGACGGAACACCCGGTTTAAGCTATACGGACCGGAAGGAAATTCGACCGATGATGCAATCGGTCAGGAACGCATCACCACAGAGCGCGCATGGATTGATAGTCTTGAGTCGAAACGCAGCCTATGCAGAAGCATTGGTGCCAAAACATTCAACATTTAGCCCGGTTGGTAAAATCATAGCGGTCGGATTTGTAATGACGTTATTAGCCGGCGATTTTTCGGGTCCCGATGAGAGCGAGCGGTTCAGCAGACAAACATTTCTCGGCCCTTCTGCCGAATCAAATATTGAAAATTACCGCGTTGGAATTGTTGGCCTGGGTGGAGGCGGTTCACACATTGCCCAACAGTTGGCACACGTTGGATTTCAACATTTCACCTTGTTTGATATGGACGTTGTTGAAAGCTCGAATCTTAATCGTTTAGTCGGAGCTACACAGGAAGATGTCAAAACTGGAACTGCAAAAGTTGAGGTTGCGGCCAGACTGATTCACGGCGTTAATCCTGACGCACAAATCGAAAAAATTAAATCACGCTGGCAGGACGCCCCAGATGTTTTGCGAAGTTGCGATATTGTTTTCGGATGCGTTGACAGCTATGCAGAAAGGCGTGACATAGAAATAGCAGCGCGCCGCTATTTGATTCCCTATTTAGATATTGGCCTCGATGTGCATCAATCCGGCGATGAACCTCCGCGTATGGCCGGCCAAGTCATACTTTCAATGCCTGGCGAGTTGTGTATGTCGTGCTTGGGTTTTCTGACCGAGAACAATCTTGAAAGAGAAGCAGAAAAATATGGAGTGGCAGGAACACGTCCGCAGGTGGTGTGGGCAAACGGTGTTCTCGCATCCAGTGCAGTTGGTATTGCAATTGATTTAATTACGGATTGGACACGGTCACTGCGTAATCCAGTTTATTTAAGCTACGACAGCAATACATGTAGTGTTCAACCGCATAAACGTCTGCAATATTTGAAAGATACGCGGTGCACACATTTTCCGCTATCAAACTTGGGAGACCCTACATTCAACCGCTTATGAATATGGACGCCCAACAGAAATAGGGGAGACCCGCAGTGAAAAATTGACGCGGTGAAATTTGGTTTGTGCTTTCGGCTTTTTGGCATAAACCGATAATGTCGGCCATGGCGAAACGGAAAACTGAACAATTTCATCCTTTGGTCTCCGCCCAATCCGCACACAACAATTCCGCCTGCTGCAATACTGTTTGCGTCGCCTTTTCCTGCTTGTCAGGCGGGTAGCCAAATTTGCGGAGGACTTTCTTGACCATGACGCGCAACTTGGCACGGACGGATTCCTTGGCCGTCCAGTCAATGCTGACGTTGGCGCGGATGGTTTTCACCAATTCCTGCGCGATGAATTTTAGATTTTCATCACCCAACGCCTTGACGGCGCTGTCGTTGGTTTCCAGCGCGTCGTAAAACGCAACTTCGTCCTGGCTCAAGCCAAGTTTTTTGCCGCGCGTGTCGGCCTGACGCATCTGCTTGGCGAGTTGAATCAATTCCTCGATCACCTGCGCGGCTTCGATGGCGCGGTTCTGATACTTGCGGATGGAATTTTCCAGCAATTCGGCGAATGACTTCGACTGAATGAGGAATTTTTTCGAGCGCAATTTGATTTCGTTGTTCAGCAGCTTGCGGAGCAATTCGACGGCGAGATTTTTTTGCGGCATCCCACGCACCTCGGCCAAAAAGTCGTCGGACAAAATGGAAATGTCCGGCTTCTTCAAACCGGCGGCGGCGAAAATATCCACGACCTCGTCGGACGCGACGGCGCGGGAAATAATCTGCCGGATGGCGGCATCAATGTCCCCCGGCGATTTATCCCTGCCGCTGACTTCGTTCTTGGCGATGGCGGCGCGGACGGCTTGGAAGAAGCCGACATCATCGCGAATCTCAATTGCCTTGGTGTGCGGCACGGACAAGGCAAAGGCCTGGGAAAGTTCCGTGACGGCGCGGAGAAATTTCTGTTTGTGCTCGTCGGGTTTTTTGGTTTTGGCCGCGTGCGCGTAAATGAATTCCTGCGCCGCCGGGAGCAGGCCGAGTTTTTCCGCCGGTTTGCCCGTCGTCCATTTCGACCAGTTGAAGCCGTGGAAGTGGTCGCAGCAAATTTCGTGTTTTTCCAGCATGACAGCGACGGCTTCCTCCTGGTCTATCGCCGTCTTTCCATGACCGCCACTTTCGGTGTAGGTGGCCAATGCCTGCTTCAATTCGTGGGCAAGGCCGAGATAATCCACAACCAACCCGCCTGGTTTGTCCTTGAAAACCCTGTTCACGCGAGCAATGGCCTGCATGAGGCCGTGGCTGCGCATGGGTTTGTCCACATACATGGTGTGCAGGCACGGTGCGTCGAAGCCGGTGAGCCACATATCGCGGACGATAACGATCTGGAACGGGTCTTTGCCGTTTTTGAACCGTTTCGCCAGCGCCTCGCGGCGTGGTTTGTTGCGGATGTAATCCTGCCATTCCAGCGGGTCAGTGGCCGAGCCGGTCATCACGATTTTCATCACGCCTTTTGCATCGTCCTTGTGATGCCATTTGGGGCGCAATTCTCGAATGGCCTCGTAAAGCTCGACACAAATCCGGCGGCTCATGCAGACAATCATCGCCTTGCCGTCCATGACCTCAAGCCGGGCTTCCCAATGCTTCACCAAATCCTCGGCGATGAGGCTAATGCGTTTTTCCGCGCCGACGATGGCTTCCAACGCCGCCCACTTGGTTTTGAGCTTTTCCTTGTGGGACAATTCCTCTCCCTCGGTGGCTTCCTCGAAATCCGGGTCAATCTTCGGCTTTTCTGACGGCTTCAATTCCAGCCTGGCAAGTCGGCTTTCGTAGAAAATCGGCACGGTCGCCTTGTCCTCTACGGCGCGCTGGATGTCGTAAATGGAAATGTAATCGCCAAACACGGCCCGCGTGTTGGCGTCGGTCTTTTCAATCGGCGTGCCGGTGAAGCCAATGAAAGAGGCGTTCGGCAATGCGTCGCGCATGTGCCGGGCGAAACCGTCAATGAAGTCGTATTGGCTGCGGTGCGCCTCGTCGGCGATGACGACGATGTTGCGCCGGTCGGAAAGCAAAGGATGCTTGCCGCCTTTGTCCTCGGGGAAAAACTTCTGAATAGTGGTGAACACCACGCCGCCGGATGCGACGGCGAGAAGTTTTTTCAAATGATTGCGATCCCGGGCCTGCACCGGTTCCTGCCGAAGCAACTCATGACAGCGGGAGAACGTGCCGAAAAGTTGGTCGTCGAGGTCGTTACGGTCGGTGAGAACTACGAGTGTGGGATTCTCCATTTCCGGCTCGACGACCAGCCGCCCGGCGTAAAACGCCATCGTCAGCGACTTGCCCGATCCCTGGGTGTGCCAGACGACCCCGACGCGCTTGTCGCCGGTTTCGCCGCCGGGCTGTTTCTTGGCGAAGTAACCGGCGTTTTCCTTCAAGGCCATCGCCCCGGCGCTGGCTGCCCGGATGGTTTCCGTGACGGCGATGTTGACGGCATGAAACTGATGGTAGCCAGCCAGTTTTTTGATGACGCCGTCGCCGCCGTCATCCTCGAACACGACGAAATGCCGGACGAGATCCAAAAAACGGCGCTTGTCGAACACGCCGCGCAACAGCACTTCAAGCTGCGGCATGGTGGCGGGCGCAACGGTTTCGCCGTCAATCGTGCGCCATGGCATGAAGCGTTCCTTGTCCGCGCTGATGGTGCCGATGCGCGCCTCCAGGCCGTCGGAAATTATCAGCACGGCGTTGTGGAGGAACAGCGTGGGAACTTGCTGTTTGTAAGTTTGGAACTGTGCGAACGCCTGCCAGATGTCGGCATTTTCGTCCGCAGCATTTTTCAACTCGATGACGCCCAGCGGCAGGCCGTTGACGAAAATCACCACGTCGGGGCGGCGGTTATGCTGGCCTTCGATCACGGTGAACTGGTTCACCACGAGCCAGTCGTTATTTTCCGGGTCGGCAAAATCAATCAGCCGGACGATTTCCGCGCCGATGCTGCCGTCCTTGCGGCGGCACTCAACGGCGATGCCGTCCACCAGCAGCCGGTGAAAAGCGCGGTTACTGGCAATGAGCGTGGGATGCTGCGGGATGGTGATTTTGCGAAAGGCTTCGTCCAACGCCCCGGCAGGCAATTTGGGATTCAGGTTCCGCAACGAGGCGCGCAGGCGTTCCGGCAGGAACGCTTCGCCAAAACTTATCCGTTCCGCTTTGGCTTCGCCGGGGGCGATGACCTGGCCATTCAACTGCGAATACCCGAGCTCCCCAAACCAGTTCAGCGTGGCATCTTCGACGATGGATTCGGTGAAGGCCATTATTCGATTCCAAGTCGAGGTTTGAACACCGCGACAAACTTTTCGGCGGTTTGGCGGATCCATTGATGCTGGCGTGGCCAGTCATTCATGGTCTTTATATCTGCCGAAAGGACCGCCGACAGATAGGGGTCATCAAGGTGTAATTTTTCACCGGTCAGAGTTTCCAGTTCCGGAATATGAGTTTCAATGAGCTCTTTGAACAGGCGGCGCTGGTTCCTTCCAGCAGCACTCGGGACCCCCAAATATAAATAAAATGACTTGGTTGATGGATAATATTGGACGCCAAATCTAATGCCATCATCGATCGGATTGAACCGGCAATAAGTCTGACCCTTGGCCGGATCATTCTCCCGCATAGCGAGCTGCGAGCCGGCCAAAGCCGCCGAACATGCCCGCCAATATTTTACCTGCAAGCCGCGCTGCTCGTAAGCCTCACGGAGATCCGGTTCGTTCATGGCCTCCTGTTCCAAAGCGACGACGCGGGGCTGGAGCACTCGCTGAAAGTCCTCCAACCGGTCGCCGAACCAATCATGCTGAATCGGCCAATCGTTTTCATCCCAAATCTGAATGCCTTCGTCGGAGCAGGAAATCTCACCGCCCTTGTTGCGGATTTCCCAATCGAGCGCGTAACCCAGTTCCTGTTCAATGGCGGCCTTGGCCTCGACGAGGCGACCGGCGATGTATGCGCCGATTTCGTCGGAGAGATTCAAGGACAGGAAGATGCGACCGCGCTGCTGATTGAATCCAAATTCAAATTCAGCCGTCCCGGAATTGCCGATACCGACGCTTATGGAAGAATCCGGCGCGGCGACGATGAGGTCACGAGGCACGCCCCGATCTTCTAGCCTGACATCCATTTGACGCCAATATTCCAGCCGTGCTTTGGCGGCGTTGGTGAGGCCCTCCGGCTGGGGCATGGCCTCGGCTGAGGCGGCATAGGTGGTATCAGAAACCGGGCGAGGCCATATGGAGACCACGCGAGCCGCGAGCGTGGCGGTTCTTTGGGCAATGGCTTGTGAATCCCATATGGGCATACCGGCGAAATAGTTGTTTAGATCCAAGTGGCTGTTGGCAAGTTCGACCTGCTTGGTTTCAAATGGGGAGTTGCTTAACTCCGTATTGTAGCCGGTGAGCGTCAGATTGCCCAACGTATGCAGCAAGGTTTCGTGGGTCTTTTCCCAGCCGTCGCCCAGCATTTCCTTCCACGCCCGGCCATTCTTATTGTTGGTGATGGTTTGAGGCATGACGTGTTCAATGGTCAGGGTGCTCAAATCCACCCGTTCACGATGGCCGAAGCTTTCTTCCAAAACCTCGAGAATCACGCGCGTTTTGGTGCTTTCGCGGCGATACAACTCGAAGCTGGGCAGGCGGGCCAGAACCGCCGCATCATCCGGCCAGCGCCGTCCAAGCCAGTAGGATTGGAGATCGTGGCGCGGCTGGCCGCGAATTGCGGTGATGGCTTCGACGAACCACTTGTTGTATGGGCGGGTAGATTCACCGCAAATGGAGCGGCGCATAACGAAGCTGACAAGATCAAGAAGGCAACCAAACAATTCTTCCTTGCTCAACTCGCCGCGGTCATTCCGGTCGAGCAGATTCAACATGAGCGGATAGGCGGTGGTGATTTCCATGCCGGCCACTTGCCGCAATATGCCGCGCAAAGTCGCATCCTTGACTGACGCCGGACGGCGCAACATGAGATCAAGTTTGGCGAAACGCTTCAGCTCGCCAATCATCACCTCCGGCTGCCGCACGGCATTTTCGTGGACATTTTTGAAATCAACGAATGTTGCATCCTCCTTGGAATATTTGCCGTTCCGCATGAGGTAATCCCGGTAAAACGGCGTCATTTCGATGGCCGGTTCGGTGTCAGTGGCCGCAAACATCGCCTCAAACGGTTTCCAGTGCTGGTCATCAAACTCCTGTTGCTTGGCAGACGGTATTTCCATGAATACAAAATTGCGAACCAGGTCTGACTCTTCGAGCGGCAGGCCGGTGGAATTAAGGCTGTCAAAAATCTCGTAAGGATTTTCACCGTCAATCAGGACGGCCACCAGATTGAGACGGGTAGCGATTACATCCAGGAGTTTGGCCAACTGTTTTTCCGTATCCTTGCCGGACATGTGCTGGACGTGCCGGTGGAAATATTTCCACGCCTCAAATACCGGGCTATCGGAAAACGCTGACATATCATGGCCTTCGATCATGGCCGTGAGCACTTGGCGGTCGCCGAGGCGGGGGAGAACCTTGTAGCGGTCGTCACCTTGCTTGCGTTTGAACAGGAGATAATCCTCCGTCACTTCATCGGCAAAATCGTTGAGACCACGCGACCGCGCGACATCGCGGATGGCGGCCAAGAGGATGGTCAGCGTTGTGATGCGCTGCTGGCCGTCAATTAGTTGGAAGGCGGAACTGTTGCCGGGCAGGCGCGGTGGGAGCGTGCAAACCAGCGGTCCGAGGAAGTGAACCGGCTTTGCGCCATTTTCCATCAGCGCCCACACGTCCATGCGGAGGCGTTCCCAATGCTCCTTCGTCCAGGAATAATAACGCTGGAAAAGCGGGATGATGTATTGGTCCCCGGTGTGGAGGATGTCACGAATGGTTTTGGGTTGGGCTTGCATCGTATTTTATTTGATTCCTTGAATCATCTGCGTGACCTGGGCGGCCTGGATGAAGGCCGCGCCCTGATGGTTCTCGATTATCTTGAAGGCGCCTGTTTGCGACATGGTCAACATGCAGGCGTGATGCAGGCTAAGCACGGCATCCTGTAATTCCTGCTTGGCCTCAATCATTTCGATATTTAAGCCCATTTCGACACACGTTTCCGCCGACAGATGCCGGGCATGGGAAAGGGTCAATGCGTGGTCGGTCAGCTCTTTGACGATCCGGTCAATTTTTTGATCGCGGGCAGCATCACCGGCGAGCATTCCGGTCGCGAGCCATTCGCGGACGAGTTGTTCCGACCAAGCGATGGCCTTCTGGCATTCCCCGATGAATGCGGGGGAATATTTGGCGATGATGGGCTGCCAGACGGGAATTTTTGCGGGGTCAACCCTGATTTCCTCGTAAGCCCGCCGAAATTCTTCGATCACTCCATGCGCGGGAATGCCATTAAACTGCGGATCAACCGGCCCCAGGCTGGACTGCTTGCCCATCAAAATCACTTTGCAGGCGCACGCAATCATCGTCCCGCCCGACATGGCAATCTGCGGCACAATGGCTCGAACATCGCCATTGAACATTTGTCGCAGATAATCCACCAGCGATTCGGTGGCGGCCGTGTCACCGCCCGGCGTGTGCAACACCAAGTCCAGGCCCAACTTCCTTTCCAGACCATTGATGGTGGTCATGAAACCGTTTTTGTCCTCGTCATTGATTCCAGCGCCGGGAAAGCCGGGCTTCTGCAACCAGCCGCTGTAATAGATGATGATATTCCGCTTGGTTTCCTCGTGAAGTTTTTTGAGGTAACGCCGCCGCAGGACATCATGCGCGCCGCCGATGGCCGTGACCTCATTGAGCATATTATTCCAATTAGGCATAATTCCCTCCTTGCGCGTCCTTCAATCCGGCGGTGGTGCCAGACAACAAAATGCGGAAACTTTCATTCTCCGGCTGTTTTACCTCGGCCAAAGACCGGAATTTTTCGCGCTCTTTTTCCTCCTGCAAACCAAGTTGGGAAAACACCTCGGAAATTTCCTGCGGCTGCATCTGTGTCTTCCGATCTGTCGCGTGCTTGTCTGGCATTTTATTCATAGTTTTTCCTTATCGTGGACATACGCAATTCGCCCGACTGCAGCTTCGACTCAGCGCGGCGAGCGTGCGAGGATTATTATTTGTAGTCGGCCTCATTTTGTTTGCAGTGTGCGCGAACTTTTTGGAGCCACGGTTCATACCAATACCAGCTCCATTCCACTTCAACGCCGAGGCCTTTTGCTGGTTTTTTTGCATCCTCAGCTTTCCACAATTCCGTGTGCGCGTGCATGTTGAAGCGCTTGAAGCCTTCTTTATGCATCAATTCCACAATTGTTCCCGGTCGATATTTCTGCCGTTCCGTCTCTTTTGTGATGACGTATGTTGCGTTAACCTGCTTTGCCAGTTCACTGTCTGCCTTCACAAATTCAACGACCTGATCAGCCTGTCCCTTGCGGTTCGCAGTTTTCGCGACGAACAGCACGCGATAGGCAAACTTGGGGCTATTAAATTCTTCGTCCGAAAGTTTGCCTTCGAAGCCTTCGACGAAGCTCTTGATGTGGCCGGGAAGGTTCGATGTCACTGCCAAGGTGTCCGCTTGTTCGCGAGAAATGGAAGAAAACTGGAGACTGAACGCGAGGTGCTTATCAATTCCAAGCTCATTGCCGAAAAGCTTCTTGACGTAGTCGTTGTAGTTCAGGCAACAGGCCTGGAACTTCGCGCTTAACGTCGCATCAATGCGCGTAGTCATCTGATGCTCAATTTCGTGCCGAATTCCGATGAGAAATCCAAGATTGTTTGACGTATCCTTGTCCACCGGACTATTTTTGTCGGTCAAGCAGCGTTCAAGCTCCCAGTATTTGTAAGCACCAGCCTTGGTATGGTCGAAATGGCGATATTTGCCCTTTTGTTCAAAGTAACGATACTCGATTCCCTTTTTTCGATAGTAGGCGTGCAAAAGATATGTCCACGCGATGTTCATCAAGACGATGAATATCTCCGATTTGAAAGTAACCTGCGGGCTATTGAAAATTTGAACAGCCGCCAAAGCTGCTTCACGAGATTTTTCAACGAGTTCGTGGCTCACTGAAAACATTCGGCGATGGCGCTTTTTTGCTTCAGGCATAAGCCTCCTTTACGCGAAACTCGCCGGACAGCAGCTTGGGCAGCAGCGCGTCGCGCAACTCGGCCAGCGTGCGGGATTCGTGGATGTTCGCGATGATGCGGTCAATCATCGGGCGGATTGTGGCGGTAAATTCAGCGGCGAGCGATTCCGGCGGCAACGCCACTTCAAATCTGGCGAGGTCATTCCAATTTGTGCGCGGCATCTTTGTGCCGGTCGAGGCGGCGTCGGTGTGGTTCACCAGCTCGACGCTGGAAACGTGGCCGAGGACAAAACCGAACCACTCCGGCATTTTGGGACGCACGACGAGAATGTCCGTGGAGCAAACGCCGTCCAGCGGCGCGACGCCGACTTTGTGAAAATAGGGCCGCAGCTTGCCGAACAAAATTTCGCCGCGCTTGAATTCCAGTTTGTTGCTTCCGAGCTTGGTGTCGGATTCCCAATCGGACAATGCGATGCTCCGGCGCGGCAAGTGTTCAAGGCCGATGTAGGACATGGACGATTTGATTTCGTCCGGCTGAATGCTCCGGCGCGGATTCTCGGCAACTTCGCCAAGCGTCCCCGCGCGCCAGCCTTTGGGCAGCTTGGTCGCGGTGGCATCCACGAACCAAGATTTGAAAATGGTTTGCGCCAGTGCCTCCAACGTCTCGTTCATTCGCCGGTTCAACTCAATCTTTTCGTCCAGCGCGTTCAAAATCTGTGCAATCGTCCGCTGTTCGGCAAGAGGAGGAATTGGGATGCGTAACTTCACCAAGTCAGAGCCGGTAATGCCGGCAACGGCTACATGCCGCAGAATACTTCCGAGAACGTGTGTGCCGAATGGCGACTTAAAAAGATAAAATAAAAACAGGCTATCCGCTTCTCTTGGATTTGGCCGCGCACGGATGATGGATGATTCAAAAGTCGTAGTTTCGTTCGCTTCCAAAACGATGCAACATTTTCCCGCGCCTTCCGCGACGAGCGAGCGGCGGGCGAACAACAAGTCTCCAGCCCCAATGCGGAATCGCTCAAGTTCGTTCTCATTAAGTTCCACTCGCCGCATCTCAACGTTGCGAAGCCTTGGATGACCAAACAACTCGCCCATGTTCACCATCTTTGCACCACGCCCATGAAACTCCTTCGTTTTGTAAATACCATTTCGTGTGCCGCCGTCGAGGACAGCGCCGAACTCGACAGCCCGCCAACGAGGTGGAAGTTTTCCGATTACCGGCAGCAAAATGTCTGCTTCAGTTGCCATCGCCAATCACCTTAAGATTCTGCCGAATCGTCTTTTCCAGCTTTGCCGATTCCGCGAATTGTCCTTCAAGCGTTGCTGTGAACCGTTTCATTTTCTCTCCGAACGGTTCGCCGTCGTCTTCGACATCTTCCGCGCCAACGTAACGTCCCGGCGTCAGCACATGACCGTGCTTGCTGATTTCATCAAGCGTAACACTTTTACAAAAACCGGGAACGTCTTCGTATTTGCCCGCGCCTTTGTCACCGCGCCATGCGTGATATGTTCCGGCAATTTTTGAAATGTCGTCGTCGGATAATTCGCGGTGAACGCGGTCAATCACCGTGCCGAATTTACGGGCATCAATGAAAAGAGCTTTGCCACGCCGGTCTTTGAAACGGTTGTTCCGCTTGTCGCGGGAAATGAACCAGAGGCAAACCGGAATTTGCGTGGAATAAAAAAGTTGTCCCGGCAGCGCCACCATGCAATCCACCAAATCCGCTTCAACGAGTGCTTGGCGGATTTCGCCTTCGCCGGATTGATTCGAGGACATCGAACCGTTGGCGAGAACGAAACCGGCCATGCCGGTGGGCGCAAGGTGGTGGATGAAATGTTGCACCCACGCGAAGTTGGCGTTGCCCGTCGGCGGCACGCCGAATTTCCAGCGCACGTCCTCGCGCAGCCGGTCGCCGCCCCAATCGTCGTCGTTGAATGGCGGATTCGCCAGAATGTAGTCGGCCTTCAAATCCTTGAAGGCGTCGTTCTGAAACGAACCTTGTTCATTCCACTTGATGTGAGCCTCGATCCCGCGAATGGCCATGTTCATCATGGCCAGCCGCCAAGTGGTGTAATTGGATTCCTGCCCGTAAATGGAAATGTCGCCGATGCGCCCGCCGTGGGATTCCACGAATTTTTCGCTCTGCACAAACATCCCGCCCGAACCGCAGCACGGATCGAACACGCGGCCTTTGTAGGGCGCGAGAATTTCAATCAGCAGCCGGACGACATGGCGCGGCGTGTAAAACTGGCCGCTCTGCTTGCCCTCGGCGCTGGCGAACTGGCTCAAAAAATATTCATACACGCGGCCGAGAATGTCCTTGGAGCGGCTTTCGCGGTCGCCAAGTCCAATCGTGCCGATGAGGTCAATGAGTTCGCCGAGCCGATGTTTATCGAGCGCGGGGCGGGCATACTCCTTGGGCAACACGCCTTTGAGCGTGGGATTATCTTTTTCCACCGCGACCATCGCGTCGTCTAGGTCTTTGCCGATGGTGGACTGCTTGGCGCGGCCCTGCAAATATGACCAGCGGGCGATTTTGTTGACCCAAAAAATGTTGTCGGCGGTGTATTCGTCGCGGTCCTCGGCGTCGGCGGATTTATCCTTCACCAGTGCGGCGTGCCGTTCCTCGAACGCGTCGGAGATGTATTTGAGAAAAATCAGGCCGAGGACGACATGCTTGTATTCGCCCGCGTCCATGTTGCCCTTGAGCTTTTCGGCGGCAGACCAAAGGGTGGCCTCGAAACCGAGGGCCGATCCGTTTGGAGGGGATTTTTTGGCGGAAACTCGCGGCATTCCCGAATGATGCCAAATAGAGGGGTCAGTGACAAGCAAGGGTCAGACGAGCTGGAAAATATTTGGCCTGCGAGCTGCCGTGAACTGGCAGAGACCAGGGGGTCGCATGAATGACAAAATCATCGGCATGCAGCATTTACGGCTTCAAGCAATTTCTTTTTGGCTTGAATGGGATTCACAAACCAATCGGTTGACCAGATCCGGTGCAATTTCCAGCCGCGTTCCATAAGGACTTTCTCGCGCAGCCTATCCCTGTCTCGTGCCGCACGGCTGGAATGATATGTATTACCGTCACATTCAATGCCCAGTGCAAAAAGGCCGCCGTGAGTCGGATGCTTGACTGCGAGATCAATATAGTATCCCGCCACGCCAACCTGTCGTTCGGTCTGAAATCCGGCGCGTTGCAGGACGGCTTCCACTTGGATCTCAAAGGGGGAATCAGCCGGTCGACCGGCAGCGACGCCGGGGTCGGCCAATACGCCGGACTCGGCATATTTCAAAAAAAGATGGAAATCACGAACGCCCTGTTGCTTGCCATCCACCAAGATTTGTTCACTGCGGATGGATGAAAATATTTCCATCCGCCATTTGGCGCGCGTGATGAGGACATTGAAACGGCGTTCGCCGCCCTGACGATTCAATGGGCCAAATCGCTGGGTGGGTGTGCCGCCGGGCGTGTGCGGGCCATAGGTGCATGACAAAATCATTATGTCCCGCTCGTCACCCTGAATATTTTCAAGATTGCGCACGAATAACGGTTCCTCGTTCAACTCCGAGGCGAGCGATGTCATCGCCAGGTCAAAGCGGCGGTCCTCCTGCCGCAGCTTATCAAGCAAATCCATGATCGCATCTTGCTGATAAAGGTTCATGGTCACGACACCGATTGTCAGCCGGTCTTTGGCGGGCTTGGCATACTCGCGCAGAACCAATTCTCGAACCCGCGCGGCGACCGCTTCGGCCTCCAGGGCATTGACCACCTTGCCGGTGGTGGTCGTGGCGTCAGGAATGGGCGTGTAACGAATTCCCAATTCCGGATGGCTGCGATGCGGATGAGGAAACAGAATCAACCGATTGTCGTAGGAAAAGCTGTTAGCTGGCGCGATCAACGTTTCATGCCGACTACGATAATGCCACAAGAGCGGCGAGGACTGAAGCGACGCCACCGATGCATCGAGAATGCTTTCAGATTTTCCGCCGTCAATATCTTCCTCTTCTTCGGGTGACTCATCTTCTTCCAAGGCGGACATGAAGAAATCACTGGGAGGCATTTGATTCTGATCACCAACCACCACCAACTGTTGACCGCGAGTGATGGCGCCCCAAGCATCCTCCGGGTTGATCTGTGATGCTTCATCCATGATAACCACATCAAAATTGATCGCTCCGGGAGCAAGAAACTGGGCGACTGCCAACGGGGTCATCATCCAGCAAGGACATAAATCCTGCATCGCCCGACCGGCGCGATTGACCAGTTTACGAATCGGCAGGTGTCGGCGCTGCTTCCCCATCTCATGCTGCAAGAGCGCATATTCAGTATGTTCGCCAGCCGTCCGACCTTTCCAGCCCTCGGTCACGTCACTGTTGCACAAGCGCCGCATGATAAAGCGACGATTCGTTTTCTGCTGTTTATCATCGTCGTCTTGGAATTTCCGGCGGAGTCGTTCGTGTTCACTGGACTGGAAATAACGCAGCTCATCGTCCGCCTCCCAAACTGACTTGGCCTGTTGAAAAGCTACGGCACCGCGAAAGGTATGAATCACTACCTCGGCTGAAACCGGGCATTTTTCCGCATGTGTGAGGAGATTAGCCAGGCCCAGTTGCCGCGCGGTGGCCCGTTCCCGCAACAAGGCAGCAAAGCTGGGCAACAATGGGATTTTGGCGACGAACATTTCGCAGTGCGATTCAACATCGCGACAAGTTCCTTTGAGGGAAAGAATCTTAAACGGCCCCTCATCCAATACCCGTCCAAAATTCTCCAAAGATTCTTTCGTTAGCTTTATAGCCGCCTTTAAGTCGGTCAACCTCGGCTCAATCGCCAGCAGTGTCACGCAGCGCGACGTTGTGTCCGTTGCCGCAAGCCAGTTGGCCAAGGCAGGAGCAAATCCGCGCGCGGCCGCGGTCCACTGGCGATGATTCTGGATTCGGGCCACTTCGAGCCGGGTTGCATCACCGCCAAGTCGGTCATGCCAGCTTTGCAACGCTGATTCCAACTCAAGGGCGCGGCGCAGACCCGCCGTAGCTTCCGCAAGGTCGTGAACCGTATAATCGTTGGACTGGCTATGCGTTTCGACGATTTCTAGGGCACTTGTGGTCCGGGCATTTCGATCGGCCGTTTGGGAAGACCAGGCGGCCAATGTCATTGCAGATTGGGATTCATGCAAAGGCAGGATAAAATTGTCCTGAAGCTTGCGAATCCGGCCTCGAAGGTCCTTGGCCCGGGATAAAACATCCTGCCACCAATGCAGACGGCTATCGGTTTCCTCGGTCAGAATCCATTGAAGCAGGGTGCCAGAAGCGCCGTGGAGACGCAGCGACCCCAACCAATCCAGCGTGGCGGTGATCTGCGCGTCGGACAGCAGCGAAGGGTCTTCGTGAAGGATTTCCTTCCACGGAATAAAAGCTTTGGTCGCGGCTTCAATTTCATGGACATCATCCAAGGCTTCCTGAATCTCAGCCAAAGATAGATGTTGGTCAAAGGTGCATTCCGGTGCTTGGATGCGAACAACGCTACTCGCCTGCATCAACTGTGACAGTTTGCCGGCCAATTCGGTAACAGACATTTCCGGCGCAAGCCAGGCAGGCGCTGGATTGCTAACGGTCAACTCGCGAAGTTGGCTGAGTTGCTGGCTGAATTCCATAGCTGCCTGAAATAATGGGAAATGTGCGGCTGGCTCCCATTTTTTTCCTAGAATCGCGTCGACCAGATTGGGTGACACTTTTAATCGATGCAATTCCGACAGCCACTGCGCATCTTCGGCCAGAGCTACCGGGTTGAGGCCAGCAGCCACCACCGGATCAGCCAGCGCGGAATGTTGGCGCAACCCCACCGCAGACTTTTGCAGCTGTTCAAGCTCGTTGATGCGACTGGAAAGTTCCTTGAAAGTTGCGTTAGGCTTCAGCTTCACCGGGGCCGAAATTCGCCCGATGAGGTCATTTAATAAATTTTCTGTCCGGATTAACGCAGCGCAAAGGTCTTGAATTTTTATGACCGGCAGGTCAGCGGTCAACAACGTCAGCGGGGAAACGGCCATCAACTCACGACGATGCTGGTCAAGTATTTGAGTCAGAATCTCGGTGGATTTAATGCTGCCACGCAACCCCTCCGTATTATGGGTGGCGGAATCAACAAACGATGTAACATCACTGGACTGAGTGGACACCTTCAAAAGTTGGATCCAAGCCAGCGTTGGCTCAATGGCGGTCCAATTTGTATTGATACCGCGAAACAAGCCTCCCAGCACATTTCCGGCGGGCGCGTTCATGAAGGCCAGTCGCCGCCGCTCATGGGCTTCCAACTCATCCAATAAAGTCAGAGCACCGGAATCCGTAGGGAATGGAGAATTGAGAAATGCCCGGATGTTTTTACGAACGCCATGGTAACGTCCGGAAAACCAGCGCCACCAGCAATCGGTGAACGAGCGCAATTCACGTCGCAAAACTGGGATGGAATCCACATCCGGTAAATCTCGGAAGTCAACCCGGTCTGCATTCTTTTCGCGGAAAAGCTGGATGTCACGACTTTCGGCCATCGCTTCTGAAACAATATCGGCATTAGTTTGAACGCATAGTGCAGCCAGCGGAATTTCGGCAGGTGCTTGCGGTCGGCCGACCAGAATCAAAAATAATTTTTTGGCCTGAGTAATTTGGTCAACAGTTTCTGGTTGAAGTAGTGGCCAAGTCTCGAAATGAGTTTTGAAATCGCCGATGAGTGTTTGGGTCGCCTTTCGGAGTTTTTCGACTTTTTCGAGCAGCTGCGCGACTGATTCCAGGTTCTGTTCTCCAAGGCCAAGTTCACCAATTATCCTGGCAGCCTCGTGGTATGAGGCTAGAACGCTGGATTCGATCAGTCGGCCCAATTGAATTTCTGGAAACCAGCCAGAGACGGATTGATAGCGCTTCTGGTAACACTCCACGGCGTTACCGAAAGCCTGCAACAAAGTCACTGGGCTGGGTTTCCCAACAAGTCTAGGAAGCACTTCCTCCGTCCCATGAGACGGAAATTGGAGAAGTTCCACCGGAACATTCACGAGTGTCGCCAATGCGAAAATATCGCCAATTTTCAATGCGTCACTAGCCAATACGTCAGCGCAGAAACCCGCTGAGGTTAGACTGACGGTTTCGCTATCCAAATTCGCAAGCGTCAGTAGATTTTGTTCGAACGCGCTCAGTCCTAAAAGTTTAACCACGCCGAGCGAATGCTGGCATAAAGTGCGGGCGGCCGGTTCAAATTCACCGGCGGCGATTCCCGACCGCAGTGGTGCCGGGTCAGCCACGTGAGAATTCAGCCGCGCCACGCTGGCGTTATACCGTGCGAGCCGCTGGGCCAGAGCACGCGCCTCGTTTTTCCGGGCGGCATCTTCCAGCACATACAGGGCGAGCACAAGTTTGGCACCCACCGGAATCTGCAACTCGCGATTGGCGTTTTGATTTGCGAGCAACTCAACATGTTTCCACGTCATCGCAGCGGCATCAGACGATGGTGAATTAGGCTGCCAAATTGCCGAGATGCCGGCGGGATTAAGATTGGCATACGCCGACAAATCCTCGGCAGACCGGAGCAAATTGTTCAATTCATCCAGTGACGACTTGGCCGAAGCCACTGAACAGCGCGGACTGACCACTGAAACAACGGCATTTAGCGCCTCGGTGGCCCGCGAAGCGACATACCGTCGATTATCCTCCGTGAGGCGTAGATGCCTCTGCGCCTTGTTTAACTGGCGGTAAAATTCTTCCAGGTCGCGCTCCAAGCGGGCCACGACGGTGGCATTCTCCGGAGTCTCCCACAGGAAAGCCAACAAGCCGGGCATAACGTCCTTTAACACCGAGAAACGGCTTTTGCCGATTTCACCCACGAGCTGTTCGACCTTGGCTATCGGCAGTTCATGGAATTCTTCCGGCAACATGGCAAGACCATCGGACAAATCCACGGTGGATTGCTTTAGTTGCCGGACAACGGACTCGATAGACTGGGTGTCCATCGAACCTAGATTGAGCGGTGCCCAATGAGACCAGCTATCGCCAACCTCGGTTTTGAGACGATGCCATTGATGAATGGTTTGCTCACGTTTCTCCAGCCAGTCGGGTGGAGCTTCAATGTCCAGAACATCGACGTTCAGGAGTTCTTCATTCCAATCTACACCCCATGCCTCTTGGAGCATTAAATGCAGGGCGGTAGCTTTTTGGATCAAGGCACAGGCGCTTTGGCTAAACCCAGCCGGCTTCTCGCGCAGTCGGGCGGCATGGTCGTTCAGTTTTCGGGCAAGAGCCACGACCTGATTATTGAGTGGGCGCTGCCAGTCCAAGTTTTCCCGCAATCGCGCACATGTGCCAAGATGCTTATGCACTTCGGTCACGCGCGCCTTGTCGCTAAACAACGGCAAACAGAATGGCGCAAGTTCCACGGACTCCAAACGCCGACGGACAACCTGTAGTGCCGGAAGTTTCTGGGCGACAAAAAGCACCCGTTTACCTTGGGCGATGGACACCGCGATCAAATTGGTAATAGTCTGCGATTTACCCGAGCCGGGCGGCCCCTGAACCACCAGCGAAACACCCTTCTGGCCCGCCAACAAAGTTGCATATTGTGTGCTATCTGAATCCATCACCACCGGCAGGTCTTCGGTGGCCTGATGATTGGCGACCTCGTCATCAGATGGAATACCACCGCTTTGAGGCAATGGATCGCCGTTTAGAACTGCGGTGACGATGGGATGGTCGTTGGGTGATTTGCCCTCCGGCCACTGGGCAGGATCCAAATCAAGCCACAACCGATAGCGTGCGAAGTTGAAGAAACCAAGGGCAATGGTTGGGCTCACTTTCCAACTTTTTTTGGCGCGAAACAGCCGACTCACGCGAGAAAAATATTCCGCCGCGGTTTCATCTTCGTCCAGATCGGGCAAGTCGATGGCAAAATCCTGGCGAAGTTTTTCAGCGAGACATGGATTGCCCTGTGGTTGATCGGCATCCATGTGAATTACGAATTCACGCTCTCCTCCTTCCTCTGTTCGCTTTTGGTCGAGATTAACATGAACTAGAATCAAGGGGGCAAAAAGCGGTTCGTTTGCGCGCGGGTGTGGCGGCGCTTCACACCATTCCAGAAAACCAATCGCCAGAAACAGCGCGCTGTCGCCAGTTGAGTTGGCCAAGGTGTTTTGCTCGTTTCTGATTTTGGTCAGGCGTTTACGAAAATTTTCGTCCGGGAGCAAAGAGATTAGGTTGCCGTGCTGTAGAAATTGAGAGACTCCTCGAATCGAGTCGAAAACATCGGTCCATTCTTCATGTCCCAAGCCTGCCAGTGAAAGAGTCGCCCCAGTTCCGGCGGTTGATTGATTTCCAGACTGACGCAATTCCTCTGCGAGCTGCGCTTGTTGATCGCGGGTCAAGTGGGCGATTTCAACTTGTCTTTCATCGTCAACCAACGTCTGCCATAGCGACTCAAGGTGCCCCTTCAATCCAACATGTTTATGTCCCTTTAGGTCGTCACGATAGTCCGGGTTGCCTGAGCGAAAATTAAGTAGTCGGTTTCGAAGTGTCAGGTCGAGTAAACGCTGCCGAGAACGACGGAGTTTTTCCGCGACATCCCCAACCGGTGGATTTGGGCGGGCGGCTCCGGTGCCTGGCAGCTTGATGCTCATGATGTTTACATCAGACCAGATTCCAGGAAACGTGGTTGGTGCGGCATTGCAGGAAGCACGATCCGATTATTGGTAACGCTTAGGAGCATATCCCGGTGAAGTTTCCCGCGAACCGCCATCAGACGCAAGCCGGAATCTGGGAGACGTTTATAGATTCCGGTTGCGGTCAGTGCAAGGAGTGGACGCAGACATGTTTAAGGACAGCTCGCGAACGTGGAATGTGCGCGGCCACGGACAAACTGCGGTCGTGGTTACGGACTGGATGCGGGCACGGCCTGATTACGGACGCGGATGCGGACTGGACATGGTCAATTCACGGTTACGGACTGGACATGGACTGGACAAAGATTCGGATTGTGCGCGGACGCGGACTGGACACGGTCACGGATAAATCGCGGTCGCGGTCAGGTCACGGACTGGACACGGGCAAGTATGCGGACAGGTCACGAACGTGGATTGTGTGCGGACACGGACAAACTGTGGTCGTGGTCGCGGACTGGATGCGGGCACGGACTGACTACGGACGCGGATGCGGACTGGACAACACCACGGCCAGTTGGCCGGACAATGACGCGGATATTTCGCGCTTAATCCGCGACTCCTTCGCGGACAACAGAACCTTGAAAATTCAAGGGGTGAGGCGTCCACTCTTAAATTCACACAAATCGTGTGAACCCTCCCGCATCAATATGCCCGCTGGATATGGCACTGACTTCGGCACATTGCGACACCTTGCCGAGACATTTCTGACAATTCAAACGCACTGACCGGGCGTTCCTGAACCCGAAGCGGAACGAAGCAAGTCGGTAGTGGCATAAACGAACGACAGCGAAGTGAAGCGTGGGTCAGGAACGGGCGGTGAGTGCGTGACCGTCTAGGTTTGACCAGAGGCGATTGGTCTGTCCGGTTTTCGAGTGCACGCAGAAAAGCCGGACAGTCCGAGCGCTGACGGATTCCTTTCCTGTGGCAACGGCGTCAGGTCATTTGATTTTCCCGAGCAGCATGATGATGAACCAACCGGGTTCAATCTGCCCTTCATCGTCGAATGTCCGTCACTGTCCGCTGTTCTGAGCGTTACGTATCCGCGGGTCGACCGCTGGATGACCGAACCTGTCCGTAAATAAACCCGCCATCATACCAGAACAGGCCCAAAAGTCGTGTATGTGATACATCTTCGCCGTTCCAGGTTTTGCCAGAATCGTCCCATGAAAAATGAATGCACAACCCCGTTGCGTCTGGTGACGACAACCCACATGAGCCACGGATTGGCGTTGTGTGCGTCCACCACCTTTGCCGGGCGGTCATCTGGCACAGTCACGCCATGAACAATGAATGTCGAGCATTGTTGAGCCTGGTGACACTCCCGGCCCGGTTGAGTCGGACGCAGACTGCCGATTACCTCGGATTTGAACCTGACCATATCACGTTGTTGATCAAGGCGGGTTTGTTGAAACCGCTGGGCCGTCCAAAACCGAACAGCGACAAATACTTTGCCGCCGTGAAACTGGCTGAATTGCGGCAGGACGAGCAATGGTTGTCACGGGCGACGCAATTCATCAGCCAGCACTACAACGACAAGAACGCGCGCAAATCCAAAAACTCAAACCGGCTGGTTTCGACCTCCGAGGCATAATCCCATGCTCGCCATCAAATCGCAATGCAGCCTGAAAGATGCCCGGCATTATTTCAAAGAGCATCTGTCCGTCGGTGATTATTATTCCGAAGGCCAGCATGTGCCGGGACATTGGTTTGGCCAGGGCGCGGAAGATTTGGGACTGGCCGGCGTCACCCGCATGGACGAGTTCGTTCGCCTGTGTGAAAATCTGCATCCGCAGACCGGCGAGAAATTGACGATGCGCCAGAACACCACGCGCACGGACATCGGGCGGGATGGGCAGGAGCATGAGAACAGCAACCGCAGGGTATTTTACGATTTCACATTTTCCCCGGCCAAGTCGGTTTCCGTCGCGGCACTGGTGGGCGACGATCCCCGGATGGTGGAAGCGCACGAACACGCGGTGAACGAGGCTTTGCGCCAGTTGCAATCATTTGCCTCGACACGGGTGCGTAAAAACGGGGAATGCGCCGACCGACTCACCGGCAACATCGTGGCGGCGGTGTTCCAGCACGAAACCTCGCGGGCGCTGGACCCGCACCTGCATAGTCATTGCATCCTGTTCAACGCCACATTTGATCCGGTCGAGAAAAAGTGGAAGGCGCTGCAAAATTACGAAATGCTCGCCGCGCAAAAGTTCGTGGAAAATGTCTATTATCACGAACTGGCGCGTTCGCTGGTCAGATTCGGCTACCAGATCGAAAACAAACCGCGTGGTGATTTTGAAATCAAGGGTGTCTCGCCGGAGCTGGTCAAAAAGTTTTCCAAACGGCACGACGAGATTGAGCAGAAAACGCGGGAGCTGCTGGAACGCGAACCAGAAAAGACTGGAGGCAACCTGGCGGCGATTCGTGAAAACATCGCGCACAAGGAACGCGCACGAAAGATTCGGGACATCGGCTTGGAAAAGCTGCAAGCGATTTGGGACGGGCAGATGACTTCACCGGAACGCGAATCGTTGCGCCATCTTACTGCCAAACAAACGGTCGCTGCCGATGCGAGTGAAAATGTGGCCGAGAAAGCCATGGTCTGGGCTGAAGAACATTTATTTGAACGGCGGGCGGTCGTCCACGAGCATGAGTTGTGGCGTCACGCGCTGGAACATGCACGGGGCCGGGAGGTCACGATTGCCGACATTCGAGCCGTCACGAACCGGCGCAATTATTTACGCATCGACGATCAGCCCGGCAAAGTGACGACGCGCGAACATTTGATGCGCGAATGGGAAATCGTCCAAACTGCCAAAGAGGGGTTTGGCGACTGTCATCCACTCGTCTGGAATCCACGTCCGGCCAATCCCCAATTGGACGAGGAGCAACATCTGGCATTAAAGGCGTTGGTTTCCAACACCAACCGGGTGTCAGTTTTTCGCGGTGGCGCTGGCACAGGAAAAAGTTTTGTCCTGCGTGAACTGGTCGAACAAGTTCGGGATGCGGGACGAAAGGTGGTCGTGCTCGCCCCGCAACGCCAGCAGGTCGTGGACATGGAGCGCGCGGGTTTTCCATCACCGGCAACCGTCGCCAATTTTTTAATGAAACGCGAACTGGCCGAGGGTGCTGCCGTCATTGTGGACGAGGCCGGGCAGATTGGCGGACGGCAGATGCTGGATTTGATCCGGCTGGTGCGGGAGCGGAATGCGCGGCTGATTTTGTCGGGCGACACGCGCCAGCATGGGGCGGTCGAGGCATCGGATGCGTTGCTGGCCATCGAGCGGCATTCCGGTGTCCGGCCCGTTGAACTGCACAACATTCGCCGGCAAGACCCGGCACGCGGTCAAACCGTGGATGAACGGGAGCATATTAAACTATACCGGCAGGCGGTCAAATTGGCCGCCGATGGCAAATTCGATGAGTCATTTTCCCAACTCGACAAAATGGGCGCGGTGGTGTCGTGCGGTCTGGCCGATCAAGCCGGCAAGCTGGCGAATGAATATCTTGGACTGGCGGAGAAAGATGTATCCGCCGTGGTAGTGTCGCAGACCTGGGCTGAAGTCCACCGCGTCAACGAACAGGTGCGGGACAAACTGAAATCAAAGGGACTGCTCGGCGCAAATGATGCGACGGTTCAAACGCTGGAAAAGATTGACCTAACCAACGCACAGAAACGGGATAATCGGTTTTATCCGTCCGATGCCGTCATTGTTTTCAATCAAAAGGTGCGTCGGACCGATGCCGGTGCGAAAGGAAAATTAGGCGGCATTGTGCAGGCCGGCGTGCTGGTCGAAGTGAACGGGCGGTTCGTCATGGTCTCGAACAAGTTGCTCGACAAAATCACTGTCTGCCGTCCGCAGGAAATCAAGGTGGCCGAAAAAGACCGGTTGCACCTGAAAGCCAATCGCAAGCTGGCAGCCGGTGGCCGCGTTACCAATGGCGAACTGGTTACGGTCAAGTCGGTCGGCACGGACGGGAAAATCAAACTGGCCGATGGCCGGGTGCTTGACGCGAGCTATCGCGAATTTTCGCCTGGCTACGCCGTCACGTCCTACGGTTCGCAGGGCAAGACCGTGGATTATGTTTTATTCTCGGACTCGACCATCAAGGCTGCGACCAGTGCGGAGCAATGGTATGTCAGCATCTCGCGCGGTCGTCGGGGAATCCGCATATTCACACCAGACAAGGAACAGCTTTTTGAAAACATCTGCCGCACTGGTCACCGACCGCTGGCGATGGAATTTGCGGCTGGTTCGGTTCCGCGCGGACGCACCCTGCTTTGGAATAAACTGCACGGTTATCTTTTACGTTTCGGTCGTCGAGCCGCCGACAACATGTGCCGTCTGAAACTGGCTCGTCATAATCACCATCAACCAAAACAAAAATATGAGCACAAGAACACCCGAATGCTGGGTCAACGACCCGAACGCCGAGGCATTACGCATTGAAGTTTCGCCAGGTCGTTCACTGCTGTTACCGCACGATCAATTCATGTTCGCCGAATTAACCGGCGACGGAGACAACCAGAATCTCAAGCTGGTCTTCGCCGCGCACGAGGTCTTGATTCGCGGGCGTCATTTGCAACGCATTGAGACCGGGATGCAACGGATGAACTTGTCGCTGGTCACCAAGTTGCCAAGCCATCGGCGGTCATTGATAGAGGAAGGCCAGCCGGTCGTTTTGGAAATCACAGTCAAGGAAGCCAAACGAGATTAAACACGCTTCACAGTCCAGCACATACCGCAATCTGCCGTGAGGACCAGGATTGCGGCAGTGCTGGACGGATGTTTCTAATCCTCGATGCCATCACACGACGAATCGTTTTCGTGAAATATGATTGGCGTTGGTTGTGGTCCCGGCGGCTGAATCACGACACCGATGCCGACGGTGATGCGCGGTTGATGCTGCATTTTCCGCCGTAAACCGCCGCTGAATATCCACGCCAGCACAACCACAGACACCCACACCAGCACGAGATACAGATAAACGCCGTAATCCGCGATGGCTGCGTCCAAAAAATCGAATACGGGTTTCAAAACTTCGCCTGCATTTAAGTTCATATCGCCTCCTTGGTTTATGCGTTCGCGATTTTGATGACCGGCTCAACGATTCTTGCGCCGTTTGTCTGGTGGTTGCGCATCCGTTCAAATTCACTCAACGGTGGCAGTTCGACCTGTGCCCGGCGGGCATACGCGCGATGAATCGCTTTGCTGTTATGCCCCAGCGCTTCCTGTGCGAATCGTTCGGGATAGCCCGCTTTTTTTGCGCGCTCCGCCCACGCATAACGATACGAATGCAGGCTGACACCTTTGATGCCCAAGCCCGCGATGCGCTGGTGAAATTCCGTCGCCCGGTCGCCAGAACGAACCGTGCGCAGATACGGAAACAGCGGGCCGTTCCCCGGCAGATCTCGGAGAATTTCCGCCACTTCATCATCGAAGCGCATGATGGCAATGGAGCCGGTCTTTTTGCGTGCGAAGCTGATGACGTTGTGTTCCCAATCAATGTTTTCAGCTTCGAGGTTCGCCAGATCGGACTGCGACGCGCCCATGTGCCACGCCAGTTTATAGAACGCTTTGCGTTCGGGATTCAGTTCGCGGGTGACGATGGCCTGATGCTCCCCCCAGGTGATGGCGCGTTTGTCCTTGAACTGAACTTTCGGCCACTGGCGTTTTACGATGACCGGCCACGGCAGCCATGTCATGTCCAGGGCGAAGTTGTGGATGCGCCGCAAATATACATTGGTCGAAACTTTTCCGGTTTCGAGCACGCGCAAAAAGTTTTCCGGCC
>Ga0181525_10000152_pt1 | contig 63799 bp, 53 predicted proteins | sample PEATcosm2014_Bin_48_FD_121100 | JGI IMG/M metagenome (GOLD analysis project Ga0181525, IMG submission 121100) | Peatland microbial communities from MTU Mesocosm Facility, Houghton, MI, USA - PEATcosm2014_Bin06_10_metaG | ecosystem: Environmental > Terrestrial > Soil > Wetlands > Peat | place...
GAAATAGCAGGCAACCGAAACCACGATGACAAAAAGAAGGCGTACAACAATCAATTCCACGGTAAGACCTCCGCCCGGATGCAGCTCCGCTTAGCTTCTGGCGCGATGCACCGGTGCCATTTCCTCGCCGCCCCGAGCGGGAATCGGCCCTTTTCGGCTAAGCGGGACGCGCAATAATTAACGGAATATAAATTGCGCCCCGTCCCGGCCCGTGGAGGCGCGGCCGGGATGACCTCAGTAAACCAACGACAAAAGTATATACCCGGAGGTAATAACCCGGGGAAACTTAAGAACTCGGGCTTTGTGGCCGTTCCACCCATCGATGTCCTACGGCGTTCTCCCGCTCTCCCTACCGTTTCGTCCCTGTCGTAGCCGGCGCGGTGACCGCATCTCAAAGCAGCGATCCAGATCTGCTGAATGAACATGCAGACGCCCAGTCACTGGGCCTCAAGGATAGCCCTGGAGGATGTCCATGCGAGCTCTCAAGTTCTTGAAGGTAGCGATTCTGTCGGCCCTGGTAGCAAGCGCGGCGCTGGTTTTTGCCCAAGACGAAAAGCCACAACCAGAGCCCTCACGTCAGGAAGAAGCCCAACCCGAAACCCGGCAGGATGAAGCCAAATCCCCTCGCCAGGACGAGGCAAAGCCGTCAAACCAGGATAAGCAGGCAGAAAATAAACAAGAACAGCAACCAAGACAGGACCAAAGGCCGGGGCAAGAACGGTCCCAAGATCAGGCAATTCCGAATCGACAGGATCACCCCGAACAGGCAAAGCAGGGTCATCCATCCGGGAAAGGCGGTCACATTCCGGACGATAAGTTCCAAGCTAGCTTTGGGCGCAGCCACACCTTTAACGCCAAAACCGTGATCGTTGCTGGTCAGCCACAATTCCACTATGGCGGTTATTCCTTTGAACTCGTGGAAGCCTGGCCAACCGGTTGGGCCTATAGCGACGATTGCTATATCGACTATATCGACGGAGAATATTTTCTGTTCGATCTGCTCCATCCGGGCGTCCGAGTTGCAGTCTTGGTTGTGATGTAGAGACACGCGCGCCTTTCGATTTTTCGGGTAGGTGGGCCTTGGGGTCCTTGATCCGGTTGTTCGGGATTCGCGACTCTCACAGCCCACCTTACTTCTTCCCTCGTTGATAACCGCCAGCGCCTCACACGGTGCTGGAAACTGTGCTGCTACACTGGGCTGGATGAAATCTCTGGTGATCCCCAGCTTATCGGGTCCGGACTCGCTCACCATTCAAAACACTGCCGAACCGGCGCCTCAGTCGGGACAAGTGCTGGTCAGAGTTGCGGTTGGCGGATTGAATTTTGCAGACATCATGACCACCCAGGGCGGGTATCCGGGAACGCCTGCACCGCCTCTGGTTGCTGGACGGGAATTCGCCGGAGTCGAAGAAAGCGGCGGGCGCCGCGTTATGGGCTATGCGCAATGGGGCGCCTTCGCCGAAAGAGTTGCCGCCTATTCCCACCTGCTGTGGCCCGTTCCCGAGCACTGGAGCGACGAGCAAGCCGCGGCCTTTCCGGTCAACTACTTTACCGCCTACCTCGCCTACTGGCAGGCAGCCATGACCTCCGGCGGCGAGTCGTCCCTCTCTGTCCGGCCGAGCCAAAGGCCGCGCCGGGTGCTGATTCATGCGGTCGCCGGGGGCGTCGGGACGGCGGCGGTTCAGATCGGCCACATTCTCGGCATCGAAATGTACGGGACGTCCTCCTCCGACGAGAAGCTGGCGCGCGTAAAAGAACTCGGATTGCAGCACGGGGTCAATTACAAGCTGCAAGACTACGAACAAGCGGTGAAGAGTCTTACTCGGGGCCAGGGCGTGGATGCTGTCTTCGAAATGCTGGGTGGCGAGCACACCGCGAAAAGCCTGCGTTGCCTGTGCGATTTTGGCCGCGTCATTCAGTACGGCACCGCTACGGGCAAGCAGCCGCAACTGGATGTTCGAGCGCTTTACGCCAAGTCAGCCATCTTGCAGGGACTTTGGCTCACGTATCTTTGCGCCCAACGCGAAATCATGGAGGCCGCCTGGAATCGACTCTCCGAATGGATTATGCAGCACCAGCTGGCTCCAGTGATTGGACACGTCCTTCCCTTGGAACGTGCGAGAGAGGGTTACAAGCTGCTGCAGGAAGGCAAGAATTACGGGAAAGTCGTGCTTCGAATCGCTTAGGCTACGCGGTCTGCGGTGCCATTTTCGATGGCATATGGTGCCATGAAGCTCCATTTAGACAAATCGGGACGAGTAGCCCTGCCGAAGCCGCTGCGCCAGCGGCCAGGGTTGAGACCAGTTGCCCCGCTATTTGAGGACCGGGCTTTTTAATTCGATCCCGGTTCAATCCCTTCCCAGGAATCGAAGACGGCCGGTTAAAGCCCGTCCGTTGCCGTCGATATAAGTCGGCAGGGGATGAGTCGGGTCGAGAACTCCGTTGGCCAGTATGTCATTCGCGTGGTTGGTGACGTTGTCGAAGCCGGCGCGCAGTGCCCAGTAGCGATTGAAAAAATGAACGCGTTTTTCGAATTGCAGATTGATGGAATAGTAGGCTGGCAGACGAAAGCTCCCGGGCGGATAGCCTGGAGCGATTTCTCCCTGGTCCGTGGTTGCGAGAAAGGGCAGTCCGGTGCGCACCTCGGCTGAATAAACCATATCCACCTTTTGCAGGATGGGTAGCTTGAAAAACGGCAGCACGCCATATCCCACGAAGCGGTTGGGCACATCCCATGGGTACGGGCCGGGCAACTGCGGGCTTAAGAGCGGAATATCCAAACTGAAATCGAAGACCTGGTTGGTGTGCGCGCGCGAGCGCGTGTAGGCCCCGACGATCTCATACTGCTGGCGAAAGCGGTGGCGGAGGCTGACTTGGAACGCATCGTAGCGGTCGTCTCGTTCATTCCCCAGCAGGAAGGTTCCGTCCACCGCGCCATTCAGCGTGTTGTAAGCGAAGCCATGAACCCCGCGCTTCTCAAGAAACTCCAGCTTAAGAAAGATCGCAGCCGGGAGTTTCTTCTCCAGTCCGACGCTCCAGTTCAAGTAGCGCGGCGCAGAAAGAGAACTTCGATTCAGGGTAAACACTGTGGGGGCGGGGACGGGCTCGGTGGCGAGGCTGCCGTTCGCATCCGTTGGCTCGCCTTTAGGATTAAAGAAATAATCGGTTCGCTGTCCCTCGAAGGGCTCATGAATCAAACCCAGATTCGTAGTGTCATAGATAATTCCAATGCCCGCCGAAAGTTTGGTATTGCCTTCATCATCGAATACGTAAGTCCCGGCCAACCGAGGCGAGAACAGCGGAGTCCGGACGATTTCGTCCCAATCGAGACGCAGCCCGGGCTCGATGAGCAGGCGATGGGTGACCAGCCAGCGATCCTCCGCGTAGGCGCTTACCTCAACGTTATAAGCTCCGGAGTATTCGCCTCCGGAAAAAGCCGAGTATCGCGCGCAAGTTGAGGGAACCGCGGGAATGCCACTTGCATCGGTAGCGCAAGGCTGCGCGGCCTGATTAACCGGCGGCTCTCCGGGCTGAAGGAACGAAATCGGCTGGCGGATGAACGACGCGTCGTAGTTCAAGCGATCCACATCCGCACCGACTTTTATGTCGTGACGTCCATGCCACGGGTGCGGTGGAAGGTAAAGGTTCGATAAAGCCTGCACTCTTCGGGCCAGAGTGTACTGGTGCAGGTAATAGTTTCCCGCAGCCGCGCTTGTCGTCTGAATGTATGGACCATTTCCTTGCGGAGTGAATTCCACGCCGTACTGGTCGACCCCGAATCCGCTTTCGAGCAGCGCGCCACCACGAAAATAGTATTGGTCTTTAAGCGAGCCCAAGTACGCGGTTTCGGCGTCCGTGGGAGTCGTGGACTGCGGCTGAAGAAAGGATAACCCGTCGTATTGATCGTGATAGTAGTTCGAAAGAAAGCTGACGGTCACGATGTTGCGAGCGGTCAGGTTCGATTGTACCTTCGCCAGATTGTCAACGCGCCAACTGTGGTCGCTGTCAGAGCCGGAGGGCAGTTGTTTAATGACGGTATTGTCGAATTCGCCGTTGAGGGCGTCAATGAACCATATCTTCCCTTTACGAATCGGCCCGGACATGGTGTAAATGGGAGTCCATTGGCCGAAGGCAATTCCCTTGACGTCCTGCAATCCGGGAATGAAGTCGGTTGATGTGAACCGGAAGTGGTCATTGCCCATGCGGGTATTCAAGGCGAGCACGCCGCCGGAAGCCTTGCCATATTCGGCTGGCTCGCGACTGGGGGTGACCTCGATGGACTGAAATGACTCGACGCTGGTGCGCACTGCAAGCTGGCCGTTAGCCGGTTGGGTCACGTTGAATCCGTCGAGCAAGACCAACGTCTGGTAGGTCTCGGCACCCGCGAAGTGCGCCTGGCCCAAGGCATCGGGAGTCACGCCCGGGATGTAGGTCAGCGCGTTACGATAGTCGTGCGTTCCAGGGTAGGGGATGTCGATAATCTCCGCCCCAGTCAGCTCTTCCTTGGTAGAAACTTGCGCAGGGTCAATGCCCGGCGCGGGTTGTATCACGTTTACTGTTTCGTGCGCCTCCTGCTGGTGGGAAAGAGTGACATCCACATTAGCCGTGGCGCCCACCTGCACGCCGGGTTGCTTGAGAGCATAGAAGCCGGTCTTCGTGACGAGCAGATCGTAGGTTCCGGCAGACAGGCCGGTGAAGTCGCAACGCCCAGCGAAGTCAGTTCCGCAGCGCAGTGGCAAAGTTAGAAGCGGACTTTGTAACTCCACGCGCGCCGAACCCACGCCTAGGCCGTTTTCATCAGTTACGGTCACTATAAGCTTCCATCCGGTGCCAGCATGCTCAGAGGAAGTGTGCTCGGGAGAAGTGCAAGAACCATGGGTCTGCGCCTGAGAAGATGCCACCAGTAACGCTGCCAGACCTAGCGCAAATATCCGGTTCGCAGTTGAGCTTGGCGCTGGCATCATCCGAGTATGAAATTATTCGCGCGGCACGGCAAGCTCGTTCTATGAAAATCGAAGCGTCATCGGGATACCTTTCTTCGACCTACCGCCGCATTATGTTCTGTACGGTAAAGCAAATAAGCATCACCGCCATTCCGGCAAGGCCGAGCGGGGCGCCTACAGCCTGTACTCCCGCCGAGAAAGTGCACTCGAGGTTTCGACAGCAGGTCCAGGGTGCCCAGCGTCAACAGGATCCGAAGTTCGGTTGGCCCAAAGCCCCAGAACGACAGCCCGAACTCTCGCCTCCCGGCCGCCGCGACCCAGCTCTCCTGCACCCTCCCCATCCCGGAAAGCGGTCGAGCCTTTCCGCTCTCCGACAGAATGCCCTGGTCAACTTGCTTACGAGACTGTGTCATCTCTGTTGCCATTTCGCCCCAATTCGTGACTGAGGTTTTCATGAAGCTCTGCACCAAGGTCACTTTGCAGTAACCTCTCGTCGTGGGACAATGCACTGCTGCTCCAGCGTTTCTCAAACCAACATCACTTCGTAAGTGATTGCAGAAGGGAAGAGTTACGACTGAGGATCATCCGTAGCAAGGTTTGCTTGGGTGCGTGCGCGGTAGGTATTTTAGATTTGAAAGTTTCGGTCTCAGAAATCACGTGAGTTCGAGCTCCCTAATTGTTCGACCTCAGACTTGGGAAAGAGGGCGTCGTGGTTTGGTACTTTATCTTCTTCTTCATCTCCGGCTTTTGCAGCGTGCTTTACGAACTCGTATGGCTGCGCCTGTCCATGGCTCAGTTTGGAGTTACCACCGCCATGGTCTCCATCGTGCTCTCAGTCTTCATGGGCGGGCTGGGACTGGGCTCGTGGATTAGCGGAGAATGGCTTCGACGTCGCGGAGGCAAGATCGGATTTCCGGCGCTTCGCGTCTACGCGGCAATCGAGTTGCTGATCGGCGCGTCGGGAATCATCGTCCCTTACGAACTGGGGTTGGGCCGCAGTATCCTGGAACGCATGGGCTCCACCTCCTCCGCGGAGTATTACGTCGTCTCCGGCATTTGGGTCGCGCTGGCCGTGATTCCCTGGTGTGCCTTGATGGGAGCCACCATTCCCGTCGCCATGCTGGCCATCCAGCGTATGTTTCCTCCGGAATCCTCGCGGTCGTTCAGCTATCTGTACATGGCCAACGTGGCGGGCGCCCTGTTGGGAACGATTCTCCCCCTATTGTTGGTTGAACTGCTTGGCTTTCACGGAACTTTGAAGGTAGGTGCAGCCTGCAATTGCCTGATTGCGCTTCTCGCCGTGATCGTATCGATGATTGCGCAGCCGAAGGGAGCCCAGGAGCCGGCACAAACCGCAATTGGAACAATGCCAACAGCGGTTCAAGGACAACGGCAAGAACAGGAACAACGAAAAGGATCTCTTTTAGCATTGCTGTTCGCCAGCGGACTGACCAGCATGGGCATGGAGGTCGTTTGGGTCCGCCAATTCACCCCCTACGTTGGAACGGTGGTGTATGCCTTTGCTTCAATTTTGGCCGTTTACCTGGTTGCAACTTTCTTTGGATCGCGTATCTACCGCAATTGGAGTGTCCGCAATACTCAGGAAAGTTCGTTTCTGTGGACGTTGCTGGCCTTCTTCGCATTGCTTCCGCTGTTGGCAGCCACCCCAAACATTCTTTTATTCACAGGTCTGCGGCTGTTGTTGGGCATCGCGCCCTTTGCCGGCTTGCTCGGATTTCTCACGCCAATGCTGGTCGACCGCTGGGCGGGAGGTATTCCTGCTAAGGCTGGGAAGGCGTATGCGGTGAACGTTCTGGGTTGCATTCTTGGGCCGCTGATTGCTGGTTTCCTGCTTCTACCCTATCTCAGCGAGCGCTGGGCGCTGGTGCTGCTGTCGCTGCCTTGGTTGATCATTGGTCTGCGCCCCATGCGTCTACCTGCCTCGGCGCCCAACTTCCCAGCGCGGGTGGCAGCGTATTTACTATTGCCGCTGGCGCTGGTGCTTATCCTGGTCAGCAAGGATTATGAAAGGGTATACGCCAAAAGCGGAGAAGTGATGCGGGATTCCACCGCCACCGTGATCGCTACCGGAAGTGGAATGCAAAAGTCATTGCTGGTCAATGGGTATGGCATGACGGCGCTTACGCCCATCACAAAAATGATGGCCCACCTACCGTTGGCTCTCCTCGACCGGCCTCCACAGGATGCACTGGACATCTGCTTTGGCATGGGGACCACTTTTCGTTCGTTGCGCACCTGGGGAATACCGGTCACGGTCGTGGAACTGGTCCCCAGCGTGCCGCGCTTGTTCGGCTATTTCCATAGTGACGCCTCCGAGGTGCTGCGTTCGCCTTTGTCCCACGTTGTCGTCGATGATGGCCGCCGCTATTTAGAGCGTACGCCCTGGCAATACGATGTGATTACCATCGATCCCCCGCCGCCAGTGGAAGCTGCAGGGTCCAGCTTGCTCTACTCCAAGGACTTCTATTCGGTGGTCAGCCGACGTCTGCGCCCCGGCGGCATCCTGCAACAGTGGCTGCCATTCGGCGACAAGGAAGATTTGACAGCCGTAGCCCTCGCACTGCGCCAATCGTTTCCCTATGTTCGTGTCTTGGCCTACGGACGAAATTGGGGATATCACTTTCTCGCCAGTGATCGGCCCTTTCACAATCGTACGGCGACTGAATTGGCTCAGCGCCTTCCCGCCGCTGCGGCTGCCGACCTGGTTGAATGGGGACCCAAAACTACTCCGGAAGACCAGATCGGGGACCTGCTGCACGAAGTCCCCATCGATGAGCTCATTTCCCTGTCTCCCGCCACTCCGGCTCTAAGCGATGACCGGCCAATCAACGAGTACTATCTGCTGCGCATGTCCATGCGACCATAGCAGGCGGCCATAACCGAGGAATTGAACCTCAGTGTCAATTGGGGGACTACCCTGGGCTGATGGTCGGCGATAAATTCAACGACAGAGTCATGTCTCTGATACGCTTTCAAGAAATTCATTTATGGCACAGAGTTGCAGGCGCTGCACTATCAGCGTAGATCTGCTTAACAATGGCGAAACTTCTGCGGTTCTTCCGTCCGTCCTACCAGCACACGGCTCTTTCGGCCACGCTCCTGTTAATGGGCACGGTGATGCTCTCGCGCGTGATCGGCTACGTGCGCGAGGCCTATATCGCCTACGCCTTCGGCGCAGGGGGCCAAACCGATTCGTACGTCGCCGCCTTCACTCTTCCAGATTGGCTCAACTACATTGTCGCGGGGGGCGCGGCTTCGATTACCTTCATTTCGATCTATACGCGCTTCCTGGCGGAGAAGCGTGATTCCGATGCCCAGAAAACTTTTTCCATTGTCATCACCGTAATGTCGGCAGTGATGATCGTAGGTACGGTTGTAGCTGAGATCTTTACCCCGCAATTCGTCCGCTGGATGTTCCGTGGTTTCTCTCTCGCACAAATCGATCTGACGATTCGTCTCACGCGGATTCTTTTGCCCGCGCAGATTTTCTTTTACGTCGGCGGCGTGGTCTCCGCAGTCCTGCTCTCGCATCGTTTGTTCCTCTTCCCCGCCTTTGGTCCGCTCATTTACAACGTGCTCATCATTGCCGGGGGAGTGATCGGCGGCCGGCACTTTGGAATCGCCGCTCTGGCCTACGGCGCGTTGGTGGGAGGCATCGCCGGGCCATTCCTTGCGAGCGTGATTGGCGCGGCCGGCATCGGCACGGGATATCGCCCATCGTTTGACGTTACCAATCCGGCATTTCGCGAATGGGTGAAGCTCTCGATTCCGCTGATGCTTGGCGTTTCTCTGGTCACGGCCGACGACTGGATACTTCGCCATTACGCGGCCAGCGGCGTCGGTGACATCGCCCGTCTCAATTATGCGAAGCGTCTGTTGGCCGTACCCATCGCAGTTCTCGGGCAGGCCACCGGACAAGCCTCTCTGCCGTTCTTCGCGCGACTGTTCAACGAGAGGCGTTTCGAGGAATTTGCGGCTACGGTGAATGATTCGGTCTACCGCGTTGCCGCCGCGTCATTCCTGGCCACTGCATGGATGATGGCCGCCGCCTTTCCGCTGATCGATCTGGTCTACCGACGCGGACGGTTTCTCGTCTCCGACACGCAAACCACAACCGTTTACTTTTTCTGGTTCGCGCTTTCGCTGGCGCTCTGGTCCGCCCAGGGACTCTACGCCCGCGCCTTCTATGCCGCCGGAGACACTCTCACTCCCATGGCCGCAGTCACGGTAATTACCGGCTCCTCGTTGCCGGTTTATTCGCTGCTGTTTCACCGGTACGGCGTGGTGGGCCTGGCCTACGCCTCAGACATCGGCATTGGAGCAAATCTTCTAGCGCTGGCCGGGCTACTGCATTACCGCAAACTGGTTTCGATGGCTACGCTGCGTTGGGGCGAGTTGGGTAAATCGGCGCTGACAGCGGTGCTAGCCGGCGGCATCAGTCTCGAAGTCGCAAAGAGCGTCCCGCTCACGATTTATGGCCATGCCAGCCGCATAGACGACTTGCTGCGCCTGGCGCTGGTTTCCGCGACTTGGGCCGCCGCGACCGCGGCTGGACTCTGGCTGCTGAAGTCGCAATTGCCGAGCGATCTGCGGCGGCGGAAAACGGCGTATCCCGCCGTCGCTGAGGGCGAGGGCAAGGAGATTTTGGGTGCGGGAACTCAACCGTGACCCCGAGTTTTGTGGAGATTGTTGCCGAGTTGTCGCAATGACACATAAATGCGGGTCCACGCAACGCCAGCCGCGTGAGTGGCCCCGACCCGAGAGGCGATGGAGCTCTTCGAAGCTGCGCTCGGATCGTCCCCGCCAGCAACTGTCCACAGGTGGTCGCGGATCAGCTGATTCAGGCTCTTGGAGCGCTTCCGCCTTGCTGCGGGAGCGAGCCACAAGCGGCTCGTCGAGTGACGTTCGTGTGCACATCACTTCCATCGAGACGAGATACATGAGCGCCCGTAGTTTTCTTCGATACCAATGTGCTCATCTATGGCGATGACAAAGCTGCGCCAGCGAAACAACGGTGGGCTCTCAGTCTCGCCGCCGAACACCGGCGCGCGCGGACGGAGTCGTGTCTCTACAGGTGCTCCATGAGTATTTCCTAACAGTCACGCGGAAGCTGAACGTTGATGCGAGCATTGCCCGCCGCAAAGTCGAACTGCTCGCCGAGTTCGACGTCGCCGCTCCAGAGGTGGCGGACGTTGTGGCCGCCATCGACCTGCATCGTCTTCACGAGTTTTCTTTCTGGGACGCTCGAGTGCTCCGTGCTGCCAATCAAGCCGGATGCAGCATGTTTTTCTCAGAGGACATGCAAGACGAGCGGGAGATCGACGGACTGCAGATCGTGAACCCGTTTCGCCAGATGAGCGGAGGTTTCACCCGAAAAACAAATCGGCGGACATTCGCAATGCCTGCGAACGCCGCCGCCAACTTTCTACTAACCCCTGAGCAGACGAGATGCCTGCAGCCTAGGCTCTGGCACCGACCGCTGCCGGCTCGGGTACGGGCGCAATTTCATCCTTGCCGTTGGGCTTCTGCTGCCCCGGCTGGCCACCCTTGCGAATGTCGATTCCGCCCTTGAAGTAGGCGCCATCTTCAATCGAGATGCGCGCGGCTACGACGTCACCCGTGAGCGATCCGTCGCTGCGGATATCGACCCGGTCGCTGGCTGTGAGGTTGCCCCGCACTTTTCCCAGCACTACGATCTCGCGGGCGTTGATGTTGGCCGCCACCACTCCGTTTCGCCCGATGGTGACGCGGTTCCCAGCCAGGCTGATGGACCCTTCCACCCGGCCGTCAATATAGAGAGACTCCGAGCCAGTGACCTCGCCCTTGATCACCAGCGATTTGCCGATGGTTGCCTGGTCCGCGGTGGTGGTGCTGGTGATCGGCGGGCGCGTTACAACCGCAGGCTCAATGGGCGCCACGGCGGGTGTGCTCGGGGTAGATATAGTCGGACGCTCCGGCTCGGCCGGGCGGCCAGGGGTCGTAGGCTGATTCGTCGGCTTCCACATGGGTTACAAAGTTCCTTTCCTTGTTGGGATTAGAAATCACGAGCCGCACTTGCGTGACCAAATCGAATTGTACTCCGCCGTCTCACTATGAGCGCTGTGGAAAAGCCTTTATTTTCAATCGCGGTTCCTACCTTGGTACGTACTTCAGTGCTCATTGCCGAGTGGCTCTCTGTTCTCGTCGCCCCCTTTCGGCTCTCTTAATCGTGTAAGGATTTCCGAAAAAACTTCCTTCTCGCTACAGTTCCACACCCCCCTGGAGTATGCTCTTTGGACCGACGATTCGTCTAAGATGTGGGCCCCGACGAAGCCATCAGCCGTTCAGGAGCAGAATATGTCAATTCCAGCCGCCATCACTCCTTCAACCTCCACCAGTGCCCGGCCTCAACCCGGCGAGTATGCGGCCTACTACGACCGCTACGTTTCTCTGATTCACGGCGACGACATCCTCCAGACGCTCGACGCCCAGCGACGCCAGATGATGCTCCTGGTTTCTTGCCGAGATGAGGAGGACGGCGACTTTCGCTACGCGCCCGGCAAGTGGAGCGTCAAGGAAGTCCTCGGCCACATATGCGATGCCGAACGCATCTTTGCCTATCGCGCGCTCCGTATCGCGCGTGCTGACTCCACGCCGCTTGCGGGTTTCGAGCAGGATGACTACGTCCGCAACGGCCCGTTTGCGCGCAGTCCCTTGTCCGACCTGGTGGAAGAGTTCATCGCGGTGCGTCGCGCCAGCATTTCGCTGTTGCGCAATCTCGACGAACCAGCCTGGCTGCGTCGGGGCGTCGCCAGCGAGCATGAGATCACCGTTCGCGCTTTGGCGTACATCATCGCCGGACATGAGTTATACCATCGCAGGATTCTGGAAGAGCGGTACTTCGCCAAGCGGTAGTGCCGCAGTCGACCTCGATCTCCATCAATTGAGAATTTCATCTTGCCGCTAATTGTATTTTCCATGACCCAGCGTGCGCTGAATGAACTGTTTCACGGCAAAGGCGCTCACGCAGACCCTCTTGCCTGCATCGAGGACGTCCCAGCCGAACTGGCTGGGCGCCGTCAGGAAACCTTTCCCCACTCCATCGCCCAACTTGTCTTCCACATGAACTACTGGATGGACTACGAACTGCGCCGTATTCGTGGCGAGCGCCCGCCGTATCCCGAGCATAGTTCGGAGAGCTTTCCGGCAAAATCACACGTTGATGCCGAGGAATGGGATCGAATGCGAAAACAGTTTGCCAGCTTGCTGGGCGATTTCTGCACTCTGGCAAATTCCCCGCCGGAGAAAAAGACGCGGCAAGTTGAGAGTATGCATGAAGCAGGTAAGAAAGTGGACGGAACGCTCGAGGCGGTGTTGTGGCAACTGGTGTCGCACAACAGCTATCACACTGGCCAGATCGCGACCCTGCGACGCGCTTTTGGTGCCTGGCCGCCACGTGGTGGCGGAGACTCCTGGTAGCGAGGAACGCCGTTCGGTGTTGGCCGTTCGTCCTTGGCAACCCCTCACTCTCTTGGTTTCCGTTAGAATTGGCTGATGAATTTGATTGGAGAATCCATCGTCGGAATCGCCTCCGCCGTCCGCCTGTTCGTTGTTTTGATATTTTGGCTGGCACCGTCCGCAGTCGTCGGTGTCTGGCCCAAGCTCGAGCGCGCTGGAAGAGCAAACTTGTCCAACCCAGATTCCTAGCCAACGACCAACCACGAGCGAGCAACGACTGCCGCCATGCTTTCCGACGCCGCCATCCTCAAACACATCGCCCGCCAGCCCAAACGCGCCGCCGGATTCAAGCAACTGGTGCGCGAATTGGGCTTGCATGGAGAAGCCCGCACCGATCTCAACCGCCGGTTACAGAAGTTGGCGAAGTATGGGCAACTTATTCAAGTCGATTCTGAACGGTATGTGCTTCCGCCGGCTGCGGCGGAAAACAATCTGGTCGCCGGGCGCCTCACCATGCACCGCGACGGCTTCGGCTTCGTCATCCCCGATGCCAGCTCGCTGATTCCGTCGCTCAAGGCGCGTCTAACGGGAGACATTTTTATTGCGCCCCACGCCCTCGGCAACGCCATGCACGGCGACCGCGTGCTGGTTGACATTGTCGCCACTCGCCCCGATGGTCGTGCGGAAGGCCGCATCGTGCGCTCCGTGGTGCGCGGTCACCCAACGATCGTCGGTATTTTCCACTACGGCACAAAGCGCAACTACGTCACGCCGATCGACAGCAAAATCACGCAGGAGATCGTGATTTCGCCAGGCCCGGAATTTCCCGCAAAAACCTCAGAGGCCGACACAAAAAGCGCGCCCGGCAAGGTCAAGTCGGTGGACCGTGTGCTGGGCGATGAGGCCTCGCGCCGCGTCCGATGGGACGATCTCGAAGGCGTCGTGGTGGACGTGGAAATCACCGATTGGCCTTCCCCTACGCAGAATCCGCGGGGCCGCGTCTTCGAAATTCTCGGCCGCCCGGATGACTTCGGCGTGGACGTCGAAATCACGATTCGCAAGTTTCACCTGCCGCATCACTTTCCCGCGGCCACGCTGGAAGAGGCGCAAAGCGTGTCTGCCGTGATCGCCGCCCAGGAGCTTCGGCGCCGCCGCGACTTTCGCTCGCTGCAAATCGTCACCATCGACAGTGAAACCGCGCGTGACTTCGACGACGCCGTCACCGTGCGACATCTCTCCGGAGGCAACTTCGAGTTGCAAGTGCACATCGCCGACGTCGCCCAATATGTCACGCCCGATTCTGCGCTCGACCAGGAGGCGCGATTGCGCGGCACCAGCGTCTACTTTCCCGATCGCGCCGTGCCCATGCTGCCGCTCGAATTATCCACCGACATCTGCAGCCTGCGCCCCCACCTCGACCGTCTGGTCCTTTCATGCGTGATGCAAATCGATCCTCGGGGCGAAATTATAGCTTGTGAACTGAGCGAAGGGGTGATCCGCTCGGCCGAGCGCATGACTTACACTGCCGTCAACGCCGTGCTCGAAGGCGATGAGGTGGCACGCGAGCGTTACGCCGGGCTCGTCCCCACCTTCGAGCTGATGCGCGACCTCGCGCTGATTCTCAACCGCAAACGCCAGCGCCGGGGTTCGATTGACTTCGACCTTCCCGAGCCGGTCATCGAGTTCGACGAACTCGGCCTGATGACGAGCATAACGCGCTCAGAACGCAACATCGCCCATCGGCTGATCGAGGAATTCATGCTATCCGCCAACGAGTGCGTGGCGCATTATCTCGAGTCGAAACACATCGCGTCTCTATATCGAATTCATGACAAGCCGGACGCCAAGCGCGTCTATGATTTTGAAGTGATCGCCGCCACCTTCGGCTATTCGCTGGGAGTCGGCCCCCTGCCCATTCACCGAGTGCAATTCAAAACCGACCGGCGCGCGGCGCGCGGTTCTGGCAAGCAGGCGCGCGCCTATGAAGTTCCAAAAGATGTCCACATCACGCCGCGGATGTACCAGAAGCTAGCCGCCAAGATTGCCGGGAAGCCGGAAGAGCGCATCGTGAGCTACCTGATGCTGCGATCGCTCAAGCAGGCGCGCTACTCGGAGGAGAACGCGGGACACTTTGCTCTGGCTGCCAGCAGCTATACCCACTTCACGTCGCCCATTCGCCGCTATCCCGACCTGATTGTGCACCGAATCTTGAAAGACGTACTCCGCAATTCGACGGAGCTTCATGAAGGCGAGATTCCGGTTGGATTTTTTCACTCCACATCGGTCCGCGACGGCAACGAAGAGAAACACTTCGGAGCTTTACCAGATGAGCGTGACCGAGACACGGGGGCTTTGCCCTGGTCGAAGCGCCGCGACCACACCGCAACTCGCGAGGCATTGAAACCAACGGGAGGACCGATTCCGCTCGTCGAGCTGCACAACATCGCGGAAGAGTCCAGTCAGTCCGAGCGCCGCGCCGATGAAGCCGAGCGCGAGCTCATGGAGTGGAAGAAGGTTACGTTCATGCAGGATCGCGTGGGCGAGGACTTCGACGGCCTGATCACCAGCGTCACCAAGTTCGGTTTCTTCGTCGAACTCACCGATTTGTTCGTCGAAGGCCTCGTCCCGCTGAACACGCTCACCGACGACTACTACACCTATCACGAGAATACGCGCCAGATTATCGGCCAGCGCTCGCGCAAGACCTACAGCCTCGGGCAAAGGATTCGCGTGCTGGTCGACCGCATCGATCCCGTGGAGAAGAAGATCCAGTTTGCGATTCTGGAGGAAAAACCGGCGCGGTCAACCAGGCAGGCGTCCAAAAGATCGAAACGCTAGGAGAGAGGCGACGGCTCCGCCGCGTAGAATTACGGCAGGGCGAAACGGAGATGCTAGTGGTAAACTTCTCAAGTGGAACCCCATCCGCCGCGAATATAAAGCAGCGGGTTCCTTCCTTAGTCGGGACGTGGCTCAGCCTGGTAGAGCACTCGCTTGGGGTGCGAGGGGTCGGCAGTTCAAATCTGCCCGTCCCGACCAATTCTCTCCAATAGGTTGGAAATAGTGCCGCAGCTCTCGATTGCCGCGCTCGCACCACGCAAGGCTCGGATTACTTCGGCTTTTGAGCAGGCGCAATCTGCACCTGAACAGCGGGACTCTTGCTAGTGTCTCCAGTGTCGACGGACACCACTGCGAGACTGTCGTTGGCGTCGCGCACTTGAGTGGTTCGTGTGGTGTGCGCTCCGGAAGAACTCGGGCTCAGCGTGTCGATGGTGACGGTGGTCACTCGCAAACCGGATTCTGAATCGCCGGGTACCGGCTGTTCCACATGCTGTTCGGTGGTTTGCCCACCCGTGGAGCTAGTGCGCTGTGTCGTAGTGATGCGTTGAACGGGATGCAAAGAGCCGTCCCGAGCCGACCCCGGAACATCGGCGGAATAGGTTTCCACGGTCTTCTGCGTTACTCCGGCACCGCCCTCGGATTCCTTGCTTAAGGTTCGCGATACGGTGCCTAGGTTCCCGTCAAGGTCGGAGCGCGAGATTGTCTCCTCGCTGCTGCGATTCTTGCCATCCTGCCGGATCGTAGTCTGCTTTACCTCTCCCACTTGCCAGTTTCCGTTGCCATCGGGAAGCAACGTGGTCTTTTGCGACTCGATCTTGCCATTGGGTCCTTGTTGACGCCGCTCCTGCACCTTCATCGCAGGCGCCAGTTCCCCGTTGCCGCCCGGCAGTAACACCGTGGACCTCGTCTCTTCGACATCCTTACCGATCTTCTTCGTCTCCTCTATCTGGCGCTGAACCAGCTGAAGCCCGCCGTTGGCATCAGGGTTCGAAGTGGAGCGAACCAAACTGGAGCCGCCTCCGGGGAGGGCTTGGCTTTCTTCTTCTGTTACCTGAACCAGCGTTTTCGCGCCATCGCCATCTCGGCCGAATGCGCGGGTAGTCGTTCTTACGGTGGTGGCGTTAACTTTCACAGTTTCCGTTTCGATGTCCTGGTAAGGTTCGAAATTGCCGCTGGCTCCGAGCCGCTGGATCGACCGGTTGTCCACCGTTCGATTGCCGCTCTGGGTATGGCTCTCGACGGTACGTGTGGGATTTACGTTGCCGCCCAGCGACTCGATTGTGTCGGTTCGGGACGTACTGGCGTCATCCGTCGGCGAACCGGACGTCTGCGCCGAAAGTGCAATCGCGGAACAGAGACAAATATGTGCCGAGATCGCGAGCAGCATGAGCAGTCTCACACCCACGGCGCTCGATCTGAGAAACCCGGTTCTTATCGTACCCATAACTCCTATTTTCTCCCCGGGGACTGTTCATGTCCAGAAGGAAGCATGTCCGGGACAGGCGCCCGCCGCCTCGCCAGCCCGCTTCGCATTGCCGTCTTCCTCCGCGAACCTCCACCGCGAACCAAGAAAAGCACTATGACACGGCGGGCCGTTCTTCGACAATGAATGAAAGCTCGTCTGAGTCACGCTCGTCGAACGCGCCCTAGTTCAGGATCTTTTCAACCGCAGGTGAAAGTAGCTCACACTCGGGGGAATCCTTATGTCCGGGCAAGTCATTCTGTATTTCGAGGATCAGGCCGATGCACTGCGCTTTGCCCTAGCCGCAGGCTCGGTGATGGCGGGGGAAGCAACTCGCTCCACTGACAATCTGGTTCAGGAAACGGCCCGCATCAGCCGTATCCGCCTGGACGCAGCGGACGCGGGTAAAACCAAGAACCCGGCTCCGGAGCGCGTAGCTTGAATGTCGGGAAAGGTCGCAGACCTGACGCTGGGAACCAATGTTGCCTATCCGGTTTTACGCGTGGAGAGCAAATTCAGAATTTCGCGCAGACCCTGTCGAATATGATGGAACTCGGCGGGAGATTGCGCGGGAAACGGAATTGCCCCCTGCCCTTTATCCGCTTTAGCTTCCGAACGCAGTTGCTGGCGCGCCCCGACGATTGTGAACCCCTGGTCGTATAACAACTGCTTGATGCGCAGGACGTTTTCCACGTCGCGTCTACGGTACATGCGCTGCCCGGTGCTGCTTTTCACCGGCTTCAGCTGCGGGAACTCACTTTCCCAGAAGCGCAGCACATAGGCTGGCAGCCGGCACAGCGTCGCCACTTCACCAATGCGAAAGTAGAGCTTGTCGGGGATGAACACTTCATCCGGTTTGCTCTTGCCCGCGCTCTTCTTCCTGCCCGCCATACTCAGCTCGCTTCAGGGTCGAGGTCTTCGTGGTCTGGATATTGTGACACATCGCGAAGATCGACATGCAGAATTTCGCGTCCGAGGAATAGCGCCGGCCAACAATCCGGGAGTCTCTCGGGACGATTCCCAGCGAGTACAGCGGGATGGAACGGTACAATGTCTGCAACATGCTTCTGGACGGCCGCGCCACAACCCCAACTGCCGAAGCTGAGGCGGTCCGCTTGGCTCGCGAGCTTTACGGCCTTGAAGCGTCAGCCGAGTCCCTACCCGGCGAGTATGACGACAATTTCAAGCTCCTCTCTAACGACGGGCGCGCTTATGTTCTTAAGGTCATGGATCCGGCCCGCGAAGGATCATTTATCGACATGCAGGTCCGGGCATTGCAGCATCTGGCCGAACATTTGCCGCAGCATAATCTGCCCCGTGTGGTAATCGCGAACAGTGGCCGCCCGTTTACCTCCATCACCGCTGAGGATGGTTCCACCCGTTGGGTGTGGCTGCTGACCTTCGTAAACGGAACAGTTCTTGCCCATGCCCGACCGCAATCGCCGGAACTGTTGCACAGCGTGGGTCGGCTCCTGGGCGAAATCGATGCGGCGCTGGAGGGCTTTTCACATCCGGCCACGCAGCGCGAGTTAAAGTGGGATTCCGCCCGTGCCGCCTGGATTCGCAAGTTTATCCCTTATGTTGAGGACGCGCGCCGCCGTACTCTGATCGAACACTCTCTGGCTCTCTTTGAATCGCAAGTGACACCCGCGCTGCCGCATCTGCGTCGCGGCGTAATTTATGGGGACGGCAATGATCACAACGTTCTGGTAAGCAAGGCTTGGCCCCAGCCGCGCGAGGCGATTGCAGTCATCGACTTCGGCGACATGCACTTTGGAATCACTGTTTCAGAACCGGCGATCGCGGCGGCCTACGCAATCCTTGAAAAAGAAAATCCCTTGCCGGCGGCCGCCGCGGTTATTTCCGGATACCACGCCGCCTGTCCGCTACAGGAAAACGAACTCGAAGTTCTTTACGCACTGATTGGAATGCGGCTAGCCGTCAGTGTAGTCAATTCCGCTCATCGCAAAACGATAAAGCCGGACGACACTTACGTCACAGTGAGCGAAGCTCCGGCATGGGCCGCCCTGGAACGGCTCTCCAAAATTCATCCGCGGTTTGCGCATTACACCTTTCGTTCGGCCTGCGGCCTGCCGACGGTGCCGCGAGCCGCAGAGCTCCGACGTCGCCTCGAAACCAGCGCCCGGGACGCGGCTTCGGTTCTGGAGACTGCTGTTCCGGAGAGGGGTCGTCCGCAAACTGATCTTGATCGAACTGATTCTCCGCAAACCGATTCTGGGAAAATAGATCTTCGTACCGCAAAGCTTCGTGTCTTCGATCTGAGCGTCGGCAGCAGGTTTCTGGGGGCGGACCCCGCCAACGCGCAGCTGCCTGCCCTGACGAGTGCAATTGTCGGGGAAATGCAGCGCACCGGTTCGGTGGTTGGCATTGGCCGTTACGATGAGCCGCGTTCGCTATATACTTCGCCGCTGTTCGAAGGCAACGACAAGTCCACCGCTTCTTGGCCCACGAATGAGCACCGCACCATTCATCTCGGCATGGATTTCTTTGCCGCGTCGGGTACACGAGTCTGCGCGCCGCTCGACGGAGTCGTGCATTCCTTTGCAAACAACCGCACCCCTCTCGATTACGGCCCCGTGGTCATTCTCGAACACCCGCTCGACCCGAACGACGCCAGCCCAGATGCCGCAGGCTTGTTTACCCTTTACGGGCATCTTTCCGAAGACTCATTGCTCGATCTGAAAATTGGTCGGCATATTCAGAGGGGACAAGGTTTCGCCCGAATCGGTTCATCCACCGAAAATGGAGGCTGGCCGCCTCATCTTCATTTTCAGGTAATCTCCGACCTGCTCGATCTCGGCACTGAGTTTCCCGGTGTTGCCTTCGCGGCGGAGCGCGAGGTTTGGACCAGTTTGTCTCCCGATCCGAATCTTCTGTTCGGCATTCCAGCGGACCGTTTTCCCGCGCAAGAGGCGGCAGTCGACGTAACCCTTGCCCGGCGCCGCTCTTCACTGGGACAGAACCTGAGCATCTCCTACGAGCACCCGCTGAAAATCGTGCGCGGCTGGATGCAGTTTCTCTATGACGAAACCGGCCGGGCGTTTCTCGATGTTTATAACAATGTGCCCCTCGTCGGTCACAGCCACCCTCGGGTGATCCAAGCTGCGTCGGCGCAACTGGCACTGCTGAATACCAACACGCGTTATCTTCATGACAATTTAAACCAGTATGCCGAGCGCCTCACTCGTCTGCTACCCGACCATCTGCGCGTGTGTTTCTTCCTCAACTCGGGGAGCGAAGCCAATGAATTGGCCTTGCGTCTGGCGCGTACCCACACCCGCCGCGAGGACGTGGTCGTCCTGGAACATGCCTACCACGGCCATACTACGACTCTCATCGACATCAGCCCGTACAAGTTTGATGGCCCCGGCGGCAGCGGCCTCAAACCTTGGGTGCACGTCGCTCTCTTGGCGGATGGTTATCGCGGGCCTTATCGTGGAGACGATGCCAGCGTAGGCGCGAAATACGCGCGTCATGTCGCGGAAATCTTCGATCAGGCGCGCGCGAGCGGTCGCGAGATTGCTTGCTTCATCGCCGAAACCGTCCCCAGCGTCGGTGGCCAGATCGTCTTCCCGCCTACCTATCTCGAGGAAGTGTACCGTCAGGTCCGCGCCGCGGGCGCCGTGTGCATCGTGGATGAAGTGCAGGTCGGCTTCGGACGCCTGGGCACGCACTTCTGGGGTTTTGAAACTCAGTCTGTGGTTCCGGATATCGTTGTCCTCGGCAAGCCGATGGGAAACGGTTTTCCCCTGGCCGCGGTCGTCACCACGCGCGATATCGCTGCGTCGTTCGCCAACGGAATGGAGTTTTTCAGCACCTTCGGCGGAAACCCCGTAGCGTGCGCCGCGGGGCTTGCGGTTCTCGATGTCCTCGAAGAAGAACAGCTGCAAGCGAATGCGCTGCGCGTTGGTGGATACCTCAAGAATCGTTTGCTGTGGCTGCAGGAGCGGCATCGGATCATCGGAGATGTTCGTGGCTCAGGACTATTTCTGGGCGTTGACCTCGTGCTCGACCGCGAGACAAGAGTCCCCGCTACGAAGCAGGCGAATTATATTGTCAACCGCCTGCGCGACTGCGGAGTGCTCGCCGGTACCGATGGCCCCGGTCACAACGTCCTGAAACTCCGGCCGCCGCTGGTCTTCACCCAGGCGAATGCGGATCTGTTCGTCACCACACTGGACGCCATCCTTGCCGAAGACGCCTCACGGCTGATTTAAGCCGCTCGCATACCACAAAGAATCCCGCTCCCAGCCTATAATTCCTGCTCACGGTTCCACTGATAGCTCGTCTATTCCTATACGAGCCCGGGCACAGGGCACGGCGAGACACCGGGCAGTCCAGGACAATGACAAAACATGCCGGCCGATGTGTGGGCAGTACCAATTGCGGTTGGTGAACGGGCGCACTCGAGAACGAAGTACGAGACAGCGGAGAAGGTCAGCGGTTGCATCGACGGTCAGCGCAAACTTAGAGTGAACCGGGACCCCACGCGGGGCCGCATGGCTGGGCAAGAACGCCGCATCGACGATACGATCCTCATCCGCGAGGCGCAACGCGGTAGTCGCGCCGCCTTCGAGGAATTGGTGCGTCATTACGATCAATCGGTCCTGCGACTCGCTCTGCACCTGACTGGGACGGAGCACGACGCCCAGGATGTTTACCAGGACGCCTTTCTCAAGGCGTACAAGAATATTGGAAGCTTCCGCTTCGAGTGTTCTTTCTACACCTGGATTTACCGCATTGTCACCAATCTGTGCCTGGATCACCTGCGCAAGAAAAGTGTGCGCAAAGAGGATGCGCCGGTGGCGAAAGACGCTTCCGGCGGGGAATACGACCTGCTCGATCAGGTGCCAGACGGGCGGGCGGGCGCGAATCCGGAGCGCGACCTGATGCGGCGCCAACTGGGCGCGCGGATCTCTGGTGCGCTGGAGAAATTGACGCCACGCGAACGCATGGTGTTTGAGCTGAAGCACTACCACGGGTTGAAGTTGCGCACCGTGGGCGAGATTTTGCACACCACGGAAGAGACCGCCAAGAACACACTGTTCCGCGCCACGCAGAAATTGCGCGGGCAATTGGCGGATATGAGATAAGCAAGAGCCGGGCCGCGCCCGGCGGACAGCCGAGGGCGGCTGTCCCTACAGAAGGCTCGAAAAGCTGAGTTGGAACTCTCCCCTGGAGGGTTGAACTATGGGGTTTGAATCATGAAGTGTGAATGGGTAAGAGAAAATATTGCGCTCCACGTCTATGGCGAACTGGCCGATGATGCCCGTCATGAGCTGGAGCAGCACATCGCACGTTGCGCCGATTGCACCGCCGAAGTGAAGGCAGAGCAGGAGTTTCACAGCCTGCTCTCGAAGGAACAGGCAGATGAGCCCTCGGCCAATCTTCTCGCGGCTTCCCGCATGCGGCTCCAGGAAGCGCTGGAAACGGCTGAGCAAGGCGGCTTCTGGCGGCGGCTGTCTTTCGATCCGGCGATCTGGTTGCGGCAGATGCGTTTTTCGCCCGCGCTGGCGTCGGTGATTTTAATCCTGGGCTTCGCCGGCGGAGTCGGAACTTCCTATCGGGTGTTTGTTCACCCCCCTCAGAATTCCAGCCCAGCCGCGGCCCCCGAGCCCGCCGAGGCCTCGATCACCGGCATTCGTTCCATCACACAGGAGCCAGGCACCAACCAGATCAACATCAAGTACGACACGGTCTCCACGCTCGAGACTCAGGGATCGCTCAACGACCAGCGCATCCAGCAACTCCTGCTGTTTGCCGCCCGTAACAATTACAATTCCGGCGTTCGCATGGATTCCGTCGATCTTCTGACTCAGAAGCCCGACATTTCGCAGGTGCGCGATGCCCTGATCTATGCGTTACGCTACGACTCGAATCCGGGCGTCCGCCTGAAGGCTCTCGATGGTTTAGGTGGATTCGTGAAAGATGATGTCCGCGTCCGTGACGTCGTGCTCGAAGCTTTGGTGAACGATTCGAATCCAGGCGTGCGCACCGAAGCACTGCGCTTGATCGAACCGGCAAAGGCCGACGGCAGCGTCCGCGGCGTCTTGATGACGCTGGCGGCGAGAGACCAGAGCCAGTATATAAAATCGCAGGCCCGGACCATGCTCGCGCAACTGCCCGAGATTGATTGAGACAACGAAGATTCACTATCGCTGAAAACAGCGACAGACGAAAACTAGAAAAACAGAAATCAGAGAAACGGAAACCGAGGATCATTCTGAAGCGTTCGCCACAATTCGTCACTTGCTTGCTCGCACTGGTCGTGTTTGCTCCATTGGCAGGGGCGCAGGAGCAACAAATATCCCATGAAAACGGGGTGTGGAGCCAGGTTCTTACGGGATCGTTGGCGGCCGTTAAAAACGTGAGAGTGCGGGTCGACGCTGGCTCGGTGGTGGTTCGCGGGTCGCAACAGTCGGGCATCGATTACACCCTCCATATGCACTCCCACGGACCCTCGGAGGAGGATGCGCGGCACCAGTTTCAGGCCTATAAGGTGACTGCCTATGTTCATGGTGACACGGCCTGGGTGGTAGGGGAGTGGCAAGGCGGCCATTCGATTCGCATGGGTCCCGCGCGCATGACCATCATGATGGGTTCGGACCGCAAGTTCTCCGGCGAGTTGGTGGTCGGCGTTCCACGGGGCACGGATGTGGTAAGAATTGAAACCGGCGGGGGCGGAGTAGACGCTAGCGGAGTGGCCGGCCGGGTCGATATTCAAAGCGGCGGCGGCAAGGTGCGCGTGGATGACGTCGGCGGTTCAGCGGCGGTGGAAACCGGGGGCGATTCGATCGACGTCGGTTCGGTAGGCGGAGATCTGAAGCTGCAGACGGGCGGAGGCAACATAACGATTCACTCGGTCAAGGGCAAGATCAGCGCCCAGACCGGAGGCGGCAACGTGCTCGTGCTTTCCGGTGAACAAGACGCAAACATCGGGGCGGGCGGCGGAAACGTGGAGATCAAGCGCTGTCTCGGACGTGTGAAAGCCACCACCGGCGGGGGCAATATTGATCTGGGCGAGATCGGCGGCGCAGCCGAGATCGAAACCGGCGGCGGCAGCATCCGGCTGACCTCGGCCAGGGGCCAGGTGCGCGCGCGAACCGGCGGCGGCACGATTGACCTCTATGGCGTGCCTTCGGCGCGCGTGGAGACCGGAGCTGGCGGTATCACGGTGAAACTGGTCAACACCGGGGCTGAGCGCAGCGATTCCATGATCGAGACCTCGGCCGGCGACATCAACGTCTACATTGCACCCGATGTCGCCATCTCGGTGCGCGCCAGCGTCGACCTTGGCAACGGGCACCGTATCTCGTCGGAACTGCCCGACATCCACATCAACAGTGAGGGCGACCAGTGGGGGCCAAGGACGCTCACCGCCGAAGGCAAGTTGAACGGAGGCGGTCCTGTCCTGAAGGTGCGCACGACGAGCGGCGACATCTGCTTCAAACGCGCGAACTAACTGACAAGTTCACACCGACCAGGGAAAACGATGGCTTGAGAGAAACGCTAGATTGAAGAAACGACGCGCGCGGCTTGCAAAATCGCGGCGCGCCTCGAGATTCAGGAGACTGGCCATGCGCAAATCCGTTCTAACGATCGTTGCCTTGCTGCCCTTGCTGCTCAATCCTTCGCACGCTTCGCAAAGATGGACGGTGGATTCAGCCCAACCCTTTGGCATTCCCAGCGAAGACTCCGGCCCCAGCTCCTACCTGGGCGTCGACATCATGGACATTAGCGCCGATCGGCTCGGAGCTCTCAAATTAAAAGAAGAGCAAGGGGTGGAAGTCACCATGGTTGACCAGGATGCTCCGGCGGGTAAGGCCGGCATCAAGGAGCATGACGTCATCCTTACCATGAACGGAACCGCCATCGAGAGCAAAACCCAGCTGCAGCGGATGATTCACGAGACTCCGCCGGGTCGCCTCGTGACCCTCGGGCTCAGTCGCGATGGGCAGCCCATGACGATCAAAGTTCAGCTCGCCGATCGCCATAAAGAATTTCCTCATATCGCCCGAAGCAAGGACGTCGAGATTCAGATTCCGCCCATCCCGAATCTCCCCGACTTTGACATGCCGGAAATCAATGTCGTCGTGGTGCGATCGTCTGCCCGGAGCGGCCTCATGGTCGAGAACCTTACGCCGCAACTGGGAGAGTTCTTCGGTGCCAGAAGCGGCAATGGTGTTCTGGTGCGGTCGGTAGAGAAGGGCAGCCGCGCCGACAAGGCAGGCTTGCGCGCCGGCGACGTCATTACCCGAGTCGGCGACCAGGCAATTCATGACACCAGTGACTTCACCCATGCCCTGCGCTCCCGCGCCGCAGGATCGGTTAGCGTGGCAGTAATCCGCGACAAGAAGGAGCAAACTCTTACTCTCACTCTGCCCGAACGCAAAGACTCCGGCGAGAGGATCGAGGAAAGCTTCGAAGCACCCGAGTTGAATGCCGAAACTCAAATGGAGCTAAGCCAGGTAGGAAACGAGATTGCCAAACTTCGACCCCAGATAAAAGAGGCAAGGGAAGAAACGCTCAAGGCCTCGACGGAAATAGGCAAGTCTCTCTGCCCACAACAGAAACAGATGAAAGAGCAGGCAGACAAACTCAGACAGCAATTCTCCCCCAAAGTAAGGGAAGAACTCGAGAAAAGCCGAGAGAAACTGCAACGGGAAATGGAAGACCTGCGCCGCCAGATGCAGGGGGACTGGCTGGATATCTAGAGCGTGCTGCAGCTGAGCTACACGCTACCCATCTGCGCCCGCGCCAGGGGTGCCATAAAAACCCGATTGCGCCCCGCCTGTTTGGCCGCGTACAGCGCGCTATCCGCCGCTCTCACCAGTTCGTCGCGGGTGTTACCGTGCTCGGGAAGCGCGGCGACTCCTGCGCTGACGGTCACGGTTTGGGGCACCCCGGGGAACTGCCAGCTTTCCACTATCCTCCGGAGTTTCTGCGCCACACTGAGTGCGTGCTGTCCGTTGACTTGGGTCAAAAGAATTCCGAATTCCTCGCCTCCGTAACGGCAGACTACATCGATCTTCCGCAGTTGCTGGTGAAACAGTGAGGAAACCTGGCGCAGAACCTCATCGCCCAACAGATGTCCGAATTCGTCATTCAGATGTTTGAACTGGTCGATGTCGGCCATGATGACGGCCATGCCGGTGTCGAAGCGCCGGGCGCGCTCAATTTCTTCCAGGATGCGCATTTCGAAGAATCGGCGGTTGAAAATGCCCGTCAGCCCATCCAGGTAGGCCAGCTGCTTGACGCGCTCGACATAGTGGGCGTTCTGTATCGCCGTGGCGCAAATGTCGGCCACTGATTCCAACGACTGCAAATCTCCGTCGCGAAAGGCATCTGTTTTCGAGCTATCCAGCGCGAGTACTCCCAATACCTGCCCAAATGAGACCAGCGGAATGCACATGCGCGAGGCTGATTCAGCGAAAAATTTTGTCGAGGCCGGTGCGCTGCTGAGGTCGCTTTCCATTACCGTGCCGCTGGCAGTAAGAATCTTGGCCCAAGGCTCGGTGTTTGCCGGGAAGCGTCCGCCCTCCGGAATGTGGGGGGTGAGCGTGCCATGGTGTGCCCGCAACACCAGATCGTGATCCTCCCGGAGGAAAAGCGAGACATGCGACACCTGAAACGCATCCTGGATGAGCCCGCACACCCTGCCCAACAACTCTTCCAGATCCAGAACCGCGGTAGTCTGCTGGGCAATGGCATTGATCGCCTGCAGTTGCCGCGCACGTTGCTGCTCCAGTGAGTACAGCCGGGCATTCTGCAAAGCGATCGACGCCTGAGTGGAAAACAGCGTTAGCAAGTCGATGGTCTCAGGATCGAAGTGATCCAGTCGGTCGCTCTGACAATCGAGCACGCCCACCACCTCATCGCGCACCATCAGAGGGATGGCCAGCTCGGAGCGCGTCGACTTTGCGGAACAGAAATAGCGCGGATCTTTGCTCACATCGGGAGCATAAATCGGCTGTTTCTTGAGCGCCGCTCCCCCGGTGATGCCCTGGCCCAGAGAAAGACGATGCTTGTCCTGACCTTCATCCCAGCCAATCTGCGAGCGGACGTACAGCTCCTGCGAGTGCCGGTCGAGCAGCACGATGGCCACATTCCGCAGATGAAAATAGTCGTGTGCGATGCTCAGGATACGCTGCAACACCTCGTCCAGATCAAAGGTGGAAAGCACAGCTTGCCCTGCATCGTACAGGACCGCAATCTTATTCATAATTCGGAAATATATGCAGGAGATATCGTAACGTGCCCCGCGCGGTTGCGAAGGTTCCGAAAGTAACCTGGACTGGCCGGTTCGAGGGATATTGAAGAGTCGCGTCGTAAGGCGCCCCAAAACACATGGCTTTAGTCCCCGACGTGATTCATTCGCGATCCACGGGAAGTTGCAGCTATTTCCACCTTCGAGCAGTGCGGATCAGCCCATAGGCAACCACGCAGAACCAGAAGTCAACAAGTAGTCCCCAATCCATTTGAAACGGCCGGTGTCGCGGCAGATGGAAGGCGGGCACAAGAAAGAAGTAGGCAACATTGCCCAAAATGATGGCGCAGAGCGCTTGAACCAGGTTGACCAGCACATTTGGATTAGACGCCGGTTTCACGCGTTGCGGGCCATGCAAAAGAAGCGCCGAGTTTCTGCGACTTCCGTTGCTGCTAACATTCCTTCGGAACCCCCGATGCTTGAGCTCACCACGCCGGTCCAGTACGTCAAGGGAATCGGTCCGAAAATGGCGGAGATCCTTGCCACCAAGGGAATTGCCACGGTCGGTGATCTGCTCAATTATCTGCCCTTTCGCTATGAAGACCGGCTGAATCCGCGCGGCATCCCCGAACTTCGCCCCGCTGAAATGGCCACCGTGATCGGCGAAGTGCGCAACTCCGGCCTGTTCCGCACCCGCCGGATGCCCATCTTCCAGCTCACCGTGGGCCAGGGACGCTCCCGCCTGCGCTGCCTCTGGTTCAACGCGACTTACCTGCAGGACAAATTCCAGCCCGGCCAGTTGATCGCGCTCTACGGCAAGGTAGAGCAGGACCAGCGCAGCGGGGAGCTGCAAATCATCCAACCGCAGTTTGAGATGTTGGGCGATGCCGAGGGAAACGGCGCGGAGGACCAAGCCGCAACCTCGCTTGAGGTAGGACGCATCGTGCCTATCTACGAATCGGCCGGCCAGGGCCGCGTAACCGCGCGTTGGTTTCGCCGAGCGATCCGGACCGCTCTGGACGATCTAACTCCTGACCTCGCCGAATCCATCCCAGAGGCGGTGCGCTCCCGTCTGGCATTGGTTTCGCAACGCGAGGCGCTCTTGAAGGTGCATTGGCCGGAAGCCGGTGAGAGTTTCGAAAATCTCCAGTCGTCGCGCACCCCGGCGCACATTCGTCTGATCTTTGAGGAATTGTTCTTCCTCGAGTTGGGCCTCGAACTCAAGCGCCGCCAGCAAAAAACGCAAACCGGAATCACGTTTCGCCTGGACGACCGGGTGCGCCAGGCGATCAAGAAGATCCTGCCTTTTCATCCCACGGCGGCCCAAAAGCGAGTCCTGAAAGAGATCGCCGACGACATGCAAAAACCTTGTCCCATGCGGCGTCTCCTCCAGGGAGATGTGGGCTCGGGCAAAACCATCATCGGCTTTCAGGCGGCGATTATCGCCATCGAAAACGGTTACCAGGTAGCTTTGATGGCGCCTACGGAAATTCTCGCGCAGCAGCATTATTTCTCCGCGCGCAGAATTCTGGAGAACGCGGGGTACCGCATCGCCCTGCTCACCGGCTCTCTCGAAGCCGACCGCAAACGCGAAATCCGCCGCCACATCGCGCAAGGCAACGCACAACTCGTCATCGGCACGCACGCGCTGCTGGAGGAGAACGTCGAGTTCGCCAAGCCAGGTCTGGTCATCGTCGATGAGCAACACCGCTTCGGTGTTCTACAGCGCCTGAAGTTGATGAAGAAGTCGGGCGAAGGTAGCGATGCTCGTGCCACAACAACCGCTGTGGCAACAGCTCATGTGGGGACAGCCGGCCCCGGCTGTCCGGCCGATCCTAGCTCGGCCACGGAACCTCCCGCCGAGCCCGACGTACTCGTGATGACAGCCACCCCCATCCCCCGCACGCTTGCGCTCACACTTTACGGCGATCTAGATCTCAGCGTGCTCGATGAACTCCCTCCGGGCAGGACTCCGATCGTTACCCGAAGAATCACCGACGACCGCTCGTCTGAGGTATGGGACTTCGTCCACAAGCAGGTCGCAAAAGGCCATCAGGCTTATGTGGTCTACCCGGTCGTTTCGGAGAGCGAAGAGAGCGAACTGAAGGCCGCGATCAAGATGTACCGCGAACTCAGCGGGAAGATATTCGCCAATCTGAAGGTCGGCCTGCTGCACGGCCGCCTGGACGCCGACTTGAAAGACCAGGTCATGCGCAGGTTCCAGAAAGGCGAGTTGCAGATTCTGGTTGCCACTACCGTGATCGAGGTTGGCGTGGACGTCCCCAACGCAACCGTGATGGTGATCGAGCACGCCGAACGCTTCGGCTTGGCGCAGCTTCACCAGTTGCGCGGCCGCATCGGTCGCGGAGCCGCGAAATCCTATTGCATCCTGATGACCGGCGGCAAAGTGACCGAAGAAGGCGAACGCCGCCTCGACGCCATGGTGCGCACCAATGACGGATTCGCGATCGCAGAACTCGACCTCGAACTGCGCGGCCCCGGCGAATTCTTCGGCACGCGCCAGGCCGGAATGCCGAGCTTCCGCGTTGCTAATCTGATCCGCGACCGCCAACTACTGGAACTCGCCAAGCGCGAAGCCGCGGCGGTCATGGCCGGGCCGAATTCCGACATCACGCAGGTGGAAATCAGTCGCGCCCTGGTCGCCCTCCGCACCCGCTGGCATCGTACCTACGGCTTGATCGAGGTGGGATGAAGGGGTGAATGAATGAGATGAACTGATAGAATCGAGAAAGATGGCCGGTTCTTCCCAACTGATCCAGATCGAGCCAGGCCCGCCTCTCCGCCAGCCTAAGCCAGACTGGCTGCGCGCCAAAGCCCCCGTCGGCGATAACTTTCACAGCTTGAAAAAGCTGGCCCGCGGCCTCGGACTGCATACCGTCTGTGAGTCGGCGCAATGCCCAAACATCGGTGAGTGCTGGAACCACAAGACCGCGACCTTCATGTTGCTGGGTGAAATCTGCACCCGCCGCTGCGGATTCTGCGCTGTCCCCAAGGGCCGTCCCGATCCCATCGACTGGGATGAACCACGCCGCGTAGCCGAAGCCGTGGCTACATTGGGTCTGAAACACGCGGTCATAACCAGCGTAAACCGTGATGATGACAACGTCGGCGGCGCCAAAGTTTTCGCCCAGACCGTGCGTGAAATTCGTGAACTGATACCTGATTGCCGCATCGAAGTTCTGATTCCAGACTTCCAGGGTTTGGAAGAGCCGTTGAAGATCGTGCTCGGCGCCCGTCCCGATGTCCTGAACCACAACACCGAAACCGTTTCTCGCCTTTATCGCGTGGTCCGCTCCGGCGCCCGTTACGAGCGCACTCTCGGCCTGCTCGAGAACGCCAAGAAATTTTCGCCCGGCATGGTGACCAAGAGCGGCGTCATGGTCGGACTGGGTGAATCCACCGGCGAACTCGTGGATGTCTTCCGCGATCTTGGCCAGCGCGGCGTCGATATCCTTACCGTAGGTCAGTATCTGCGCCCCTCGCGCGACCACCTGCCCATCGCCCGCTTCTACACACCTGACGAATTCCGCCAATTGCGCGAAGCCGCGCTGCGCTTCGGCTTCCGCCACGTTGAATCCGGACCCATGGTGCGCTCCAGCTATCACGCGCACCAGCAAGCGGAGTCAACCTGCGCGCCGCGGGTGGTGTCCTAGACGCGGCATGCTGAGCGCGCTCCTCGTTCTGCTGGGCTTCTTCGCCGGATTGCTGGGAGCGCTCACCGGCATCGGCGGCGGTATCCTGCTCTCTCCCATTCTCGCCCTGCACTTCGGAATTCCCATCCGGCAAGCCATTGGCACCAGTCTCGTGGCCGTGATCACCACCTCCGCGGCGAGTTCCTCCGTTCACCTGCAACGCCACACCACCGACATTCGTCTGGGTATGACGCTCGAACTGGCAACGTCTTTCGGCGCGGCCGTCACCGCCTATCTGGTCGCCTACTTTAATCGAAACTGGCTCGAAGGAATATTTGCTGGCTTCCTCTTGTATAGTTCGGTCACCATTTTGCTGCGCAAGGGCAAAGTCAAGAATGAAGAACTACCCGATCCTGGCGCCGGTGCAACCGCGATTCCACCGTACGAGCCTCAGCGCTACCCTCTCGGCATGGGCTTGTCCCTCTTCGCCGGCGGACTCTCCGGCCTGCTCGGCATCGGCGGCGGCCCCATCAAGGTCCCGGTCATGTATATCTTCATGAATGTTCCTCTGATGGTGGCCACAGCCACTTCGAATTTCATGATTGGAGTCACCGCCGCGGCCAGTGCCATTGTGTATTACCGGCGGGGAGACGTCCTGGTGGAGATCGCCGCGCCTCTGGCAGTGGGCGTATTTCTGGGCTCGCTGCTGGGTGCGCGACTCGCGCCCCGCATTCAAACCAAATACGTCATCTACCTGCTCGTCGCCATCATGCTTTATCTCGCCCTACATCTGGTGGTGCACCTTCTCACCGGAGTCCCGGCGTGAGCCAGTTGCGCGAACCGGCCTTCGATCGTGTGGTTGCCCTCGTGTTGCGTGTGGGAGCATTCGGCTGTTTTTTTATCATGCTGGTGGGATTGCTGATCGGGCTCTTCGTTCCTGGCCCTCTTCCGACGGAGATCGAACGCGCCGGAGTGCTGTTGATGCTGGCCACCCCCGTGGTCCGTGTCGCCGTTGCAGGCGTTCTCTTTCTACGTGAAAAGGACTGGAAGTACGGCGCAATTTCGTTGGGGGTGCTCGCAATTCTGCTGCTCGGTGCAGTCTTCGGCGTCGGCGAGCATTGAAGAGTCAAGCTTAGGCTTCAGAAAACGTGCAGCTTGATGCTGAGATACTTTTTGGGATCCTGCCGGATCGCCTTCACCAGGTTCCGCGTCTCCTCGAGCATCTGGTTCGCGTTGTTGTACAGTGATTCGTCCTTGAAAAGCTTTCCCGTGGTTCCTTGTCCCGCTTCCAGTTCGGTGGTTAGCGCCGCGAGCTTGGTCATCGTGGTGTCGAGTTTCTTTGCCAGCTCCTCGTCCTTCGCCAGTCTCCCCAGAGTTCCCTTTCCCTCGCTGATGTCCTCACTCACCTTCTTCAGATTCGCCACAGTTTCGTTGGCATTGTTGTAAAGAGCAGGGTCTTTCAGGAATTTTCCCGCCGTCCCTTTGCCCGCTTGCAGATCGTCAACCACGCCATTCATCTTGTCCAGCGTGGCAACGAACTTTTTGTAGGCGTCGTCGCGGTTGATCAACTGTCCCAGGCTGCCTTGCCCTCTGGCGATCTGGTCGACAATCTTATTGAACTCCGAGACTGTCTGCGACAACTGGTCATATAGCTTCGGATCGTAGATCAACTTGCCCAGCGAACCCTTGCCGCTTTCGGCGAAGGCCAGAATACGGTCGGCGCGTTTGAGCAGTGCATCCATATTCTGCAGCGTACTCTGGCTGGAGCGCACCACCTCGTTGAAGTCAGGATGCACGTGGGTGAGAAGCGTATCGCCATCCTGCGCCAATGGGCCGACCGCCTGCGAGCTATCGATGTCCAGATAAGTTTCGCCCAGCACGCCCGCCGTGTCGAGGGAGGTGACCGAATCGCGATGCAGGTTGAAGTTGTATTTCGTGCTCACCTTCATGACAATTTCCACCGGCGTGATCTGTTTATCCTTGTCCGGGACGATCAGAATTTTCGCGACGTTACCGATATCCACTCCATTCAATCGCACCGGCGCGCCTATCCGCAGCCCTTCGGCATTGTCGAAGAACGATACCAGTGTGATTCGCTTGGTGAACAGGCCGCTGGTCCCGGACATCAGAAATAAAAGCAGCGCCAGCACCAGGCTGGCGAAAACCACCGTCAGGCCTACGCGAAGCTGCGACCATTTGAGTTGCTTCTGGCTCGGCAAGAGATTTCCTCAGACCGCCCTTCAGAGTTCTGTTCCCGCTTCTTTCAGGGACTCGCAGACCCACTCGGCTGCCCACGCCCCTCGCAGCATCATAACAAACCCCCGCCTAAGCGCGTCGTGGACGAAGGGAAGGCAGCAGCAGCAAAGCGAGCAAATACGCCCCGACCCCGCACGTCAAGGTGACAGTCAAGCCATATTGAATTGCGATCACCATTGCCAGCACAGATCCCATCACGCTGGCGGCGGCATTCATCGCCCAGGCCCACTCCACGGCGTTGTCGTCGCCGCTTGCTGCGCCGCGAACCGATCCCGCAGCCAGCGCCCGCAAGCCCGTCGGGAATGGCATGCCCATTACAAAGCCGAGGGGTATCAATAACATGCCGCTGATCAGCAACCGGTTTCCAAATCCCAATCCCACCCAGGCTGGCAGTCCGCGGGGAAGCAAGAATATGTCGCCGGCTAGCGCGACGATTACCAGCACCAGCGGGATCCACGCCGTTTCAGTGCGGCCAAGCCAGCGCCGGGAGAACAAACTTCCGGCCCCGCTCGACAGCATCAGCAGAAAAATAACCACCGTCAAAGCGTAGGTCGGATGTCCCAGAAAAAGCACGAAACGCTGGATAAATGCAATCTCCACCAGAATGTAACCCAGACCCACCGCCACGAAATAAAGCAGCGGAAGAGGCGACTGACGCCCACCCTGAAGCGCCAGCGGAAGAATCAGAAAGCCCAGCACCGCCGCCGCAGAAATCACCAGCACAAGAATAAGAACCAGCACTCCGAGGTTTACCTTCCAGTCAATTGCCCGCCGCACTTCCTCCTTGCCGAGAATTTGACCGGCTTTCAGCGTGAAGAAAAAAAACGGGGCGTTGTCGCTGACCGGCGCCACGTTATATGCATAATTCTGGGCAAACGCATAGGGATCATTGCTCGCGATCAAATCAGAAAATGGATTACGATCTGTGGCGTTGGCAGCTTCCGAAGGCAGGTACAGCGGATCAAGCTCGTCATATTGATCGAAATGAGCCTGCACCGCAGACACCTCGGCCGCTGTGAAAGCGGTTTTTTTCGCCAGCACTACCACCGGAATCCCGTCTTCGTCCAGCTCTCCTTGCGAAGCCACGATAAAATTGCGCGCCGGATTTGTCACTCCCAGACCGTGCAGCGCCTGCATCGCAACCGCAACCACGCGAAGCGCCTCGCGCGGCTGCCTGAATTCCCAGCGCGTGATGGCGATCATTCCATCTGGCTTGAGGTGCTCAAAATATTCACGAAACGCTTCCACGGTGTAGAGATTATTTTCGCTCAGAGCGAACGCGCCCGCCGCCGTCGATGCCCACGTATCCACCAGCGTCATCTGCACTACGTCGAACTTCTGCCCCGTCGAGCGCAGGTAAGACCGCCCGTCCGTCACGTGAATGTGCACCTCGGGGCGTTCATAGAGATGCAGCGCGTATCCCGCATAACGCCCGCGCATGATCGTGTCGGCAATAATGGGATTGATTTCGATGCCGGTCACGCTCGGACTCCCATTCGCCACCGCGCGCAACACATCCACGCCGCCCCCCGGTCCGATGATGGCGAACTCTCCGCGTGGCCGTAAAACATTTGCCAGCGCCGGTGGAGCTGACATCAGATTGTGCTCCCACTCCGAACCATGCCACCGCGCCAGGTCGCAATTCATGATGTAAGTGGAAGCGTCGGCGTCGATGACGATGGCTTTGGCTTGACCCTGACGATCCACTTCCACGCGCGACAGCGCATTCCATCGGGCAAACTCCACCCACGCCGGATCGCGCAATATGCCTTTGGCGTAGATCACGTCAATCAGCCGGTTCGAGTGGTTCGCCGCCATCAACAATACAAACGCCGCCGCTAGGCCGCCTGCCGCTTTGCGCCCCATCGGCGATGCGGTCCACACCATCGCGGCCCCAGCCATCGCCACCGATGCCGCCAGAATCGTATTTGGTCCTCCCGCCCAGTTGAGCAGTGGCACCACCGCCAGACAGGCCAGCGCTCCGCCGCCCAGATCCGCGCCGTAAAGTCGCGGGGCCCGCCAGGTCTCACGCGCAAAAACAATGGAAAACAGCAAACCCACCAAAAAGAAGGGGATTGCCGCGGTCAGATAAAGAACGCTCAAGTGCAGGAAATTTTTCCCGGTGACCGCCAGTTCGACCGGTACGTGGAGCACAATTTCCAGCACCAGTAAAATGACAATCGAGTTGGCCATGCACAAGCGCGACGCCACGGCACAGGTTTCGAAGCCCGCCAGGCGTCTCTTTAGCAGATAAGCAGACACTCCCCCCGCTCCCAGCCCGAGCAGCGCAATCGAAATCGCCAGAAATGCAAAGTGATAAAAAAGCACGACCGAGAATAATCTCGTGAGCGCCAATTCCAGTAACAGAGCCGCAAAACTCGTCAGCCCTAAACCCGCAAGCAGAGTTCGTTCGGGAATCTCAACGGAAAAAGAAATCGGTGCGGCAGCCTGTAAGGTGGCAGACATGATGAATGGAAGGCGTAGTCTAGCAGAAGACTCGCAAGAGCGCCGCGTCGCTCGCTAGATCTCAAGCTAGTTTTCGAGAATGACTTGCGCGATCGCCTGCTCCGCCGTATGCGAAAGCGAAAGCGCCGCATTCTTCACTCCCAGCTTGGTGGCCAACTCGCCGGCTCTCCCGTGAAAGGCAATGGTTGGACGGCCGCCGGGCAACCGCGCAACTTCGCAATCCCGCCAGCGCACTCCGCGGCTCCAACCCGTTCCCAGAGCCTTCATGGCCGCTTCTTTAGCGGCAAAGCGTGCGGCGTAGCGCTCCACGCGGTTGGCTTTTGAATCGCAATATCGGATCTCGCCTGCTGTATAAATGCGCTTCAGAAACCGGTCGCCGAAGCGATCGATCGATTGCCGGATGCGCGGAACTTCCGCTATATCAATGCCTGTGCCGACGATCATATTCCAAACTGATTTGCGTTCGAAAACTAAAGTAGTCGGTCCCCCCGGTAGATAAGTTCGCCGTCTGTCAAGCGGGCTTCAGCGCTCAAATGATGCGGCTTCGCAGCGCCGGTCCCGTCAATGTGCAGCACTTCATGCTCATAGGCCACCAACCAGTCCGAGACCAGCATGCGGTGACAGCGGAAGTATAAGCGCTCGGCACACATGTAAGCAGTAGGTGAAGACTCGGCCAGCGAAATCAATTCAGCCATCGCGTCTTCAAAATCCGCTGTCAGCATGTAGTCCGCATAATTGCGGAAGCTCGGATTGCGCAGCCCAATATGGGGAGATTCTTCGCGACTTTTCTTGCGATAGCCCCCCAGTTCTTTCATCCAGATGTAGCCAATCCCGGCAGCGCTCAAACTCTTCTCCAGAGATTCACGATTGAAGTATGGCAATCGCCGCGATGCCGGGAAGGCGCGTATGTCCACGAGGGTTTGAATTCCGTGAGCCTGAACCGTCTCGACCAGATCTTCCAGCGAACGCGTCGAATGTCCGACAGTGTAAAGGCGAGCCACTATGCCTTCGATGCGAGAATGTCAGGCAGAGATGCGGTTCAAGGCTTCCTCAATCGAGCCATCCTGCTCCGGAAATACCGTTCTCAAATCCAGCAACACCCGGCCTTCGTCGACCCTGGCTATGATCGCAGGCTCTGCGCCGCGCAGCCGCGCCTCGAGTTCGTCTGCACTCAAGCCGTCGCAAGCCAGCGCCAACACGCGCGTCGGCAGAACCGAAGACGGCGCAGCGCCCCCGCCAAGAAGGGATTCCCCATCCCTGACCTCAACCTGCAAACGTGGAGAGGCGACTCGCGCCGCCAGCGCCTCGGCCCTCTTTCCGATGCCGTCTTTCGAAAGCCCCATCATCCGCAGCGCAGGAATCGAATCGTGATGCCGCCGCAGGTACGCGAGCAGTGTCGCTTCCAGCGCCGCGTAAATCAATTTATCCACCCGCAGCGCGCGAAACAGCGAATTCGACCGCATGCGACCAATGAGTTCCGCGCCGCCGCTGATCAACCCTGCCTGCGGACCGCCGAGCAGCTTGTCACCGCTATAAGTGACCACGTCGACTCCGGTGCGCAGACTGTCGAGTACGCCAGGCTCGCCGGTAATTCCGACGGAGCGAAGATCAAGAAGCGCCCCGCTGCCCAGGTCTTCCATCAGTGGAATTCCGCGCTTCCGCGCCAGCTCCGCTAGCTCCGCCATCGAGGCCTGCTCCGTGAACCCAGTGATCTCGAAATTCGAACGGTGCACGCGCAGCAGAAGCCGCGTTCTTTCCGTGATGGCGTTCTCGTAATCCGCGGCTCGGGTTCGGTTCGTTGTACCAACCTCTCGCAAGATTGCGCCTGATTTTGCCATCACATCAGGAATTCGAAACGAGCCTCCGATCTCCACCAGTTCGCCGCGCGAGACAATCACTTCTCCGCCCTCAGCCAGCGTATTCAGCGCCAGCAAAACTGCAGCCGCGTTGTTGTTCACCACGATGGTAGCGACGTCGAAACATGTAGAGACAGCCGCCTCGGCGGCATTCGTCGTGGCTTCGAGCCCCAACGTATCGTTACTCAGTAGCTTGCGAAACAGCCTTTCCACGTGCGCATCCCGTTTTCCACGGATACCGCCGGCAAGGTCGAACTCCAGATTGCTATAGCTCCCAGCTGTCTGTCGGATTCGCTCGATCGCCGCATCGGCCAGCGGCGCGCGTCCCAGATTAGTGTGAAGAATCACGCCCGTGGCGTTGATCACCGGGAGCAGAGAGTACTTCAAAGCAAGCCGGGCTTGCTTCTCCACAGCGACCGACAGCCCGGAAAGCGCAAGTTCCACTCCATCCTCATCTAGCAGCCCTGACGAGATTTCCCCCCGCAGCCGTCCCAGGACCGCACGCGCGGCGTCCACCACGGATTCGTGGCCGCAGTCCCCCGCTAGCTTTCGGATCGCGGGCTCGCGCACCACATCGTCCACCGAGGGGAGCCTTCGAAAAAGTTCCGACGACGCAGTTTTCTTCACGCCGGCATTATCCCACCTCAAGAAAGATAAGCGGTGAGAAAAATGACAGAAACGGATTCAGCATCGCCCATCACAAGCTATGCAAGTACGCCAGCAGATCCTGCAAGTCTTCTCCGCTTAGAGTTTGACTGTAGCCGGGCATTTCGTGGCGGCCGTAGCGAATGATTTCGCCGACCCGGTCGTCATTCGCCGGCAGCCCGCTAACCGGCAGATAGGGATGCTGAAAAACTTCCTTTAATCCCGGACCTTTTTTCCCCTTCGTGGAATACGGACGGTGACATCGGTCGCAGTAGTTGTCATAAATCTTGCGCCCGGCGGCTTGCTGAGCGCTGAGGCCGAGCTCGGCGTCCGATTTGCGACGCTCCACGTCGCAACCTGCGCTAGCCAGCAACAGCGCCGCTGCCAAGCCACACGCGACCGAGTGCCAACCGCCTGGCTTCCAGTTGCATTGATCTCTCACTCCATCCCCCGTAATCCTCTCCCTTTTTCCCGCCGCCCAGCAAGAGCACGCGACTTACAATGATAAAGCAAAGCTGCGGGACACAAATCCATGACCGTCGTCGTGAAGCGAGTCTACGAATCGGTATCGCGCTCGGATGGAACGCGAGTTCTGATCGACCGGCTTTGGCCTCGCGGTCTTCGCAAGACTGACATCGCGGTTCACGAATGGTTGCGCAACATCGCTCCCTCGAACGAACTTCGCAAATGGTTTCACGCCCGGCCCGAACAGTGGCGGGTTTTTCGCAATCGTTACCTGAAAGAACTAAGCCATCCCGAAGCCGAGGAAGAGTTGCAGAAACTCTACCTTCTTGCCCACAGGAAAAAGCGCCTCACGTTATTGTTTGCCTCGAAGAACGAAAAGTACAACAACGCAGTCGTGCTCAAAGAGTTGCTCGGAGGAATGCGCAAACCACCGACTGGCACCGGACCCACCGGCCTCCGAGCCGTACCCACGCGCAACGCCGCGATCCGTCGTCGCTAAGTCGGCAGCCCTCAGGCGCCGCCTCGTACTTAGTTGATGAATAAAACATCTCTACCTTTCGTTTTCAATTCTTTACTGACTATTTACGATCTGGCCTGCAGTACGACGCATCCTAGGAGATAGCTGGGAAACATATCACTTCAGGTTTCAGTCGAAGCAAGGAGGAAGTTATGAGCCGCTCAAGAATGCTGGGAGTACTGCTATTTTTGGCAATGGCATTTTCGATGAGCGTTCCGCTGGCTCGCGCAGGTGCGCCGGACCAGGCGACGAAGGTGAAATTCAGCCAGGCCGTGGAACTTCCCGGCCATACGCTCCCGGCGGGAACGTATTGGTTCGTCGTCGTCCGTAACGATGACTATTCCCGCAACACGGTCCGGATTTTCAGCGAGGACAAGTCGGTGCTTTACGCAACCCTACTTACCGTGCCAAGCGTTCGCTTTGAGGCGAGTGGCAGAACGGTTTTCACGTTTGCCGAACGAACGGGTAGCAAGCCGCAAGCCCTCCTCGCCTGGTTTTATCCAGACGAGACCGCTGGACACGAGTTCATTTATCCAAAGAATGAGGAGAGGGAGCTTTCACGCGATATCCACCAACAAGTCGTAGCCGAACCCGTAGATATTTCTGCGCGTGCGGGTCAATAGTAGGAGAACATGAAATTCGCTTTCCGGGCGGTGGCTGAAAGCGTGCCGCCGCTCCGGATTCGAACTACAACCATCACGCTGTTGCCCGCACCGAAGCTCGATTTCTTCCCGCATCGCGTTCCTTATAGAATCGGCCTGATGCGGTCGGTCTTTCAGTGGAACATTGGTGCGCGGACGCTTGAACTCGGCAAGCGCACGCTGATCATGGGCATCGTCAATGTTACGCCGGATTCTTTCTCCGACGGCGGCTTGTTCCTGGATAGTGAAAAAGCCGCGGCGCACGCGCTCCAACTTCTCGACGAGGGCGCCGACATCATAGACGTTGGCGGAGAATCCACCCGTCCCGGCGCCACTGTATTGGCTGCATTCCCAAAGCCAGACGCGAAGCAAGAACCAGCAGCGAACGCAGCCCAGGAAAAACTTGCCGTTAACGCTGAGGAAGAATTGCGTCGGGTGTTGCCCGTGATCACCGCGCTGAAGAAACTGCGCCCGGATTCAGTGATCTCCATCGACACCTACAAAGCCGGCGTCGCCCAGGCCGCAGCCGCGGCCGGAGCCGAGATCGTCAACGACGTAAGCGGCCTCCGCTGGGATCGTCAGATGGCTCGCACCGTCGCCGGAATAAAATGTGGGGTCATCCTCATGCACATGCGCGGCCGTCCCGAAGAATGGCACACCTTGCCTCCGCCTGGCGACATTGTTTTGCTGGTCAAGCGCGAACTCAAAGAATGGGCCGAAGCGGCCGTGCTGGCCGGCATCCGTCGCGAACGCATCGCGCTCGATCCCGGCTTCGGCTTCGGAAAAAATCTTGAGCAGAACCATCCGCTGCTGGGTCGTTTTCAGGAACTCCAATCCCTTGGATTTCCCCTGGTGACCGGCACCTCGAGGAAATCTTTTCTCGGGCGCATGCTGGCGAAAAATGGCAACGATGCCGCGGCAACCGATCGCTTTCACGGAAACCTAGCCGCACAAACTGCACTGATTCTGAAGGGCGCGCACATCCTTCGCACGCATGACGTGAAGGCTGCCGTGGAAGCGGCAAGGGTTACCGACTTAATCCTCGTCGCTCGCTGACGAATCACTCTGGTCATGAAAGAAAACGGGGATCGCCCGGCACGATAAAAATTTCTCGAAATCAATTGCCGAGCATGAGCAGTCTTGAACAGCCGCCAGGCGCCGAGCGAGTAATAATCAAAGCAGGATCCCACCTCAGTTTGCCGTACTTTCTCGCAGGGCGTCGGGGCGCCAGGAAAGATGCAGAGAATCTCGAGAGCTGCGCCGCCTCTATGGTTCCTCTTACTGCGAATCCGGTAGAGAGCATCGGTTCTTCCGCCCCGCGGACAGCGACCGCTGCCGCTCCCGCCGCTGCACCCATCTCCACTCCTTCCTTGCTGGCGGCAATGCTGCGAACGTCCACGAAAATTAGCGATCTCTTCTTTTCACCGGGAAAGCCACCGCTCGTCGAAATCAATGGCAAGCTGGTTCCTGCCGGAACGGCGCGCGCTCTCACCAGTCAGGATACGCGGCGCATTGCAACCGACCTGATCGGCAACAACGTTGATGCGACTGACAACTTGCGGAAGCTCGGTTCCTGCGATGTGTCCTACAGTTTGCCCGGTTCCAACCGTTTTCGGGTCAACATCTTCATGCAGCGCGGCGCCTGCGCCGTCGTCATGCGGGTGATTCCGGGCAGTGTCCCAGACTTCGAATCGATGAACTTACCTTCGGAATTGGCCAAGGTCGTCGGGTTGCGCAATGGCATTGTGCTAGTGACCGGCCCCACTGGCTCTGGCAAATCGACCACCCTGGCCGCGATTATCGACAAAATTAATAAAGAGCAGTTTTATCACGTGCTCACCATTGAGGATCCCATCGAGTTTCTGCACCCGCACAAAAACTGTATTGTCCATCAACGTGAATTGCACGCCGATACCCCCAGCTTCGCCCTTGCCCTCAGGGCGGCTCTGCGCCAGGCTCCGAAGGTCATTCTTGTTGGAGAAATGCGTGACCGCGAAACCATCGAGATTGCCATGGAGGCGGCGGAGACCGGCCACCTGGTTCTTTCCACGCTTCATACCATCGACGCGGCGAAGACGGTCGAGAGAATCGTTGGAGCTTTTCCCATGGCCGAACAGCATACCCTTCGAAACCGCCTGGCCCAGAGCTTCCGCTACATTATTTCCCAGAGACTCATTCCTCGTAAGGACGGGACTGGGCGGGTCGCTGCCATCGAAATATTGAAGTCCACTCTGCGCACTCGGGAGTACGTGGAAAAAGGCGAGAGTGATGGCAAGACCTTGCTCGATGCCATGCGCGTCGGCAGTCAGGATGGGATGCAGTGCTTCGATGGCGAGATCGAGAGATTGATCCGCCAAGGCATCCTCGACATGGATACAGGCCTGGCGTACGCCACCAACGCGGGCAATCTCCAACTGGAGTTGGCAGACCTGGCGGCGGAACGCACTGCCGATCCGCTGCTGGAAACGGCTGAGACCTAGGAATCAGCGGCGCGGCCATCCTGGTGACGCTTAAAGTAGGCTGCCGCTAGAACGCCTTTCCCGAATCGAGCAGAATCGTCACCGGCCCCTCGTTTACCAATTCCACCTTCATCATCTCCTGAAAGCGCCCAGTCTCGCAGCGTAGGCCGGCTGCCCGAATCTGTTCCACGAAGAATTCGTAGAGCTGAAGCGCTTTCTCCGGCGGGGCTGCAGCGTCGAACGCCGGCCTTTTCCCGCGCCTTACGTCTCCGTACAGCGTGAACTGCGAAACCGCCAGCACGCTTCCTCCGATATCTTGCACGCTTCGGTTCATCTTGCCTTTCTCGTCTTCAAACACGCGCAAGCCGGCGATTTTTTCGGCGAGGTAGCTGGAATCGGCCTCTGCGTCATCCCGTCCTACGCCCAGCAAAACCAGCAGCCCCGGGCCAATCTTACCGGCAATTTCTGTGTCCACGGTCACTTTGGCCTGGCTCACTCGCTGCACTACAGCGCGCATCGAACTCTCTCGCTCTCTTCTCGAAGATGATACTGCTCATCATAAATCGGCGTGTCGATCCGCCAGGACGTTTGACCCTGACAACCGCCAGCCATTAGGATTCCAGTTGTGCGATTCATGCTGGGCAGAGGTTTGGTCCTTTGCGGCAAGTCCCTTCCTTTACAGTAATTCACCGGGACGATTACACTACACACTCGCGTTTTTGGTTTTCTGATGACGGTCGGAGGATGGTCTCCGCTGCGGAAAGGTCTGCGGGAAAAATCGCACGGGTCGGGCGAGAGTTCGGCGACATCCAATCAGAACCCATTACCGATTTTGACTGATCATTCGGCCCGGCACGGGCAACTAACAAATCGAAGCAAGCGAGGAGAATCATGGCAGCCGCTGACGAGAAGGTAAAACAGATCATCGTAGAGCAGTTGGGAGTGGACGAAGGCGAGGTCACCTCCAGCGCTTCGTTCGTGGACGACCTGGGCGCCGATTCGCTGGATACGGTCGAACTCGTAATGGCTTTCGAGGAAGCCTTCGATATCGAAATCCCCGACGAAGACGCGGAAAAAATCCGCACCGTGCAGGACGCCATCGACTACATCTCCAAGCATTCGAAAGGCGGCAAGTAGACTTGGGACGCAGGGTCGTAGTTACCGGCATCGGCTTGATCTGTGGTGTAGGCAATACCACCGGAGACGTGTGGCGAGCCGTGCTCGCCGGCAAAAGCGGCGTTGCTCGCATCACGCAGTTCGACTCCTGCAACTTCGCCTGCCAGATTGCCGCCGAGGTCAAGAACTTCGACCCGCTCAATTTCATCGAGAAAAAAGAAGTCAAGAAGATGGGACGCTTCATCCACCTGGCCATCGCCGCCGCGGATGAAGCCTTCAAGATGTCGACCCTGCAAATTACCCCCGAAAACGCCGAGCGCGTTGGCGTGCACATCGGCTCCGGCATCGGCGGCTTCGACATCATCGAACGCGAACATGCCGCTCTCCTCGAAGGCGGCCCGCGCAAAATTTCCCCTTTCTTTATTCCTGCGGCAATTATCAATCTTGCTGCCGGCCACGTTTCCATGCGCGTCGGCGCCAAGGGACCGAACGAGGCCACAGCCACCGCCTGCACCACCAGCGCTCACTCCATCGGAGATTCTTTCCGCATCATCCAGCACAATGACGCCGACGTGATGATCGCCGGCGGCTCCGAAGCCGCGATCACTCAAATGGGCGTCGGCGGATTCGCCGCCATGCGAGCGCTTTCCACCCGCAATGATGATCCCGAAAAAGCCAGTCGCCCCTGGGATAGAGATCGCGATGGTTTTGTCATGGGGGAAGGCGCCGGCATATTGATCCTCGAAGAACTCGAATACGCGCGCCAGCGCGGCGCTCCCATCCTCGCCGAAATCGCCGGCTATGGCATGTCCGGTGACGCTTACCACATGACCCAACCCGCTCCCGAGCACGAGGGCGGCTTTCGGGTAATGCGCAACGCCGTTCGCGATGCCGGTATCGCCGCGGAGAAAGTGGACTATGTCAACGCCCACGGAACCTCGACGCCCATCGGCGACACGCTTGAGGCGCACGCCATCCGCAACTTCTTTGGAGAACGCAGGATTCCAGTAAGCTCCACCAAGTCCATGACCGGCCATCTACTCGGTGGCGCCGGCGGCCTCGAAGCCGGCATCACGGTTCTAGCTCTGCGCGATCAGATCCTGCCTCCTACGATCAACCTCGAGAACCAGGACCCTGAAACCGACGCCATGGATTTCATCCCCAATCACGCCCGTAAGGCCAGGCTCGAATACGCCATGTCCAATTCCTTCGGCTTCGGCGGCACCAACGGCGCTCTGTTGTTCCGACGCTGGTCGGAGTAGCAGCCAACCTCACCAACAGTTTTAGGAAGAACGGCATCAGCCTCGCCGTCAGCACCTGGCTTGGCACCGGGACCGCATGGAATCGAAACCCCGAGACGTCAAATTCTCCATGCCGACTCTTCGATGGCGCGCCGCAATACTTTCGCAGCCGCAGCCCGGCGAAGCATGGTAGTTTAACTGCCATCGCGGAAAGTGGGCACCCACAATTGACCATCACCCGGCGCGAGTTCATCTCCAGAGTGGCGCATGCGGGCGGCTACGGCGCCGCCTTCATGACCATGCATTCGCTCGGCCTCCTGGGCATGGCCGAGACCGAGCGCAGCAAGGATTTCCCCCTGCCTCCCTCCACCGGCCGCGGCACAAAAGTCATCATTCTCGGAGCCGGTATTGCCGGACTCGTCTCCGCCTACGAAATGCGCCGCGCCGGATTCCACTGCACCGTGCTCGAAGCCCGCGAACGCCCCGGCGGGCGCAACTGGACCCTTCGCAAAGGATCGAACCTGGTCTTCACCGATGGAACCGTGCAAGACTGCACCTACGACGAAGGGAATTATTTCAACTGCGGTCCGGCCCGTCTGCCTTCGATCCACAAGACCATCCTCGGCTACTGCAATGAACTGGAGGTCGCGCTTGAAGTCGAAGTGAACTCCTCGCGCAGCACCCTGCTTCACAACGACAACGTCTTCGGCGGTAAACCCATCCGCCAGAGGCAAGCCATCAATGACACTCGTGGCCATATTGCCGAACTCCTGGCCAAATGTGTGAAGCAGGGCGCGCTCGATCAGGCCCTGACCGAGGATGACCAGGCGCGAATCATGGCCTTCCTGAAATCCTACGGCGCCCTCGGAGCGAACTATCAATACAACGGCTCCTCGCGTTCCGGTGACCTGCAACTGCCCGGCGCGGCCGATCAGGTCGAAATCCCTCGCCCTCCCCTGTCTATGTCCGACTTGCTGCGGTCGGAATTCTGTAAGCCTATGCTTTTTGAGGAAGTACTCGACATGCAGGCCACCATGTTTCAGCCCGTCGGTGGCATGGACCGCATTCCATATGCCTTCGCCCGCTCCCTGGGCTCTATCGTCCGCTATAACTCGCCCGTCGCGGAGATCAGAAAAACCCCCGCCGGTGTTAGGGTTCTCTACCGCGAAGGAGCAGTTGGCCCGATTCGCTCCATCGAAGCCTCTTATTGCATATGCGCTCTTCCGCTCACCATTCTCAAGTCCGTCCCCAACGACTTTTCTGAGCGGGTGAGGTCTGCCATCGAAAATGTCTCCTATGACTCCGCCTATAAAGTTGCGTGGGAGTCCCGGCGTTTCTGGGAGCAGGACGGCGACAATATCTACGGAGGCATTTCGTTCCTCACCACCGGCCCTATCACCTCGGTCTGGTACCCGAGCGCCAATCTCATGTCCAAACGCGGTGTAATCGTCTCCGGCTACGCTATGGAAAACTTTGGCGATTTCGGCAAGTTGCCCTCGAATGAGGCAAAAATCGCAGCTTCCCGCGCCGCCGTCGAAAAACTACATCCCGGCAAAAGCAAAGAATTGGAGAGGCCGGTCTACATGTGTTGGGGAAAAGTGCCCTACAACCTCGGATCATGGGTCAGCCGCGGGCCAGACTATCCTCCCACCAACGAAGCGGCTTATTACGATGGGCCTTACCGCGAGCTTATCGTTGCCGACGACCATATCTATTTTGCCGGAGACCACTGCAGTCATATCATTGGCTGGCAGGAAGGAGCCGCCCTTTCCGCCCAGCGCGCAATCACGATGATCGTAGGGCGGGTCAGTGAATCCGCTTGACCCTTAGTGCCCTCTGCTATTCCTCATGGTGCGCTCTGTGGGATTTCGTATCCTGCCTCTCAAGGGGCGTCATCCCGAAGCCCCACGTTTTCTTAAGCGGGGCGAGGGGTTTCGCGTGTAGCGCAGCCACCGAAGGCTCAAACGGCACGATTACCAATTATTGCTAAGATTTCGCATTACGCCTACCCACCAGTCCAACCTCGGTAATGATACTTTTGTACCCGCCACCCTGCTCCCTTAGGGTCTTTCCATGCCATCCGATGCAGGTCACAATGAGTGTCGTACTGGTATCGGCCCCGCTGACATGGAAAAAGCCCTAGCTACCGCCCTGCCACCTGCTGCCCCCAACAAAAAGAAGGCGGCCCGCGCTGCCCTGGTCGACTTAAAAGAATCTTCCCGATTTCTGCTCACCGAGTGCTTCCGCCAGTTCGGTATCGACACGGTGGTCACATCCGCGGGCTCGGTCGAGCGTTTACGCCAGGAGAAATTCGAAGCCTGCGTCATCAACCTCGGTCCCGGCGCCGAGAAGGTTATGGAGGCAGCGCGCACTTCGCCGTCCAACAGCCGCGTCGTGCTCTACGGCCTGGGCGGTAGTGCCCGGGAAACCATGCGCTATTCCAAATTCGGTATCAACGCCATGTTTCAGGAGCCTCTCGAGCGCCCCGCTGCTCTCAAGCTGGTGCGGGCGACTCACATGCTCGTGCTCCACGAATTTCGCCGCTATACCCGCATCCCCATCATGACTGAAGTCTCTGTGGTGAGTCACGACGGCCGCCGCGTCACCGCCACCAGCCTCGAAGTCAGTTCGGGCGGCATGTCGCTCAAGAGTTCCGAGGATATGCCCGCCGGAACCAACGTAGACATATCGTTTTCCCTGCTCACACTCCCTCGCGTGAACGTGCGCGGAGTGGTGGCCTGGCGCAAGAGCAAATCTTTCGGCGTCCACTTCGCTGCTGACGATGAGCGGCGCCAAAGAGTCAAAGAATGGATCGACGGCTACCTCGAAAGCTAAGTCGAGCCTACTTGGACGAATACGGGGACAGCCGCCTCGGCTGTCCCGCCTAGCATAGCGAGGCCCTGCCTTCTCTAACCTGCCATTACAATAGGGGTTGTGAACGAAGCCAGCACTCACGCAGCCTCGGCCGCCGAGGTTGCACCGGCTGCCCGCCGCTTCACCCTCCGCCAGAGAATCATCCTGCGTCTCATCATCACAGCCGGATACTGGTTCATCCGCGTGGTCGGCCCCACGCTGCGCGTTTGCGTCTCCCGCGAAGAAGGGGCGCAGCAAACCATTGGCCAGAGGCCCCTGATCGGCTCTTTCTGGCACGCCTGCATCATTCCCGCAACCTACATGTGCCGCGATCTGGGAATTCGCGTGATGAGCAGCAATAGCTACGACGGCGAATACATGGGACGCATCATCCGCGAATTCGGATTCGTCGCCGTCAAGGGCTCCAGCAGCCGCAACGCCGTGCGCGCCCTGCTTGGCTTGCGCCGCGCCCTGCAGGACGGCTGGACCGTCGCCTTCAGCCTCGACGGTCCCCGCGGACCGCGCTACAAAGTGAAGCCCGGCCCAGTAGCCCTGGCGCGCTCCTCCGGCGTTCCCCTGACCATGTTTCACATGGCCGTTGACCGCGCCTGGGTGCTCAATACTTGGGACCGTCTTATTATCCCCAAGCCTTTTTCCCGCGTCCTGATGCGCTTCGGCAAACTGATCCCAGTTCCGGCGGATGCCAGCGATGAACACCTCGATCGCTATCAACAGCAGTTGCAAGATGCGCTCGACCGGGTCTGCGAATTCGCGGAGGCTAATGTGCATAAGGTCGGCGCCGCGGAATTTCCATATCATGCTTGATGGTTCTCGAGAAACAGGAGATCAGAGATGGACAGCGCGATCACCGCAACCTACACCGTTAAAAAGATAAGTCCAATGCTGGCAGTCGCCGACATGGAGGAAACCCTCGCCTTCTATCACGATGTCCTGGGATTCCCCGCCATGACGAAGTGACCAGAGTATTCGATCATCGAGCGCGATGGCCAGACCATCCACTTCATGAAGGCCGCTTCCGAAGCAGTCATGCGCTGCATCCGTGGACACACCGAGATCTACATGGAAGTTTCCAACATCGGTTCCCTCTGGGAGCACGCGAAGACCTTCAAAGACCGCTACAAAATCCGCGATCTATTCGACACAGACTACGGCATGACCGAATTCCATATCGACGATCCGAACGGCTGTTTGATCTTTGTCGGAGAGCCATCATACACACGAAAATGGGGCGATCGCGTTGAGGCCGATTTGAGTCCGGCCACTCGCGGTCGCCCGTCGTAGCTCTCCACCTTCGAACTGGTTTGCCGCGTTAAATTTGGGCTTCGCGGTAGCGCCGGCTCTTCTCCCGATCCGCAGGAGCAAAATCCATGGCCGCTCCCGTCCAGCACGATGGCCTCGCACTCATGCACCATACGGGGTGAGTTTACCGGCACTGAAAGTGGCATCCTGCGAAGCCGTCTCGGTAATCGCGAAGGTGCTGTTCTGACTGTGGGTTGCCCAGGAGCGCACTGCGGCCGTTGGAGTGAAGGGCAAGGGACAATCGTCGCCGCCGCCGGTTGCGTTCGCTACGATCTTGATCACACCGGCGCTCAGTGTCACGCCCGTCAGCGGATTGCTGGTCAGGTCGTCTTGAGCGAAAATGTAAGCAGACCATCCGGAGAGACCAGGCAGCCACAACACTCAGACATTTCCTGGTACGAGTCCAACACCAAAACGTCTGCGCAAAGGTTACCACCTGCCGTGCCGGGATTGATTATGCGGAGTGTTGCATCATCATCATCCCTGCTGTGAATTACGCCAGTTGGCTAGTGAGAATAGCTGAGATTCCGGCGCCCGCCTAATCTATTCATCGCTGGCAAGTGTTCAAAGCCCCATGCGTGCTAACCCGATGTTATTGACCCGCCGAAAGTCGCGACCAACTTGATTCGTCGACGCGGCAACCACACGATTTGACTTCCACGGCACCGGCCCGGTAAATTCCTCACACCACTATTTTCCGTTCTTTCCAATGTCGTTCGGTTTGCGCGTCTTTGCCTTGTGGCAAAGACAGGGAAGCGGGTGCAACTCCCGCGCTGCCGCGCAACTGTAAGCGAGGAAATCGCAGTCGGTCACTGGGAGCAATCCCGGGAAGGCCGCCGGCTAATTCCGGAAGTCCCGAATCATGTTCTGAATCGTGAACAGGTTCGCTCATCCTCACTCGCAAAGCCAGGAGACCGGCGTAAACCGTCCACCTTAACCCTTTTCGCGTGAAAAGGAGGATGGTTGTGTGCGCATTCTACGCTTCGTTTTTGCTCTTCGTTTCTCTCGTGGCGGCGTCCGCCGCAGATCTCAAGGTCAAAGTCGTCGACCCCCAATCCGCCGCCGTTCCCGGCGCGCAAGTGATGTTACTCGAGTCTGGCTCGCATCCGCTCGTTGAACTTACGTCCGCGGAAGGCCTCGCCACCTTTCGCGAGATTGGAAACGCGGCTCATCAACTCCGCGTGCTCGCTCCCGGTTTCAGCGTCGAGACCACCGATCTTTCCCCTGCATCCGATGCCGTCACGATCCAGCTTCGCCTGGCGCCGGCCTCGGAGACGGTGGTCGTTACCGCAACCCGCACGCCCGTGGAAAGCGGCTCTGCCGGGGCGGATGTGGCCGCCCTCAACAGCGCTCAGTTGCAGGTCATGAATCCAGTCGCCGCCGGCGACGCCCTGCGCTTTCTTCCCGGTGCGGTGGTCAATACCTCCGGCCAGCGCGGTGGACTCTCTTCACTTTTTGTGCGCGGCGGCAACTCTAACTACAACAAAGTGATCGTCGACGGCGTAAGCGTAACCGAGCCCGGCGGAACCATTGACCTCGGCACTCTTTCTCTGGCCGACGCCGGCCGCCTCGAGTTTCTGCGAGGCGCGCAGAGCACGCTCTATGGCTCCGATGCGATGACCAGCGTGCTGCAGGTGTGGACGCGCACCGGAAGCGCTCCGGTTCCCGAATTTCGTTTCGGCGCGGATGCGGGCAACTACGGCACCGAAAATGGTTACGCGTCTCTATCCGGCTTCCACGGCCGCTTCGATTACAACGTCTTCGGCAATCAGTTCAATACCGGCGGCTCTGGACCCAATGACGATTACTCAAATTCTTTGGAGGGCGCAAATCTGGGCTTCTCCGTCAGTGATCGGATTTCTCTTCGCCTTCGCCTCCGTCACGACAATAGTGTGACCGGAACGCCCGCGGCATGGAACTTTAACGGAGCCAATGTGTTCGACATCGACGGCACGACCTACGTCCTCTCCCCGGACCTCGGCGCCCGCGCCCGCCAGAATAATCTACTCGCCAGCCTCGATCTTGCAGTCAAGACCGGATCAAACTGGACTCATCATTTCACCGGCTTTGAGTACAACCGGAAGACTGTCAATTTCGACAGTGGTATTTCTCCAGAGAACACCCCGTTTGGCCCGATCAACACGGCTTTCGAAGCACTGGTCAACCTCAATCGGGCGGGATTCGATTATCAGGGCGACTACGTTGAGCGCTCCTGGGCGCGGACCACAATCGGCTACGAGTTCGAAGACGAAAATGGTTCGGTCAACGATCCAATACCGGCGGAGTTCGCCGGGGGCGGCCACGGTTTGCGCTTGAACCAGGCTGCATATGCGCAGCAGGCGCTAACCCTCGGGCGTCTCACCGTGATCGCGGGCGGACGCTTTGTGCACAATACAACCTTTGGCAACACCGGCGTTCCACGCGTAGCCCTGGGATTTCAGGCCCTGCGTGGCGGGCACAGACTATCCGGCACTCGACTGAATTTTTCCTATGCCACCGGCGTTAAAGAACCGCGATTCGAAGAGACTTTCGTCAGCAGCGAATTCCAGCTCCCCAATCTCAATCTGAAGGCGGAACGGAACCGGGCGCTGGAAGCTGGTTTTCAGCAGGGCCTGCTGAACCGGTTCGTTTTCGTCGCCAACTATTTCAACAATCTCTTTCACGATCAAATCGAATTCGTCACCGTCAATCCCAACACATTTCAGGGAGAGTACATAAATCTGCAAAAGTCTCTCGCCCATGGAGCGGAGGTCGAACTGCAAAGCCGCTTAACCCGGAGGCTCTCCTGGAACACTTCGTATACCTATACCTCCACCCAGATTCTGCAAGCGCCAGCAGGAAGTTTTCCTCCCAACGCCCAGGGAGATCCGCTTCTCCGCAGGCCTCGGCATTCGGCGGCCACATTGCTGACTTATCTCGGACCGCGCTGGGGCGGGAATCTTGGAGGCAGCTTCGTGGGTCCGCGCCCCGACTCCGACTTCGACGGTTTCAACATCAGCCACACGCCAGGGTATTTTCTCTTGGACTTGGGCGGCTGGTACAAAATTAATTCCCGTATGACCATCTACGCCAACGCGGAGAACGTGCTCGATCACTTCTACGAAGAAGTCACCGGATACCCTGCCTTGCGGGCAAACGTTCGCGCCGGAATGCGCTTCCGCATAGGAGGAGAATGAAACCAGAAGGAGTCGGATTCGTCTGGGGACAGCCGCGAAGCCGGAAGAACCAGAGCGGCCATGTGGGGACAGCCGCCTCGACTGTCCCGCCGAGCGCAGCCAGGCGTGATGTCTGCACGCCCCGCCGCTTGAATTTCTATTCGCAGCACAGCAGATTCGGAGCAGAGCAGGGCTCCGTGCGCCGCGAGATCGACTCAGTTCAACTCACCTTTTCCGGGGGCCGTGCCATCCCCATCGGCATCGACGCCCCCATCTTTCCGCCGAAGTACTTCGTCCGCGCCAGCAACAGTTTCTCGATGTCCACCCCAGTCAGCGGCTGCTGCCGCCCCAGCAGATGCGTCACCAGCGCAATCTGCGCGAAGTGCTCCACGGTTTCCATTTTCATGTAGGCGTGCTCGATCGTGTCCCCGTAGGCCACCACGCCGTGATTCGACATCAGAATGGCATCGTAGTGCGGCACGTACGGTTCCAGCGTCTTCGCCAACTCCGACGTTCCCGGCGTACCATAGCGCGCCAGCGGAATGCATCCCAATCCCATCACCACTTCGCAAACCAAAGGTTCCGTCAACGCCATGCCCGCCGCCGCGAATCCCGTCGCCGTGGGTGGGTGTGCATGCACGATCGCCTGAATGTCAGGCCGCGTGCGGTAGATCAGCAAGTGCATCCCAATCTCACTGGTCACATTCCGCCGCCCGGCTACTCGCGTCCCTTCGAGGTCCACCACGACCATATCGCCCTCTCGCATCGCGCCCTTGCTCACGCCGGTCGGTGTCACCAAAATCCTCTCGCGCTCCAATCGCACCGATAAATTTCCGTCCATCGCCGCCACGAACCCGCGTTCGTGCAGCATCCGCCCGTAGTGGACGATTTCTTCCCTGTGTTGGCGATCAGCGGACATGGATTTCTCTCGGGGGAGTGACAAAAAAACGGTCGACGCTTTTGCCCTCGCATAGTACCGCACCTGACTCTTACAGACAAATAAATTTACCAAAAAAGACAAACAATTTAGCCCAAAAACACACGCGAACCGAGTCGTTACCCCAGGATCCTTCCCCGCTTTGCTCCTATAATTCGATTCCGTGCTGGTTTCCGACTTCCACTTCCATCTTCCCGATGAACTCATTGCCCAGGAACCCCTCGCCGCCCGCGACGGTTCTCGCATGCTGCACCTGCAGCGCACTACAGGCGCCCATTCGGACCGCCTGTTCCGCGAATTCCCGGATCTGTTAGGGCCCGGCGATCTCGTGGTCTTCAATAACACCCGCGTCTTTCCGGCGCGTCTCTATGGCTGCCGCGAGGGCGCTCGCTCTCATCCGCTCAGCCCGCACGGTCCCGCCGCGCACGATTTCCTGCGCGGCCGTATCGAAGTCCTGCTGACGCGCCAGCTCTCCACTCAACCCAATGATTGGGAATGCCTGGTTCGCCCCGGCCGTAAAATCGGCGTTGGTGAACGCCTTTCTTTCGGTAACCACGACGAACTTCGAGCCCTCGTCCTCGCCCGCGCCGAGTCCGGCCAGCGCCGCCTGCGCTTCGAACCTGTTGCCCCGCCAAAAGCAGATAACGATCTTAAAAATGATCAGAAAAACGACAACCGCATGAACGAAGATTTCTTCGCCGTTCTCAAGCGCATCGGCCACGTTCCTCTTCCGCCCTACATCGCTCGTCCCGATTCTCCCCACGATATCGAACGCTATCAAACCGTCTATGCCCGGCAACCCGGGTCGGTTGCCGCCCCTACCGCCGGACTCCACTTCACTCCGGAGATCCTTGACCGCATCGACCAGCGCGGACTACAAACTGCTGAGATCACCCTGCACGTCGGCCTGGGAACCTTTCAGCCGGTTCGCGTCGATCGCGTCCAAGATCACAAGCTTCATACCGAGGCTTACTCCATCTCACCCTCCGCCGCGGCCACCATCAATCAGGCTCTCCGCGCGTCCCACCGCGTAATCGCCATCGGCACCACGACGGTTCGAGCTCTCGAGCACGCTGCCAGGCTCGGCGCTGGCTTCGTCGCCCCAGGTTCCGCCGCTGCGGATATATTCATTTTTCCGGGTTTCGAATTCAAAGTCGTGAAGGCGATGTTGACCAACTTTCACCTCCCGCAATCTTCCTTGCTCATGCTGGTCAGCGCCTTCGCGGGAAGAGAATTTGTCTTACGCGCCTACCAGCACGCCGTCTCCCGCCACTACCGTTTTTATTCTTACGGAGACTGCATGTTCATCGACTAAGGCCGGGGACTAAACCATCACCCGACCCTGCGCTATACTCTCCGAAAGCGCCCATGGTCACTACGGCAAAGCAGCTCACGATTCGTGATTTCGTAGCCGAACTCCGCAAGTTCTCTGAATCTGCGCTTGATCAGACCGGGCAAATCCGTAGGTTCCTGCAAGATACTCCGCTGGCGCCAGACCCCACCCGGGACCGCCCATGAGTCAGGAAACGCACCTTCGCCGGCCGTCACTTTTTGTCGTGCTGATCGGTGCTCTCCTGCTGTTTACTTCGAGCGCCTGTCAGAAAAAAAGACCGCCCGCCTCCGAAGAAGTGCTACCGATGGATCGGGTTGCTCCCACACCCGTGAGCACCACCGAGGCCGTTTTGCACAAGACTTTTGCCGTCGCCAAGGCGGCGATTTTTCCCTTCGAGGTTCCAGCCCACGCCGTCACCCCTCGCCTGCATGGCAACTTCAAGTCCTATGTAAAACAGGTCAGCATCCAATCGAGCGACGAAAGCGCCGACGTTGATTTCCTTATCCTGACCCAAGACCAGTACGATGACTTCGTCCACGGCCGCGCCGGCGAAGCGCTCTTCTCCCTCGACACCTCGCATGACCAGGATGTCAACGTCACGCTCCCCGGCTACCAGGATCAGCCGCAAAAGTATTACCTGGTTTTCCGCAACAGCCCCGGCGGCGAAGCCAAAAAGCTCGTCCAAGCCGACTTCACGGTAGACTTCTAGCGGGGACGGCAGCCTCAGCCGCACTCCCCGAAATGTGGGGACAGCCGCCTCGGCTGTCCAGCCGAGCGCAGCGAGGCGCTGCTCCCGCTCCCGCTGCTAAACTGTTTACTTGTTCCCAAAAGAAAAATCCCCCGCGCCGGCCGCCGCCTCCGCACCTTTAACCGCCTCCGCACCTTTAACCGCCTCCGCACACCAGCGCATCTTCCTGATCGACACCATGTCGTTCATCTTCCGCGCCTATCACGCCATGGCCCGGCAGCGTTCCATGTCCACCAAAGCCGGGCTGCCCACCGCCGCCATCTACGTCTTCGTCAACATGCTCCGCAAACTCCGCGACGATTTCTCCCCCGCCTATCTCGCCGCAATCTTCGACGTAGCCGCCAAAACGTTTCGCGATACCCAGGCCGAAGCGATCACCAGGGTTCGTAAGTTCGACATCAAGACGCAAACCTTCACCGAGATCGAATACAAAGGATACAAAGCCAACCGTGCCGCCATGCCCGAAGACCTCGCGCTGCAGATTCCTTACATCCGCCGCGCCCTCGAGGCCTACCGCATCCCCATTCTTGAACTCGCCGGTTTCGAAGCCGACGACGTGATCGGCACCCTCGCCCGCAAAGCCGCAGCCGCAAAGCACCCCGTCTACGTCGTCTCCAGCGACAAAGACATGATGCAACTAGTCAACGACGATGTTCAGATCCTGAATCCTCCAAAAGACAATCTGATTTGCGATGCCGCCAAGGTCGAAGAAATCCTCGGTGTCCCTCCGGAGCGCGTGGTTGACGTGATGGCTCTCCGTGGCGACGCCATCGACAACATTCCCGGAGCCCCCGGCATTGGCGACAAAGGCTCCGTCGAAATCATCAAACGCTTCGGCACCGTAGAACTGGCCCTCGAACGCGCCGCTGAAGTGGAAAAGAAAACCTATCGCGAATCGCTCCTGAATAATCGGAACACGATTCTCTTCAGTAAGAGCATGGCCACCATCGACTGCGACGTCCCCGTCGACCTCGACGTGGAAGCCATGCGTGCCGGCGAGCCCGACCTCGATCTCCTCCGCCAACTCTTTACCGAACTCGAGTTCACCTCGCTGTTGAAGGAATTATTGCCGGAAGTTCAGGTCACCGAAACGAACTACGTCGAAGCTCGGTCCGTCGCGGATGTAGAAAACATTCTGAGCTCTCTCGCGCCCAACGCTGCAATCGCCATCGCCGTGGAATCGAAGCAATCCGAGCCGCCTTCGGAGATCGACGAAGAAGTCGCGGACGAGGAAGCCCAGGAAGCCATGCTTCCACTCACCGGCGGCTCGTCGCCCGCACCATCCCCCGAGCCCGCCGCCCAGCGCATCGCCGTCTCCGCGTTCGCAGGCTCGGCCGCGATAATTAAGCTGGACACCTCCGGCGCGGCCACCAAACTTCGTCAGATCTTCACCACAACCGCTGCTCCCAAATCAATCCACGATTACAAAGCCGCCATCCACTTGCTCGACTCCATGGGCATCCCTTTGCAAGGCGTCGAGCACGACCCCATGCTCTACTCCTACCTGCTCGATCCCACCTACTCCTCGCATCGCCTGCCTGAGGTCGCGCTCCGCCGTTTCAATCTCCGGCTTAGCGGCGATCTGGCCGAAGCCGCCGACGTCACCGGCAGACTCGCCTCCGCTCTGCGCGAAGATGTTAAGCAGTCGGGCCTCACCAAGCTCTACGAAGAAATCGATCTGCCGCTGGTCCCGGTTCTCGCCCGCATGGAGCGAGCCGGAGTAAAGATCGACACCTTGGCGCTTGCACAAATGTCGTCCGAACTCGAACGCGAGATCGCCGTCAAAGCCAAAGAAATTTGTGAGATCGCCGGATGCGAATTCAACATCGGCTCGCCCCGCCAGCTCGGGGATGTTCTCTTCAACAAACTCAATCTTCCGAAGCCGGTGAAGTACGGCAAGGGCCGCACAATATCGACCGCCGTCGATGTTCTCGAAACCCTGGCCGAGGATCACCCCATCGCCCGCATGGTCCTCGATTACCGCCGGCTCACCAAGTTGAAGTCCACCTACGTCGATACTCTCCCCGCGCTGATTCACCCCTCCACCGGACGCGTCCACACCACCTTCGCTCAAACCGGAACCGCCACAGGACGCCTATCCTCCGCCAATCCGAATCTGCAAAACATTCCCATCCGCACCGCACTAGGACGCGGCATCCGCGCAGCCTTCATCGCCGAGCCCGGCCACGTCCTGCTCACCGCCGATTACTCGCAGATCGAACTCCGCCTGCTGGCCCACTTCTCGCGAGACCCGCTCCTCGTCGAAGCCTACCGCCGCGGCGACGACATCCACACCTTAACCGCCTCCCAAGTCTTCGGAGTTCCACCCTTAATGGTCACCCCCGACCACCGCCGCCAGGCCAAGGTCGTCAACTTCGGCATCGTCTACGGCCTCTCGCCCTTCGGCCTCTCGCAAAATCTAGGCATCGAACCCGCCGAAGCCAAACAATTCATCGCCAACTATTTTGAAAAATATAAAGGTGTCCGCGCCTTCATCGACAAAACTCTCGAAGAAGCCCGCCGCGACCTGAAAGTAAAAACCCTCCACGGCCGCATCCGCCCCATCCCCGACATCAACAGCAAAAACGCAAATCAACGCGGCTTCGCAGAACGCACCGCGGTAAACACCCCGCTGCAAGGAACAGCGGCGGACCTCATTAAATTGGCGATGATCCGCATCGACGCAGCTTTGCAGGAGCGTGAGCTGAAATCAAGAATGACCCTGCAAGTCCACGACGAACTAGTCTTCGAAGTTCCCGAAAAAGAACTAGAAGTTATGCAGTCATTAGTGCGCGAGGAAATGGAAAAGGTTCACGCGCTAGCAGTCCCGCTGCAAGTAGAAATGGGCGCAGGCCCCAACTGGAGGGATTTAGATTAGTTGGTGGCAAGGCGCGTGTGGATTGGACACTCATGTACGACAAACGCTGCAGGCAAGTTGATGCTCATGTGGGGAGAGCCGCCTCGGCTGTCCAGCCGAGCCAGCGAGGCGTCTGCAGCGCCTAAACTCCCAGCGCCTTCTGAATCTCCCCCGCAATCCCCGCCGTAAGCGCGTGCATCTTCTCCTCCGACTCCGCCTCCACCATCACCCGCGCCAAAGCCTCAGTCCCCGAATAGCGCACCACCACGCGCCCACTCCCCTCCAGTTCCCGCTCGGCAGCGTCAATCGCCCGCTGCACCTCCGGCACCTGCACAAACGGAATCTTCTCCCGCACCCGCACATTCTGTATCTTCTGCGGAAACACCTTCAAATCGCTCACCAGTTCCGCCAGCGACTTCCCCGATCGCACAATCACACCCATCACCCGCAGCGCAGTTAACAAGCCATCGCCCGTCGTCGCATCGCCATCGCGAAAAATAATATGTCCCGATTGCTCCCCGCCCAGCGTCGCGCCCGTCTTCAGCATCTCTTCGAGAACATATTTATCACCCACATTCGCCCGCAACATTCGAATCCCTGATTTCTTCAGCGCGATCTCCACCCCCATATTCGACATCGTAGTCGCCACCACGGTCGATCCCGCCAGTTTCCCCTGGGCCTGCAAATCCCGCGCTGCCAGCAACAGCACGCCATCGCCATTTACCACGTGCCCCGCGCCGTCGCAAAACAAAGCACGATCAGCATCGCCGTCAAACGTCACGCCAAGATCGAACCTCCCGCCCGAATCAGCCACCGCCTTACCCAGCGTTTCCGGATGCAACGCCCCGCACCCGTCATTAATATTTTTCCCATCCGGCGTCACATGGGTGAACGTCGCCTGAACCCGCAACTCGCGAAACAATTCCGGAGCCTCCGCTGTGGCGGCTCCATTGGCGCAATCCACCAGCACTCGCAACCCGCTCAAGTTTGCGGTCACGCTATGAGCCAAAGACTCGATATACGCCCTTCGCAGCCCCGACTCACCCGGCAGAGATGGCCCCGCAACCTTCAGCGCAGCATCATCTGCCGTCCCCGGCCTTCCCAGTAGCGCAAAAATTTCTCCCTCGATCCCCAACTCGCGCGCATCCGAAAGCTTAAATCCATCCCCGGAAAAAACCTTGATCCCGTTATCCGTCCATGGATTGTGCGACGCTGAAATCACCACGCCCGCCGCAAACCCGCGTGACCGCGCCAGGTACGCCACTCCCGGCGTCGTGATCACGCCCGCGCTATGCACTTCCACTCCTACCGCGGCCAGCCCCGCCGCCACCCGGTCCGCAATCCAACCGCTTGATTCGCGCGTGTCTTGCCCCATCACCGCTTTCACTTTCGCCACGCTGCGAATCAGATCGTGTCCCAGCGCCCGCCCGATCAGATACGTACTCTCTTTCGTTAACGGAAAGTCCCCCGCCACGCCCCGGATCCCATCCGTGCCAAACAGTTGTCTGCTTTGCGTAGTCATAAATTGTTCGTGATACGGAATTCGTTCTTCACATATCACGATTGTCATCCCGACCGGAGCTTCTCTTCCCGAAGGGAAAAGGAGCGGATTGGAGGGACCTGCTGTTCTTTTGCGGGCCTATTCGATTCGCCGGCTCAACGCCCGTTCCGCGCCGGCAAACCCTTCTCCACGATCACCGTCACTTTCACCGGCACGGGCCGTACCACCTGCACCAAGGCATCCGGAATGTAGGCGTTCGTTACAAAAATGGCTTGTGACTTCGTTCCCGAAGCATCCACCGGATCCGTGCTCGCCGCATCCACCATCTCAACGTGATGTCGCGGTCCTGTGATCGTGATTCTCTCCGGGTCGGTCATCACTTTGGCGATCTGTTCTCCATCCGCAAAATTCCCCGTCACCTGCGGACGAATCACGACATCGCGCGTCAGCCGCGTGTCAAAGCTGAGATGTACCTGCCCCGGCACCACCTGCATCACCCTCAAGTCGCGTTGCACACGAACCTGCTGCGAGGTCAGATCGAAGGTCCGCTCCCCCGGCTTGGCATCTCCCAGATCCAGTTCCGCGTGTATGTCCGCCGACCGCAGTTGCCGGATCAGGCGCTCAGGTCCTCGCACCCTGATCTGTGCGTCGGGAATCGTGGCCGAGCTGATCTCCAGATGGGATGGCACATGCAGAAACTCGATCGGCACCCGCACCGCTACTTCGGCCGGTTCCTGATCCGGCGAAATCGCCATCCACAGCCCGGTCGCTATCAACAACGACAAAACCTTCAACCAGAAGTTATGCAGCACCCAGCGCCGCAGACGCCCGATCATAGAGGGCCTTCCGTTTCCCCGTCGGACTCCGCCTCCCCTCCGGCTTGTCCGCCCACTCGCAGCGGCGATTCCTGGCCGGCATCCGATTCGTCATTCTGCTCCACCACGGTCGGCAACGCCACGGGAGCCACATACCTTCGCAGCTCTCCGCTCAAGTGCTCCCGCAATTGTTCCACCGTCAAATCCCGCTCAATCTTTCCCCCAACCGCCATGCTGATCGCGCCCGATTCTTCCGACACGATCACCGCAATCGCGTCCGTCTCCTCCGTAATTCCAATTCCCGCCCGGTGACGCGTCCCCAATTGTGTCGACAACACGGGATTCATCGACAGCGGCAGGAAACACGCCGCCGCCGCCAAACGGTCTTTCTGGATGATCACCGCTCCGTCATGCAACGGCGCGCTCGGCCGGAAGATCGTCGCCAGCAAATCGTAGGAGAGCCGCGCGTCCAGCGCGACCCCACTCTCCACATAAGTCCGCAATCCAATCTCGCGCTCAATCACCATCAAAGCGCCTGTCTGGTGCTGCGAAAACAAATTCGCTGCCAGCACAATATCGTCGTAGGAATCCCCCTCCACCGCCGTCCCGCGCAGAAAGCTCACCCGCCGCCCCACGTCCGAAAGCACATGCCGGATCTCCGCCTGAAACACCACGATCAACGCAAACACGATGTAAGGCAGCAGACGGCTGACCAACCAGTTCAACGTGACTAGTTCTCCGATCCGCGCCAGGTAAAACGCCACCGCCACCGCCGCCAACCCAGCCAGCATAGGCGCCGCCCGCGTCCCTCGGATCATCACCAGCACTTCGTAGATGATCAACGCCACCAGCAGAATGTCGAGCACCGTAAACGACACTCTCCACCATGGCGCCATCATTTGCGTCACCGCAGTCTCCATCCGCAGAGCTGAGAACCTTACATTCTAATGCACGATTGGTAATGCTCATGTGGGGACATTCGCCCTCGGCTGTCCGTCGAGCGCCGCTCGACCGTTCGCCTATCAAGCGTCAAATCTCCTAATCAAGCGTCAAAGACCGCCAACCGAGAAACTACCGTTTCTTCCTCCGGCTGCCGGCTTCCCCTTTCGCCGTCGCTGGTTTCACCGTAGCCCGAATCTCTCCCCGCGCCACCCGCGCTGAAATTTCTTCCCCAGCCTTCACTTGCCCCGCATCCTTCACCAACTTTCCCGATTCATCGAACACCAATGCATACCCTCTCTGCAGAATCGCCAAAGGCGAGAGCGTCTCCAGCGCACCGCCCAAACGCTCGGCACGAACCCGATACTGCAGCAGCAAATTCCGCATCCCGCCCGCGAAAGCCGCATTCACGGACGCTAATTCTCCTCGCATTCCCGCCAGCACGCGCCGCACATCATAATGCCGCACCGCCGCAGCCACCCGTTCCCACCTTCGCCTCAACTGCTCCAGCCTCTGCCGCTCCCCGCGTTCCAGCCGGTAAGTCAGATCGTCCACTTTCTGCTGCCGTTGCCGGATCAAATCCATCATGCGCGCAAATGCCCCATGCTGCGCCCGCTCGGTCAACGCATGCCGCGCCTCCAGCAACCGGCGCTCCATCGCCCGCACCAGTCGCTCCCGCCCCGCCACCGCTTGGTTCTCCACCTCCGCTCGTGACCGGATCACCAACTCCGCCGCCGCCGAAGGCGTTGCCGCCCGCAAGTCCGCCACAAAATCCAGAATCGTGAAGTCGGTCTCGTGGCCCACCGCCGAGATCACCGGAATCTCCGACGCCGCCACCGCCCGTGCCAGCTTTTCATCATTGAACGCCGCCAAATCTTCCGCGGATCCTCCGCCCCGCGCCACAATGATCACTTCCACACTGCGGCTCGCATTGAAATACCGCACTCCCGTCGCTACCTCCGCCGCCGCCAAGTTCCCCTGCACTTGCGCCGGATAAATCACCGCGTTTGCCGCGTGATGCCGCCTCCGCAAGACGTTTAGGATGTCGCGCAGTGCCGCCGCCTGCGGCGACGTCACAATCCCGATCTGCGCCGGCAAAGTTGGAATCGCCTTCTTCCGCTCCACCGCAAATAATCCCTCCCCTTCAAGCTTCGCCTTCAACCGCTCGAATGCAACCTGCAACCCTCCCGCACCCTTCGGTTCGATATACTCGGCACGAATCTGCAATTCTCCGCGACTTTCGTAAATCGTTACCGGTCCCCGCACTACCACCTGCATTCCATCCTCCGGACGAAAGCGCAGCAGTCGCGCCGCCGACCGGAACATCACCACGGGAACCTGCGCATTCCCATCCTTGAGCGTGAAGTAAAGATGCCCCGACTCCGCCGCCCGGAAATTCGAAATCTCCCCCTCCACCAAGGCGTCGGAATACTCTCGCTCCACATGCGCCCGCACCGCCGCCACCAGGGCGCGCACCGTCCACACCCGCCGCTCCGGCGGCTGGAACCTGAACCCAAGCTGATCCGTCGATGACATCGCCGAGTGCAGTGTAGCCTTCTATCGCGCCCATTTCCAAACAAGCTCGCCTATGGGACAGCCCCCTCGAGACACTGCCGCGCGAAGCCTTGACCCGCTTTACGATTCTGTGGCCGGAACGGATGCCGGCCCTGGAGAGAGTTACGCAATGAAAACGGGGGCCGCTTCTGAATCGTCGGCACCCCATCCCCAAAAACAAAACCGGCCGTTTACACAAAGTCTTGTACACACCACAGCTCATCGCCGCAGCCGCCCAATCACATACAGCAAAATCGACAGCACCACACTCACCACGACCGAACTAACCAGCGGAAAATACACGGTGGTATTCTTCCCGCGATAAAAAAAATCCCCCGGCAGCTTCCCCAAAGGAAAATGCATCTTCCCCAGGAACATAAAAGCAAGACCCGCCACCACCAGCACCACCCCAAGAATTACCAGCAGCTTCCCTATCTCCATAAATTCCATCCGCTGACCCACGGCTTATCCGGTAGGCGTTCGACGTCAGCCGCGAAGCGGCGCCAAGAATGCAGTCCACGGCGCAAGCCGTGGGCCGCCCGCCTCAAGGTTGTGACATGTGCCCCTGTGAAATCACCGCCACCACGGCAACCCGGAACCTTGATCTCCATGGTGACCTACTCCGGAATCAACATCGTAAACTTTCTCTTGCACTCCCGCCCATTCATCTGCTATAAACAACTCACCGAGAGCAGATGTGTGGCTAGCCGGTCGTATTTGTTGCAACTCTCGGGCTCGTCCGGCATCTAAGTTTCCAGAGAGCGTCGTAAGAAGTTCTCAATTGTCCCGGCCACGGGACTTCATTCGGAAGGCAGCACATTTCCGAAGGGTACCTTCAAAGCAAGGACCTCCAGGCAACTAAGATCTTTTCTCAATTTCTTGTCTTCCGTCTCGGCCTGCGCCGAAAGTGGCGTCATACCCGGAACGGAAGGCCATACTGTTGCGCGTATAAGAGCTCAACGGCAAAAATGTGGGGACAGCCGCCCTCGGCTGTCCATCGAGCGCACTCGACCCTTTTGCTGGCAGCACTCCTGGCGCCGCCCCGAGTTTTTTCGCGATGTGGAAATCATCTGGAAATCCTGTGGGACGCGACGATTGACAGGATTAAACACCGCACGTATGTTTGTAAAGTTTCGAGGACAGTCGGAGGCGCGTAGGGCGCGGCTTTAGCCCGCCAATCGCAAATTCGCCTGGACTGAATTCGCACCGCTTAGGCGGATCGCGATTCGGTCTTTGACAACTAGGTTGAACGTGCCAGTCGTGAGAAACGGATTCGGGCATTAGTCCGAGCGATCTCACAAGATAGACCACTGTGGTCTTCAAGCTCTTTTGGGTTTCGATCTTTGAATTTCGATCTTCGGATCAAGATCCTAGGAAGCAAGAAGCTGAACAGTGGCGCCATCCCCGGCTTTCGAGCCCGGGCGATGGCAGTCTGCCAACTACCCGTCGGCAGACATCAGGTTTCAAACGAGAGTTTGATCCTGGCTCAGAATCAACGCTGGCGGCGTGCCTAACACATGCAAGTCGAACGAGAAAGGGGAGC
>Ga0181525_10000155_pt1 | contig 62782 bp, 58 predicted proteins | sample PEATcosm2014_Bin_48_FD_121100 | JGI IMG/M metagenome (GOLD analysis project Ga0181525, IMG submission 121100) | Peatland microbial communities from MTU Mesocosm Facility, Houghton, MI, USA - PEATcosm2014_Bin06_10_metaG | ecosystem: Environmental > Terrestrial > Soil > Wetlands > Peat | place...
CGGCCACCGTGCGGGCGACACGCTTGCGATAATCGCTTACGCGCCCGGGGGCGTAGCTCAGTTGGTTAGAGCGCCGGCCTGTCACGTCGGAGGTCGCGGGTTCGAGTCCCGTCGCTCCCGTAGCAAGGCCCCTGCAAAGCAGACATGTTTTGCAGGGGCTGGCGCCGAGGTCGCCCGCGCGAAGCGCCGCAGGCACTGCCCCTATCTACGGCCCGCGATCGGGCACCAGATGGTGGCGGTCGCGACGCCGGTGCACCGGTCCGGCAACTGTCACGGGCATACTTGAGGGCGATGCCAAGCGCCGAACGCGTCCGCCACCAGCCCCGCACCCGCATGCTCGAGGTTCGCGACCTCACCCAGCTGACGCCGCAGCTGCTGCGCGTGACGTTCCACTCCGAGGACTTCAACGGCTTTCACAGCGCCGGCGCCGATGACCACGTGAAGCTGATGTTCGCAGCCGACGGCAGCGATCGCCCGGTCCTGCCGCGCCCCGACGAGCCGCGCTACGACGACGGCGTCACGCCACCGCTGATGCGCGACTTCACGCCGCGGCGCTTCGACCCCGCAACCGGTCAGCTCGTGATCGATTTCGTCGTGCACGGCGAGGGCCCGGCGTCCAGCTGGGCTGCGGTGGCCGCGGTCGGCTCCGTTCTCGGCCAGGGCGGTCCGCGTGGCTCGCTCGTCGTCTCCGACGACTTCGATTGGTACCTGCTCGCCGGCGACGAGAGCGCGCTGCCGTCGATCGCCCGCCGCCTTGAAGAGCTTCCCGCCGGTGCCCGCGCGCTCGTGATCGCCGAAGTTGCAGATGCCGCCGGCGAGCTCGAGCTCGAGACGCGCGCCGAGCTCGATCTGCGCTGGTTGCACCGCGACGGCGCCGAGCCGGGTAGCACCGACCTGCTCGAGCAGGCGATCCGCCGGCTCGACCTGCCCGGCGGCGACGGCTTCGTCTGGGTCGCCGCGGAGGCCGACGTGGTGCGGCCGCTGCGCCGGCACCTGCGCGAGGAGCGCGGACTACCGAAGGCGTTCACACGGATCACCGGTTACTGGAAGCGCGGCGAGGCCGATCACCACGACCCGCCGGACGACTCCTAGCCTCGCGGCTTCGGAGCATTCGCGGTAAGCGATACCGACTAACGGGCCGCGCGCTGTCGGCTGTCGCGGGTAGCGGATCGGGGCGCTAGAAGGGCGCGTACCAGGTGTCGCTGAAAATCTCGCCCGTGCCGTCGAGCGCGCCGGGGCCGGCGAGCAGCGTCGAGTCGCTGTCGGAGCGGATCATCTGCACGGGGCTCCCGCCGAGCGCGGCGATCGACTGCGACCCGTTGCCAGCGTTGGCCAGCGCGTTGCTGAAGGCAGCCGTGCCGAAGTTCGCTAGGGCGGTGAGCTGGCAATCGGGGGTGCAAAGCTGCGGGCGCTCCACGATCCATTCGGCTGACGACTCATCCGCCCCAGCCCAATAGATCGTCGTCGGGTTGGTGTAGCTCCAGGTGTGAGGAGAAGTGGTGTCCGCCATAGCGAACGTCCAGTCGTCATCGTCGTCGACGCTCACGCTTGCCGTTATCGAATCGCCGGGATACACCGTATGGCCGGAGGGGAGGCTGGTCTGCGCGTTGTACTCCATGCCGCCGGGGTTGTAAACCGTGGTATTGCCGACCATTTCGAGCCACGCGCCGTAGTTAGCGGTGCCGCCGGCGCAGTTCGAATAGGTGCCGTCCTGCTCGACCGTGCTGTCGCTCGCGCCGTCGATCCCCACCCACTGCGATGAGTTGCTGTCGCTGCCATCCGTCGGGCATGTGACAGCGGGCACCCTCCAGGTTGCGCTGACGGCGGTGTACGCGCCCCCGCCCACCGCCGCGTAGCCGGACCAGTTCGAGGTGAGCAGGTTCCCGACCCCGAGTATCGCGGGGTCGGTCGTCGCGCTGCCCTCGGCGTTGGTGAAGACGGCCTGGTACTCGTAGCGGTCCTCGGCCACGGTCGTAGTCGCCAGGGAAAAGGTGTCCGACGTGGCGCCGGCGATGTTGGTCCAGCTCTGGCCGGAGTCGGTCGAGACCTGCCACTGCACGCTCGGCGCCGGCGAGCCCGAGGCGGCCGCGATGAACGTGGCGGACTCACCGGCTGGGACGTCCTGACCCGTCGGTTGCTGCGTGACGACTGGCCCGCCGCCGACGGCGCCGCTCACCGTCAGCGTTGCGTTCGTCGTCAGTTGGGTGCCGAGTACGTTCGTGAACAGGGCGCGGAACTCGTCGCCGCTGAGGATCGGGCTCGCGAGAAAGCTGAGCGTCGGCGACGTCGCGCCCGCGAGGTTGCTCCAGCTCGCCCCGTTGTTGGTCGAGAGCTCCCACTGGACGGTTGGCGCCGGGTCGCCCGAGGCGGCAGCGGTGAAGGTGGCGTTTGCGCCCGAGGCGGTGGTCAAGCTGCTCGGCTCCGAGTGGACCAGCGGCCGCGAGTAGCCGGCCACCGCCGTCAGCTTGGCTGGCGCGGTCACGACCCTGCCGCGCGTGTTCCTGAAGACCGCCCGGAACTCGTCGCCGTTCTGGCCGACGACGGCGACGAAGCTGAAGGTGCCTCCGCGGGCACCGGCGATGTTGCGCCAGCTCGCGCCGTGGTTGCGCGAGATCTGCCACCGCGCCGTCGGTTTCGGATAACCGGATGCCGCGGCGGCGAAGCGCACGCGGCTGCCCGGCGCCGTGTAGACCGCCTGTGGTTGCTTGGTGATCGCCGGTCGCACCAGCTTGCGGTGCACGATGACGCGGCTCGAGACAGGCCCACCGGTCGCGCCTGCCGCCGGCAGCCTGACGGCGCCGATCGTGAGTGCCGGGGCGCTTGTCGCGCGCGCGCCGGCGGCCGGACCGGAGGCGGCGCCGATCAGCGCAAAGGTGAGTACAACGGCGAGCGCGAGCGCCGCGACAGCGGCTCGCGAGCGTGCCGAAGCAGTGCTGCGTCTCCGAGCCCACATCGGTCTCGGCTACTCCGCGGCGCGAGTCGTCCCGACTCGCCGTCTCGAGCTAGGTGGGGGGTACAGGGCGGTCAAAACTCGCATGATCACCTTAGCCGCTTCACGCCCGCGCGCGTGCGCTCTGCGCCCGCGCGCAGGCGTTCGCGCGCGTCTAAAGAACCCCATACGCGCGTCGATGACGCTCGTGGATCATGGCTGTCGCGGACATTGCCGAGGCTTACCCGTTCCCCGAGTCGGGAGAGCGCGAGCAGGAGGGTGCGGCTGACGCCCCGCCCGCTGTTCTCGCTGCGCTCGAGCCGCCGGCAGATTCGCGCGCCGCTGATCGGGGCGGCGCCGACCTCGATCGCAGTCCTGGCGGGCGCTGGGATCTCGTCGCGATCATCGACAGCGACGGTAGCGCGGCGAGTCTCGCCAAGGACGTCGCCGACGCGCTCGATGAGCTGGCCCACACCACGAGCGACTTCTCCGTTGGCGCCGCGCGCAGCTCGCAGTCGGTCGCGCTGATCGGCAGCGAGATCGAAGGCCTGCGAACCGAGCTCGAGGTCCTCGCAGTGCGCGCCGGCTCGCTGCTCAGCTCCTCCGAGGAGGGGGCGAGCACGGCCCGCGAGTCCGCCCAGGTCACGACCGAGCTGATGACCCAGACCGAGCACGGTCTTGCGGTCCTCGGGAGCGTGATCGAAGGACTGCAGGAGCTCAGTGAGCGCACAGAGCAGGTCGCCGAGCTCGTCGAGGGTCTCGCCCGCGGAGAGCTCAGCGATATCGGCAGCTTCTCCGCCGTGATCGACCGGGTGGCCAAGCAGACCAAGCTGCTCGCTCTGAACGCCTCGATCGAAGCTGCGCGTGCCGGTGAGCACGGGCGCGGCTTCGCCGTCGTCGCCGACGAGGTTGGACGCCTTGCCGCCGAAACCGCTGCGCAGACAGCCCAGATCGCCCAGACGATCGGGCGCACGCAGACCCAGATGAGCGCAGTCCAGCGGGCTGCAGCCGCGGCCCGCGAGCGTGCGGCCGAAGGATCTGGCAACGCCGGCGAGGGTCGTGCGGCGCTCGAGCAGGTCGGGGCGCTGATCGAATCCTCGAGCGGGCGGGCGTCGCGGATCGCCGAGCTCGCAGCCGCCCAGCTCGGCGACGCCACCGCGGTCCACGACGCGATCGCCGCGATCACAGCCTCGAGTGCCCGGATCGAAGAGCAGGCGCACGCAGTTGCCGGCCACCAGATCGGCCTCTCCGCCGGCACCGAGAGTGCCTCACAGGTGATCGCACGCTTCCGCACCTCGGGCGTCGTCTCGCGCCTTTACGACTCCTGTCGCGAGCTCGCCCAGGAGTTGCGGGAGGTCTTCGAGGACGCTGTCGCGAGCGGTGAGGTGACGCTCGAGCAGGTCCTCGCACAGCGCTACGAAGAGGCGAAGGGCGCCTCGATCCAGCGCCTCGCGCGCCGCTTCGACGTCTCGCGCGTGCCGCCGGAGGGCTTCGACCCGCCGAAGTACCACACCGCCTACGACGAGGCGGTCGACCGCCAGCTGACCGAGCGCCTCGACGTCGTGCTCGCCGCCCAACCGGCGCTCACGGTCGCCGGGCTCGCCGACCTCAACTGCTACGCGCCGGCGAACAACAGCATCTTCACCCAGGACTGGACCGGCGATTACGAGACCGACCTCGCGCAGAACCGGACGAAGCGCTTCTTGCTCGAGTCCGGATCGATCGTGCGTTCCTCGCGAATGGGTCTCGGCGTCGAGTTTCCCGTCAAGCCGATCTCGCGCCGGGAGATGCAGGCGGCCGGCGCCAGGCTCGATGAGCCGCCGCTCGGCGAGGAGGGCTTTCTGCTCCAGACCTACTCGCGCGACACCGGTGACGTCATGACGACACTCTCGGTGCCGCTTTACGTCTGCAGCCAGCGCTACGGCACGGTCACGATCGGTTGGAACCCGGAAAAGGTCCGCGTGTAGGAATCCTCGCCGGCGCGGCCGTCCCAGGGCGGGTCCGCTAGATTCGCGGCGACGATGAGCAAGCACCACAAGGCGCGCGCGGCAAGCCCGGCGCGCGCGGCCCGCAGTGCCGAGCTGCTCGGCCTCGAGTTCCCCGCGACGATCGACTTCGACAACGCCGCGCTCGAATGGCGGCGCCTGTTCTCCGAGCTGTTCGGGACGTTCCTGCTGGTTGTGGTCGCGGCCGGCGGCGGGGTGGTCGCCGCGGCGAGCCATGGCGCAGTGACGCGGGCCGCCGCGGTCACCGCGCCCGGCCTGATGGTGATGGCGATCATCCTCTTCATGGGGTCGGTCTCCGGCGCCCATCTCAACCCGGCGGTGACGCTCGGCTTCACGCTGCGGGGCGACTTCCCCTGGCGCCGGGTCCCCGGCTACATCCTCGTTCAGCTGATCGGGGCCGCGCTCGCCTGCCTCTTTGTCAAGGCGGTGCTGGGAGGCGCCGGCGCGCTCGGCTCGACACTCCCCGGCACCCACATCGCCGACTGGAAGGCGATGTTGATCGAGCTCTTCCTGACCCTCGGGCTCCTCAGCACGATCCTCGGCACGGCCTCGCGCGCCCAGAACGTCGGTACGCTCTCGGCCGTCGCGGTCGGCGGCTACATCGCGCTCGCCGGCCTCTGGTCGAGCCCGGTCAGCGGCGCCTCGATGAACCCCGCGCGCTCCTTCGGCCCCGATCTGATCCGCGGCGACTTCGCCCACTTCTGGGTCTACATCGTCGGCCCGCTCGCCGGCGGGGTGCTGGCGGTCATTGCCGCCTGGCTGCTGCGCGGACCCGGCGGCGATCCCGGCGGCCTCTCGGCGGCCCAGGGAACCCTCGCGCGCCTCGTCAAGGCCGAGCGCGACGCCGGGGCGAAAGAGCAAGCCGCCCCGTCCGAGTGAGGGCGCGAGCGCGCTCCGGCCGGCGACCGGCGCGAGCGCTCGCCGCCGCGTGCCTGCTCGGTTTGGGCCTGCTGCCCGCCGCCTGCGGCGGATCGCACACGCCCGGAGCGAACGTTCCGCGCCAGCGCACGTTCATCGACGCTGTCCCGGCGCTCCCGGACAACCTCGACAGCTCGGGCACGCCGACGCCGGCGGCGCTGACGATCCTCCCGAGCTGGTCGAGCGAGCTCGTGCGCCCGCGCGGCGCGGCGCCCGGGCCGGACGCGCGACTGCCATCGCCCGATGACGTCGTTCCCTACCTCGCAACCTCCTGGCAGATCGGTTCCGGCGGCGACATCACTTTCCAGCTTCGCCGTGGCGTCCGCGGTGCGACGGGCGACCGGTTCACCGCCGCAGACGTCGCCTGGAGCATCCAGCGCGACCTCGCCGTGTCCCCGCTCGCGCCGTATCTTCTCGCGCTCGCCAACATCGACAGCGCCGACCCCGTCACTGTCCTCGGCCCCTACAGCGTTCGCGTCAACGTCTCCGCGCCGAGCCCGTTCCTGCTCGCCGTGCTGGCGAGCGACAGCGCCGCGATCTACGACCGCCGCCTCTACCTCGCGCACAGCAAGCCAAGCGATCCGTGGGGCGAGCAGTGGGGCTCGACGAACTCCGCGTCGTTCGGCGCCTACTACGTCGCCCAGTTCACCGCGGGCAAGCGGATCATCCTGCTCGCCAACCCCTACGCCTTCGATCGCCCGTTCTACAGGCGCGTCGAGATCAAGCAGATGCCCGACGCCTACCACCGCTTCGAGGGCCTGATCAGCGGCGCGCTCGATCACTCGACCGATCTCGACTGGAAGGACTACACCAACGCGCTGTTCTACGGCTCGCACAGCCACGTCAAGACGAGCATCCTCCAGACTGGGCCGACGGTCGAGAGCTGGTTTCTCAACCTGAGCTCCGGCCCGCTGCGCAAGCTCGCCGTGCGCCAGGCGCTCGCGCTCGCGATCGATCGCGCGAACCTCGCGGGCCGCGTCTACGCCGGCTACGCGACGCCCGATGTGCTCGCGGTTCCGCCGATCTATGGCCAGGCCCAGCCCGGCGGCTACGACCTCGCCGCGGCGCGGCGCCTGCTCGCCGCGGCGGGCTATCCGCACGGGCTGACGCTGCGCGTCTATATCAGCGCCGACCTCGGCGACGGCGACGAGGGTGAGGAGCTGCACGTCCTGTCACTCCAGCTCGCGCAGGCCGGCATCAGCCTGCGCCCGATCGTCGTCTACAACGCCGACGAGCTGCTGGCGCTCGAGCAGGCGCACGAGATTCCTTCGATAATCGAGGACATCACGCCCGTGCTCGGGGGCGCCGCGTTCCTGCTGATCCAGGACGATGATGCGCAGCTCGACCCCGCCAGCCCGGCCGCGGATAACGGCTACGCGGACGCCGTCCTGACAAAGCTGCTGGCCCGGCTGCGCACGACGCCCGCGGGTCCCGCGGCAAGCCGCCTGACCGCGCGCGCCGCCGCGATCGTCGAGCGCGACGTTCCCGCCGTCAACCTCTTCGAGCTGCCGGTCCAAAACGTCACGCGAGCCGGCATCGCCGGCTACGGCGCCTACGCGGTTCCGGTCACCTACTACGAGTACCTGCACCCGGACCGCTAACGTCCCAGCGGATGGGCAATGAGATCGATCTGGGGATCGACAGCGAAGTCTTCCGCAATGTGCTCGGGCACCTGCCGACAGGCGTCACCGTCGTTACCGCCCACCGTCCCGATGGTCCTGTCGGGATGTCGAGCAACTCCGTCACGTCGGTCTCGCTCGATCCGCCGCTGATCCTCTTCTGCCCGGCCAAGACCTCGACCACCTGGCACAAGATCCACGAGGCCGGCAGCTTCTGCGTCAATGTCTTCGCCGCCCACCACGAAGAGGCATCGCGCCAGTTCTCGCGCATCGGCGTCGACCGCTTCGCCGGCGTCTCCTGGCACGACCGGCCGAGCGGCCCAGCCCTCGACGACGCGGTCGCCTGGATCGAGTGCACGATCTACGCCGAGCACGAGGCCGGCGACCACCTGATCGTCGTCGGCGCCGTCCAGCACCTCGAAGTTCGCGACGCCGAAGTTGAACCGCTCGTGTTCTTCCGCGGCCAGTACGGTTCTTTCAGCGGTGGTGTCGGCTCTCCCGGCGACCGCGACACATGAGCGCAATGCAAGAACGCAACGACTCCGCGCAACAGCACGACCCTCTTCCGACGACGAGCGCTGGGCCAGCGGCCCAGACTCGTCGTGTCACGTTTTCGCGCAACGTCACGCTCTCGCTCTCGCGGACCTGCGTCTCGCACTGCAAGTACTGCGCCTTCGCGACCCACAGGGCTCACCTCCACGAGCCCGACGAGGTCCTCGCCCTGCTCGACCACGCAGCCCACCGCAACGTCAAGGAACTGCTCGTCCTGACCGGCGACGGCCCGGCCTATCACCCGGGCGTCGCGGCAAAGCTCAGCGAGCTCGGCTTCGCCGATTTCGTCGCCTATGTCGTCTGGGCTTGCGAGCAGGCACTGGAGCGCGGCCTGCTCCCGCACAGCAACCTCGGTGCCCTCTCGCGCAACGACCTCGCCCGCCTGCGCGAGGTCACCGCCTCGCAGGGCCTGATGCTCGAATCGCTGCGCCCCGACCTCGCCGCCCACGCCGGCTCACCGACGAAGGACCCGCAGCTGCGCCTGCAGACGATCCGCGACGCCGGTGAGCTGCGGATCCCGTTCACCAGCGGCATCCTCGTCGGCATCGGTGAGACGCCCGACGATCGAATCGCCGCGCTCGAAGCGCTCGCGGCGGTCAACCGCGAGCACGGTCACCTCCAGGAGGTGATCCTCCAGAACTTCGTCCCCCACCGCCGCTACTACGGCGAGGAGCCGGCCGAGATCGCGACCGCCGCTGCCGATGACTACTGGCGCACCGGCCTCGGCCGCCATCCCGAGCTGCCGCTCCCGGCCTGGGCCTGCGAGATCACGCTCGAGGACATCAAGGAGCTCGTCGCCGCAGCGCGCGAGCTGCTCCCCGGGGTCGGCGTCCAGGTTCCACCAAACCTCTCACACGCGTGGCCCGAGCTCGTCCGTGCCGGGGCCACCGACCTCGGCGGCCTCTCGGCAAACGGCGACCACATCTCGCCCGAGCATCCATTCCCCTCGCCCCACCAGGTCCGCCGCCGGCTCCAGCAGGACGGCATTGCCCTGACCGAACGCCTCTGCGTGTACGGCAACTACATCGACCCCGAGTGGCAGTCTCAGGCCGTCCTCGACGTGATCAAGGCGCGCTACTGGTCCTTCATCCCGCGCCGCGGATCGGGGCGCCAGACCGAACGAAGCATTCGCCGAGATCTTGTTCCTGGTGCTGTGGCGAAGGGCCGCGACGGCGTCGTGCTGAGCGAGGAAGAGTTGACCGCGCTTTTCGCCGAGACGCGCGAGGAGGCGATCGAGGACATCCGTCAGGCAGCCGACGAGCTGCGCGCAGAGCTCGCCGGCGACACGGTGACGTTCGTCGTCTGCCGCAACATCAACGTCTCGAACATCTGCATCGTCGGCTGCGCGTTCTGCGGCTTCGGCCAGGGACGCCGCTCGCCGGACGCCTACCAGCATGACCGCGAGACGCTCGAGCAGAAGGTCCGTGAGGCGGTTGCCTTCGGCGCGACCGAGATCTGCATGCAGTCGGGGATCCACCCCGACTGGACGCTCGCCGACTACGAGCACTGGCTCGCGATCATCAAGGAGGCAGCCCCCGAGATCCACGTCCACGCCTACTCGCCGATGGAGATCGCGCACATGTGCGACATCTCGGGTCTGTCGCCCGATCACGTCATGGCGCGCCTGCGCGAAGCCGGCCTCGACTCGGTTCCCGGGACCGCTGCCGAGATCCTCGACGACGGCGTGCGCGAACGTATCTCGCCGAACAAGCTCCCGGTTGCCCGCTGGGTCGAGGTGATCGAGGCGGCGCACCGCGCCGGCCTGCGCTCGACGGCGACTGTCATGTTCGGCCACATCGAGGAGCCCTGGGAGCTGGCCGAGCACATGCGCGTCGTGCGCGAGCTGCAGCAGCGCACCGGTGGGATCACCGAGTTCGTCCCGCTCTCGTTCATCCCCTTCCAAACGCTGCTCGGGCGCACCCACGGGGTCGAGGAGCTCTCGACCGAGGAGAAGCTCAAGCACACTGCAGTCTTCCGCCTCGCCCTCGGGCAGACGATCCCCAACCTCCAGAGCTCGTGGGTCAAGATGGGCCTCGACGCCGCGAGCGAGTCGCTGCGTTGGGGCGTCAACGACCTCGGCGGCACGCTGATGGAGGAGTCGATCAGCCGCATGGCCGGCTCCTACCACGGCGTCACGCTCGACCCCGAAGACCTCGTCGGCGCCGCGCACAGGGCAGGCCGCCCGGCCGCCGAGCGCACGACGCTCTACAAGATCCGCCGCCGCTACCCGCTCGGCGACGGCGCAGTAGCCGCGACTGCCTGACCTCACGCTAGGATCGGACATGTCCCGCCCTACGGACAAGGCAGGCGGTATGAGCACGCTCAGCGCACAATCTGTCGGCCAGACCGGGGCGCCGCATGCGCGCCGTGGCGAGTCTCCCGCACAACTCGAGCTCTCCGACAGGGTCGCGATGTTTCGCTTCATGGCGCTGCACCGCGCGATCGAGGAGCGCGGGCTCAGCCTCTACAAGCAGGGCAAGGTCGTCGGCTCCTTTTACGACGGCCGCGGCCAGGAGGCGACCTGCGTCGGCGCGACCTTCGCGCTGGGGTCCGGCGACCCGATCTGCCCGTTGATCCGCGACCTCGGTGCGCACCTGGTCAAGGGCACCACGCCCTACGCGATCCTCGCCCACTACCTCGGCCGTGGCGACGGCGTCAGCCGCGGCCGCGAAGGCAACGTCCACTTCGGCGAGGCGACGCGCGGGGTCATCGGCATGGTTTCGATGCTGGCCGACACGATGGTCGTCGCGGTCGGAATGGCGCTCGCCTTCAAGCTGCGCGGCGAGCAGCGCTGCTCGCTCGCGTTCTTCGGCGATGGGGCGACTTCGGTCGGCGACTGGCACGAGGCGATGAACTTCGCCGCCGTCCAGCGCGTGCCGGCGATCTTCGTCCTGGAGCAGAACGGCTATGCCTACTCGACGCCGTCGGCGCTGCAGTACGCGGTCGACCCGCTCGAACGCGCGGCGGCCTATGGAATCGCTGGCGTTGGCGTCGAGGGAAATGACGTCGAAGCCGTGTTCGAGGTGGTCAGCGCCGCCCGCGAGCGCGCGCTTGCTGGCGGCGGCCCGACCCTGATCGCCGCGCGGACGATGCGGATGCACGGCCACGGCGCCCACGATGACGCGCGCTACGTGCCGGCGGGGGTGCTCGAGCATTGGTCCGAGCTCGACCCGATCGCGCTGCAGCGCGCCCGGCTGATCGCCGCCGATGTCGATGTCGAGGCGATCGAGGCCGGGGTCACTGCCGAGGTCGACGACGCGACGACTCGTGCCCTCGCCTCGCCCCTCGCCGACCCGGCAACGGCGGCGACAGGCGTGTTCGCGGTGGGCGAGCCGGCGGTCGTCGGCTACGGCGACGCGCCCTGGAGCGGCTTCCGTTGAGCGAGCGGCGGATGACCTACCTCGAGGCGATCAACGACGCCCTGCGACTCGCGATGCGTGACGACGAGCGCGTGATCCTCCTCGGCGAGGACATCGGCGAGCTCGGCGGCGCATTCAAGGCGACAGAGGGGTTGCTGCGCGAGTTCGGCGCCGCGCGTGTGATCGACACCCCGATTGCCGAGGAGGCGGTCATCGGCTCGGCCGTCGGCGCGGCGATCGTCGGCATGCGCCCGGTCTGTGAGATGCAGTTCGCGGACTTCGTCGCCTGCGCCTTCGACCAGATCGTCAACGTCGCCGGCAAGCTCCACTATCGCCTCGACCTCGCGGCGCCGATCGTCGTGCGCCTGCCGAGCGGCGGCGGCTTCTCCGGCGGCCCCTACCACTCGCAGAACCCCGAGGCCTGGTTCCTGCACTCACCGGGGCTCAAGGTGCTGGCCCCCTCGAGCCCCGAGGACGCGAAGGGGCTGCTGCTGGGCGCGATCGCCGACCCCAACCCTGTCCTGTTCCTCGAGCACAAGCACCTCTATCGCCGGATCCGCGGCGACGTGCCCGAGCAGGCCTACGAGACGCCGTTCAGCGCGCGGACGGTGCGCGACGGTGACGAACTGGTGGTGATCGCCTACGGCGCGATGGTCCATACCGCGCTCGAGGCGATCGACGCTCTCCCTGACGCGAGCATCCGCCTGCTCGACCTCCGCTCGCTCGCTCCGCTCGACGAGGACGCGATCCTCGAGGCCGTCCGCGCCTGCTCAAAGGTAGTGATCGTCGACGAAGCCAATTACACCTGCGCCCTCGGCGCCCAGGTGTCCTCGTTGATCGCCGAGCGCGCATTCGAGCACCTCGAGGGGCCGATCGTCCGCGTTGCGACGCCCGATGTCCCGATTCCCTTCGCCCCGTCGCTCGAAGCGGCGGTCCTGCCGAGCGCCGAGCGGATCCGCGCGGCCTGCGATGAGCTCCTCGCCTACTGAGACGCGCGTCGAGGTCGTGATGCCCTCGCTCGGCATCTCGGTCGCCGAGGGCACGATCGTCGCCTGGCACAAGCAGCCCGGCGACAGCGTCGCCTACGAGGAATCGATCTGCGACATCGCCACCGACAAGATCGAATCCGAGTTGCCGGCCGCGGTCGCCGGGACAGTTGTCGAGCTGCTCGTCGCCGCCGGTGAGACGGTTGACGTCGGCACGCCGATCGCGGTGATCGAGGCGGACGCTCCCGTGGCCGCGGCCGCGGCCAGCGTCGACCCGCGAGCGCTCGCCGAAGCGGCCCCGGCCGACGACCGCAGCGAGGTCTACTCGCCCGTGGTCCAGAAGCTCGCCGACGAGCACGGAATCGACCTCGCGACGATCACCGGCAGCGGCACCGGCGGGCGTGTGCGCAAGCAGGACGTCCTCTCCAGGGTCGCCGATCAGGCTCCCGGTGGTCCGCCGCGCTACGCAGCGCCCGAGCCGATCCCGCTATCGCGCCAGCGGCTCCTGATCGGCGCCCACGTCAAGCGCTCGCTGGAGGAGGCCGCGACCGTCACCTCGTGGATCGAGGTCGATTTCAGCGCCGTCGAGCGCGCCCGGGCCGAGCGCGGGACAACGGCGTTGCCGATCGTCGCCGCGGCGACGATTGCGACGCTCGCGAGCTACCCGGAGCTCAATGCCTGGCTCGACGGCGAGACCTACACGCGCCACGACAGCGTCAACCTCGGCATCGCCGTCGCGATCGACGGCGGCCTGATCGTGCCCGTGATCGCGGCCGCCGAGAAGCTCGAGACCCTCGAGCTCGCCGAGTGCATCCGCGACCTCGCGACTCGCGCTCGCGGCGGCGCCCTGACCGCCGAGGAACTCCGCGACGGGACCTTCACGATCACCAACCCGGGCCAGTTCGGCACCGTCATGGCGACCCCGGTCCTCAATCAGCCCCAGGTCGCGATCCTCGACCTCGAGGCGATCGTCAAGCGCCCGGTCGTCACCCGCGACGGGCGGATCGAAGCGCGCCCGATCTGCATTCTCGGCCTCTCGTGGGATCACCGAGCCCTCGACGGCGCCGTCGCCGCCCGTTTCCTCGGGGCCTTGCGCGAGCGTCTGCAGGACTGAGCCCCTGGGCGCGAGCCCGCTGTACGGGCTCTATCCTGGTTGGCGTGTCTCAGACCGCTGATCCGCGCGCTGTGCAGGGCGGAACGGCGAGCGGGCGCACGCTCTCGGGCCTCGAGCTCCACCCGCTCTACGACGCCAGCGATCTCCCCGATCCGAGCGCGATCGGACGCCCGGGCGAGTACCCCTACACCCGCGGCATCTACGAATCGATGTACCGCGGCCGTCTCTGGACGATGCGCCAGTTCGCCGGCTTCGGGACCGCGGAGGAGACAAACGAGCGCTTCCGCTACCTGCTCGACCACGGCCAGACAGGCCTCTCGGTGGCGTTCGACATGCCCTCGCTGATGGGCCACGACTCAGACCACCCGCGCAGCCTCGGCGAAGTCGGCCGCGAGGGCGTCGCCCTTGACACGGTCGAGGACATGCTGACGCTGTTCGACGGCATCGACGTCGGCGAGGTCACGGTCTCGATGACGATCAACGCCCCGGCCGCGGTGATGCTCGCCTTCTACGCGGTCGCCGCCGAGGAGCGAGGGATCCCCTTCGAGCGCCTCGGCGGGACGATTCAGGCCGACATCCTCAAGGAGTACATCGCGCAGAAGGAGTGGTGCTTCCCGGTCGACCCGGCGATGCGCGTGCTCGGCGACATGGTCGAATGGTGCAGCGCGACGATGCCGCGCTGGCATTCGCTGTCGATCTCCGGCTACCACATCCGCGAGGCGGGTTCGACTGCGGCCCAGGAGCTCGCCTTCACGCTGAAGAACGGCTTCACCTACGTCGAGCAGGCGATCGCGCGCGGCCTGCCGGTCGACGCCTTCGCGCCCCGCCTGTCGTTCTTCTTCAACGCCCAGATCGACTTCTTCGAGGAGATCGCCAAGTACCGTGCGGCGCGGCGCATCTGGGCGCGCGAGCTGCGCGACACCTACGGCGCCCGCGAGGAGCGCTCGCTGCTGATGCGCTTCCACACGCAGACCGCCGGCGTGTCGCTGACCGCCCAGCAGCCACTCAACAACATCGTCCGCACGGCGATCGAGGCGCTCGCCGGCGTGCTCGGCGGCACCCAGTCGCTGCACACCAACTCCTACGACGAGGCGCTCGCGCTGCCGACCGAGGACGCGGTGCGGATCGCCCTGCGCACGCAGCAGATCATCGCCCACGAGACCGGCGTCGCCAACACTGCCGACCCGCTCGGCGGCAGCTACTTCGTCGAGGCTCTGACCGACGAGCTCGAGCGACAGGCCTACGGCTACTTCGCAACGATCGACGAGCTCGGCGGGATGGTCGAGGCGGTCAAGGGCAACTACCCCCAGCGTGAGATCGCCGACGCCTCGTTCGAGCTCCAGCGCGCGATCGAATCCGGCGAGCGTGTGCTCGTCGGCGTCAACGCGTTCACCGACGACGGCGGTCAGAGTGGCGCCGACATCCTGCGGATCGACGCCGCGCTCGAGGGCAAGCAGCAGGACCGCCTACGCGGTGTTCGCGCGCGCCGCGACGGCGCCGCCGTGGAGCGCACGCTCGTCGAGCTGCGCACAGCCGCCGCCCGCGAGGGCGCCAACCTGATGGCGCCGCTGCTCGCCGCCGCGCGGGCCCGCGCCAGCGAGGGCGAGATCATCGAAGCGCTCCAGGAGGTCTTCGGCACCTACACGGAGACGCCGATCTACTAGAGCCTTCGGCTTCGGCCGCAAGCCCTAGGATCCGTCGTCTACGAGGTCGCTGATGCAGCCGCGGAGGAACGCCAGCGCCCTCGTGCGCTGGCCCGTTGCCTGCGGCCGGTTCGATCGCGCGAGGTCGGCGAGGATTGGACCGACAACCGATCCGAGGAGAGCCGATGAAGCGACGCGCCTTTGCTGATCTGAACGTCACGTCCGCCCGACCGGGCGTCGAGCGTCGTGTGTTCTCGGGCGACGGCGCGACGCTCGCCTTCACCACGCTCGATCCGGGCCACAGCCCGTTTCCCCACTCGCACTCATACGAGCAGATCGTCTACATGCTGTCCGGCCGCGCCCGCTTCGTCGTCGGCGACGAGGAGACGACCCTCGGCCCTGGCGACATGCTCGTCGTCCCCCCGAACGTCGAGCATCATGCGGAGACCCTCGGCGAGGAGCCGGCGCTCGACCTCAGCGTCTTCGCACCGCGTCGCGACGAGTATGCGGCCGAGGAGAGCGGGAGCAGCTGATGGCCTCGCTGCGTGAGCGGTTGCACGCCGGCGAGCGACTGCTCGGCACGTTCGTCAAGTCGCCCGATCCGAGTGTCGCCGAGCTGCTCGGCGACTCGGGACTCGACTTCCTGCTCGCCGACTACGAGCACAGCAGCCTGTCGGTTGGCGAGGTCGAGTCGATCGCCCGTGCCGTGACGGTGCCTGTCGTCGTCCGCCTGTCGAGCGACTCAATCGCCGACGCCGGCCGGCTGCTCGACAGCGGTGCGAGCGGACTCCAGGTCGCAGATGTCCACGCCGTCGCGACTGCTGCCGACGCCTGCGCGCGCGCCCGCTATCCGCCGGCCGGGCGGCGCGGCCTCGCTTTCTCGCACCGCGCGGCCCGGTTCGGTCGCGAGCCACGCGCCGCGCACCTCGCGCGCAGCGCAGCCGAGCTCCTCGTGATCTGCCAGATCGAGAGCAGCGAGGGCATCGCAGCGCTGCCGGAGCTGCTCGTCGCTGGACTCGAGGTCGACGCCTGGTTCCTTGGCCCGACCGACCTGTCGGCGAGCCTCCGCCTCGGCGGCAACACCGGACACGCGGCGGTCCAGGACGCCCTGACAAGCGCAGCCGACGCGATCCTCGGTGCCGGGGCGCGGCTCGGCATCTACGCCTCCGACGCGCGGGCAGCGCGCGCCTGGGCCGACCGCGGCGCCACGTTCATCGCCGTCGGCTCCGACTACACGCTGCTCGCCGCGCGGATCGACGAAATCGTCAGCGACTGGCGCTCCGCCGGCTAGTCCTCGAGCTGGCCGGCGTAGAGCGCGAAGACCGTGCCCTGGGGGTCGGCGACGACGGCGATCTTGGCGATGCCGATGTCGATCGGGCCGGCGATCTTGCTGCCACCGAGCTCCGCGAGCGTCGCGAGGCCCGCGTCGATGTCCGCGACGGCGAAGTAGACCAGCCAATGCGGCGGCGCTGGTGGCGTCAGTTCGGTGATCGCGCCGTTGCTGCGCTCGCCGTTGGCGATCACGAGGTAGCGCATCGGCATGCCCTCCATCGCCGTGAGATTCCAGCCGAAGAGCTCGCCGTAGAACGCGGCGGAGCCGTCGATATCGGGGGAGGCGAGCTCGTTCCACGAGAACGCCCCCGGCGCGTTCACGAGTTGCGCGCCATTGTGCTCGTTCGGCTGCCAGATGGCGAAGTACGCGCCCTGGGGATCCCGGATCGCGGCCATCCGCCCGGCATCGAAGACGTCGAACGGCGGTGCGTGGAGCGTGCCGCCGAGCTCGGCGGCACGGGCCGCGACGGCGTCGGCGTCGGCGACAGCCACGTAGGAGTTCCAAGCCGCCGGGGCGCCGGCATCTCGCTGGGACTGCGGTTGCGGGCTGATCGCGCCGACCTGCTTGCCATCGACGAGCATCGTCGAGTAGACCACCCCGTCGCCGATCGGCCGATCGTCGACCTCCCAGCCGAACAGCGCCGTATAGAACGCCTTCGCGCCGTCCTGGTCGGCCGTCGTCAGATCGACCCAGCAGAAGGTTCCCGGCGTGTAGGAGGACCGCTCGCCCATCGCCGCAGACAGTAGCGCCGTTGGCGCCTGGATGTAGCTGAATATTCCCTGAGCATCGCGCGATCGCGCGCGCTAGGCTATGCGCGCGATGGTGGTTGCCTGCATCTATCACTGGTACATGGCTGGGCTCTACGCCTCGCCGGTACTGCTGATCGGCGGCTGGGTCTGGTTCAGCGGTCGCCGTGACCGCCGCCGTCGCGGTGGCGGACCGCCGGACGCTCAGGCGCCCGTGCAGGGCGGCCCCGCGCCCAGCGCCGGCTGAGCCTCAAACCAGCCTGACGATCGCGACGATCCCGACCGCGACGATCAGCGCGCGCAGTGCGCGGGGCGAGAGTCGCCGACCGAAGCGCGCGCCGAGGACACCGCCGGTGATCGAGCCGGCGGCGAGTAGCCCGGCGGCGGTCCAGTCGACGTGCGGCGCCGCGAAGGCGAAGACGACGCCCGCGACGAGGTTGGCGAGACCGGCGAGCAGGTTCTTCAGGCCGTTCATCCGCTGGAGCGGCTCGTCGAGTCCGATCGTCAGGATCGCCAGCAGCAGGATGCCCTGAGCGGCGCCGAAGTAGCCGCCGTAGACCCCGGTCATAAAGACGCCGCCGTAGACGCCAGGTCCTGCCCCGCTGCGCTTGCGCTGCGCCGCTTCCGCCCGGCGCGCGAGCCAGCGACTGAGGTGCGGCTGGACGATGATCAGCAGTAGCGCCAGGGCGATGAACCCGGGCACGATCGCCTTGAACGCCGACGGCGGCAGCGAGAGCAGCAGGATCGCGCCCAGCACCGCGCCGAGCACCGAGCCGATGGCAAGGCGCGCGCTGCGCCGCCCCTGGCCCGCGAGCTCGCGGCGGTAGCCGTAGGCCCCGGTCAGGGCGCCGGGGGCGAGGCCCAGCGTGTTCGCGACGTTCGCCGTGACCGGCGCGAAGCCGAACGCGAGCAGCACCGGGAAGCTGATCAGGGTGCCCGAGCCGACGACAGTGTTGATTGTGCCGGCCGCCACACCGGCGGCGAGCAGCGAGACCACCTCGAAGGCGCTCAAGCTCGCGGCTCTACGGGCGCTCGATCCACGAGGGCGCAGCCTATCCTTGCCCGCGCGCCGGCCGCGCGCGCTCGCGTTGCGATAATTCGTGATGCACCGTCAACCGACCAGCCTAGGAGGCCGTGCGTGCCAGCCGATAGCTTCGCCGCCCGGGCCGAACTCGAGGTCGGCAAGCGCCGCTTCGAGATCTACCGCCTCGACGCGCTCGCCGAGCGCTTCGACGTCGCCGGGCTGCCCTACTCGTTGAAGATCCTGCTCGAGAACCTGCTGCGGACCGAGGGAAACGGCGCCGTCAGCGCGCAGGACATCGAGCGGCTGGCCGACTGGGACGCCGCCGCCGAGCCGAGCAACGAGATCGCCTTCACCCCGGCGCGCGTCCTGATGCAGGACTTCACCGGCGTCCCCGGCATCGTCGACCTCGCCGCGATGCGCGACGCGATCGCCGAGCTCGGCGGCGACCCACAGCGGATCAACCCGCTGGTCCCGGCCGAGTTGGTCATCGACCACTCGGTCCAGGTCGACGTGTTCGGCAGTCGCGACGCGTTCGCCCGCAACGCCGAGCGCGAGTTCGAGCGCAACGTCGAGCGCTACGCGTTCCTGCGTTGGGGCCAGGACGCGTTCCACAACTTCTCCGTCGTCCCGCCCGACACCGGCATCTGCCACCAGGTCAACCTCGAGTACCTGGCGCGCGTCGTGTTCATCGACGACGCCGGTGACGGGCTGCCACGCGCCTACCCGGACACGCTCGTCGGCACCGACTCGCATACGCCGATGGTCAACGGTCTCGGCGTCCTCGGCTGGGGCGTCGGCGGGATCGAAGCCGAGGCGGCGATGCTCGGCCAGCCGATGTCGATGCTCGTCCCCCAGGTGATCGGCTTCCGCCTCCACGGCGCGATGCGCGAGGGCACGACGGCGACCGACCTCGTGCTCGCGATCGCGGAACTGCTGCGCGCGAAGGGCGTCGTCGGACGCTTCGTCGAGTTCTTCGGCCACGGCCTCGCCAACCTGCCGGTCGCCGACCGCGCGACGATCGGCAACATGTCACCGGAGTTCGGCTCGACCGTGTCGATCTTCCCGATCGACAAGGAGACGCTGCGCTACCTCGAGTTCACAGGTCGCTCGAGCGAGCAGATCGAGCTCGTCGAGGCCTATGCGCACGCGCAGGGGCTCTGGCATGACGAGCACTCGCAGACGCCGCGCTTCACCGACACCGTCGAGCTGAACCTCGAGGATGTAGTCCCGAGCATCGCCGGCCCGCGGCGCCCGCAGGACCGCATCCCGCTGACGCAGTCGCGCGAGCGCTACCGCGAGGCGCTGCTCTCCTACCGTCCGGATCCGGCCGGGGACGACGCCGCCGCGGTCCACGGCGGGGCGCGCGGCGGCGGCACCGCTGTCGCCGAGGCGCTCGAGGACGGGCACGTCGTGATCGCTGCGATCACGAGCTGTACCAACACTTCAAATCCCGCGGTGATGATCGGTGCCGGTCTGCTCGCCCGCAACGCCGTCGCGCGTGGCCTCGAGGTGAAGCCCTGGGTCAAGACGTCGCTGGCTCCGGGCTCGATGGTCGTGACCGACTACCTCGACCGCGCGGGGCTGACAGAGCCACTCGAGCAGCTCGGCTTCCATCTCGTCGGCTACGGCTGCACCACCTGCATCGGCAACTCGGGCCCGCTCGACGAAGCGATCTCAGCCGAGATCGAGGAGCGCGACCTGACCGTCGCCGCGGTGCTCTCCGGAAACCGCAACTTCGAGGGTCGGATCAACCCCGACACGAAGATGAACTACCTTGCCTCGCCGCCGCTCGTCGTCGCCTATGCGCTGGCGGGCACGATGGACATCGACCTGATCGGCGATCCGCTCGGCGAGGACGACGCCGGCGAGCCCGTCTACCTGCGCGACATCTGGCCGAGCGCGCGGGAGATCGCGCAGACAGCAGCGGCCGCGATGGCAACCGACCAGTTCCGCAAGCGCTACGGGCAGGTCTTCGACGGCGACGAGCACTGGCGCTCGCTCGAGGTGCCGAGCGGCGACAGGTTCGTCTGGGATCAGGCGTCCACCTACGTGCGCCGCCCACCCTTCTTCGAGAACCTCGCTCCCGGGCCGGACGCGCCAGCGGACATAAAAGATGCGCGGGCACTGGCGGTTCTCGGCGACTCGGTCACGACCGACCACATCTCGCCGGCGGGCTCGATCAGGCGCGACAGCCCCGCTGGGCGCTACCTGCAGGAGCACGGCGTCACGCCGGCCGAATTCAACTCCTACGGCGCGCGCCGCGGCAACCACGAGGTTCTGCTTCGCGGCACGTTCGCCAACATCCGCCTGCGCAACCAGCTCGCGGCGCAGGCGCGCGGTGCGCTGCCCGAGGGCGGCTACACCTACCACCTGCCCGATGGCGAGCAGCTGTCGATCTACGACGCGGCGATGCGCTACGCCGAGGAGGGGGTGCCGCTTGTCGTGCTCGGCGGCAAGGAGTACGGCTCGGGATCCTCGCGCGACTGGGCGGCGAAGGGCTCGCGGCTGCTCGGCATCCGCGCCGTGATCGCCGAGAGCTTCGAGCGGATCCATCGTTCGAACCTCGTCGGGATGGGCGTCCTGCCGCTCCAGTTCACCGGCGGCGACAGCGTGCAGTCACTGGGCCTGACGGGCGAAGAGACGTTCTCGGTCGAGGGCTTTGCCGCGCCGCTCGCGGCGGGCGAGCTGCCGGGGACCGCCACTGTCACTGCCGACGGCAAGCGCTTCGAAGCGCTCGTGCGGATCGACACGCCGATGGAGGTCGAGTACTTCGTGCACGGCGGGATCCTCCCGTACGTGCTCCGCCAGTTGCTTGTCGACTAGCCCTGCTCGAGTGCCGCGGCGCTGAGCTCGGCCGCGAACTCGGTGCTCGCGTCCGCGGTGCTGTCCGCATCTCGAGCCGAGGCGGTCTCGCGCACTACCTCGAACGGCTCGACGAAGCGCGTCTGGCCGTAGCGGCTCCAGTAGCGGCCGGTCGAGCGGAGGAACTCGGCGTCGAGATAGCGGCGCTGCTGCACCTGCGAGGTGTAGGCTCGGATCACCGCGAGCTTGCGGTCCATGAACTCGTCGACGGCGATGAAGCGGCTCGGCTGGAACTCGACGGTCGTCGAGGAGCTCTCGTAGCAGAACAGTCGCGGCACGTCCGGCGCCGCGTTGATCGTCGCCTGGTAGGCGTTGCGATGGTCCTGGTTGAAGTCGTGATCGCTCGGCGCGAAGATCGTGTCGGGCTGGACCTCCTCGATCACCCGGGTGATCTCGGCCTGAGCCGCGGCCACCTCGACGCTCGTGCCGGCGACGTTGACGTGGAAAAGACGCACCGCCATCAGCTCGGCTGCGCGCGCTGCCTCCTTGGTGCGGTCGGCGGCCGTGCCGTTGAGGTCGCCGCCGGTGAGCACCAGCATCGATACCTCGTGGCCCTGGGCGACGTGGCTCAGCAGCGTCCCGGCGCAGCCGACCTCGATGTCGTCGGGGTGGGCGCCGATCGCCAGCACGGCGGCGCTGCTCGAGGCCTTGCGGCGCGCGCTCAGGGCAGCGAGCTCGTCGATCTTCTCGATCAGCGTCGCGCGGTCGACGGGCTTTGTCAGGAAGTCGTCGGCGCCGACGCGGATCGCCTCGACGGCGTTGTCGAAGCTCTTGTGGCCGGTCAGGATCAGCGTCGCCACGTGTGGCTGGGCGGCTTTGATCTTCATCACCAGCTCGAGCCCGCTCATCCCGGGCAGCTCGATGTCGGTGATGATCAGATCCCAGTCCTTCTCACCGGCCGCGGCGAGCGCCGCTTCAGCCGTCGGTGTCCAGCGAACGAGGGCCCGCTCGCGCATCACCTCGGCCGTCACCGCGGCGAAGATCGCATCGTCTTCGACGAGCAGAATGCGCAGCCGTTGCGGACCACTCATGGCCGTGCTCCCTTCAGCTGGACAGATGACCGAGTCGTCAAATGACGCCCGATTGCCGTTCTATTCTCATGGCCATGACTCCCGCGAAGCCGCCGCGAGTGACTGCCCGTGCCGCAAAACCGCGATCCTCCGCGCGTCCGAAGGCGGCGGCCGCTGCGCCGGCGCGAGCTGGCGCCAAGGCGCAGGCCGGCAATTCGGTGATCTCCGCCGAGCTCGCCGAGTCGATGCTCAGCGCGATGTACGAGGGGGTTATCGTTTTCGCCCCGGACGGAAAGCCGATCTACTGCAACCAGCGCTCCGCCGAGATCACCGGGATAACGATCGCCGACCGACTCGCGATGCCGCTGGAAGAGGTCGTCAAGACGATGATCCGCGACGACGGCACCCCGGAGCAGATCGACGACCTGCCCTCCCAGGTCGTCCTGCGAACCGGCAAGAGCTGCTCGCTGACGCACGGGCTGCATACCCCGGACGGGCGCCTCGTGTGGGTCGACATCAACGCCGAGCCGATCTTCGACGCCGCCGGCAAGGAGATGCTCGGGTGCTGTCTGGTGATGCGCGACGTGTCGCGGCGCCGCGCCGCGGAGGAGGGGCTGAAGGCGAGCGAGGAGATGAAGAGCTCGATCATGGCCGCCAGCGTCGACGCGATCCTGACGATCGACATCGACGGCACGATCGTCGATCTGAACCGCGCCGCCGAGCGCCTCTACAAGACGACCCGTGCCGCGATCGGTGACAACCTGGAAACCTTCATCCCCTGGCGCGACCGCCAAGTCTGGGTCCAGATCCTCGAGCGCCTGCAGAGCGATCCGAAGCACTTCCGTGGCCGGCGCCTGACGGGCACCGGCCAGCGCAGCGACGGCAGCGAGTTCCCGCTCGAGGCGACGATCGACTCGCTCGACGCCAGCGGCCATCAGCTGTTTGTCACTTTCGTACGCGATGTGACCGAGCGGCGCGCGGCTGAGCGCAGGCTCGCCGACGCACGCGACGCAGCGCTGCGCGCGTCGGTCGTCAAATCCGAGTTCCTGGCAACGATGAGCCACGAGATACGCACTCCTATGAATGGAGTCATCGGCAGTCTCGATCTGATTCTTGACTCGGACCTCGCTGACGACCTGCGCGAGCTGGCGACGATCGCTCGGACCTCGGCCCATGACCTGCTGGCAATCATCGATGACATCCTCGACCTCTCGAAGATCGAGGCCGACAAGCTCGACAGCCAGGCGATCGAGTTCGACCTCGCGGCGATCGTCGAGGGCGTCACCGACATCGTCGCCGTGCCGGCTCGGCGCAAGAGCCTGTCGCTCTCCTGCTTTGTCGATCCCCGCGCGCCGAGCGCAGTCTGCGGCGATGCGCGCCTGCTGCGTCAGGTGCTCGTGAACCTCGTCGGCAACGCCGTCAAGTTCACCGACAGCGGCGAGGTCGCGGTCCGCGCCGAGATCCAGTCGGCCGAGGAAGGGCACGTGGTCGTCCGGTTCGCGGTCAGCGACACCGGGATCGGCATTCCGCCGGACGCGCTGGAGAAGCTGTTCGAGCCCTTCACGCAGGTCGACGGCAGCTCGACCCGCGCCCACGGCGGGACCGGCCTCGGCCTCGCGATCTCCTCGCGCTTGGTGCGGCTGATGGGCGGGCAGCTCGCCGTCGACTCCGGCATCGGCCGTGGCTCGGTCTTCTCCTTCAGCGTGCCCTTCGAGGTGCCCGAGCGCGCGACCGGCCCGGCCTACGCCCCCAATCCGAAGCGCCGGCCGCTGCGGGTCCTTGTCGTCGAGTCGAGCCAGAGTGCCGCAGAGACGATCGACCGCTACCTGCGTGCCTGGGGGATGGTGACGACGCGGGTCACCGACGCCGCCCAGGCGTGCGAGCGCTTCAAGGCGGCGCTCGAGCGCGAGCGCTTCGATGTCGCCGTCGTGGCGGTGACGCCGGGCGACGAGGGGGCGGCTGAGCTCGCGCGCGAGCTGCACGTCCTCGCCGGCGAGGACGCGGTGTTCGTGATCGCACTGATCGACATCGGCGAGCGTGTCGCCGAGCCCGCGGCCGGGGAGGACCAGACCTTCGACGCCGTCGTCGCCAAGCCGATCAAGCAGTCGCGCCTCTACGACGCGCTCGCAAGCGTCGACCCTGCAGCTGCCGTGACGGAGACCACCGACGAAGCCTCCGGGCCGGTCACCGAGCTGCGCGGCCTCCGGATCCTGATCGCCGAGGACAACCCCGTGAATCAGCAGGTGCTGATGCGCCAGGCGAGCCGGCTCGGGCTTGTCGCCAACGCTGTCGAGAACGGCCAGGCCGCGCTCGACGCACTCCAGGAAGGCAGCTACGACGCCATCCTGATGGACTGCCAGATGCCGGTGATGGACGGCTACGCGGCGTCGCGCGAGATTCGCGAGCGCGAGAGCAAGGGTGCGCCGCGGACACCGATTGTCGCCGTCACGGCGAACGCGATGCGTGAGGACTACGACCGCTGCCGTGACGCCGGCATGGACGACTTCGTGGCGAAGCCGGTGACGCTGGCGGCGCTCTCGAACGCGATTGAGCGCGTTGTCAGCGCCAACCGCCGCGATGGCGCGGGGCCTGGAAGCGGTGAGGCAGTGGGCGAGGCCGCCCCGGTCGACGACCTCGGAATCGACCGCGGCGCACTCGCAGCGCTCCAGGAGGATGTTGGCGGCGCCGCGTCGCTGGCGCGGATCATCCGCCTATTCCTCGACCAGCTTGACCCGCAGGCCGAGCAGATCCGCCAGGCAGCATCGGCCGGCGAGCACGAGACGGTGGCGCGGACCGCGCACCGGATGAAGTCGAGCAGCGCGACGCTCGGCGCGACGACGCTGGCCGATGTCCTCGAGCTGATCGAGTCGGCGGCGACCGGCGGCGACACGGCGCAGACCGACGCGCTTACGGCGTCGCTCCAGCCCGCCGTCGAGAACGCGCGCTCGGCCTTCGAAGGCGTGATGGAAGGCCTCGAAGCCGCCAACTAGAGCCGGGCGCGGGCGCGGGCACAGACCGCGGATAGGCACGGCTGCCCGTAAAAACGCGCACTACGCCCCGTGGCCGCGCGGCGGGGGCCGTGCTCAGCAGGCGCCGCTTGCGTCGCCGCACTCCGTCACCCTGGCAACCGACCAGTCGGTCACAGGGTTCAGGAACGCCGGTGGTGAGAGCGTCGCCAGACGCGTGTCGTAGTTGTAGTTCTTGAGATATCCGGTCGCGACTGTGCCGTTGCTTTCAGTCCCGACGAACCCGCGGAAATTTTGCGCGATGGCGCCCCAGACCGTCAGCGTGCCTAGCGGAGTGCCGCACTCGAAGTTGTCGTTGATGAATGAGTCGTTGAGCGCGAGGATCGCCGCGTCGATGTCGAGGTTCGAGGTGTAGGTGTAGGTGGTGCCGTTGTACGGTCCGCTCGTCGTGTTGCTCTGACAGTTGCTGGTGACGGGATGGACGACGCGCACGAACTTGTTGGCGATCAGCCCCAGCACTGTCGATCCGCTGGGGGCGGCGGTGGGCGTGCTGACGTTTCCTGTCTGGACGATGTTGCCGTTGATGAGGATGTTGTTGTCGGTGCCGATCGTCAGCGAGGAGGAATAGTTGCCCCAGACGGTCGCGTCGCCGCAGCCGGCGTCGTTGCCGTAGACGGAGTTCTGGGCGGAGTAGGTCGCGGTGCAGGTCGAGTTCGTGACGTAGATGACGCCGTTACTCGGCAACGCCAGGCCAGCGTCGGCGACGCCCCCGTTGAATGCGGCGTTTGTGACAGTCATCGTGGTTCCGGTCAGCTGAATCGTCGTCGGGCCCGTGAAGACGCAGCCAGCGCCGGCGTAGCAGCCGTTGGTGTGCGCGGAATTGCCACCGTCGGCCACCTGCAGCAGCTGGGCGTCGTTTGCCGGCAATTGCAACGGGTTGTTGGTCGGTTCGTTGGTGGCGCTGACGGGAGCGCCGTTGATCGTGGGTGTGTTCGCGCAGTTGTTGGGATTGATGATGCTGTGCGCCTCGACCGTGTCGGGCGTGGAGGGACTCGTCGATCCGAAGCTCGGCGTGCCGCAGACGGCAAGGTCATCGTTGCTGTGCATCGGGCCGTTGATCGAGTCGCCGGTGATGAAGTTGATCGCGCCGCCGCAGTTGCTGTCGTTGCGCGGCACGGGCGTCGACCAGGTGTACGAGGTACAGGCGGTCGCTTGGCTCCCGGTCTCGTTGAGCGCGGTCGGGTCGCCGATCTCGTAGTTGGTGAAGTACACGTAGTTGAGGAAGCTCGGCGGCTGGAACTGGGCGACGATCGTTCGCGTTATCTTGCCCGAGGATCCGGTGAACTCGGCGCGGAAGCTGCCCGCGGCCGCGGCCGACGACGACGGCTCGATCGTCGTCGCGATCGGATTGCTCGCGTTGCAGCCGGTTGAGCCGGTCGCGGGCAATGTCTTGTAGCTGTAGTACTCGGTGGAGCCGTTGTCGGTCGAACCGGGAACGCTGAGGCCCGTCAGCCCGGTCGTACCGCCCGACGGGCACGTGTCCCAGTAGTTGGGGTTGGCGTTGAGCTGCTGGTCGTAGATCGAGAGCCCCGCGTCCGCGGCGAGCAGCGCACGCTTCTGGTCGAGGTCGTTGCGGGTCGCCCGAGAGTTGAAGAAGACGGCGTCAAATGCGCCCGCAAGCAATGCCGTGACCACGAAAAGGACGATCACCGTGAGGACAAGGGAGAAGCCGCGCTCGCCGCGGACGGCGCGCCGGTGGCGGATTGATCTCAGGCGCATGGGGAGGGTGTCGTCTGGACGCTCGGTGTATTCGTGGCCGCCGAGAGACGCAGCGTGACGGTGTCCGATTCGTCCACTCCGCCGTCTTTCGCGTTGCTGCCGTCGGTCGGATCAGCCTGGAACTCGATGCCGACCTTTGCCACGTCGGCGGCACTAGCCTGGCTCAGGTTCGGGCTGGCGCTGTAGGTATCGATCAGCGCGTCGGTCGCCGCGTCATAGCCGGAGTAGGTGAAGATCGCCGACTGTCCGGTTGCCAGCGCGGCATGCGCCAGCAGGGTGACGGTGCTTGACGGCGAGCTGGCAAACGTCCATGACGGAGGTGTTGTCGTCACCGGTGGGTAGGTCGCCATCATCAGCGCGCCGGATCCGTTGAGATACACGTTTATCTCGTTCGGAGCCGCGTTGGGCGCGTCGCTGAGCGTGCTCAGGAACGTGATCGAGGTCGCCGAGCTTGCCGGTCCGCCGCCGGTTACCGGGAAAGGGCCAATGCGCGGGGTGGTGATCAGGTAGGGACCTGTGCCCGTGAGGTAGGCCGCGCTGCCGATCACAGGTGAGCTGCCCTCCCCGGCGACGCAGCTCGAGGTGAGGGCCTGGACGATCCTTTCCATCGCGAAGCTTCCTTGCTGGTTGGAGTCCACCCGGTCTGCATCGGCGTTGGCGAAGTCCAGCGAGGTGAGGACGATCGTCAGGGCGACCACGCAGACGACGAGTCCGGCGGCGGTCGCCAGGATCATCTCGACGAGGGTGTAGCCATCCTCCTCGCGCACGCGCGCAAGCCGAGTCATGACGTTGGGCACAGTCCGGAGTGGGTGAACGCGCCGGTACTGGTGATCGGCAGCGTGATCGACGTGATCGTCGAGCCGGCGAGGTTCGTGTTCGCGATCTGCGTCGAGGGCAGGTAGCTGGTGTTGGTGGCGCTGCCGCCGCTGCCTTGGGCGAAGCACACCTGGACCGACGTGCCATAGGGCGCCTGCACGGGGTAGACCGTGCTCGAGCCCACGACGAGCGCGCTCGGCGTTCCCTCGAGGCGGTAGACCTCGGTTGGGCAGGAGTCGTAGCTCGCGACCGTGTATGGCAGCGTCGCCGCCGTCACGTTGGTGTTTGTCGAGCCGTAGCTCGTCGTCAGCTTGAGCAGCATCGTCGGTACCGTGATCGCTGGGGAGACGCTCCCGGTGGCGCCGTTGGGCACGGTTACCGTCGGGTCGGCCGGGGTGGTCGAGCCGGAGCTGCCGGTCGTGCTCGTGCTGCCCGTCGGGTTGGGATCGTCGGCGCTACAGGTGCCGGCATAGGCGCTGTAGCTCGTGGGATAAACGGTCGCGCCGCTGGATACCTGTGATTGGTAGGTCCCGACGGTGCCGGCCGAGTAGGTGGTTCCCGTGGAGGGGTAGAGCGAGAATGTGTCCCAGTTGAGCGTCGTCGGGGTCGTCGAGCCGTTGATGAAGGTCCGGAATGTCGCGAGCGCCGTCCCCAGCTGGCCGAGCTGGAACGTGAGCGTCTGCGTCTCGCCGGCGACGACGATCGCGGACTGGCTAGTGATTCCGGTCGAGGTCGCGTACCCGGGATCGGTCTCGGCGATCGCGTAGGTGCCTGGAGCGAGCCCGCCGAAGACTGCGCACCCGTTGGCGTCGGTCGTCAGGGTCTGTACGTTGGTACTCGTCCCGGGCCCGGTGGCGGTGATCGTGACGCCGGCAATCCCGGTCGTCGTGTTGGGGAGCTCGGCTTCGACGATCAGCGAGCCACCCGTTGGCGGCGCGATCACGCTGTGCTCGATCACCGGCGCGCGCGTACTGGTGCCCTCGTGCCAGCTCACCGCCGAGGCGGTTTCGACATAGTCCGCCGTGCTCGTGCCACTGGTTGTGCACGAGGTGGCGCCGCCGGATGCAGCGACGAAGCGGGTCGTCGAGGTGACGGTGTAGTTCTCACCGTCGATCGTGACGGGATAGGTCACGTTCCCATAGGTCGAGCCCGTGCTTCCGACCGCTGTCGCGGTTGCGGAGAGCTCTGTCGCGGTCAGGCCGCGGAGTCGCTGCTCGTCCTGTTGGGCGAGCTGATTGGCGACAGCCTGGTGGCGCTGCTGGCCCGAGAGCTGGGAAACCGCCGAGAAGCCGGTGAACGTTGCCCCGGCCAGTAGTACGACGATCAGCACGGCGATGACGACCTCGATCATCGTGTCGCCGGCTTCGTCGCCGACCCATGCGGCTGCTCGCCGTGACTTGGCGCGATACCTGAACTGGTGCATATGCACCAAAGACATCGGCCGCAACGGCCCCAACATTGACCCCGAATGCGGATTTGGACGAAGCGTTGTCGAGCCGATCGAGGCGATGACTGGATCTCGCGCGAGCGTGAGCGGACAGATGTCGTAGGCCGACCCGCGAGAATGCGGCGATGCTGCTCCTGTTCGACATCGACGGCACGCTGCTGCTGCGCGCGAGCGAGCAGCACCGCCGAGCGCTGCTGGCTGCGCTCTCCGAGGTCTACGGGCTAAGCGATCCGGGGGCCCATCGGGTCGCTGCCGCCGGGCGCACAGACAGCCAGATCGCCCGCGACATCGCGCTCGCGTGCGGCGTCGCGCGCGAGCGCTTCGATTCGCTGCTGCCCGAGTTCATCGGTCGCTGCACCGAGATCTACGCCCGGGAATGTCCGGCCGATCTCGCAGCCTACGTTGCACCGGGGGTTGCTGAGCTTCTCGTTGCGCTGGCCTGCAACGAGAGCGTCAAGCTCTCACTGCTGACCGGTAACTACGAACCGATCGCTCGCCTGAAGCTCGCGCGCGCCGGGATCGGCCACCACTTCCCGCCCGGTCAGGGTGCCTTCGGCTCCGATGCCGAGCAGCGCGAGCTGCTCGGGCCGATCGCGCGATCCCGCGCCGGCTCCGCCGGGAACCCCTACCCGCGCGACAAGACCACGATCATCGGCGACACCCCACTCGACATCGCCTGCGCCAGAGCCGACGGCCTCAACGTAATCGCGATCGCCACCGGTCCATATCACGCCGACGCGCTCCACGAAGCCGACGCTGTAGTCACCGACGCAGCGGCCCTCCAAGCGCTGCTCCTCAAGAGAGACCTCGTTCGCTGACAAAGTCAGCGAACGAGCCTTTTATACGTTAGGCGCTTGGGCCTGTCGGCTTCGTCGCCGAGGAGCTCGCGGCGGTGCTCCTCGTAGGCTTCGAAGTTGCCCTCGAACCAGCCGACGCGGCTGTCGCCCTCGAACGCCAGAACGTGCGTCGCGACGCGGTCGAGGAACCAGCGGTCGTGCGAGATCACGACGGCGCAACCGGCGAACGTCAGCAACGCCTCCTCGAGCGCGCGCAGCGTGTCGATGTCGAGGTCGTTCGTCGGCTCGTCGAGCAGCAGCACATTGCCACCGCTGCGCAGCAGCTTCGCGAGGTGCAGCCGGTTGCGCTCGCCGCCCGAGAGCTTCGCGACCTTCGTCTGCTGGTCGCCGCCCTTGAAATTGAAGGTCGCGGTGTACTGGCGTGAGTTGACCCACTGCTCGCCGACCTTGATCTGATCCTGCCCGCCGGAGATCTCCTCCCAGACGCTCTTGCTGTCGTCGAGCGATTCGCGCGACTGGTCGACGTAGGCGAGCTCGACCGAGTCACCGATCCTCAGCTCGCCGCCGTCGGCCTCCTCCTGGCCCGTGATCAGCCGCATCAGCGTCGTCTTGCCGGCGCCGTTCGGACCGATCACGCCGACGATCCCGCCGCGCGGCAGTGAGAACGACAGGTCCTCGAACAGCAGCCGGTCGCCGTAGCCCTTGCGCAGCTCGCGGGCCTCGATCACCAGGTCGCCGAGGCGGCGGCCGGCCGGGATGTGGATCTGGACCTCGTCGAGCTTGACCTGCGTCTCCTCGGCGAGCAGCGCCTCATACGCCGCGAGGCGTGCCTTCGAGCGCGTGCGCCGCCCCCTGGGGTTCGTGCGCACCCACTCGAGCTCGGCGGCGATCGTGCGCTGGCGCGCGCGCTCCTGCTTCTCGCTCTGCGCGAGGCGCGCCTGCTTCTGCTCGAGCCAGCCCGAGTAGTTGCCCTGGTAGGGGATGCCGCGCCCCCGGTCGAGCTCGAGGATCCAGCCGGCGACGTTGTCGAGGAAGTAGCGGTCGTGGGTGACCGCGACGATCGTGCCCTTGTATTCGGCGAGGTGGTGCTCGAGCCACTCGACCGACTCCGCGTCGAGGTGGTTCGTCGGCTCGTCGAGCAGCAGCAGGTCGGGCTGGCTCAGCAGCAGGCGGCAGAGCGCGACGCGCCGGCGCTCGCCGCCGGAGAGGTGCTCGACGCCCGCATCCCCCGGCGGGCAGCGCAGCGCATCCATCGCGTGCTCGACCATGTTGTCGAGGTTCCAGGCGTCGGCGGCATCGATCTGCTCCTGCAGCCGCGCGAACTCCTCGGCGGTCTCATCGGAGTAGTTGGCGGCAAGCTCGTTGAAGCGATCGACGAGCGCGACGAGCGGGGCGATCCCCTCGAGCACGTTCTCGCGCACGTTCTTGTCGGGGTCGAGGCCGGGCTCCTGCTCGAGCAGGCCGACGCTCGCGCCCGGCGCCAGCTGGGCGTCGCCGCGGAACTCGCTGTCGCGGCCGGCCATGATCCGCAGCAGGCTCGACTTGCCCGAACCGTTGTAGCCGAGGACGCCGATCTTGGCCCCGTGGAAGAAGGACAGCGTGATGTCCTCGAGGACCTTGCGATCGGGCGGGTAGACCTTGCCGAGCCGGTGCGTCTGAAAGATGTATTCGCCTGGCACTTCTAGGCAGCATAGGAGTTAGGTAACTTGGGTTGGAGATGGCAAACGTGTTCGACCTCGAGCAGGCGATGCTGTTGCTCGAGCTGGAGCCGCCGTTTGGCGTGCGTGATGTCCGGCTCGCGCGACGGCGCATGGCCAAGCGCTGGCACCCCGACATCGCGCCGCCCGGGCGCCAGCACGAGCACCAGCGACACCTCCAGGCGATCAACGATGCCGCCGACGAGCTCGAGGGCCTCGCCGAAGGCTCACACGGCGGCCGGATCTCGGCCAATGCGGTGCGCGCCTCCGCCGCGGCGACGCGCCGCGCGCGCGAGGAGGAGGGCCAGCGCGCCTACGAAGCCGAGGAGCGGGCGCGCAAGGCCGCGACCGAGCGCGCCCAGCACGATCCGTTCGGCGACCGCCTCCCCGACCACTCCGTTGTCCACCGCTACGCCCGCTGCCTCGCCTACCCCGAGTGGGGCGTCGGCAGCGTCACCGGGATCTATTTCAGCGGCGGCGGCGAGGACTTCAAGCAGTGGGCGCGGGTCCAGTTCGCGCACGGGATCCGGACCGTGCCCGCGGGCAGCCTGCGCTTCGTCGACTTCTCCAAGCCCGACGAGGGCAGCGAGCGTCTCGAGCGCTTCATGACCGCCGCGACCCACGCGATGGCCGAAGGCGAGTACGCGCTTGCGGCCCAGCGCCTGATCTACGCGCGCGACGCCGACCCCTCGAACGTCGGCGTGCTGCGCCTGATGACGCTCGCCTTCTGGCAGGCCGGGAACCTCGAAGCCGCCGGTCGCGCGGTCCGCGACTGGGCGCGGGTCGACGGTGCGCGGCCCGCCGCACACCGCTTTGCCGCGCGCATCTACGAGGACATGGGGGCGATCGACCTCGCCGCCGAGGCCGCCGAGCGCGCCGCCGAGCGAGCCCCGGGCGATGCCGGCGAGTGGGAGCGCCTCGGGCGTCTGCGCCTCCAGCTGCACGAGCGCGAAGCAGCGATCGACGCGCTGCGCCGCGCCCAGTCGCTGCGCCCGAGCGTCGAGGGCCTGCTCGACCTCGCCCTCGCCTACTCGCTGGCCGGCGATCTCGGCGGCGAGGTCTCGGCCTGCGAGGCGGCCACCCGGCTCGATCCGAGCTCGACCGACGCCTGGGTCCGCCTCGCGCACGCGCTCGCACGCACCGACAGGATCGGCGACTGCCTCGCCGCCTGCGAGACGGCGCTCAAGCTCGGCGCCGGCGCCGAGGTGCTCGACCTGCGCGAGCGCGTCCGCGGCGAGCAGCAGCGCGAGCTCCCCGCCGCCTAGCAGCGGCTGTTCGCCCCGGCGCATGCGCCGGGGCGCCGGGCGGCGCATGCGCCGCCCGGGCTGATGGCGCATGCGCCATCAGCTACTGATCTGCTCGGGCGTGATTGGCAGTGGGCGCGTCGGGGCAGAGATAGCTTCCCCACGCGAAAAGGAGCGACCTCATGGCGCCGAATAGCGGTCCCGATCTCGAGACTGTCCGCAGTGCGATGCGTGAGCACGACGCCGATTCCCGGAAGGAGGCGGAGGCCTCGCCGGAGGAGCGCGCGATGGACGACCCTGACCTCGGCGGGGACGAGCCGAGCGGCGAGAAGGACGACCAGCGCGGCGAGCGCTAGCGCCTGTCTCGCTGCCGCGGATGCGTCCTTCCGCCGAGGCAGGCCCGGTAGGTTTGGGCCGTGCGACTGATCGCGGCCGATGGCGATTGATCTGCGAACGCTCGGCTCCGAGGACCTCGATCTGGTCTGCCGCCATCGCGAAGCGATGTTTCGAGACGCCGGCGAGGACGAGAGCACGCTCGCTGTCATGACCGAGCACTTCCGGACCTGGCTCGAGCCACGGCTCGCCGACGGCTCGTATTTCGGCTTCGTGCTCAGCGACGACAGCCGGCCGGTGGCCGGGATCGGCCTGATGACGATCGACTGGCCACCGCACCCGTCACATCCGACTCAGGATCGGCGCGGCTACGTCCTCAACGTGTTTGTCGAGCCGTCCCACCGCAGGCGCGGGTTGGCGCACAGGCTGATGGAGCTCGCGGAGGCTGAGTTCGCGCAGCGCGGCGTCGAGCTGGCGGTGCTCCACACGACCGAAAAAGGCCGGCCGCTGTACGACGGGCTGGGCTGGCGCGCCAGCACCGAGATGGCCAAGGCGCTTCACATCTCGTCAGGCCCGTAACCTGACAGCCCGATGCGTCTGATCGTCGCCCGCTGCGAGGTCTCCTACTCCGGCCGTCTCACGACCGTGCTGCCGATGGCCGTGCGCCTGCTGATGATCAAAGCCGACGGCTCGGTGATGGTCCACTCCGACAGCGGCGGTTACAAGCCGCTGAATTGGATGACGCCGCCGACCACGATCGAAATCGACGGCGATCCGCCGCAGCGGATCGAGGTGCGCAAGCTGAAGGGCAGCGAGCGGCTCGAGATAGCGATCGTCGAGGTCCTCTCCGACGTCACCCACGAGGCCGACGCCGGGGCCGCGCTCGAGAAGGACGGCGTCGAGCGCGACCTCCAGGAGCTGCTCGCCGAGCGCCCGGCGCACTGCGGCGAAGGCTTCAGGCTGGTCCGCCGCGAGTGGCCGACCGATATCGGACCGGTCGATCTGATGTGCCGCGAGCCTGGTGATGGTTGGGTCGCGGTGGAGATCAAGCGCACCGGGACGATCGAAGCCGTCGAGCAGCTCGCTCGCTACCTCGAGCGGATCCGGCTCGACCCCGCCACGGCCGACTGCCGCGGCGTCCTCGCGGCGCAGACGATCAAGCCGCAGGCACGCGTCCTCGCGCAGGCCCGCGGGATCGCCTGCGTCGAGATCTCGCTCGACGAGTTGCGCGGCACGCGCGAGCCAGAACTGAAGCTGTTCGCCGCCTGAGAGCGGCGCGCAGCGCCGCTCTCAGGCGGCTCACTGGAGCGAGCGGGGGTGGCTCGACTGGAGGCTATGGCCGGGTCCGCATCGACCTTGTGCTCTGCGCGGCGCGGGGCCCCCCGTCTGCCGGCCGTGGTCGAGAGAATGCGCCCGGAGGGGCGCGTTCTCAGCGCTCGCCCGGCGGTTTGTCCGGGTACTGCGACACCGGCTTGGAGGTGTCAAGCGCGGTGCTGACGATCCGATTCTGCTCCTGGGAGTGGGCGGCGGGATAGCCCTCGCCCGGGCTCGCGCGCTCGGGGCGACCGACGTAGCCGAACTCGAGCTTCGTGCCCCTGATGATCTGGCGGATGCGCTGGGACATGTAGGCGCGCGCGCCCATGTTGCGGGGCTCCTCCTGGGTCCAGACGATCTCGGTCAGCTTCGGATAGCGCTCGATCAGCCAGCGCACGTCGGGCTCGGGGAACGGGTAGAGGACCTCGACCCGGCCGACAGCGACCTTCGTCTCGGCGGCGCGATCGGGGTGGCCCACGAGGTCGTAGTAGATCTTCCCGGTACAGAGGATCAGCCGCGTGACGTTCGCGTCGTCGACTCCGGGCTCGGGCAGCACGCCGTGCAGCTGGCCTTCGCTGAGGTCGGCCAGGCTGCTCGTCGCCTGCGGCAGGCGAAGCAGCGACTTCGGCGTCATCAACACCAGCGGGCGCTGGCTGACGATCTTCGCCTGGCGGCGCAGCAGGTGGAAGTACTGGGCCGGCGTCGTCAGGTTGGCGACGCGGAGGTTGCCCTCGGCGGCGGTCTGGAGGAAGCGCTCGAGGCGCGCCGAGGAGTGCTCGGGTCCAGAGCCTTCGTAGGCGTGTGGCAGCAGCAGCGTCAGGCGCGAGGTCTGTCCCCACTTTGCCAGGCCCGAAGAGATGAACTGGTCGACGACCACCTGTGCGCCGTTGACGAAGTCGCCGAACTGGGCCTCCCAGAGGACGAGCGTCTGGGGCGCCTCCTGGCTGTAGCCGTACTCGAAGCCGAGGCAGCCGACCTCTGACAGCGGGCTGTTGTGCAGCTCGAATGGCGCGGTGGCGCTGGGAAGGCTCTGGATCGGGCAGATCGTCTGTCCGTTCTTGGCATCGTGGAGCACGAGGTGGCGCTGGCTGAACGTGCCGCGCTCGGTGTCCTGGCCGGTCAGCCGGATCGGGTTGCCGTCGCGCAGCAGCGACGCGAAGGCAAGCGCCTCGGCGTGCGCCCAGTCGATCCCCTGGCCATCAACGAGCGCCTCACGCCTGCGCTCGAGTTGCTTGACGAGCTTGGGATGGACGGTGAAGCCGTCGCTGACGCGCAGCAGCTCCTCGTTGAGCTCCTTCAGCACGCTCGCTTCGACCGCCGTCGCGACCTCCGGTGAGGGGGTGCTGTCGAGCTGGTACTCGCCGGTCGGATGCGCGGCCGAGGCGCCGCCCGCCTGCGCCTGCGCGAGCTTTGCCTTCAGCTCCTGGTGCGCGGCGGTCATCCCGTCCCAGACCTCCTGCAGCTGCGTCTCGACCTCGGCTCGCGTGGTCACGCCGCGCTCGATCAACCGATCGGCCCAGAGCTCGCTGACGCGCTTCTTGTCCTTCATCCGCGCGTACATCTCCGGCTGCGTGTAGGCGGGCTCGTCGGACTCGTTGTGGCCGAAGCGGCGATAGCCGATCAGGTCGATCAGGACGTCGTGGCCGAACTCCTCGCGGAACGCGAACGACAGGCGAACCGCCGAGATGCAGGCCTCGACGTCGTCGGCGTTGACGTGGACGATCGGGATGTCGAAGCCCTTCGCCAGGTCCGAAGCCCAGCGGGTCGAGCGCCCGTCGTCGGGGTCGGTCGTGAATCCGATCTGGTTGTTGGTGATCAGGTGCAGGGTGCCGCCGACCTGATAGCCGTCGAGCGTCTGCAGGTTGAGCGTCTCGGCGACCACGCCCTGACCGGGGAACGCCGCATCGCCGTGGATCACGATCGGCACCGCACGCGTGACGTCCTGGCTGATTCGGGCCCCGTCGCTGCCGGTCTGGGCCGCGCGCGTCGCGCCCATCACAACCGGCGAGACGACCTCGAGGTGGGAGGGGTTGGATTCGAGATTGACCCGGATCGACTCGCCTGACGGCAGCAGCTGCGAGCCCTGGGCGCCGTGGTGATATTTGACGTCGCCGGTGCCGGACTGGGACTTCGTCGTCACGGCCTCGACCGCCGAGGAACCCTCGAACTCGGCGAAGATCGAGCTGTAGCTGCGGCCCAGGTTGTGCGCCAGAACGTTCAGCCGGCCTCGATGCGCCATGCCGATGACGACCTCGTCGGCGCCGCCGGCTGCCGACAGCTGGATCATCTCGTCGAGCATCGGGACGGTCATGTCGACGCCTTCGATCGAGAACTGGTGCTGGCCGAGGTATGCCTTGTGCATGAAGCGCTCGAGCGCGTCGACCTCGATCAGTCGCTGCAGCAGCAGGCGTTGCTCGTCGGCGTGCAGCGGCGCGCGGAAAGCCCCGCTCTCGATCTTCTCGCGCAGCCAGACGCGTTGGCGATGCGAGCCGATGTGCTCGATCTGGTAGGCGATCGTTCCGCAGTAGGTCTCGCGCAGGTGCGGCAGCGCCTCGGCGAGCGTGTCGCCGGGCACGTACATACGAAAGATCCTCGCCGGCATCTGCGCCATCAGCGCATCTGTCAGGCCGAGCGGCTCCGGGTCGAGCGCGGGGTCGCCGCTCGGCGGCACACCGAGCGGGTCGAGGTGGGCCGCGAGGTGCCCGTGAGTGCGGTGTGCTCGCACGAGCGAGTCAGCTGCCTGGACCGCGGCGAGCAACTCCTCGCTCGGCGGCGCTGTCGGCGCGGCTGCCGCCGGCGCGGGTGCGGCTGTCACTACGGGCCTGTCGGGCACCGCCGGCAGCGGCGCGCCGAGCGCGGCGAACACGTCCTCATAGAAGCTGTGGTCGCCCGCGAGCAACGCTTCCACGAGGGCGAGGAAGCGCCCGGACTCGGCGCCCTGGATGATCCGGTGATCGTAGGTCGAGGTGAGCGTCATCACCTTTTCGGCGCCGATCGCGGCGCCGACAGCGTCGAGTCCGACGGGATAGGCGATCGAGCCCGCAGCGACGATCGTGCCCTGTCCGCTCATCAGCCGCGGCACCGACGCGACAGTCCCGAGACCGCCAGGGTTGGTCAGCGTGATGTTGGCGCCGACGAGGTCATCGGCGCTCAGGCTGTTTGTCCGCGCCTTCTCGACGAGGCCGTCGTAGGCCGCAAGAAACTCGTTGAACGCAAGCCCGCCGGCGTCAAGCACCACCGGGACCATCAGCGTGCGCGAGCCGTCCTTCTTCTCGACATCGACCGCGAGCCCGAGGTTGACCGCGCCGTCCTGCACTCGATGCGGCTTGCCGTCGATCTCGGCGAAGTGCTCTGCCATCACCGGCAGCTCGGTCGCCGCGCGCGCGATCGCGAAGGCGATCAGGTGCGTGTAGGAGACGCGGAAGCCCGCCTCCTTGAGTTGGCGCCGGCGCGCGTCGAGCGCCGTAACCGTCAGCGTGCGGAAGCTCGTCGCAGTTGGGATCGAGCGGCTCTCATCCATGTAGCGCGCGAGCATCGCCGCGCCGCCCTTGAGCAGCACCGCCTGCCCGCTCTGCTCCGCCGGGCGCGCCGCGGCATCGAGGACATCGGCCTTGACGATCCTGCCACGCGGCCCGCTCCCCGAGACGGCTGAAAGGTCGACATCGAGCGCCCCGGCGGCTCGCCGCGCGACAGGCGATGCCTTGGCGCCGTTGCTGGAAGCGGCGGGAGCTGCAACCGCGCTCCGCTTCGGCTCGGCAGGATCGCCGCCTTCGAGCGCCTTCACGGCGCCGGCGCCGGCCGACATGCGGGCGATCACCTGGCCGACGGTGACGGTCTCTCCCTCGGCGACGAGCAGCTCGGTGATCGTGCCCGCGGCGGGCGCGGGGAGCTCGACGTCGACCTTGTCGGTCGAGATCTCGACCACCGTGTCTCCGGCCTTGACGCTGTCCCCGACCTGCACCGTCCACTCGAGGATCGTTCCCTCGGTGACCGACTCACCGGCCGCCGGAGTCACGATGTCGATGACCGCGCCGGCCTCGGCGTCCTCGCCGTCGGTCTCGACCCGGACGGCGGCAGTGGCGGCCGGCGACGCACCGTTGGACGGTGCGATCTCGGCGAGCAGGCCACCGACGGTGACGCTCTCGCCTTCGGCGGCGTAGATCTTCAGCAGCGTCCCGGCCGCCGGCGCGGCGACCTCGGCGTCAACTTTGTCGGTCGATATCTCGACGATCGTCTCGTCGGCGGCGACGCTCTCGCCTTCGGCTTTGCGCCACTCGAGTACGGTCCCTTCGGCGACGGAGTCGCCCATCTGCGGCATAACGACCTGGATCGTCGTTTCGACGGCCATTACTTGCACTCTAGCGCGGGCACTAGGCGGATTCGCCGCCTTTCACCGCTTCGCGGGACCGGCGTCTCTCCTCGCGGATGAATTCGGCGCTGCCGAAGAACGGTCCGATGCCCCCGAGCACCGCGACAGCAACGGCGACTCGCAGCGGGATGATCCGGCGGCGTGCCGCGTGCAGGCAGGCGAGCGCCATCGCGATCCACAGGCCACCATGGGTGTAGCCGAGGATCACCGTCTCTGGTTGGGGGTTGTGTAGGCCGAGCCAGCAGTAGAGCAGGCCGAAGTAGATCAGCGAATGCGTAATCGACACGTACTCGAGGCGCTTGAACGTGATCGTGCGATCGAGCGCGCTCACGCCGCCAGCATGACTCCCATCTCGCGCACGGGGCCGTCTGCCGCGGCCGGCCAGCGCTCGGGCACGGGGGGCCACCAGGCGTAGTCGTCGTGCTCGTTGTCGGGCTGCACCGTGGCGCCGTCGGGCAGCCAGGCCACTCCGATCAGCAGCGCCATCAGCTGTGGCAGGCAGACGAGCGCCTCGATCGTGGTTCGCTCGGCGCTCACCGACCATTCCTCGTCGAGCTCGCGCGCGAGTGTGTCGACAGGATTCTCCCCAGCCTCGACCGAGCCTCCGGCGCCGAGCGCCCAGCGGCCGGGCCAGGTGGCGAGCCACGACGCCCGCCGGCCGGCAAGCCAGCGTCCGTCGGCGGCGCGCACGACGCACATCGCCGCGAGACTCTGCGAGGCATCGATCGTGTTCAGTCGCAGCGCCCAGCGCAGCGGCTGCAGCTCGAGCGCGAGCCGGCCACGCGTGAGGTCGAACGAGACGAGCCGCGCGCCAAGGCCGTCGTGCGACGGCGATCGGCGCTCGGCGAGCGCTGCGATCGCCGCGTCGGCTGCGCGCGAGGCGTCGGCCGGGGGCTCGTACAGCTCGTCGCTCCAGCTGCTCTGTACATCGGCGGGCTGCCACGGGCCGCGCGCGAGGACTCCCGGAGTGATCCGCATCGATCGGACAGGCTAGTTGCAAACGCCGTTCGATATAGTTAGCCAAGCTAACTAGATGCACATTACCGGCGACGATCCGAATCCGACAGAGCTCGTGGCCCGCGGTCGCGCTGGCACCGACGATCCGAATGCAACAGAGCTGGCGGCGCGCCTGCGTCGCGCCGTCGTGCGACTGTCGCGTCAGCTGCGCCGCCACGCCGCGAGCGGCCTTTCGCCGTCGCTTGACTCTGCACTCGCCGTGATCGGTCGCCGTGGTCCGCTGTCCCCGAGTGAGCTCGCCGAGCTCGAGGACGTCCGTCGGCCGACCGCGACGCGCCTGATCGGCGCCCTCGAGTTCAGGGGCCTCGTCGAGCGCTCGGCCGATCCGGCCGACGGGCGCTCGCATCGCGTCGCCGCAACCGGCGCTGGGCGAATCCTGCTTGCCCAGGCGCGCTCGCGGCGCAATGCCTACCTCTGCCAGGCGCTCGGCGCGCTGGCCGACGATGAGCTGGCGGCGATCGACCATGCGGTCGGGTTGCTGGAGCGCCTCGTGGAACAGGGCCGGTGAGCATGTTCCCGGGTGGCGGTGGCCACGGCGGCCTCGGCCTCGGTGGTGGAGCGCGCGGCGGCCGCGGCGGAGGGCGCGGCGGGGGGCGCGTGCTCGGCTCGAGCGAGCCACCGCCGGCGCTGCTCGACCCGAGCCGCGAGCGCGACACGCGACGCATCCTGCGCCTGTTCGCGCCCTACCGCTGGCGCCTTGCCTGGGTCCTCTTCCTGATCATCTTCTCCTCCGGCCTCAGCATGGTCTCGCCCTTCCTGCTGCGCGACGTGCTCAACGAGGGCATCCTCGAACACAAGACCACGCTGCTGACCGAGCTGGTCGGCGGCATGATCGCGATCGCGATCGCGACCGCCGCGCTGAGCGTCGTCCAGACCTACGTCTCGACCGAGGTCGGCCAGCGCGTGATGCACGACCTGCGTGTCGCCGTCTACCGCCATCTCCAGCGGATGTCGATGGCGTTCTTCACGCGCACGCGCGCGGGCGAGGTCCAGTCGCGGATCGCCAACGACATCGGCGGCATCGACAACATCGCCACGAACACCGCGACGACGATCGCCCAGAACGCGACGACCGTCATCGCGACGACCGTCGTCATGGTGATCTTCAGCTGGCAGCTGGCGCTGATCTCGTTCGGCCTGATGCCGCTGTTCATCTGGATGACGCGTCGCGTCGGGCGCGAGCGGCGCGCGATCACCTCACGCCTGCAGGGCGGCCTCGCCGACATCTCGGCGCTCGTCGCCGAGTCGCTGTCGGTCTCGGGGATGATGCTCGGCAAGACGATGGGTCGCGCCGACGACCTCGCCGTCCGCTTCACCGCCGAGTCAGATCAGGTGGCGGGGCTCGAGGTGCACTCGCGGATGGCCGGCCGCTGGCTGATGTCGACGATCAACATGGTCTTCTCGATCCAGCCGGCGATCGTCTACTGGCTCGCCGGCGAGCACGTCGCCGGTTCGGTGGTCTCGCTCGGCACGATCGTTGCGTTCACGACGCTGCAGACGCGCCTGCTGTTCCCGATGGCCCAGCTGCTCTCTGTCGGCACCGACATCGAGGCCTCGCTCGCGCTGTTCGACAGGATCTTCGAGTACCTCGATCTGCCGATCGACATCGAGGAGAAGCCCAATGCGATCGAGCTGCGCCCCGACGAGCTGCTCGGCGAGGTTCGCCTCGACGACGTTGCCTTCCGCTACGACAGCGACGGTCCCTGGACGCTACGCGGCGTCAGCCTCGTCGTGCCGGCGGGAACGCGAACCGCGGTGGTCGGCGAGACCGGCGCCGGCAAGACGACGCTCGGTTATCTCGTCGCGCGCCTCTACGAGCCTCAGGAGGGAGCGATCACGATCGACGGCGTCGACGTCCGCGACGCGACATTCGCCTCGCTTGCAGCGACGATCGGGGTCGTCTCGCAAGAGACCTATTTGTTCCACGCGACAGTCCGCGAGAACCTCCGCTTCGCGCGGCCCGAAGCGACCGACGAGGAGATCGAGTCCGCCGCCCGCACAGCGCGGATCCACGATCTGATCGCCTCACTGCCGCTCGGCTACGACACCGTCGTTGGCGAGCGCGGCTACCGCTTCTCGGGCGGCGAGAAGCAGCGCATGGCGATCGCACGGACGATCCTGCGAAACCCTCCCGTGCTGCTGCTCGACGAGGCGACGAGCTCGCTCGACACGCAGACCGAGCAGGCGGTCCAGCAGGCGCTCGACGAGCTCTCGCGCGGTCGCACGACGATCACGATCGCGCACCGCCTCTCGACGATCCGCGACGCCGACCAGATCGTCGTCCTCGACCACGGCCAGGTGGTCGAGCAGGGCACCCACGACGAGCTGCTCGATCGCGGCGGTTACTACTCGGCGCTGATCGCACACGACAACGCCGTCGAACCACTAAATTGAGTCCGTGATCCCCGCTGGCGACACGCTCGGATCCCGACGGCCGCAGAGCCTCGGGAACCGCTGATGGCAACGCTCGAAGCCGAGATGCTCGCCCACGTCCGGCGCGGGCTCGACCACCACGCGAGCAGTTGCCCGCTGGCGCCGCGCGCGATCCTGCTGAACCCGGGCAACTACGAGCTGTTCGGTTGGGACGAGCTCTGGGGGATTCCCGTACTGCCCGACGATCGCGTCGCGCCCAAGCGCTTCCGGATCGATTGCGATGGATCGGCGTTCGGGATCGAAGACGAGATCGAGCAGGAGATCAAGGCCGGCGAGCCGCTCGTCGTCCCGGCCTACCCAGGCCTGCCGGCCCGCCCCGGCGAGCCGAGCGACTGACCGCGCCGGCGCTGAACACCGCCCAACTCGACAGCACCTGGAGACCGAGATCTGCGCCTACAGCTCCCCCGTCCGACCGCGCGAGCTCTAGCCCGACGAATCACCTAGTCTGCCCGTCGGGGCGCGGGCGGTGACGGTGCGCGAATCTCAATCGAGGAGGGCAAATGAACACCTATGTGATCCTTCGGCGCAGCGGGTGGCGCTCGACCGAAGAGCTGGCGGAGGCCGCGGCCCGCTCGACGAAGGTCGGCGAGGAGATGCCCGACGACATCGCCTGGCTCCGCAGCTACGTCCTCGACGAAGACGGCGGCTCCGTCGGAACGGTCTGCATCTACCAGGCGAGCAGCATCGACGCGGTGCGCGAACACGCCCAGCGCGCCGACCTGCCCGCCGACGAGGTCATCGAGGTCCTCGACACAGTCCTGGTGCGCCCCGATCCGGAGCCGGCGGCGTGATGCCGCCCCGTCCGCCGAGCTGACCGACTAGGCGGTCTGGCGCACGACGGCGAGCGCCGTCGTGCGGACGAAACAGGCCGTGCCTCAGCTGTGGCCGGCGACGATGGCGGCGGTGTCCGAGAAGTTCTCGAAACGCGCGACCTTGCCGCCCTCGAAGGTCCAGACCTGTGCCAGGTGATCGGTGACCGTGCGGCCGGTGCGCTTGACCGTGCCTTCGGAGTGGACGAGCACGACAAGGTGGTCGCCCTGTGCGATGAACTCGTGCGGCTCGAACTTGTGAATGTCTACGCTCTCGCTGAGGGTGGCGAAGAACCGGCCCACGTCTTCCTTGCCGCGATAGGTTCCGGCCGCCGGGATGACGTCCGGCGGGCCCGGCTCGATCCATTCGATGTCGTCTGTGAGCAGTTCGAGAATCGCGGGCACATCGCCGCGGCCGAACGCTGCGTAGCCTTCGTGCGCGATCTTGACGTTTTCCTCTGCCGACATGCATGGCCCCCTCTCAACGTTATGGACCGTGGCGAGCATAGTCCGAGTCGCATAGCCGCAGGCGATTTTTCGCAACGACCGCGAGGTCTAACGTCTCCGTTCAACGATCTCGATCCGATAGCCATCCGGATCGCGCACGAAGCAGATCCGCGAGCCGCCTTCGCTGACCGTATATGGCGCTCGCTCAGGCTCGATTCCCAACGCCGCGAGCTGCGCGAGCGTCGCATCGAGATCCGGCGCGCTGATCGCGATGTGCCCGTAGGCGCTGCCGAGCTCGTAGCTCGACACGCCGTGGTTGTAGGTCAGCTCGAGCCGGGGCTCATCGCCGTCGCCGGCGAGGTTCATGAAGACGTTGATCGCCTCGTCGCGGATCGGCATGCGTCTGCGCTCCTCGAACCCGAGCGCCTCGTAGAACGCGACCGAGCGGTCAATGTCGGTGATTCGGTAGCACGTGTGCAGGAAACCCATTGCCGGGAGTGTAGATGGCCGCTTCCCCAGCTTCCCCAACGTCGTGGGGATCGGCGTGCGAGGATGAGCCGATGATCATTGAGCGTTCGATGAACGAGGGGGACCTCTCCAACCGCTACCTCGTGCTCGACCGCAGCGGCGGAGCGGCGGTCGTGATCGATGCCGGCCCGCCGGTGCAGCCGCTGATCACGCTCGCCGAGCGCCACGGCGTCACGCCGAGCCATGTCCTTCTAACCCATCACCACCACGACCACGTCGACGGTGTCGCTGCGCTCAAGGACCGCTGGCCGGAAGCCGAGGTCCTGATCCATCCGCTCGAGCGCGACCTCGTCAACACGGCGACCGGAACTGTCGACGCCGGCGACAGGATCCAGGTCGGCGAGCTTTCGATCCGCCCACTGCACACCCCTGGTCACACGCTCGGGATGCTGTCGTTCCTCGTCGATCACCACGGCTCCGCGGCTGTCTTCACCGGCGACACGCTGTTCCAGGACTCCGTCGGCGGTGTGCGCGCGCCCGGCCACGCGACCTACCAAGCGCTCAAGGATTCGATCATGGGGACACTGATGGAGCTCGACCGCGGCGTGATGATCGAGCCCGGCCATAGCGAGCCGAGCACCGTCGAGCGCGAGTGGGGACACAACCCGTTCATCCGCATCTGGCGCGGCCTCGACCGCGAGGGCGCGGAGCCCTGCGTCGCGCTCGGAGACCCGGCGACGCTGATCCTCTTTGCCAGCGACTACGACGGCGGCCACAAGGCCTGGGTGCGCTGGCCGGACGGGAGCGACGACATCGTCCCCGGGTCGCGCGTCGAGCGCGTCGGCAAAGGGGACTGACCCGCCCGGCGATGGCCCGCGAGGACATCCCCACCTCGCGCCTCGCTCGGTCGGCGACGATTGGGCGCCTTGCGGCTGAGACCGCGGCAAAGCGCCTCGCGACGCGTGCTGCCAACGTCACGCGCGACGATGAGGCAAGCCGCGAGGCGCTCGCCCGCCGCCACGTCGAGACTGCCGAGCAGATCGTCGCCGTTCTCGGGACGATGAAAGGGGCCGCGATGAAGCTCGGCCAGGTGCTCTCGTTCCTCGACGTCGGCTTCGTCGATGAGGAGTACCGCGAGGACTTCCAGCGTAAGCTCGCCGAGCTGCGCGACAGCGCCCCGAAGGTGCCGTTCGCCGAGATGCGCAAGGTGATCGAAGTAGAGCGCGACGAGCCGCTCGACGAGACGTTCGCCGGCTTCGATTCTGAGCCGATTGCTGCCGCCTCGATCGGGCAGGTCTACCGCGCCACGCTCCACGACGGGCGCGCCGTGGCGGTCAAGGTCCAGTACCCGGGGGCCGCGGCGGCGGTGCGCGCCGACCTGCAGAACTTCGGCATGATCGTCCGCCTGATGGGGCGCCTCGCGCCCGAGCTCGACGTGCAGGCGATTGCCAGCGAGGTCCGCGACAGGATCAGCGAGGAGCTCGACTACGAGCTCGAGGCTGCCAACCAGCGGGCGATCGCGCGGCTACACGACGGCCACCCGTTCATCTTCGTCCCCGATGTCATCGGCAGCCTGTCAGGCGAGCGCGTGCTCGTGACGGAGTACGTCGCCGGGACCGGATTCGAGGCGCTGAAGGAGCGACCGGCGGAGCAGCGCAACCGCATTGCCGAGATCATCTTCCGCTTCTACTTTGGCTGCATGTACCGCCACCACCAGTTCTCAGGCGACCCGCACCCCGGCAACTTCCTGCTGATGGGCGACGGGCGCGTCGCGTTCCTCGACTTCGGCCTGTTCAAGCGGATCAATCCGGCGGTAGCCGAGTTCGAGCTCGAGATCGCCCGCCGCGCGATCGCCGGTGACGCATCCGGTCTGATCGCCCATCTGCACGCCGGCGGCTTCCTACGCGACCCCGACCGCTACCCGCCGGAGCAGATCGTCGAGCAGTTCTACGACGTCACGTGGTGGTACACGCGCGACGCCGAGGTCGAGCTGACGCCGGAGATTGCGACCCAGATCGTGATCGACATGTCAGATCCGCGCTCGCGCCACTACAAGCAGATGCGCCACGAGAACCTGCCTTCCGAGCATCTCTTCGGGCGCCGCACCGAGACCCTCACGCTCGCGGTGATGGCCCAGCTGCGCGCCCGCGGGAACTGGCACCGAATTGCGCGGGAGTGGATCTTCGGTGACCCGCCGGCGACCGAGCTGGGCCGCGAGGAGGCGGCGTTCTACGGCGGGCGAGGCGCGTAGCCGCCTGAGCTAGAGCTGCTGGATCTGCAGCAGGCTCGTCGTTCCCGGGGCGCCGCTCGGTAGGCCGGCGGTGACCGCGATGCGCTGGCCCGGTTGGCACCAGCCGAGGCGCAAGACCGTCTCGGCGGCGTCGGCGATCAGCGCCTCGGTAACTTCATGGCGACGAATCCAGCTCGCTTGGACGCCCCACATCAGGCCGCAGCGGCGAACCGTCTCGCGCCCGGGGGAGAGCGCGATGATCGGCACTTCGGGGCGATGCGAGGAGACAAGCCGCGCCGAGCGGCCCGACAGCGTTGGCACGACGATCGCGTCGAGCGAGAGCTCGCGCGCCGCCCTGCAGGCTGCGTAGGCAACGCTGTAGGCCGGATCCTGCGCCGTGCGGCGGACGCGGTGCTCGTTCCAGGCGCCGTAGTCGATCGTCTTCTCAGTGACCTCGGCGATCGCCGACATCATCGCGACGGCCCCGGCAGGATAGGCGCCGACCGCCGTCTCCTGGGAGAGCATCACGGCGTCGGTGCCGTCGAGGATCGCGTTCGCGACGTCGGCCACCTCGGCGCGCGTCGGGCGGCTCGAGCGGACCATCGAGTCGAGCATCTGCGTTGCCGTGATCGATGGTCGCGCGAGCTCGCCGGCCAGCTTCAGGAGCTGCTTCTGAACCAGCGGAACCTGCTCGATCGGAAGCTCGATTCCGAGGTCGCCGCGGGCAACCATCACGCAGTCGGCGGCCCGCAGGATCTCGTACATGTTCTCGACCGCCTGCGGCTTCTCGATCTTGGCGATCAGCGGCAACCGTGTGCGCTCGCGGACGAACTCGATCTCGCTCGCGGTGCGCACGAACGACAGCGCGACCAGATCTACGCCGATCGACTCGCCGTGCGCAAGCAGCGCGAGGTCCTCCTCCGGCACGGCCGGCAGGCCGACTGTCGGACCGGGGATGTTGAGCCCTTGGCGTGAGGCGACGACGCCCCCGACCTCGACCTCGGCGTCGAGCTCGCACTCGGCCGGGCGCGTCGCGCGGACGCGCAACCTGATTGAGCCGTCAGCGAGATAGAGGATCTCGTTCGGCTCGAGCGCGCTCGCGAGCTCCTTCCACGTGACCGACATACGCGTCGCATCGCCGACGATCTCTGACCCGCACTCGAACGTCACCCTGTCACCCGGCGACAACTCGGCAATTCCATCCTTCAGCGAGCCGATCCGTAGCTTCGGGCCCGGCAGGTCCTGCAGGATCGCGACCGGACGCCCGGCGCGGCCGGACGCGTCACGAACCCGCTGGGCCGTCTCGGCGTGTTCGTCAAGCGACCCGTGCGAGTAATTCAGGCGCGCGACATCCATCCCCGCCTCGACCAGCGAGAGCAGCGACTCGGGCTCCCGCGATGCGGGACCGATCGTGGCGACGATCTTCGTGCGGCGCATGCGAGGCGCACAGTAGCGAGGCGCGAGGCGCGGCCCATGCGCGGGGCGTAAACGCGAGTTAACAGGCTATAAACAGCGTTTAGCGCAGCCGGCGTCGCCGGCTGCGGCTCAGGGAGCAGCGACGTCTGGGAAGTGAGCTTCGCAGTGGGCTCGCAGCGACGTTCTGACCCAGCTGCGCTCCTGCGCGCTTGCCATCCGCAGCCGGCCGAGGAGCTCGCGTTGATTGGTGATCGGATCGGTGCCGGCGATCGTCCAGCTCTCGGCGAGGTGCTCGAAGAGGAACTCGACGGCGCGCTGCCAGGCGTCCTCCCGGGTGGCCCCCGGCGACATCGCCTGGCCGCTGGCGATCCGGGCGTAGGCGGCTCGCGTTCGTGGCCGCAGCGTGCCGCGCAGGACGAGGGTGTTCCCATCCTCGTCGTGATAGGAACTCGCCCCGCTGCGGGGCGCGCCATCGTCGCCTCCGCGCTTTCGCTGGCGCCGCCCCATCGACCGGGCAGTCTAGACGGCCCGGCCCGGCCGCTGGCCATAATGGGCGGCCATGCGAATCGACGCGATGCTCGCCGAACGCGCCGAACGCGCCGAGCCGGCGTTCTCGTTTGAGTTCTTTCCCCCGAAGACGCCGGAGGGTGAGCGCAACCTGTTCGACGCTGTGACGGCGCTGCGCGAGCTCCGCCCGGCGTTCGTCTCGGTCACAAAGACCGGCGCCTCGACGCAGGCGGACACAATCGATCTCGTGCGGCGGATTCGCAGCGAATACGGAGTTGAGGCCGCCGCTCATTTCACCTGCGCCGGCGCGACACTGTCGGAGCTACGCTCATCGCTCGAGCGACTGCGCGGCTCGGGGCTCGAGAACGTCGTCGCGCTGCGCGGCGATCCGCCACGCGGTTCTCAGGCGTTCAGCGCGACCGATGGCGGCCTCGAGCACGCAAGCCAGCTGGTCGAGTTGATCTCCTCGGAGTACGACTTCTGCACGGTCGCCGCCTGCTATCCCGAGACCCACCCGGAGGCGAGCGACGCCGACAGCGATCTCGAGTACCTCTGCACGAAGGTCGCGGCTGGCGCCCGCGTCCTGATCACCAACCTGTTCTTCTCGAATGAAGCATTCTTTGCGTTCGAGCGCCGCGCCCGCGCCGCCGGCATCACGATCCCGATCGTGCCCGGGATCATGCCGATCAACAAGGCCGATCAGATCAAGCGCTTCACGGCGATCGGCGGCATCTCGATCCCCCCTGATCTCCTCGCCGCCCTCGACGCGCGCGGCGACGACACCGAAGCCGTCGCCGACCTCGGCGTCGCCTACGCAACCCTGCAGTGCGCGGAGCTGCTCGCGGCGGGTGCGCCGGGTGTCCATTTCTACACGCTCAATCGCTCGCCGGCGACCCGCGCGATCCTCTCGGCGCTGCGGTTGATGCGCCCGTGGGAGCAACGCGCATCGGGCAGCGCCGTCGGCGGTGCGCTATAGCGTCTGCGCCCGTGGGGGGCGAGATCACCTACAACGTCAGGCGTGCGCCACGTGCGCGCCGCGTCCGCGTGCGCGTCGATCCCGAGCGCGGCGTCGAGGTCGTTCTGCCGCCGCGGGCGCCCGAGCGCGCTGCGGCAGCGGCCGTAGCCCAGCTCGCCCCGTGGATCGAGAAGCGCTTGGCGGAGCTCCAGCGGGCGCGCGATCGCCTGGCACGCGAGGACGGTGTGCTCCCCTACCTCGACGATTACTTGACGCTGGTCGTGGAGCCGGGTCGCACGCGCGCACACCGCGCCGGGGCGACACTGCTCGTGCCGCCCGGGGCAGCAGCGTCGGCGGCGATCGAGCGCTGGTACCGTCGCGCCGCGCGCGGCGAGATCGGGTCGCGACTCGACGCCGCGGCCGCCGCGGCGGGCCTGCGCTACACACGTCTAACGATCCGCAACCAACGCACCCGCTGGGCAAGCTGCGCCGCCGGCGGTGCGATGAGCTTTAACTGGCGCCTGCTCCTGGCGCCCGAGCGAGTCCTCGACTACGTCGTCTGGCACGAGATCTGCCATCTCAAGTTCGCCGACCACTCGGAGCGATTCTGGGCGCTGCTCGAGCAGCGCTGTCCGGGCTGGCGCGAGCCGGCGGCCTGGCTGCGCGAGAACGGGTCGGCGCTTGTCCTGTGACGCGGCTATCGGCACTCCCCGGCTCGCAGCGATCGGGGCTCTCGTCCGGCCGCGGAGAAACGAGGCTGAGGCTCAGCCTCGTTCTGACAATGCGACGTACTCGCGCTGGCGCTCACCGGTGTAGATCTGGCGCGGCCGCGAGATCTTCTGCTCGGAGTCCTGCACCATCTCGAGCCACTGCGCGATCCAGCCGCTCGTGCGGCCGATCGCGAACATCACCGGGAACATCGCCATCGGCATACCGAGGGCCTGATAGATCAGGCCCGAGTAGAAGTCGACGTTCGGATATAGGCGCCGCGATACGAAGTAGTCGTCGTCGAGCGCGATCTTCTCGAGCTCGGTCGCGATCGAAAGCAGCGGATTGACGCCAGTCACCTCGAACACGTCCTCGCAGGCCTTCTTGATGATCCGTGCGCGCGGGTCGTAGTTCTTGTAGACGCGGTGGCCAAAGCCCATCAGACGCTCGTTGCCGGCCTTCACACCGGCAATGAAGTCGGGGATGTTCTCCTTCGTCCCGATCCGCATCAGCATCCGCACGACCTCTTCGTTGGCACCGCCGTGCGACGGACCGTAGAGCGCGGCGACGCCGGCGGCGATCGCCGAGTACGGGTCGACCTGGGACGAGCCGACCGAGCGGACCGCGCTCGTCGAGCAGTTCTGCTCATGGTCGGCGTGGAGGATGAAGAGGATGTCGAGTGCCCGCTCGAGCCGCGGGTCGGGCTGGTATTTCAGCTCGGTCATCTTGTAGAGCATGCCGAGGAAGTTGCCCGCGTAATTGAGGTCGTTGTCGGGATAGACGTAGGGCTGCCCCATGTTGTGGCGGTAGGAGAAGGCAGCAAGCGTCGGCATCTTCGCGATCAGGCGGATCGTCTGGATATGGCGGTTGTCGGGGTCGTGGATCTGGTTCGCGTCGGGATAGAAGGTCGAGAGCGCGCCGACCGAGCCGAGCAGCATCCCCATCGGGTGCGCATCGTGGCGGAAGCCCTGGATGAAGCTCTTGACATTCTCGTGAACGAAGGTGTGAATCTTGATCTGGTAGGTCCAGTCCTCGAGCTGGGCCGCCGTCGGGAGCTCACCGTGAACGAGCAGGTAGGCGACCTCGAGATAGCTCGAGTGCTCGGCGAGCTGCTCGATCGGGTAGCCGCGGTACTCGAGCACGCCGAGGTCGCCGTCGAGGTAGGTGACAGCGCTGCGGCACGACGCGGTGTTCATGAACGCCGGGTCGTATGCGAGCAGGCCGAAGTCGTCGTCGTCGACCTTGATCTGGCGCAGGTCGAGCGAGCGGATCGCCCCATCGACGATCGGAACCTCGTAGCTGCGACCTGTTCTGCTGTCGGTGATGCTCAACGTGTCGCCAGCTGCTCCGTTGGCGCTGGCTACGGCGGGATCTGACGTTTCGGCCTTCGTGCTCATCATCGTCACCGTCCCAATCTGGCGTCAGGGTCGATTCATTATCCCCTACTCGGCTCGCTCCCCGCGTCGCCATAGCGACTTGCAGTGGCGGCGATCTGCCCCTGGTAGTGACTGCCGAGCTCGGCGTGCCCGTAGGGCCGCTCGGCCGGCGCGTCAAGTGTCATGAACGAGAGCTGCGCGATCGGTAGCCCCGCCCAGAGCTTGATCGGGACGCGCGTCAGGTTGTTCAGCTCGAGCGTCAGCGTGCCGTGCCAGCCTGGGTCGCAGAAGCCGGCGGTCGCGTGAACGATCAGCCCGAGGCGGCCGAGCGAGGATTTGCCCTCGATTCGCGCGACGATGTGATCGGGCAGCGTGATCGTCTCGAGCGTCGTACCGAGGCAGAACTCGCCCGGATGGATCACGAACGGCTCATCGGGCGCGATCGTGTGCGGCTCGGTCAGGTTGCGCGGCGGCTCGCGCAGGTCGATCGCCGAGGCGCGGTGATTGTGGAAGACGCGGAAGCTGTCGCCGAGGCGCAGATCGACGCTCGCCGGCTGAACCAGCGACGGATCCCAGGGGTCGATGGCGATTGTCCCGTCCTCAACAAGGCGCCGGATCGTTCCATCGGATAGCACCGATGACGGGGTCACCGAGGCGCTCACGTCTGCCACGCGCTCAGTGCCCTACCTTGCAGGCGCGCGCGTTCACGCTGCGGATCCGGCTCGGCGCCGGCAGGGGCGCCGCGCCGTGCGGGCCGCGCCGGGGCCGGCGGGGGACACGCGGTCGCGGGTGCGGATCGAGGCGCAGCTTAGAACCGCCGCCGCCATCCTCACCCGCCGGCTCGGCCTGGCGCTCTTCGCTGCCGCGCAGCGCGCGCCATACCAGCCACACGAACCCGACCGCCGGAACCTTCAAAAGAGCCCCGATCCAGATGTAGCTCCACGCTGTCATGTGGTCGATCGATGCTACTACCCGTCTGCGGCGCCCGCCAGCCCCGGCCGCTACTACGAGAACGCGGTCATCCGTCGCAGGTCAACGACGCGCTCGTCGATCTCGTCCATCCGCAGGCGTGCGACCCGTTCGGTGCCGAACTCCTGCACGTTGAACGACGCGATCGCCGTCCCATAGGCCATCGCGCGACGCAGCAGCGTCGGGGCCAGCGGCTTGTCGCGGCCCTGCGCCGCGATGTAACCGACGAAGCCCCCGGCGAAGCAGTCGCCGGCCCCGGTCGGATCGACGACCGTCTCGAGCGGGAACGCCGGTAGCGAGAAATAGCCGTCGGCGGTGATCAGCGCCGCGCCATACTCGCCGAGCTTGGCAACGACGGCGCGGTGGCCGGGCGGCCCCCAGGAGAGGACCTCCCGCGCGGCGCCGACGAGGCTCGGCTTCTGGGCCAGCTGTCGCAGCTCTGCGTCGTTGAGGATCAGACAGTCGACCTCGTTGATTGCGGCGACGAGCGAGTCGCGGGCAACGTCGATCCAGAGGTTCATCGAATCGAGCGCAGCGAAGCGCGTATCCGGCAGCTGGGCGCGCACGGCGCGCTGGAGGTCGGGCTGGATGTTCGCGAGGAACACCACGTCGCTCTGCTTCGCCACCGGGCCGAGCTTCGGCTGGAAATTCTCGAACACCCCGAGCTGCGTGTCGAGCGTCTCGCGACTGTTGAGATCCCAGCCGTACTCTCCGCGCCAGAAGAACGTCTTGCCGCCGTGCACGTGCTCGATTCCCGAGACGTCGATGTTGTGGCGGCGCAGAACGTCGAGCTCGGCCTCGCCGAAGTCGTCGCCGACAGGGCCGACGATCCGTACCTCGTCGAAGAACGAGGCGGCCAGCGCGAAGTGCACAGCGGCCCCTCCGAGCATGCGCTCGCGCTCCCCAAACGGGGTCTTGACTGCGTCAAAAGCGATCGATCCGACGACTGTGACGGGCATTGAGGGGTGAGAGCATAAGCTCAGAACGGTGCGCGCCGTCCTGATCCGCGAGTTCGGTGGCCCCGAGGTGCTCGAGCTTGCCGAGCTCGATGAGCCCGAAGCGGCTCCGGGTGAGGCACTCATCGCCGTCAAGCTCGCCGGCGTCAACTTTGCCGACACACATCGTCGAAGCGGCTCCTACATCGGCGGTGCGACGCTGCCGCTGATCCCCGGCAGCGAGGTCGTCGGCGTGCGCACCGACACCGGCGAGCGCGTTGTCGCCTATTGCGGATCGGGCGGCTACGCCGAGCGGGTCGCCGTCCCCCTCGAGCTTGCCTTCCCCGTCCCGGACGGGGTCGACGATCTGTCGGCACTCGCGCTGCTGGTCCAGGGCTGCACGGCCTGGCATCTCTACAACACATCGGCGCCGCTGCGGGCGGGCGAGACCGTCGTGGTCCACTCCGCCCTCGGCGGTGTCGGCTCGCTGGCGCTCCAGCTCGCCCACCAGTTCGGAGCCGGCAGCGTGATCGCCACGGCGTCGAATGCCGAGAAGCTCGCGCTGGCCCGTGAGCTCGGGGCGGATGCGGCGATCCTCGGTCACGCCGAGGGGCTTACCGAACGACTGCTTGAAGCCAACGGCGGCCGCCCGGTCGACGTGATCTTCGACGTCGCCGGCGGCGCAGTCTTCGATGCTTCGCGTGCCGCGCTGGCCCGATTCGGGCGCCTTGTCACATACGGAATCTCCTCCGGCGAGCCAAACGAGCTGCGCACGAGCCATCTCCTTCGCAGCTCCCACACGATCGCCAGCTTCTGGCTCACGAACTGCCTCGAGCGCCCCGAGATGCTCGCCGAAGCCCTCGCCGATCTCCTCGAACGCGTCGGCGCCGGCACTCTCAAAGTCCTTTCAGGCGGCGTCTACCCGCTCGAGGAGGCCGCCCGAGCCCACATCGACCTCGCCAAGCGCCGAACCACCGGCAAGCTGGCTGTCGATGTCACGCGCTGAGGGGCCGACGCAGCCCGACCAATAAGCTGGGTCAATGAGTGGATTTGAGGCCCTCGGCCTCTCAGAGCAGGCGCTCGCCGCGCTGCGCGATGTTGGCTACGAATCGCCGAGCCCGATCCAGGAGCAGGCGATCCCGCCGCTGCTGGCCGGCCGCGACGTTATCGGGCAGGCGCAGACCGGGACTGGCAAGACGGCAGCGTTCGCCCTGCCGATCATCGAGTACATCGACCCGACGGTCGAAGAGGTCCAGGCGCTGATCCTGACGCCAACGCGCGAGCTCTGCATCCAGGTGACCCAGGCGATCCGTGCCTACGGTGCGACGAAGGGGGTCGACGTCGTCGCGGTCTTTGGCGGCGCGCCGATCCGCAACCAGGAGGCCCAGCTGCGCGGCGGCGGGCAGATCGTCGTCGGAACCGTCGGACGCGTCCTCGACCTCGTCTCGCGGGCCTCGCTGGTGCTCCACGATTGCCGCTTCGTCGTCCTCGACGAAGCCGACGAGATGCTCGACCTCGGTTTCCTCGAGGACGTCGAGAAGATCCTCGCGGCGACGCCCTCGGGACGCCAGACCGCGCTCTTCTCGGCGACGATGCCGCCGCCGATCCGCAAGCTCGCCGACAGCTACCTCTATGACCCGCTGATCGTCGCCGTGAAGGCGGCGACGCTGACGATCGACACCGTCGAGCAGTTCCAGCTCCCCGTCGAGACGCGCGAGAAGGCAGCGAAGCTCGCCGAGGTGCTGAGTGCCGAGCGACCAGACCAGGCGATCATCTTCGTGCGAACGAAGATCCGCTGTGACCAGCTCTTCCGCACGCTGCGCGACAAGGGAATGAACGTCCGCGCGCTGCACGGAGACCTCAGCCAGGGTCAGCGCGACGGTGTGATGCTCGCGTTCAAGGCAGGCCGCGTTCCGATCCTCGTCGCGACCGACGTCGCCGCGCGCGGCCTTGACATCTCGACGGTTACCCACGTCATCAACTTCGACGTTCCGACCTCCCCGGACACCTACGTCCACAGAATCGGGCGGACCGGCCGCGTCGGGCGTTCGGGCCGCGCGATCACGTTTGTCGAGGACCGTCAGAAGCGCGAGCTCGAAGCGATCGAGAGCCATATCGGAATGAAGATCGCGCCGTGGGAGCCGGGCGCGAGCGCCGCGCCGGCGAAGGTCCAGACGCCCCCGCGCCGCCACGAGAAGCCGCACGTCAGCCGTCCGGCCGACGAGCCGCGCGCACGTCTGATTGCTAGCGGCGGCCGCGCCGCCGGCATCGCCGTGGCCGATCTTGTCGCGGCGGTGACGCGCGCGACCGGGCTTGCCGGCGAAGCCGTCAGCGACGTCACGCTGCTCGAGCGCTTTGCGCTGCTCAGCGTGCCCGCTCCAGAGGCTGACCGCGTGATCGCGAGCGCCGACGGGGTCGAGGTTTGCGGCCATCGTCTCGCGCTCGAGCGCGCCGCCGATTAGCGGCGCGCTATCTTGGCCTGCCGTACCCCCGAGTAGAGGAGCATCAGCGAATGTCGCTCGCCACAATGAAGACCTCGGAGGGCGAGATCGTCCTCGAGCTGTTCGATCAGGACGCGCCGAAGACGGTCGCGAACTTCCGCAAGCTTGCCGACGACGGCTTCTACGATGGCCTCACCTTCCACCGTGTGATCAGTGGCTTCATGCTCCAGGCGGGCTGCCCGCAGGGCACCGGAACCGGCGGTCCCGGTTACACCTTCGAGGATGAGATCAACAGCCACCTGATCGTCCGCGGTGCCCTTGCGATGGCAAACGCGGGGCCGAACACCAACGGCTCGCAGTTCTTCATCGTCACCGCATCCGACTGCCCCTGGCTCGACGGTAAGCACACGGTGTTCGGTCAGGTCACCGAAGGCTTGGACGTTGTCGACAAGATCGAGGCCGTCGAAACCGACGGGCGCGATCGCCCGACAACACCGGTCGGCATCGAGAGCATCAGCGTCACCGCCGGCTAGGTGTCGCCGGCGCGCCAGCTGCCGCTCCACGCTCCCGCGACCGGCGATGCGCTCGACAGCGTCCCGATAACAGAGGCGAGCGCGCTGGGCGTCCTCGCGGCCGGCGCGCGCGAAGCCCAGCCGCAGTGGGCGGCACGTTCGATCACCGAGCGGGCTGCCGTCCTGTCGCGTGTACGACGCTGGCTACTCGAGAACTCCGAGCGCGTCATCGCAACGCTGACGGCCGAGACGGGCAAGACCTATGAGGACGCGCTGTTCATCGAGCTCGCCTACGCCGTCGCCGCGCTGTCGTTCTGGGCGCGCCACTCCGAGCGCTACCTCGCCGACGAGCGCTCGCTCGCTCGCTCGCCACTGGTAATCGGTCGCCGCCTCGTCACGCGCCATGTCCCGCGCGGGCTCGTCGGCGTGATCGGCCCCTGGAACTACCCGCTGCTCAACTCGTTCGGCGACTGCATTCCGGCGCTCGCGGCCGGCAACGCTGTGATCCTCAAGCCTTCGGAGCTGACGCCGCTCACCTCACTGCTCATCGCCGAGGGACTCGGCGAGTGCGGTCTTCCGCCCGGCGTCTTCACTGTCGCGGTCGGCGACGGCGGGACCGGCGCCGCGCTCGTCGATGAGGTCGACTTCGTGATGTTCACTGGGTCGATCGAGACTGGGCGCAAGGTCGCCGAGCGCGCGGCGAAGAGTCTGACCGGATTCGCGCTCGAGCTCGGCGGCAAGGACGCGCTGATCGTGCTCGCGGGCGCGGACCTCGAGCGCGCTGCCAACTGTGCCGTCTATTACGCGATGGTGAACGCCGGCCAGACCTGCATATCGATTGAACGCGCCTACGTGGAGTCGGCGATCTACGACGAGTTCACAGCGAAGCTGACCGCCAAGGTCGCCGCCTTGCGGGTTGGCGAGCCACGCGGAGCGGGGAGCGTCGATGTCGGCGCGATCACCTCGGCTGCCCAGCTCGAGCTGATCGAATCCCATGTCGCCGAGGCGCTCGCCAAGGGCGCGCGCCTCGCGGCTGGTGGCAGCCGGCTCGAGGGTCCCGGCCGCTTCTTCCAGCCGACGCTGCTACTCGACGCCGATCACACGATGGCCTGCATGACCGACGAGACCTTCGGTCCGACGCTGCCGGTGATGCGCGTCGCCGACGCCGACGAGGCGGTCTCACGCGTCAACGAATCCCGCTACGGCCTCGGCGCTGCAGTCTTCGCCCCCGACAGCGAGAGCGGCGAAGCGATTGCGCGGCGGCTGCGTGTCGGGGCGGTCTGCGTCAACGACGCCGCGGTCAATTACTTCGCCTTGGAGGCCCCGATGGGCGGGATCAAGCAGTCAGGGATCGGCGTCCGGCATGGCGCCGACGGCGTCCGCAAATTCACCCAGCCGCAGACGATCCTGATCACGCCGCGCTGGTTCCCGCGGCGCGAGCCGCACATGTATCCGTACTCGCGGCGCAGGACGCGATTGCTCGCGCGCGCCCTGCGGCTTGTTTACGGGCGGCGCGGCTGACGGCTTTATAGCCTGTTAAAGCCGGGCAACTGAGCAACATTGCTCGCCCGATGCGGTTGTTGGATGAGTGGCGCGAGGTTCGCGCCGCCAACGATAAGCTCAGCTATGCCCCCGTCCAAGCTCACAACGTTCATCTGCGCCGTCACGGCGTGTGCTGCCGCGCTCTTCTTCGCGCCGGCGGCGCTTGCCTCCCACAGCGAGATCGACTTCTTCGAGGCGCCCCAGCAACTGCTCAACTACGGCGCCCGTCCGGCCGCGATCAACCAACTCGAGAGCCTCGGCGCGCACGCCGTGCGGATCCAACTGATCTGGTACGAGGTGGCGCCCAGTCCGAAGGCGAAGAAGAAGCCGAACCTCGATCTGACGAATCCGGCGAACTACAACTGGAGCCAGTACGTCCCGCTGATCCAGGAGATGCAGCAGCTTGGTTGGAAGGTCTTGCTGACGGTCACCGGATACGCGCCGTGCTGGGCCTCACAGTGCTCGACAACCAAGTACTCGCCCAAGGAACTTGTCACAAACCCGAATGCGAAGTATTACGGGCAATTCATGGAGGCGGTCGGTCGCGAGTTCGGCCCGTACGGCGTGAAGCTGTACTCGATCTGGAACGAGCCGAACCAGAATCAGTTCCTGCTGCCCCAGTATGCGAATGGCAGGCCGACGAGCAAGCTTGTGTCGGCAGCGATTTACCGTCAGCTCTACCTCGACGGCTATGCCGGGCTCCAAGCATCGGGCTACGGCTCGGGCGTGAAGGTCCTGATGGGGGAGACCTCGCCGCTCGGGGTCTCGTCGGTCGATATCTCCTCGCCGCTCGCCTTTATGCGCGGCGTCCTCTGTCTCAACTCCAACTACGTCAAGTCCAAGAGCTGCGGGATGCTGCACACCGCCGGTTACGCGCAGCATCCCTACGACAACGCCCAGGGTCCGTTCTACGCCGCCCCGTCGGGCGATGTCACGATGGCGAGCCTCGGGCGCCTACACACTGCGCTCCAGCGTGCCGCGGACGCAGGAGCGATTCCGCACGGCACGCCGATCTACATCACCGAGTTCGGCGTCCAGAGCTATCCCAACCACCTGCTGGGCGTTCCGACGGCCCAGCAGTCCGAGTACGACGCGATCGCCGAGCGGATCGCCTGGAACGCACCGTATGTCGCGTCATTCGACCAGTACCTGCTGACCGATGATCCAGATCCCGGTGAGGGCAGCTTCCAGACCGGGCTCGAAACAGTCAAGGGGCAGCCGAAGCCGATCTACAACGGCTACCGGCTGCCGTTGTCGGTCCTTGTCGAGGGCGGCTCGCGTGTCTCCTTCTGGGGCGACGTGCGCCCGGCGCATGCGCCAACGTCGGTCGTCCTGCAGTACTCGGCCAACAACGGCAAGACCTGGCAGCAGCTTGCGACCTACCAGACCAACGCCAGCGGATACTGGACCGCCGGCGGACGGTTCGTCGCCAAGCGCCTCTGGCGCGTGCAGTGGACGACATCCAGCGGCACCGTCTACGTCGGTGCTCCGACGCGGGCCTACATAAGCGGCAACTCGCGCCCACAGACCTAGCCGTTTCGGCCGCGGGCGTACGCTGATGTGCGATGCCCGAGCTTCCCGAAGTTGAGATCACCGCCCGCCTGCTTGACCGCGCGCTGGCGGGCGCGATCGTCGAGTCTGCGCTTGCGCCGGGCATCAACACGCTGAAGACCTTCGCGCCGGCTCTCTCGGAGCTTGATGGTAGGAGACTGACGGGCGTTCGTCGCCGCGGCAAGCAGTTCATCGTCGACTTCGAGGGCGGGCTCGCGCTCCTGATCCACCTGATGTCGGCAGGGCGACTGCAGCTTTACGAAACGCGCGCGGGTCCGCGCGACAGGACATCGCGCCTGCTGATCCGCCTCACCGACGGGCGCGAACTGCGCCTGCGCGAGTTCGGCACGAAGCAGGCGGCCTGGGCCAAGCTGCTGAGTGCGGACGCGGTCGATCAGGACGGCGGGCTTGCGAGCCTCGGACCGGAGGCCTGGCCCGATCCACCGAGCGACCTAGCCGAGCGTCTCGACCAGCCGCGCCCGCTTTACGCCGCGCTGCGCGACCAGCACGTGCTCGCTGGGATCGGCCGCTCGTGGGTCGATGAGATCCTCTGGACCGCACGGATCTCGCCGTTCAAGCGCGGCGCCGACCTCTCCGTCGAGCAGGCGGGGACGCTCACCGACGCGATCCGGACGACGCTCGGTGGCGCACTCGAGCACTACGAGCAGACGCTCACGCTGCCGCTACCGGACAAGCTGCCTCTGCCGCTGCAGATTCACCGCCACGCCGGCGAGCCTTGTCCGCGCTGCCAGACAACGCTCGAGTCGGTCAGCTTCGAGGACTACGTGCTCTGCTACTGCCCGCATTGCCAGACCGAGGACCGCGTGCTCAAGGACCGTCGCCTGTCGCGGCTGCTCAAGTAGGACGCTGGATGCAGAGGGCTCGATCTCGCCCCTTGGCGAAACGCAGTACGGCGCCTGGCGAGCTACATTCGCGGCATCCGAAGAGAGGAGTGCAGCATGGCCGTAGGAATTCGACAGAAGGTCGCCGGCGTGACCGGTGAGCAGATCGACAAGCTCAACGCGACGATCGATCCCGACGGGAATCCGCCCGCAGGGCTCCTTTTTCACGCCTCCGGGCCTGTCGACGGCGGCTGGGGCGTGATCGACTTCTGGGAGTCGCGCGCGCATTTCGACCGCTTCGCGCAAGAGCGCATCGGGCCGGCTATGGCATCGCTCGGCTTCGAGGGCGGGGCCCCCGAGGTTCACGAGTTCCCTGTGCACGAGCACTTCCCGCGCTGAGACGCGGGCACAGGTGGCTCCGGCGCGCCCGCGTCGGAGCCAACCTGCTCAGCCTGTCAGCGCTGCGCGCCAACCTGCCGTTCCCTGCCGCTGGCGTTCGCCGCGGCCAACGGGCTATACGATCTTGGGCATGCTCGAAACCGGCACAGCAGCCCCCGACTTCGAGCTCGCCAACCAGGACGGCGAGCAGGTCAAGCTCTCGGCGCTGCGCGGCAACCCTGTCGTTCTCTACTTCTACCCCAAGGCCGACACGCCGGGCTGTACGACACAGGCCTGCGGGATCCGCGACCACCGCGCCGATTATGAGGCCGCCGGGGCCGTCGTGCTCGGCGTCTCGCCCGACCCGGTCAAGGCGCTGAGGAAGTTCGTTGACAAGCAGTCGCTCGACTTCACGCTCCTGTCGGACCCCGATCATGCGACCGCTGAGGCATACGGCGTCTGGGTCGAGAAGTCGATGTACGGGCGCAATTACTGGGGTAACTCCCGTACGACGTTCGTGATCGACGCCGACGGCAAGATCGCCCACGTTCTGCCCGACGTCAAGCCCGCGACACACGACGAGCTCGTGCTCGCGGCGCTCGCGGATCTCGGCTGAGAGGCACACGACGGCGGTTTGGCGTTTTTCCGGCGCGCCCATTAGCGTTTAGGCGAACTCCCGACGGCGCCGCCGCAACGCGGTCGGCCAGCGGCCGGCCGCGGCGACCAGCTGAGGGATCAAGACACCAAGGAAAGGAGCATGAGATGTCGATGATCACAACGCCGTCGCGTCCCGGCCCGGGCGAACTGTCCCGGGTAGGCGAGGACCTCGCCGATGACGCATGGACTGCCTTCCCGAACCGCCCGCGTGGCGAGATCGAGGAGGAGGAAGAAGAGGACGACCTCTTCGGCGACGACGACATCAGCGAGTTCGACGACGATGAGCTCGGCGAGGACGACGAGCTCGAGCTCGGTGAGGACGATGAGCTAGGCGCGGAGCTCGACGACTAGGAAACAGGCGGGCGCAGGGGGCGCCGGCGCGCGGCGGAGAAGCCGCGCGCTACTGCAGGCCAGCTCGCGCTTCCCGGACGAGCGTGACGGCCTCGGGGAAGACGAGTGCCATCACCGCACGGATCTGCTGGGCCTGTTGCTCTGCGGTCCCCTGCAGGTTGACGCGGTTGATCGCGGCGACGGTCATGTCGACCGCCAGCTTGATCGCGTTGTCGGCCCACGCCAGTCGCTGCTGGCCTTGCATCTGGTCGGCGAACTCCGCCATCCGCCGCTGCAGCTCGTCGGGATCGCCAAAAAGGCCACCAAAGCCTTCCATTCGGCAAGCCTAGCGCGCACAGCCTGCTGGCAAGCGTCCGGGTAGACTCTCGCGACCATGGAAGACCGCGAGCGCCAGCTCGGCATAGAGAGCGCTCAGCGTCGACGCGTCGGCATCCTCGCGATCGCCGCCGGCGTCACCTACCTGGTCGGCGAGCTGCTCGTAATCGTGCTCGTCAACACGAAGGCGCCGACAGTCGGTCTGCTGCAGGGTCTGACACCGGCGCTGCACGGAGCCAAGCAGGCGCTCGTCGACCCCCGCCTGGCCCAGGCCCGCTTCGAGAGCTCGCACGCGATCCTGACGATCCTGGGCACGCTCGTGATCGCGGCCGGCCTGGTCATGATGGTCTGGCCGCTGCGCTATCTGCGCGACGCCGAGGTCGCACGGAGTGGGCGCCGCTCCAGATTCTCGAAGTTTCTCGCCTATTACGTGACGCCGACGCTCGGCGTCGCTCTGCTCGCGTTCGCGATCGTCAACACGATTGACGCGCACGCGTTCATTCATCAGGCAAACCACACCACCGCCGGCTACGTCAGCGCCACGGGCGGCCCTGTCGTCGACGTGCTCTACATCGTCCTCAGTCTCGCCACGCTCGCGATCGCGGTCGCCGTGATCCTGATCTCGATGCGCTCGATGGCCGTCGGTCTGCTGACACGCGTGATGGGCATCCTCGGGATCTTCGCCGGCGTGCTCTTCGTGATCACGATCGTGCCGCTGCCGCTGATCCAGCTGATCTGGTTCCTCGGGATCGGCATGATGCTGCTCGGCCTCGGCGGTCTGGCGCTGCCGCCGGCGTGGGCGGCCGGCGAGGCGATCCCCTGGCTCAGCCAGGCCCAGCAGCAGCGCGAGCAACGCTCGGCAGCTCGCGGCGGCGGGCGCCAGCGAACGCCCGCGGTCGTAGCGCCCGCGCCCGCGCCGGCCCGCGGCTCCTCGCCGGCGAGCTCGAAGAAGCGCAAGCGCCGCCGCGGCTGAGCCGCGTGTCTGGTCGCTGGGCGACTCGAAGAAGCGCACGCGCCGCGGCGGCTGAGCCGCGTGTCTGGTCGCTGGGCGACTCGAAGA
>Ga0181525_10000157_pt1 | contig 62346 bp, 63 predicted proteins | sample PEATcosm2014_Bin_48_FD_121100 | JGI IMG/M metagenome (GOLD analysis project Ga0181525, IMG submission 121100) | Peatland microbial communities from MTU Mesocosm Facility, Houghton, MI, USA - PEATcosm2014_Bin06_10_metaG | ecosystem: Environmental > Terrestrial > Soil > Wetlands > Peat | place...
TCAAGCTCTATCCGGCGAACGCCACCACCAATTCGGCGGCTGGCGTTACCGACTACCGCAAAATCACGCGCGTGCTCGAACGCATGGAGAAAATCGGGATGCCGTTCCTCATGCACGGTGAGGAAGTCGGCCCCGATATCGACATTTTCGACCGCGAGGCGGCGTTCATCGACCGGAGGCTGTCGAATTGGGTGAAGGAATTTCCCGGCCTGCGCTTCGTGCTGGAGCATCTGTCTTCGAAGGAAGGCGCCGACTTCGTCAAGAGCGCCGCGCCGCAGGTCGCCGGCACCATCACGCCCTATCATCTCAATCTGACGCGTACCGACTGGCTCGGCGCGGGCTTAAAGCCGATGATGTATGCGATGCCGGTGATCAAGACCGCGCGCGACCGCGCCGCGTTGCGCAAGGCTGCGACCTCGGGCGACGTCTGCTATTTCCTCGGCACCGACTCGGCGCCGCATCCGTTCGCGCGCAAGGTGGCGGTCAACAGCGTGCCCGGCATCTTCAACGCGCCGGTCGCGCTTGCGACCTACGCCAAGGTGTTCGAGGAAGAAGGCGCGCTCGACAAACTCGAAGCTTTTGCCTCGTTGAACGGGCCGAAGCATTACCGCCTGCCGCCAAACGGGGATAAAATCGTGCTGGAGAAGTCGCCATGGACGGCGCCGGTCGAGATCAAGGTGGCGGGCCCCGACGAACGCACGCTGCTTTATCGCGGCGGCGAGACGATCGAGTGGAAGGTGGTGGAGTGAAACTGTACTATGTGCCCGAAACGGATCGATACATGACGGGCTTCCCCGACAAAGAAGTGATCGCCACGATGACGGCGAAGATGCTCATCGAGGTGGAAGCGGTCCGTTTCATGACCGACAAGCCGTTCATTTTCACCTCGGGCTGGGCAAGCCCGGTTTACACCGATTGCCGCCGGCTCATCTCATTCCCGCGCGTGCGCCGGACGCTGATCGATTTCGCGGTGACGACGGTTGAGCGCGAGATCGGCTTCGAGCAATTCGATGCCATAGCCGGCGGCGAAACCGCCGGTATTCCCTTTGCCGCCTGGATGGCGGACCGCTTGATGCTCCCGATGCAATATGTGCGCAAGAAGGCGAAGGGTTTCGGCCGCAACGCACAGATTGAGGGACAGATCGAAGCGGGCGATCGCGTGCTCCTGGTCGAAGACATGACAACCGACGGCCGCAGCAAGGTCAATTTTTGCCAGGCGCTGCGGGCAGCAGGCGCAACCGTCGAGCACTGTTTCGTTTTTTTCTTCTACGACATCTTTCCCGAGGGCAAAAAGATCCTGAGCGATCTCGACATCAAGCTGCATGCGCTCGCCACCTGGTGGGACGTGCTCGAGGTCGCGAAGAAAAGCGGCCGGTTCGACAAGGCCAAGCTCAAGGAAGCGGAAAAGTTCATGAAAAACCCGGCCGGCTGGTCGAAAGCGCACGGCGGCGCCGCTCAGGCGGCGGAGTAGGTAGTGCCCGGCAGCGATGCGGACGTGATTGTCGTCGGCGCCGGCAATGCCGCGTTTTGCGCTGCGCTGGCGGCGGCCGAGCACGGCGTCAGGGTGGTGATGCTGGAAGCGGCGCCGGAGGAGGAATCTGGCGGCAACAGCCGCTTCACGGCGGGTGCGATAAGGGTCGTCTATAACGGCGTTGAAGATATAAAAGCACTGGTCCCCGATCTGACGCCGGCGGAAATCGACAGCACCGATTTCGGCACTTACGCCGCCGCGCAGTTTTTCGACGACATGGCGCGTGTCACGCAAGCGCGCGCCGATCCCGATCTGGTCGAGCTTCTGGTCACCAGGAGCTTTCCGACGCTGGAATGGATGCGCGGCAACGGCGTGCGCTTCATACCGATCTACGGCCGCCAGGCGTTCAAGATCGACGGCAAGTTCAAGTTCTGGGGCGGGCTGACGGTCGAGGCCGTCGGCGGCGGGCCCGGATTGGTCGCCATGCTGACCGAAGCGGCGCGCAAACGCGGCGTCGAAGTGCGCTACCGCACCCGTGTTCTCGATCTCATCTACGACGGCAGCCGCATTGAAGGCGTGCGGGTGCGCGCGGATGGCGCAATATGCGAATTGCGCGGACGGTCGGTGGTGCTCGCCTGCGGCGGCTTCGAGGCAAATCCGGAATGGCGCACGCGCTATCTCGGGCCGGGATGGGATCTCGCCAAAGTGCGCGGCTCGCGTTTCAACACCGGCGACGGCATCCGCATGGCGCTCGACATCGGCGCAAGCCCGGCAGGCAATTGGTCGGGCTGTCATGCCGTGCAATGGGAAATGAACGCGCCGGAATTCGGCGACCTGGCGGTCGGCGACCAGTTCCAGAAGCACTCCTATCCGTTCGGCATCATGGTCAACGCAACCGGCAGGCGCTTTGTCGACGAAGGCGCCGATTTCCGCAATTACACCTATGCCAAATACGGCCGCATCGTACTGGAGCAGCCGGGCCAGTTCGCCTGGCAGGTTTTCGATCGCAAGGTGAAGCATCTGCTGCGCGACGAATACAAAATCCGCCAGGTTACCAAGGTGACAGCAAATACCATCGAGGAGTTTGCGCAAAAGCTTGAAGGCGTGAACGCTGCCGAGTTTCTCAAAACGATCAAGGCATGGAACGGGGCGGTGCGCACCGAAATCCCGTTCAATCCGAACGTCAAGGACGGGCGCCGCACCCAAGGCCTTGCCGTGGACAAGAGTAATTGGGCAAATACCATCGATGCGCCGCCATTCGAGGGCTATGCGGTGACCTGCGGCGTGACGTTTACCTTCGGCGGGCTACGCATCAATTCGGATGCCGCCGTGCTCAATACCGACTACCGGCCGATCGAGGGCCTTTACGCCGCAGGTGAGCTGATCGGCGGCCTGTTCTATTTCAACTATCCAGGCGGCACCGGGCTCATGTCAGGCGCCGTGTTCGGCCGGATCGCCGGGATATCGGCCGCCGCCGCGGGCAAGCTTCGCGCATGAGCAATCCATGGCCGACGGAATTGCGCCTTCATAAGGATCGCAAGTCTCTCAGCGTCACGTTCGACAATGGCGCGAGCTTTGTGCTGCCGGCGGAATACTTACGCGTGCGCAGCCCGAGCGCCGAGGTCCAAGGCCATTCACCCGCCGAGCGCCGTGTTGTTGCTGGAAAGCGCGAGGTGCAGATTCTGGAGCTTCAGCTGGTCGGCAATTACGCGGTGCGGCCGGTTTTCGACGACATGCATTCGACCGGAATTTTCAGCTGGGATTATCTGTTCGAGCTTGGGCAAAATCGCGACAATTACTGGCGTGAATATCTCGGCGAGCTGAAGCAAAAAAATCTTTCGCGCGACACGCCAGCGCGCTGACGCCCGGCGCGAGCAGCGCTTCATCGTTCGCATCGCGGCTTACGCGCAATGTTGGTGGGCGTGTCGGGCGATGCATTGGGTCGGCCGCGGCCGGCATCAAACCGGTGTCGCCCGCCTTCGGCGTACCGCGTTATCGTAACGATCGGTCAACTTCACCCCGCTATCCTTGATCGCAGTGTCGGGAGGGGCGTAACGATGGGGCGCCTGCCGACATCAGGGCGGTCTCGGTCTCCACTCCCTCGGCACCGAGGCCGTCCGCGTCCTGCCGTTCGGGAAATCGCGGGCCGGCGCTGGACGACGTGATCGCCTCGCGCGGCGGCATTCCCCTCATCGAAGACGGCAAGCTCATCGGCGGGATCGGCTGCTCGGGCGGCACCGGCTCGCAGGACGAAGTTGTGTGTACCGCCGGTGCGGCAACGATCAACAAATAGCCGCAAGTCCGGGGTTTGCTCCCGCCCGATTTGAAAGGCCGGGCCAGCCTGGGCCCGGCCCAGGATTGAGGGTGGAATATGAAACGCCGCGATTTCATTGTGCTTTTCGGCGGTGGGGTGGCGGTTTGGCCGCTGTCGCTCTTTTGGTCGGCACTAGCACGCGCGCAAAATCCGCCGGCAGCCGATCAGCCGGCGGCCGGGCCGGCGGGGCAGGTGGGTCAAGTCGCGACCGTGCAAGGCATCGCCACCGTGACCCGGGCCAATGCGGCCCCCATCCCGCTGCAAGTCGCCGATCCCATCTTCAAGAACGATACGCTCGCGACCGGTCCGAACTCGACGCTCGGCGTCACGTTCGATGACGAAACCACCTTCAGCCTCTCGGCCGACACGCGTATCGTCGTCAACGAGTTTGTTTTCCAGGACGGCGGAAGCGCTAATTCGGCGCTGTTCACTGTCGCCGTTGGCACCGCCGCCTTTGTCGCAGGCCAGGTCGCCAAGACCGGCGACATGAGGATCGCGACGCCGGTCGCGACGCTCGGCATCCGCGGTACGACCGGCGTGGTTGATGTGCCGCAGGGCGGCACCGCCGGCGAAGAGCCTAAAATCAAACTCTACGCGGACAGCGATGGACATGTCGGACGGATCGAAGTGTTCAACCCGCAGGGTGGGCGGCTAGGCCTCCTGACCGAGGGTTCGAGCGCATTTGCGCTTCGTCCCGGCCCCGGTGGCCGTTTCCTGGCGGTGCCGTTCCGGATTCCGCCGGCCGAGGCGGCGCGCGATCGCGGCGTGCTGCAACGCCTGTTCGCCTCCCATACGATCGGACGACGGATGACCATCCAACGCATGCGCTCGCGCGGCTTCAATCGGCAGCCCGGCCGGCCGGGCGGCCCGCGGCAGCCGTTCAACCGCAATCCGCGCGGCGGTCCGCCGCCGCGCCGGGGAAATCCGGGGGGGCGCGGGCGGCGGCAATAGGCGAAGGGGGGTAAGGAGATTGGGTTTCGCTCCACTGAACCATCGCCTCGGATATTTCTTGGCGGCCGCGATCTTCTTGTCGCCAGCGGCATCCTGGGCTCAATCGGCCGATTTCGCGGCGGCGATGGCGCAATACCGCCGCGCCTTGTCCGAATACCTAAGCGCGCGGGCAAGCTACGAATCCACCGCCGAAGCCTATTGGAATTCGATCGCCGAAAAACGGCGGCTGCGCAACGCAAAGCGCGCGAGCCATCAGCCGCTTTCGATCGGCGACTACGTGCTGGAGCAGCCGCCGGTCTACACCGGCCCGCCGAAACCGCGCGACCCGTCGAAACCGCCGGAAGAAGCGCCGCCCGAGCGCTATGTGCCGGTGGTGAGCGATTTTCTCGCCGCTGCGCAGCGCGAATTCAAATTTGCGCCAAGCCCGCCGCAAAGCGAAAACGAATTCAAACACGCTTATGTCGAGGCCGCGCTCGCGGCCGGACTGACTCGGGAGCAAATCGTCCGCATCTACAGTTTCGAGGCTGGCGGCAACGGCGAATACGACGTGCAGGCCGGGCTTGAATACAACAAACGGGCACGCGCCATCACCACGGCGCTCGGCTACAATCAGTTGCTGGCGACAAACTCCGTCGAGATCATGGCCGAGAGCGGCCAGGGTTTCGTCAAAACCTTGCTCGGGCGCACCGCGCAATTGCCGGCCGACCGCGTGAGCGCGTTCGAGCGCAAAATCGCCGTCGTTCGCAAGATGATAGGTTTCGCACGCAGCGTTCCGGACGACTGGAAGGAGCATCAGGCGCTGGCCGATACGCCGAAAGGGCTCGCCGTCCATGCGATGAATCTTGACATCGACGTCGGGCCGCTGTTGCAGACGCAGAAGCTTATGGATTCCGTCGTGTTCGCGCGCCGCAAGGGCTGGAGCGGGACGCTTACCGCCGCCGAACTGGAGATGATGAACCTGACCGGCGACGGCAACGGCTTCGATATGATCACCATGCCGCAGGCTTGGCGCGACAAAGTACCGACCGCGAATTTCTTTCAGCGCGGGGGCTATCGCGACAATCCGGTCACACAAAGAAACAACGTCGTCGCCACGCTGATCGCGGCGACTGACGCCCTCATGGACCGGGAGATGAAAAAGCCGGGCGCGAAGGAACTGGCGGCTGCGTTACATTGATCGCCGCCGCGGTTGGCCGCTAGACGACGATCTCGGAGACGGAACTGCTTGCCGCCGGCGCCGGCTGCTCGCCCGCCGCCTGCGCGCAAGTCTGCAATTCGACTGGCTTGTCGAGCCGCCGCGACAGGCCCTCGAACAGCACGTTCTCCTCGACCGTCAGCGACTTGCTGAACACTTCGCCGTCGACCGTGGCGCTGCCCTTGAGCCGGACGGTGGTGCGGCGAATAGTCCCCTTGAGAGCGCCGAGAATGCCGACCTCCTGCGCCGTGATATTGCCCTCGACCCGCGCGCCTTCGCCGATCACGATTTCGACGGCCTGGATGTCGCCGATCACCCGGCCGAAAATATGCGCCGAACCCTCGCACACGATATTGCCGGTAATCAGCATGCCGGGACCGAGCGTAGAGACTGTGCCGGTCACCCCGTTTCCGACGTTGGTCACGTTTTTCCTGACGGGTGCCTCGTCGCCCTGCTTGGCCGTGCTCCCCGTTCCGTTAAGGCCGGTTTTGGACTGCCCAGCTTTGTCTTGTGAAAAATACCCCACGACACCCTCCTGTTTCACACCTGACTGTTGCCGTGCGCGCCGGCGCTGAACGCCTCTTTCGTGCGTAATCCGGATCATCGGCGATGAAAAGGAAAACCATATGACATCGATAACGCGCGCCGGCGCCGCCGGTATTAACTAACTTCCGCCGCTCGGCTGCTACGGCATTCCTCGACCTGTATCGGCTGGTGCTTGAAGGTGGGACATGAGCGACGAGGCGATTGCGGCGGCGGTGGAGCGGTTTGTCAAAAAGGTCAGCTTTTCCGCTCAGCAGGAGCTCGAACGGCTGCTGCGAACGGCGATCGCCAGCGGCAAATTGCAGGGCCATGAAAGCCTCACCGCCGCCGTTACGGTGACGAGCGAGAAGATCGGACTGATGGCGACGATCTATTCAAAGATCGAGCTTTGATCGTCGATTCGACTTGGAGCGTTCGCGTCGCTTGACACCCCGATAAGCCGTTCCTTAAATCCGATGCCGGCTGCGGCCGGGCGCTTAGCTCAGCGGGAGAGCGTTCCCTTCACACGGGAGAGGTCGTAGGTTCAATCCCTACAGCGCCCACCAGCTTTCGCTCGCGGGGCGAGTGAAAGCTGCCGCGCCGGAGCCAAAGGCAAAGGCGGGCAAGGCGCCGCGAGCTTCAGCTCGGCAAGCCAGCTTTAATTCGCATCAATTCGGCACGCGCGAGGCGGTGTTTTGCAGCGCGCGAATGCGATCGGCGAGCGTGCCCTTACCTTGCTCCGGCGTATCGATCGCCGCGGCCTCGGCCTCGCCGGTCGTGCCGTTAAGGGCGGATGTCGGCTCCGCGAGGCCGGTACCGAGCGCCGGAACGGCCTCGGCCAGTATCGACTCGATCGGCGAGCCGGGGCCTTCGAGCACTGCGGTGAGCCGCGCTACTTCGGCGGCGACGTCGTTGATGCGCTCACGCAACATCGCGTTCTCGACCCGCTCGGTCGCCCACGACGTTTCGGCTTCGCGCCGCATCGTCGCCAGCTCGCGTTGCAGCTTGTCGCGCTCGTCGACCGTGGTGGCAAGCTGCGCTTCAAGCTGGCTGATGTCGGCACGAAGCTTGTCCTGGGCGCCGCTGGAACGGCCGCCGGCATTCTCAAGTTCCTCGCGCAGATCGTTTTCGACCTTGGCCGCCGCCGCAATATCGCTGCGCAGCCGGCCGACCTCGAAGTCACGCTCGGCGAGGAGCCGGCCCTGGTCGCCGAGCCTTGCTTCGAGCTCCTGCACGCGGCGGCTCATGACCTCCGCTTCGGTGGTCTGCACCAAAAGATGCCGCTCGAGCTCCGCGGTGCGCGTTGCAAAAGAATCGAGTTTACTGCGCACCTCGTTCGAGATGGCGGCGGCCGCCTCGGCCTCGCCGCGCTCACGCGCCAAGCGCTCTTCGGTCACTCGTACCGCGCGGTCGTAGTCGGCGACGCTGACTTTCATCGCCTCGACCTGGGTGCGCATGGCCGCGAGCTCGACACGCTGACTGTCGGCCATGATCGAGCGCTCGCCGAGCTCGGCGACGAGCTTGGCGAGATCCGCCTGCTTATCGGCGAGCCCGCGCTCGGCCTCGCGCAAGGCGCTCGACTTGTGTTCGAACTCTTCCTCGGTGGCGCGCAACTGATCGCGCAGACTCTTGTCGCGCGATTCCAGCGCCAGGATCGTCGCGGTCTTCTCGCCGAGTTCCTTCTTGAGATGATTGATCGCGTCGGACTTCTTGCCCAGCTCGGCGAGCTGGTTGGTCGTCTTCGCCTTCATCTGCTCGACGCTCAATTCGAGCCGGCGCGTCGACATGGCGAATTCGGCGCGAAGCTGATCCTTGTCGGCGCGGATTTCGGCGACCGAGAGGGGGGTAGCGGCTTCGAGCCGCCGCATCGTCAGCCGGACGGCGCGGTTATGAACTAGCGGGACGAACAAAAGTCCAAGTAGCGCCGCGACGAGAAAGCCGATCCCGAAATACATGACCGGTTCGACCATGACACCACTCTCAAACCCGGGCTGCCGTCAGGCGTCATCTTGCCATGCGGGGACGGGCCAGCACCATATTGACGAAATGTTAACCTCAACCGCGAACGGCGCCAGCACCGGATTAAAGACAATAGGCTCTTGGCGACCGGCTCGTGACGCCGGCAGTCTTCTGTCGCCGGCGGAGGGTATCGATCAGAACGGATTCCACGTCGGTTGGGTGGTGAATTTGAGATAGCCCAGATTGGCCCCGAGCCGTAGTCCCACTCCGGACCGGATCGGCACGACCACGATGTTGTCGGCGGTAAGCGCGGTCATGCCCAGGCCGCCGACGAAATAGGCAGAGCCGTCAATGCCGCCGAACCGTTCGAAAATCGCCTGGGTGCGCGGCAGGTTGTAGACCAGCATCATGGTGCGGGCGCCGTCGGCGCCGGCATCGAAGCCGAGCGAGGGTCCCTGCCAGTAGACTCGTACGTCGCCGGCGTTTTTGGTGTAAAGCGTTCCGTCGCCGTAGCGGAGCCCGCCGATAAACGCGCCGCCCGCTTCTTCGCCCAGGATGTAGCCGTTCGGCAGTCCCCACTGGCTGCCGGCCTTCTCGACGATCGCGGCCAACCCGCGCGAGACGCCGCCGAAGAAATGGTGGCCCGCCTCGATGATCTCGTTGGGTGAAAACTGGTTGTTAGCCGGCGGCTGAGCGGGTGGCGGTGGCGGCGGGGCCGGTCCGACTGCCGCCGGTGGCGTCGGCGTCTGCGCGCCGGCCGGCAAGGCTTGGAGCCCGGCGAGGGCCAGGGCGACGATGGCGAACCGCCAGGCGAGATTCATCGAGCTTCCCCCGGTTAACCCCTTGCTCACACCCGCCGGCTAAGTCTCGGCGCAAGCTTCACCCAGCAAGCCGAAGCGAATCAGTCGATCTTTCGCCGAGACTATGACCGCAGCACGGCAACAACGGAAGCGGCACCGCGCGATCCTCGCCGCCATCGCCGGCCTGGTGGTTATCCTGTCGGGTATCATCGCCGCCGGGCGCGCGGACGCGACCGAAAGGATCGTGGTCGACTGGCATACCGGACTTGCCATCGACGGCTACGACCCGGTCGCTTTTTACACCGACGGTAAACCGGTACTTGGCAGTCCGGACTTCGAATTGTCTTACGGCGGCGCGGTCTGGCGTTTCCGCAACCTCGGCAATCGAGAAGCTTTCGCGGCCCGGCCCGACGTCTACATGCCGCAATTCGGCGGCTATGATCCGGTTGGCGTCGCGCGCGGCGTCGCGGTCGCGGGCAACCCCGGCGTCTGGGTCATCTCCGGCGAGCGGCTATTCCTGTTTTACGATCGCGAGCGGCTGGAAACCTTTACGGCCAATGCCGAGCGCATCACGGCTGCGGCAGAGCGCAAATGGCAGGACGTGCAGCGGACGCTCAGCCCCTGATGCGCCTTCAGTAATTGAGCACTCCTTCGCTCAGCGCCGGCCCGCCCCAGGCGAGAAACGCCGGGATGAGAAGCTGCGGTGTGCCGTAGTGTAAAGCCGCGCCGCCAGGCTCCGTAACGCTGCCGCCCGCTGCCGCCAACACGGCGTGACCCGCCGCGACATCCCAATCCCGCGTCGGCCCCAGCCGCGGATAATGGTCAGCCGTTCCTTCGGCCAGGCGGCAGAATTTGATAGAAGAGCCGCAAGCAATAAGGCGCGTATGCGGCAGGCTGCCGAGATAGCGCTGCGTCGGCCCGTCGAGATGCGAGCGGCTGACCATGACGATGAGCTCGCCTTCGGGGCGCCGCCGCGTGTGAATTTGTCGGGCTGCCGAGATTGTCTGCGCTGAAAATTCCAGCCGCTCGGCGCCGCGGCCGACAATGCCGCGCCAGATCAGGCCAAGCGCCGGCGCGACGACGACGCCGAGCACCGGCGCGCCGTCGGCAACCAGGGCGATGTTGATGCTGTATTCTGCGCGCCCGGCGACGAATTCCCGCGTGCCGTCGAGCGGATCGACCAGGAAGTAGCTCGGGGCCCCGACTGGCGGGTTTTCCCGCGCGGCGTGCTCTTCCGAAATAATCGGCAAAGCCGGGGCAAGTTGCGCCAGCGCGTCGCGGATCACCGCTTCCGCGGCTTCATCGGCGGCAGTGACCGGCGAACCGTCGGCCTTGGTACGAATATCGGTTTGTCCGCTAGCGCGAGCGATCGCCGCCGCTGCCGCTAGGCTGATGGCGGTCAACGGCTTAAGCAGATCGGCGCAGGCACGGATGTCGAAGGCGGGCACGAGCGCTCCCGAATGTTTAATTTACACGCGCTGGAGCAAGGGGATGCCGTGTAGCACAGGGCGGCGGAAACGGCACGATTGCCGAATCGCGCGCGCTGTGACACGGACGGGTCCATCCCATTTGCTCGGAGCCCGTCATGTCTGCTCCTGTTTCCGCTCCCATTGCCATCGGAGCGCTCGACCTTGCGGCGCTTCTGTGTTCCCGCGTCTGCCACGATTTGATCAGCCCGGTCGGCGCGATCGTCAATGGCATCGAGGTGATGGAGGAGGACAAAGGCGAGGAGACCAAGACGTTTGCGCTCGACCTGATCAAAAAAAGCGCGCGGCAGGCCTCGGCCAAGCTGCAATTTTGCCGGCTCGCTTTCGGCGCGGCCGGCTCGGCCGGCGCGCAGATCGATCTTGGCGATGCGGAAAGGGCGGTCCGCGGACTGTTCGAAGACGGCAAAACGAATCTTGTTTGGAATCTGCCCCGCCAATTGCTGATCAAGAACCGGGTCAAGCTCCTGTTGAACATGCTGCTGATCGCCGCCGGGACCATCTCGCGGGGAGGGACGTTGAACGTTGAGCCGGTTCCCGGTGAGGGGATTGCGGGCTTTGTGGTCACCGCGACCGGCCTCAACGCCAGGTTGAGTCCGGCAACTGCCGAGCTTCTCGCCGGTACCCCGGCCCACGCCGTCGACGCCCACGCCATTCAGCCCCTGTATGCCGGCATCTTGGCCCGGGATTGCGGCTTGGCCCTTTCGGCCGGTGGCGAGGTCGGTACGGTCGTTTTGACCGCCCGTTGAGGGCCGTTTCGGCGGAAAAGGGGCTGCTTGCGGCGTGCGCGGCGGCCTTCCGCAACCGAAATTAAACGCTTTGACAACACACTGACCCGGTCGGTCAGGCGTCCCTCGCGCCTGGCGGCGATGGCACGCGTCCCGCGTGCCGCCAGTATGTGTCGGACAAGGCGCGTAGTATGGACGACCTGCTCCGGGAGTTCCTGACCGAGACGCGTGAGAGCCTCGAACGGGTCGACGCCGAGCTTGTGCGCTTTGAGCAGGAGCCGAACAACCGCGAAATCCTCGGTAACATTTTTCGCCTCGTCCACACCGTCAAAGGCACCTGCGGCTTCCTCGCTTTACCGCGGCTAGAGACCCTGGCGCACGCCGCCGAAAACCTGATGGGCAAATTCCGCGACGGCATGCCGGTTACCACCGATGCTGTTACGCTCGTTCTCTTCACCATCGACCGCATCAAGGCCATCCTGGACGAAATCGAGGCGAATGAGCGTGAGCCCGCGGGCCAGGATGCCGATCTGATCGAGCAACTCGATCGCTTGGCCCAACTCGGCGGTCGCAAACCGCAACCGCCCGCTCGCGCCGAGGTAGCCGCGGCGGAGGCTGCGCCAGCCGCGCCGCAGGAAGACAAAAAGCCGCCGGCGGCCACGCGCGACAAGTCGGCCGCCGAGCGGCCAGACGACGAGCGTGGCGAACGGCTTGCCGCAAACTCGATCCGCGTCCATGTCCAGACGCTCGATCACCTGATGACCACGGTTTCGGAGCTGGTCCTGACCCGCAACCAGCTCCTCGAGATCGTCCGCCGCCACGAAGATTCCGACTTCAAGGTGCCGTTGCAGCGACTCTCCAACGTCACCGCCGAGCTGCAGGAAGGCGTGATGAAGACGCGCATGCAGCCGATCGGCAACGCCTGGCAGAAACTGCCGCGCATCGTGCGCGATTTGTCCGCCGAACTGGGCAAGCAGATCGAGTTGGAAATGCATGGCGCCGACACCGAACTCGACCGCCAGGTGCTGGAACTGATCAAGGATCCGCTGACCCATTTGGTACGCAACTGCGCCGATCACGGCATCGAAACCGCCGCCGAGCGGTTGGCTGCCGGCAAGCCGCAGAAGGGAACCATCCGGCTGTCCGCCAGCCATCAGGGCGGCCACATCATCATCGAAATCTCCGATGATGGCCGCGGGCTCGATCTCGCGCGCATTCGCGCCAAGGCCGTGGAGAGCGGCTTCCTGAGCGAAGCCGAGGTTGCGCAGAAGTCGGAAGCCGACATCTGCAATTTGATCTTCATGCCCGGCTTTTCCACCGCAAGCCGCGTCACCAGCGTATCCGGCCGCGGCGTCGGGATGGACGTCGTGCGCGCCAACATGGAGCAGATCGGCGGCACGGTGGATTTGAAGTCCATTCGAGGCGCCGGCACATCGTTCACGATCAAGATTCCGCTGACGTTGGCGATTGTCTCGGCGCTCATCGTCGAAGCGGGCGGCGAACGATTCGCCATCCCGCAGCTCGCCGTGCTCGAACTGGTGCGCGCCTCGGCCAATGGCGAGCATCGCATCGAGCGGATCAAGGACACGCCGGTGCTGCGGTTGCGCAACAAGCTGCTGCCGCTGATCCAGCTGAAAGAGATCCTGCAACTCGGCCAAGGCGAAGGCGACACCGGCTTCGTCGTGGTGACGCAAGTCGGCAGCCAGGTGTTCGGCGTCGTCGTCGACGGCGTTTTCCATACCGAGGAGATCGTGATCAAGCCGATGTCTTCGCGATTGCGCGACATCGCGGCCTTCTCCGGCACTACGATCCTTGGCGACGGCACTGTGATCATGATCATCGATCCGAACGGCGTCGCCCAGGCACTTGGCCGTGTCACGCCGGTCGGACAAGCCGACAAGGCGGAAAGCGACGTCAGCGAAGACGCGGTGCGTGAAGACCTTACGCCGCTCCTCGTCTTCCGTGCCGGCTCGCAGCAGCCCAAGGCGGTGCTGCTGTCGCTCGTCTCGCGCCTTGAGGAAATCGATTGCGGGCGGATCGAAGTCTCCGATGGTCATTACCTGGTGCAGTATCGCGATCAGCTCATGCCCCTGCTTCGCGTCGATGCGCGGGCCGACATCAAACAGGAGGGCGCTCAGCCGATCCTGGTGTTTTCCGATCAAGGCCGCTCGATGGGGCTGGTGGTCGATGAAATTGTGGATATCGTCGAGCAGCGGCTCGACATCGAAGTGGCAAGCGAGCGCCCTGGCGTACTCGGCTGCGCGGTGGTCAAAGGCAGCGCCACCGAAATCATCGATGTCGCCCATTTCCTGCCGCAAGCCTTCGCCGACTGGTTCCGCCGGCGCGACTCGCATGCGACGCCGGTCGCCCGCAAGGTGATGTTGGTCGACGATTCTGCCTTCTTCCGCGACATGCTCGCGCCCTTGATCAAGGCCGCCGGGTATCAGGTGGTCACCGCCGCTTCCGCCGCCCAGGCGCTGGCAGCGATCAGGTCCGGCGCGCGTGTCGACATAGTCGTCACCGATATCGAGATGCCGCAGATGGACGGTTTCGAGCTCGCCGCGGCATTGCGCGAAAATTCTGGCACCGCCGGCATTCCGGTCATTGCCCTGTCGGCCATGGTTTCCGCCGACGCGATCGAACGCGGTCGACGCGTCGGCTTCCACGATTTCGTCGCCAAGTTCGACCGAACCGGCCTCATCGCGGCGCTAAAAGAGCAGAGCGACGATCTGCACCAGGCGGCTTGAACCATGCACGACGACACCAATCTCGCCGAATTCGTCACCTTTACGGTCGCCGGGCAGCTTTTTGGCCTGCCGATCGCGTGCGTACAGGATGTGTTCAAGCCTACACGGATCACCAAAGTGCCGCTGGCTGGGGCGGAGATAGCAGGCGTTCTCAATCTGCGCGGCCGCATCGTGACCGCAATCGATATGCGCCGTCGCCTCGACGTGATGCAGCGCAAGGACGGCGATGCGCCGATGGCAATCGGGATCGAAGCAAAGGGTGAGTCGCTCGGGCTTCTGGTAGATGCGGTTGGCGAAGTGCTCAAGCTCCCGGAGGCGGACCGCGAGCCCAATCCGATCAACCTCGACCGCAAGCTCGCCGCTCTTACCGCCTGCGTCTACCGGCTCGACGGTCAGCTCTTAGTCGCGCTCGACATCAACCGCGTGCTGGATTTGCGCGCCGATACGGCAGCGGCGGCATGACGAAGCAGATGGCAATGCAAATTCAAGTAGGCGAAACATCGAAGCGGGCTTGTCCGCGAAGGGTGGAGTGAGAACCATGAAAACGTGCTTGGTCGTCGACGACTCGAGCGTCATCCGCAAAGTTGCGCGGAGAATTCTCGAGGGGCTCGATTTTCAGATCGTGGAAGCTGAAAACGGCGAGGAGGCTATCGAGTCTTGCCGCAAGCAGATCCCGGACGCGATCCTGCTCGACTGGAATATGCCGAAAATGGACGGCTATGATTTCCTGCGGGCGCTGCGCCGCTTGCCCGGCGGCGACAAGCCGAAAGTGGTTTTCTGCACCACCGAGAACGACGTCGCCCATATCGCGCGGGCGCTGCATGCCGGCGCCAATGAGTACATCATGAAGCCGTTCGACAAGGACATTGTCGAGGCCAAGTTTCAGGAAGTCGGATTGATCTGAACGCTCGCGGGCGCGGTCGAGTGTTCGTTCAATCGGCGAAATCCGGGTGGGCAGGCGTTAGTCCGAAAGTCGTGAGTATATGAGTATTGCTCTTACCGCCGCAAAGCCAGCAAGTACCGTCGAGCGGCCCATTCGGGTCATGATCGTCGACGATGCGATCGTCGCGCGGCGCCTGCTGACGCGCTGGATCGGCGCCGAACCCGACATGGTGATTGCCGCCTGTCTGCGCACCGGGCGTGAGGCTGTCGATCGGCTCGAAGAGTGCGATCCCGACGTCGTCGTCCTGGACGTCGATATGCCCGAGCTTGACGGCATTTCGGCGCTGCCGATGCTGCTCCGGAAGAAGCACGATCTCGTCGTGATCATGGCCTCGACGCTCACCCGCCGGAGCGCCGAAACAAGCTTGCGCGCGCTGTCGCTCGGCGCCGCCGACTATGTTCCCAAGCCCCAAGCCGCGCCCGATGCCGGAACGTCCGCGGCTTTCCAGCGCGAACTGATCGACAAAATCCGTCATCTCGGCGGCCACCGTCGCCGGCAGCGCCAGGACAAGCCGGCGCCGGCTCGATCTGTACCGGCGACCGACGCCCGCGCCGTCGTCGCCCCGCCGGCCGTCGCTTTCAGTCTCCGGCCATTCGCCTTGACCGTGCCGCGGGTGTTGCTGATCGGTTCGTCGACCGGCGGGCCGCAGGCGCTGACATCTTTGATCGGACAAATCGGCACCACCATGGAACGGGCCCCGGTCCTGATCACCCAGCACATGCCGCCGACCTTCACCATGGTTCTTGCCGAGCATCTCACCCGCGTCAGCGGGCGAAGCGTGCGCGAAGCGGAGCATGACGAGGCGGTCGTCGCCGGCAGCGTTTATGTGGCGCCAGGCGGCCGGCACATGCGCGTCAAGCGCGGCCGTGATGGCGCACCCGCAATCGCGCTCGGCGACGATCCGCCGATCAACTTTTGCAAGCCGTCAGTCGATCCGCTGCTTTCCTCAGCGGCGGAAGTGTGGGGGACTGGCAGCCTGGCGCTCGTTCTTACCGGCATGGGCTCCGACGGGAGGTACGGCGCCGCCGATATCGCAGCCGTCGGCGGCAGCGTGATCGCGCAGGACGAAGCCTCCAGCGTGGTCTGGGGCATGCCGCGCGCCGTCGCCCAAGCCGGTCTGTGCTCTGCGGTGCTGCCGCTCAGTCAGATCGCGGCGCGTATCAACCGCCTGTTCGCGGGAGACCGCGCATGACGCCGCTCGATTACGACTACTTGCGCAAATGCCTCAAGAAGCGGTCCGGTCTCGTCTTGTCTGCCGACAAGCAGTATCTGGTGGAGAGCCGATTGCTGCCGGTTGCACGCAAGCTCGGGCTTGGCGGCCTCGCCGATCTCGTGGCGACGCTCAAGCGCAACAACGCAGATGTGCTGATGACGGCGGTGGTCGAGGCCATGACTACAAATGAGACTTACTTTTTTCGCGACAAGACTCCGTTCGAACACTTCCGTTCGACGATATTGCCTGCGCTGATGGCCGCGCGCCCAAACTCCCGGCACATTCGCATCTGGTGCGCAGCCGCTTCAACCGGTCAGGAGCCCTATTCGCTCGCCATGTCGCTCAAGGAAATGGGACGCGACATCGGGGACTGGCGCATTGACATCCTGGCGACCGACATCTCCAACGAGGTGCTGGAAAAGGCGCGGCAGGGAATCTACAGCCAATTCGAGGCGCAACGCGGGCTGCCGATCCAGCTGTTGATCAAATACTTCACGCAAGTGGGCGAGATGTGGCAGATCGCGCCGGCCATTCGATCGATGGTCAAATACCATCAGTTCAACCTGTTGTCCGACTTTTCGCATCTCGGCATGTTCGATCTGGTTTTCTGCCGCAACCTGCTCATTTATTTGGACCAAGAGGCGAAGGCTGACTTGCTCGACCGTTTCGCTCGGGTCATCTACGGGGACGGCTATTTGATCCTTGGCGCGGCTGAAACCGTGGTGGGTCTGACCGACCGCTTCAAGATCGTGCCGGACAAGCGCGGTCTCTACGTCCCGGTGCAACCCGCCAAGCATTCGGCGCCCGCTCCCGGGCGGGCGGTGCCGCGCCTGGTCGCGGTCAACGGCCCGCGCTGAGCGCGAACGCGGTGAAGCGCCAAACAAAAACCCCGGCCATTTGGCCGGGGTTTTGCGTAGGCTGATCGCGAAACCTCAAGCCGAGATTTTCGCCTCATCTTCGCTCGGCTCGCGCAGCACATAGCCGCGGCCCCACACCGTTTCGATGTAGTTCTTGCCGCTCGAGGCGTTGGCGAGCTTCTTGCGAAGCTTGCAGATAAAGACGTCGATGATCTTCAGCTCCGGTTCGTCCATGCCGCCATAGAGGTGATTGAGGAACATTTCCTTGGTCAGCGTCGTGCCCTTGCGCAGCGAGAGCAGCTCCAGCATCTGGTATTCCTTGCCGGTCAGATGCACGCGCGCGGCCGAGACCTCGACCGTCTTGGTATCGAGGTTGACGACGAGATCGCCGGTCTGGATGACCGACTGGGCGTGTCCCTTGGAGCGCCGCACGATGGCGTGAATGCGCGCGACCAGTTCGTCCTTGTGGAACGGCTTGGTCATATAGTCGTCGGCGCCGAAGCCGAGGCCGCGGACCTTGTCCTCGATGCCGGCAAGGCCGGTCAGGATAAGGATCGGGGTCTTGACCTTCGACACGCGCAGACTCCGCAGCACCTCGAAGCCCGACATGTCCGGCAGGTTGAGGTCGAGGAGAATGATGTCGTAGTCGTAGATTTTACCGAGATCGATCCCCTCTTCGCCGAGATCGGTCGTGTAAACGTTGAAGCTCTCGGATTTGAGCATCAATTCGATCGATTGCGCTGTGGCGCTATCGTCTTCGATCAGCAAAACGCGCATGCCAGTCCCCTTCTTCGCCGCGCGGCTTAAGGTCGGCGCGCCCCAGCGGCGGCCCCCGAAAAACGCCTTGGGACAAACTGATTCGAGACTGTAAACGCGGTATGGTTAACAAAACCTGATTCATCCACGCAAGCATTCCCTAGGCAAATTCCAGCGAATCGCCTTAAGATATTGCCTGAGAGTGCTTTTTCAGCCACGTGGGCGCTCATATACCAGGTTAAGTTTCGGCGCTAACCGACTCTTGAGACTCGCCCCTCAATGGTGGGGCGAGCCGTCGTATTCCCAAGGACGACGCAATGATTAACGCCCCGGGTAAATACAGCGTTAAGAACGGCCCCCCGGAGGTAACCATCTGCTTCCGGCAGGCGCGCGCGTGATGAAGGCACTGGCCGAGCAGATCAACGAACTCGACGGCATCGAGATCTATGGCCGCGTGGTTGGCGTGCGCGGGCTGATGGTCGAAGTAGCGGGACCATTGCACGCCATGTCGGTCGGCGCGCGGGTGGTAGTCGAGACGCCTGCCAAGAACATCCCCTGCGAGGTGGTCGGATTTTCCGGCGGCAATGCGCTCTTGATGCCGTTCGCGCCGCTCGAAGGGGTGCGCCGCGGTTGCCGGGCGCTGGTCACTTCGGTCGCTGGCGCGGTGCGGCCGTCGGCCGGCTGGCTCGGCCGCGTCGTCAACGCCCTCGGCGAGCCGATCGACGGCAAGGGGCCGTTGCTGCACGGGCCGTCGCCCTATCCGTTCCGCAACACGCCGCCGCTCGCGCATGCGCGCCTCCGGGTTGGCGCCCCGCTCGACCTCGGTGTGCGGGCGCTTAATACGTTCATCACCTGCTGCCGCGGCCAGCGTATGGGCATCTTCTCCGGATCAGGGGTCGGCAAATCGGTGCTGCTGTCGATGCTCGCCCGCAACGTCGTGGCCGATGTCACCGTCATCGGGCTCATCGGTGAACGCGGCCGCGAGGTGCAGGAGTTCTTGCAGGACGACCTGGGCGAAGCGGGTCTTGCCCGCTCGGTGGTCGTGGTTTCCACCTCCGATGAGCCGGCACTGATGCGCCGCCAGGCTGCCCATCTCACGCTCGCCATCGCTGAGCATTTCCGTGACGAAGGCAAGGATGTCCTCGTGCTGATGGATTCGGTGACCCGCTTCGCCATGGCGCAACGCGAGATCGGCCTCTCCGCGGGCGAGCCGCCGACCGCCAAGGGCTATACGCCGACCGTCTTCACGGAATTGCCGCGCCTTCTGGAGCGCGCCGGGCCGGGCACCGAGCAGGGCACCATCACTGGTATATTCACCGTTCTGGTCGACGGCGACGATTACAACGAGCCGATTGCCGATGCGGTGCGGGGCATTCTCGACGGCCATATCGTCATGGAACGCGCCATCGCCGAGCGCGGCCGTTATCCGGCGATCAACGTGCTCAAATCGGTGTCCCGGACCATGCCGCGCGCGGCCGACCCCGAATACCTGCCGGTCCTTAATCGTGCCAGGGCGGTCATGGCGACCTACGCCGATATGGAGGAGCTGATCCGGCTGGGGGCATACCGGGCGGGAACCAGCCCTGAGGTGGATGAGGCCATACGCCTGCACAAGCCGCTGGAGGCCTTTCTGGCCCAAGGTAAGGAAGAAGCAACCAGCTTGGTGGAAGGATATAGGCGTTTGGCCGAGATCATGGCCGCCATGGAAACCGAACGCTAACGTTATCGGAGCACAATCGGAGTATGGGGCGCCGTGCGGCGGGGTTCGACCGGCGCCATGGTCCCGTGGCTTCGGGGGAGTAGCAGTAGATGAAGTCCCGAGAGACGCTCATTCGCCTGAAGAAGTTTCAGATCGACGAAAAGCGGCGCAAGGTCGCGCAAATCGAGACCATGATCGCCGAGTTCGAGCGTATGGCGGCCGATCTGGAACGTGAGATCCGGGTCGAGCAGGATCGCGCCGGCATTCACGATCCCGGCCATTTCGCTTATCCGACCTACGCCAAAGCAGCGATCGCACGTCGCGAGAACCTCAAGCGCTCGGCCGACGAATTGCGGACCCAGCTCGAGGACGCCAAGCTCGCGCTTGGCGACGCCTTCGACGAACTCAAAAAGGTCGAGCTGCTCGACGAGCGCGATCAGATGCGCGAGCGAGAAGCCGAGAATACGGCCGAACAGACCGAGCTCGACGCGATCGCGCTGATGCGCGTGCGGGGCGGCGCCCCGGCTTAAAGTCCTTATTGTCGTTTGGCCTAGCGTCCTGCGCCGGCGGGACTGGCTTCTTTTTGCGCCGTTTCGCCCTCGACGAGTGGCCGCTTCCGCGGCGATAATCGGACGCCGCGTAGGGTCCCCCAGGGGATGCCAGGGCCAGGGGCCGACATGTTGATGCAAGCGGAGCTGGTTGGGCTGCTTGCAGCCGTCGCAAAAGGCGACGAAGCCGCGTTCGAACAGCTCTATCAAGCCACTCGTGCGAAACTCTACGGGGTACTGATCCGTATCTTGGGCAGGCCCGAATTGGCCGATGAGGTCATGCAGGAGACCTATCTTAAGGTGTGGAAGATGGCCGCCAAATTCGATCCGACCATCGCCAGCCCCATCACCTGGATGGTGGCGATGGCGCGCAATCGCGCCATCGATATCGTGCGCAGGAAGGGCGAAGTTTCGATCGAGGAGGAGCCGGAGGCCTTGGGAGTTGCAGCGGAGACGCCGCCGCCGCTCGCGCGCCGAGAGATGACCGAGGAGCTTAAGCGGCTTCTGTCCTGTCTCGGCAAGCTCGACCCGGAAAAGCAGCGCATCGTGCTTCTTGCCTATTACAGCGGCTGGAGTCGCGATCAGCTCGCCAGCAAGCTCGACATCCCGGTGAACACAATCAAGACTTGGTTGCGTCGCAGCCTGATCGAAATCCGCGAATGCATGGGAACGTCGGCCGGAGGAGCATAGGCAGCCATGTTTGACGAGGAACAGGACACGCTGGCAGCCGAGTATGTGCTCGGCACGCTGTCGGCCGAGGAACGCGAGCACGCTGAGGCGCTGCTCTCCTTCGATCCGCGGTTCGAAGCGGCCGTGCGCCAGTGGGAGCGCCGGCTCGGCGAACTCAACGTGATGGTGGAAGCGGTCGAGCCGCCGCCCGAGCTATGGGAGAAGATCAAGGACGACGTTGCCGCTACCGCTAATGCCAATGATATCGCGCCTACGGCCGCGCCGGAGCCGGATTTTTCGCTGCCGCGCGACCTCGACAGCCCGTTGACGGCCGCTGCATTGGCCGCCGATTTCGGGGTTTTGGGACAGGACGCCGACTTGCCGGCGGTGACGACGACTGCGGCCGACGCGCCGGCGCCAACGCCGCCAGCGGCGGAGCCGAAGCAGGTCGAACGCAGCGCTGACGTCATCTATCTAGCGGGACGCGTGCGGCGATGGCGGCGGTTGACCGTCGCATTCGGCGCGATCGCCGCCTTGCTCGCGGTCTACGTTGCGGTATGGCAGTCCGCGCCCAATCTCATTCCGCCGCAAATGCGGCCGGCCGGCGCTATAGTGGCGCGCTCGGAAGATCCGGCGCGCATGCAGCAGGACCGGTTGGTCGCTGTGCTGCAGCGAGAGCCAACCGCCCCGGCGTTCCTGCTGACGGTGGATACCCAGAACCGGACTTTGTATGTCCGCCGGGTTTCGGCGACGCTGGAAGCAGGCAAGAGCTACGAATTGTGGCTTATATCGAGCCGCGTCGGTGCGCCGCGCTCGCTCGGTCTCGTCGGCGCCGACGAATTCACCCAGCGTGCGCTGCCGGCAAGTTTCGATGTCGATACGCTGCGGGGTGCGAGTTATGCCGTGTCGCTTGAGCCGGCCGGCGGTTCAAAGAGCGGTGCGCCAACCGGACCGGTGCTCTTTACCGGCAAGGCCGTGGAATCGTTGCCGCCGTCGCCGCCCAAACCTGTAACGCCGAAAACTTAGCAACACTGAACTGATTGATTTAGCGAACCGCCGGCGGCGTGCCGCTCATGGTAGTCGGTTGCCCGGCCTTGACCAGCGGGGCCGTGCCCAGATCCACATCGCTGACCCGGGCGAAAATACCCACAGCCGCGACTGCTATGGCGCATAGAAGGCCAACGACCACAATCTTCAAATGCGTGCGGCGGTCCGCGCTATACATGGAATGGTTCATGGCGTCCTCAGACTTCATTGTCGCCGGCTCACTGAGCTATGTGCGAGCGATTGCCTTTGATACGCGCTTTCACTGAACCTTGATCAACCGTGATAACGAGTGAAACGACAACTTGTTCCCGGCCGCCGGAAGGCTTGGCGCCTCGTAACCACAGGTAATAAAAGTGAATCCGGCCGTGCTCCGCGGCGCTGCCGCTCCGGATGCGGCAACCCTCAAATGCTGGCGATGGTTTTTAGCCGCGTGCGCGGGTGGATTTCCATCTGCGCGAGGACGCTCGTTTGCGAGCGAAAGCGCTCGACAATGCCACGCACGAACGGCCGGATGGCGGGTGAAGTAACCAGCACCGGCGCCTCGCCGTCGCGGGCCGCCTGCTCAAATTTTTCCCGCACCAGATTGATAAATTCAGTCAGCTTCGAGGGCTGCATGGCGAGATTGCGATCGTCGCCCTGGCCGACGATCGACTCGGCAAAAGCCTGTTCCCATTTGGCGGTGAGCGCGATGATCGGCAGGTAGCCGGCCGCGCTGGTGTGCTGGGCGCACAGTTGGCGCGACAGCCGCGCCCGCACGTGCTCGGCGAGCATCGCCGGATTGCGCGTCCCTGGCAGCCCGTCGGCGATGCCTTCGAGAATGGTCGCGAGATCGCGGATCGATACGCGCTCCGCCAGCAAGATCTGCAACGTGCGCTGGATGCCGGAGATCGTGATCTGCGCTGGCACGATGTCCTTGATTAACTCGCCCTGTTCCTTCGGCAGCTCCTTGAGCAGTTTCTGCACCTCGCCGTAGGAGAGAAGTTCCGACATATTGCCTTTGATCAGCTCGGTAAGGTGCGTGGCGAGCACGGTCGCCGCATCGACTACGGTGTATCCTTTCACCGTCGCCTCTTCCTTGAGCGAGCTTTCAATCCAGGTGGCGGGCAGTCCGAAGGTGGGCTCCGTGGTGTGCATGCCCGGCAGCGTTACCTGCGCTCCGCCGGGGTCCATGACCATGTACTGGCCGTGCCAAACGTTGCCGGTGCCGGATTCGACTTCCTTGATCTTGATTACGTAGGTGTTGGCGTCGAGCTGGACATTGTCGAGGATGCGTACCGCCGGCATGACGAAGCCCATTTCGGTGGCCAGCGCGCGGCGCAGCGCCTTGATCTGCTCGGTGAGGCGGTCGCCGCCGTCGGGGGCGTTGACCAGCGGCAACAGCGCATAGCCGAGCTCGATCTTAAGGTCGTCCATTTTCAGCGTCGCCGACATCGGCTCTTCGGCCGGCGCGGGTTTGGCGGCGTCTGCCTTTTTCGCCTCGGCGGTGGCCGTCTGTTTGTTGCGGCGGTCAATGACGTAAGCCAGCGCCGCGGTGCCGCCGCCGAGCGCCAAGAACGGCAGCAGCGGAATCCCCGGCAGCAATGCCATCACCAGCATAACCGCCCCTGACATGCCGAGTGCCTTGGGATAGCCGGAGAACTGACTGAGGAGAGCCTTGTCGGCGGCGCCCGCGACGCCCGCCTTCGACACCAGAAGGCCGGCGGCGATCGATACGATCAAGGCCGGCACCTGTGTCACCAGGCCGTCGCCGACGGTGAGCACGGTGTAGGCATGGGCGGCTTCGGCAAAGGTGAGGCCTTGCTGCATGATGCCGATGACCATGCCGCCGATGACGTTGATCAGCACAACCAACAAGCCGGCGATGGCGTCGCCGCGCACGAATTTCGAGGCGCCGTCCATCGCGCCGAAGAATCCGGATTCGTCTTCCAGGTTCTTGCGCCGCCGCCGTGCGTCCTTCTCGTCGATCAGGCCGGCCGACAAGTCGGCGTCGATCGCCATCTGCTTGCCGGGCATCGCATCGAGGTGGAAGCGCGCGGCCACTTCCGCGATGCGGCCAGAGCCCTTGGTGATGACCACAAAGTTGACGATCACCAGGATCGTGAACACGATGATGCCGATGACGAAGTTGCCGCCCATGACGAAGCGGCCGAACGCTTCGATGACATGACCGGCGGCGTTCGCGCCTTCGTGGCCATGCGCCAGAATGAGCCGCGTCGAGGCGAGATTGAGCGCAAGCCGCAGCATTGTGGCGATCAAAAGCACGGTCGGGAACGCGGAGAATTCGAGCGGCGCCTGAATGAACAGCGCCGTCATGAGAATCAGCACCGCGAAAGTGATCGAGATAGCGAGCGAGAAATCGAGTAACAGCGGCGGCAGCGGCAGAATGAGCACCACAAGGATGGCCATCATGCCGATCGCCAGTGAGATGTCGCTGCGCCGCAGCATGGTGCCGAGATCGGCGAGCCGCGACAGCGTCGACGATCCGTCGCTGCTCTGCGCAGAGGTCGCGTCGGTCATGCCGGTTGATCGGCCCCGTCGGTTACGGTCACGTGCTTCGAAGCTATGCGCGGCGGCAGGAGGGCCACCGGCACGTAAGAGAGGAGCCGCGCTCGCGTCCAAGGCTGCCCCCGAGGCTGCGGTGGAAAACGGTATTGCCTCCCCGGCAAAATGTGCCGGGTATATGGTTACCGGGGGGTTAACGTGAATCGCCCCGAATGGCGAATTTCAGTACCACCGCCATGAGGTGAGATGACCGGATCAATCCGTGTGACCATGTTTGCCGCCGCTCTTACGCTGGCCGCGACGGCCGCGTTTGCCGGCGGCATCGCGCCCGGCCTCTGGCGAATCGTCAGCCGCACCGAGACCGGCGGCGTCTTGGGGCCGCCCCATGAGAGTTCGCGCTGCATCACCGCCGATGAGGCGCGGGACGTGGCGGCGGCGTTCGCGCCGCCGGAAACCGCGGCGAATTCCAGTTGCACGCCCGCCGAGCGCAGTTTGAACGGTCATAAGCTGGTCTGGCGGCTGACCTGCCGGGGCCAGACCGACATGGAGCAAACCGCCGAATTTATCTTCGACGGCCCGCGCCGCTATACGGCGACGATACGGACGCGGGCGGCGGTGTCCGGCAAGACGATGATCGACTCGCAGGATATTCTCGAAGGCCAGTGGGTGTCGGAGTGCCAGTAGGCCCCGCCGTGCCGGTAATAGCATAACGTGCCGTTTGATTATATTTTTGCGGTGGTAGTCCGAAGCGAGGTGCCCGATGCATTCGCATTCCGTCACGCCGTGGACACACGGCCACGCCTTTCTCGGCGAGCATCACGGCGAGCACGAGCGGCGCACCTGGAGCGTGGTGGCGCTCACGGCGGTTATGATGGTCGTCGAAATTGTCGGCGGCCTGATGTTCGGCTCGCTGGCACTCGTCGCTGACGGCTGGCACATGGGCACCCATGTCGCCGCGCTGGCGATTGCCGGACTCGCTTATCTGTTCGCGCGTCGGCACGCCCAGGATGCGCGTTTTTCGCTCGGCACCGGTAAATTCGGCGAGCTGGCGGCATTCGCGAGCGCGATCATCCTTGGCATGATCGCGCTTGGAATCGGTTACGAGGCCGTGCTGCGCCTCTTGCAGCCGGTGGCGATCCATTTCCGCGAGGCGATCCCGATCGCCGTACTCGGCTTGTGTGTCAATTTGGCCAGCGCGTGGCTGCTGCGCGAGACGCACGATCACGGTCATTCCGGGAACGGTCATAACCACAGGCACGACGCTCATGATCATGCCGTACATGCGCACGATTCCAACTATCGTGCCGCTTATGTGCACGTGCTGGCCGACGCGCTGACTTCGGTACTGACAATTGCCGGCCTCTCGCTCGCCTGGGCGTTCGGCTGGACCTTCATGGATCCAGTGGTCGGTCTTATTGGCATGATCGTAATTTTGTCATGGGTGCTGAGCCTTATCCGTACCGCCGGCGGCGTTCTGCTCGACACCGTTCCCGATCCGGAGCTTGCCCGGCGCATCCGCGAGCGCATCGAGATCGGCGGCGACCGGGTGACGGACCTGCATTTATGGCAGGTGGGCCCCGGTCACGCGGCGGTCATGGCCTCGGTCGTGTCCGACGCGCCGCAAGCGCCGTCGGTCTACAAACAGCGTCTAGCGGATTTGAGCGGTCTCTCGCATGTGACCATCGAGGTCAATGCGTGTCTGCATTGAGGGACACGCTCGCCACCGCGATCATTGCGGCGCTTGGTGCACACGGTGTGCTCGCCCAGGAACGGCCCGCAGCCTTTGTCGACGCCGCCACTATTGTGCCGGGATTGATCGTCGAAATGCGCTATGCCGGCTCGCACAACTTCGTCGGCCGGCCGATCGACGGTTACGAGGCGCCGCGCTGCCTGCTCACGCAAGCCGCAGCTACGGCGCTGGCCGAGGTGGCGCGCGACATTGCTCAAAGCGGCCTTACCCTCAAGGTATTCGACTGCTATCGGCCGGTGCGGGCGGTCGCCAATTTTATGCGCTGGGCACGCGACTTGGGCGATGTCGCCGGCAAGCGGGAATTTTATCCCGACGTGGATAAAAGCACACTGTTCCGGGACGGCTATATTTCCTCGCATTCCGGCCATTCGCGCGGCTCCACAATCGACTTGACGCTGGCGCGCGACGGCCGTGAGCTCGACATGGGTACGCCATTCGACTTCTTCAGCACCCGCTCATGGCCCGGCAGTGCCGACGTAAGCACGGAAGCCAGGGCCGACCGCGCTTTACTCGCCACGGCGATGCGGCGACGCGGATTTCGCCCCTACGATCGCGAATGGTGGCACTTCACTTTGGTGCACGAGCCCTTTCCCGCCACCTATTTCGATTTTCCGGTCCACTAGGGGATCCAATGCATGAAGCTGCTCCGCACTGTGCCGCAGCCGCAATCTTGCTCACCGCCGCATTGATGTCGCCGTCGTCCGGATTTGCCGCGGAGCCGAATCAAGATCGGGCTAGGCATCGCCTTATCGGGCCAGCTGGCGGCCAACGGCAAGGCGGCGCTGGTTGGCATGAAAATCTGGGAGGAGGATACCAACGCCAAGGGTGGTCTGCTCGGCCGTCCGGTCAAGCTCGTCTATTACGACGATCAGAGCAATCCGGCGAACGTGCCGGATATTTACACCAAGCTGCTCGACGTCGACAAAGTCGATCTGATCATTTCGCGACCAATATGGTCGCGCCGGCGCTGGTCGTGGCGATGCAGCGCAATAAATTATTTATCGGCCTGTTCGGGACGGCGGTGAACGATGAATTTCACTATCCGCGATATTTTTCCATCAATGCCAACGGGCCGGACGCCAAGCGCGCGGTAACGGTGGGCCTGTTCGAGGTGACGGCGGCGCAGAAACCGAAGCCGCAGACGGTCGCGATCATCGCCGCCGACGCCGAATTCGGCCGTAACGCCGCCGAGGGAGCGCGGGAGAATGCCGAGGCGGTGGGAATGACGGTTGTTTACGATCGTACTTACCCGCCGGCGACGACGGATTTGAGTCTATCGTGCACGCAATAGCGGCAATCAATCCCGACGTGCTGGTGATCTGCACTTACCCGGTGGGTACTGTCGGCATGTTGCGAGCGGTCAACGAGGTCGGCTTCACCCCCAAGCTCATGGGCGGCGCTATGGTCGGTTTGCAAAGCACGGCCATCAAAATGCAACTTGGACCGTTGCTCAATGGGGTCGTGAACTACGATTCCTGGCTGCCGACCAAGACCATGCTGTTCCCGGAGCGGCGGAATTCCTCGCCAAATATCAGGCGCGCGCCGCCGCCGAAGGCGTCGGTCCGCTCGGTTATAATCTGCCGCCGTTCGGCTATGCCGACCTGGAAGTTCTCGGCGCCGCGGTTGAGGCCACGCACGGGGTCGACGATGCCGCGCTGGCGCAATACCTCCACGCCAACACCGTCAAGACCATCATCGGTAATCTGCAATTCGGTCCCGACGGCGAATGGACGCAATCGCGCATGCTGCAAGTGCAATACCGCAACATTCGTTCAAGCGATATTGCGGAGTTCAGCGATATGGAGAAGCAGGTGATCCTGACATCCGCGCGCTACAAGACCGGCGACGTGATCTATCCCTACATTGACGCGAAGAAGTAGCCGCAAGCCGCCCGGTCGCGAGATCGTGCTCACAGACCCAGATAAAATTTCTTGATCAGATCGTTGTTGTTGAGCGCGTCGGCGGAGCCGCCTTCGAAGGCGATCTTTCCGTGCACGATCACATAGCCGCGGTTGGCGATGCGGATGGCCTGGGTGAAGTTCTGCTCGGCCATCAGTACGGTGAGTTTGTAGCGTTCCTTCATCTCGGCGATCGCGTCGATAGTGCGGCTGACCAGGATGGGCGCCAGTCCGACCGACGGCTCGTCGACCAGCAAGATCTTCGGCGCCAGCATCAAGGCGCGTCCCAGCGCCAGCATCTGCTGCTCGCCGCCGGACATGCTGCCGGCCAGTTGGCCGCGCCGCTCGGCGAGACGCGGGAAGGTCTCGAAGCATACTTGGAGATTGCGATGAAGCTCCACCCGCGCGGTGCGGCGGAAGGCGCCCAATAGCAGATTTTCTTCGACCGTCAGCTTGGGGAAAAGCCGGCGGCCCTCCGGCACCAGCGCGATGCCGAGATCGACAATCTCTTCGGTGGAGCGGCCAATGAGATCGTGATGGACGCCGTCGATCTCGGCGATAATAGACCCCGCGCTTGGCCGGACGATGCCCATGATGCATTTCATGAGCGTCGATTTGCCGTTGCCGTTGGTGCCGAGTAGCACCACGGTTTCGCCGGCGCCGATATTGAGCGAGACGTCATCGATGACGCGCACCGCGCCATAGGCGGCGTGAATGCCGGCAATGGTGAGTTTACTGGCCAAGATATGCCCGCTCCACTTCCGGATCGCGCACCACCACGTTCGGCTCGCCATCGGCGATCTTGCGGCCGGAAACCAGCACGACGAGGCGCTGCGAAAAGCTCATGACCGCGCGCATGATGTGTTCGATCAGAATGATGGTTATGCCTTGTTCGTTCAGACGATTGAGCAGGCTCAGAATCTCCTCGACCTCCGAGTGGGTGAGTCCGGCCATCGATTCATCGGCGATCAGGAGCTTTGGCTCCGCCGCCATGGCGCGCGCGAGCTCGAGCTTGCGCATCTCGACCTGGGTGAGGTCGCGCGGCAGCCGCTTTGCCTTGGCTTCGAGTCCGACCTCGCGCAGGAGGTCCAGGCAGCGCTCCTCGACGTGGCGCGCCGTGCGCAGCACTCCGCCGCGCGCCGCGACCGTATAAAGCAGCGGTATGCGCAGATTTTCGGCCAGGCTGAGACTGGCGAATGGCCGCGGCAGCTGAAAGGTGCGGGCAAGCCCGCGACGGGTGCGCTGATGCGCGATCGAGCCGTCAAGCGGGTGACCGTCGAAATAGACCGAGCCCGCCTCATTGCGCAGCGTACCGCAGATGCAATTGACCAGCGTGCTCTTGCCCGAACCGTTGGGGCCGATGAGACCAACGCGCTCGCCCGGCTGGACCGACAGCGCGATATTTTCGAGCGCGACGAAACCGCCGAAGCGCTTGCCGAGATTGTTGACTTCGAGCAGCGCGCTCATGGCGCGGTCTCCGGCGCATCAGCGTCGGCGCGGCCGACCGGGCCTGCCGGTTTCTGCTGAACGTATTTATGCACCAGCCCGATAATGCCGTTCGGTGCCACGATCACAAAGCCGACCAGCAAGAAGCCGACGATGAGCAAATTGACCGCGGACGAAATCGTCACGGTGGCGATTTGCTGCAACGAGCCGAGCAGGATGGCGCCGACAAGCGGGCCTACCCAGCTTGTGGTGCCGCCGATCAATGGCATGGCGATGGAATTGACGGCGTAATCAAGCCCGAACGCCGAGGAGGGCTGGAGGAAGCCAATGTAATAGGGGAAGGGCGCACCGGCCATTCCCATCAGCGCGCCGGAAATGGTGGTTGCGATCAGCTTGAGCCGCAGCGTCGGCACGCCGGAAGCTTCCGCGGCCAGCTCGTCGTCGCGAATGGTGGCAAAGCCGTAGCCGAGGCGCGAGCGCTCGATCAGCCGGGCGACGGTGATCGCGCCGACCGCAAGCAGCATCATGATCAGGAACAGATATCTGATGTAGCTGCCGAACAGTGGGATCGACTCCGGCCGCAATATATAAGCGCCACGTGAGCCGCCGACATAATCCCAGTTGACGACCAAAGTCTGCAGCACGACGGCGAGCGCCAGCGTTGCAATGGCGAAGAAGGCGCCGCGCAGGCGAAGCGTCAAATAGCCCATACCTAAACCGACGATACCGGACACGACGCCGCCGATCACCACGTCCAGCGGGATCAGCACCGGATAAAGCCGATGCATGGCGACGGTCGAGTAAGCGCCGAGCGCGAAGAAAGCCGCCGAGCCGAAATTCACGTAGCCGCAATAGCCGCCGAGGATATTCCAGGCGGTCGAGAGCACGACGTATTGCACGACGACGTAGCCGGCGAAGAAATAATAGTCATTGCCAAGCGCGACTGCGGTGCCGTAAACGGCGGCGCCGACGACCAGGCAGACGACGAAAAAGACGTCCGTTCGCACCTTCAGCGTCCCAAAATGCCGGCCGGCCGTACTGCCAGCGTCAGGAGCAAAAACCCGAATGATACCGCCGGCGCCCATGACGGGCCATAAAAGGTCGAGGTCAGGCTTTCGACGATGCCGACCAGCATGGCGGCGATCACGGTTCCCGGCAGGCTGCCCATGCCGCCGAGCACGCAGATGGCGAACACGCGACCGATATACTCACGTCCGACCGACGGCTCGACCGGCTGGATGATGATCAGGAAGGCGCCGGCAAGCGAAGCGGTGGCGATCGAAATGCCGAAAGCAATGCGCTTGATGCGGATCGGGTTGACCGCCATCAGTTTGAGGGCGAACTGATCCTGCGCCACCGCCATGATCGCGCGGCCGACAAAGGTGCGGGTGAGCACGAGTTGCAGCGCCGCGATCAGCGACAATGAAACCAGGCACGGCGTCAGGATGCGCAGCGGAATGTCGATGCTGCCGAAATGCCAGGTCGGGCCGATATAGCGCGCTTCGACGTAGCGGTAATCGACGCCGAAATAGAGAACGAGCGTTACCTCGGTGATGAACAGGAGGCCGAAGAAAAACGCCAACCCGCGCATCGATTCCTGGCCACGCTTCTCGAACGAGACGTAATAGACCTGATAGATGCCGGCGCCGAGCGCGTAAAACGCTGGCATCACCACAATGGCGCTGAGGATCGGATCGAACCCGAATGTCGTGTTGATGATGTAGGCGACATATGAGCCAAGGATGATGAAAGCGGGATGGGCGATGTTGACGATATCGAGAATGCCGAACGAAATCGTGATGCCTGCCGTCACCGCCGCGTAGAAGGCGCCGATCAGGATGCCTGATATGACGGCATTGGCCAGAAGATCGAACGAAAAAATCATCCCTCAGTCCCGCCCGCCCGCGTACCGTGCCGGCATCCTCGGTGGAAAAGCAACTGACGAGCGCGATCAGGTCGAGCTGCACCGGCTCTACGCCGCAGCGCGCACCCTGTCGGGAATGGCGAGCGGCTTGTTGGCGCTGTTGAGAAATTCGATGGTCATAAAGACCATCTCCTTGTCGCCGATATTCTCGAGGTCGTGCACCTTGAACTGGCCGAGGCCATAAGTCTCGTGCCGGGTTTCGCCCGGCGTATAGCTGTATTCGACGGTGGTGCCGTCCTGCAGGTGCTGACGTCCGCGCCCGCCGCTGACGTTGGTCCAGAAATAATCGAGGACGTGGCGGTGGAAGCCGAACCGCTGCCCGGGAGCGAGCCGAATCATCCAGATACGCACGCGTTCGCTCTCCGAAAGAAGGATATTGCCGACGCAGCCGTTATTGTTCTGCCGTTCGCGCTCGAACTCCGCGACGACCGCGCTGGGCCAGGCCGATTTGTCAGCGCGGTCGGTGGCTTTTTCAAGCATTGTCAGGGCCATGGCGTTCCTCTCCAACGTTTGTCGGCACAGTATAGAAAAGGTCCGGGTATTGGCAAATAGTCCCGGCCGATAGCAAGGTGCTGGTATGTCGCAACAGCGCGCGCGGCGGCGCGCTTTAATCATTGGCGGCTCGATGAGCGGGCTTTTGGCCGCGATCATGCTGCACCGGCGCGGCTGGGCGGTCGACGTGTTCGAGCGCGTCGAAAGCGAGCTTGCCGGACGTGGCGCAGGGATCGTCGCCCAGCCGGAGCTGATCGTGCGGCTGAGCTCGCTCGGCCTCGACGTGCGCGATTTAGGCGTCGAAATCACCAGGCGCCAATTGCTCAATCACGAGGGACGCGTTGCCGGCGCGATCACGTGCCCGCAGGTGCTGACCGCCTGGGAGCGTGTCTACCGGATGCTGCGGGATGCATTTCCGGCGGACCGCTATCATCGCGGCCGCGCGCTCAAGGCCTTCCTCCAGGATGAAAACTGCGTTACCGCGCGATTCGGCGACGGTGAGACGGAAGAGGGTGAAGTTCTCATCGGTGCTGACGGGCTGCGCTCGACCGTACGCCGGCTGTGCCTGCCGGCTGTCGCGCCGCTCTATGCCGGCTATGTGGCTTGGCGGGCGCTCATGCCTGAGAGCGCATTGCAGGAAACGATTCACCGCGATTTGTTCGAAGCGATGACCTTCTGCCTGCCGGCCGGCGAGCAATTTCTCGGCTATCCGGTCGCCGGACCGGGGAACGATCTGCGGCGCGGTCATCGCCGCTACAATATCGTCTGGTACCGCCCGGCGGACGATGCAGACGAGCTTTCGTCGCTCCTCACCGATGAGAGCGGTGTCGTTCATTCGATCTCAATTCCACCGCCGCTTATCCGGCGCGAAGCTGTCGCTGCGATGCGCGCCGCAGCCGAACGTCTGCTCGCCCCGCAATTGCGGGCGATCGTGCGCCTGATCGACGAGCCGATCTTGCAGCCGATTTACGACTTGGCCAGTCCGCGTCTCGCTTTCGGCCGCGTCGCCGTGATCGGCGATGCGGCTTTCGTGGCGCGGCCGCATGTGGCGGCCGGCGTCTCCAAGGCGGCCGACGACGCGGCGGCGCTTGCCGAAGCACTCGACTCCGATGACGTCGCGAGCGCGCTCCGCCGCTTCGAGGCGATACGGCTGCCGGAAGGCAATCGGATCATCGAGCGCGCGCGCCATCTCGGCGCCTATTTGCAGGCGACGCAAAGCGCCGAGGAGCGCGCCCGCTCCGCTCGCCACGGCATTCCGCAAGCGGTACTCGCCGAAACCGCGACGCTCGATTTTTTGTATGCCTGAAGGCCGTAGGCCGACTTGGCTTTCAGTCAAAAATCAGGTCGTGACTTCGTCGCGGAAGTTTGCCCCGGGCCGGCTGGCGGCAAGGAGCTTGGGATAAAACTTTTTGAAATCGGCCACGATCGTTTCGAACGGTACGTCCTCGAATGCGCCGCGGTCCAGGAGATATTCCATGTGCTGGCGCCCGGCCTGATCGAACGGATGAAACAGACTGTCGTTAACGCCGTCGAAGTCGAGCGGCTTGATTTTCGCCCGCTCGCACAAGGCCGCATCGAAGGCCGGCGTACACTTGACCCATTTCCCGTCGACAAGAAGTTCCGTGTAGGAGTGCCAGTAAAATGTATTGCCCATCTGCTCTTGTAGGCGCTTCGACGTGAGATGGTTGCGTACGTCGGCAAAGCCGGGCCGCGCGGCAATGCCGGAAGCACGCGCCACGGCCGCAAGTAGCGCCGACTTTCCGACACAGAAACCTTTGCCGTCATGCAGCACGGCGCTAGCTCGGAACGTGGCCGGATCCAAAAAATCGCGATAGGGATCGTATTGGATGCGGTCGCGCACGGCGCCATAGAGCGCGATGGCCTTGTCCTTCAACGTACGCGCTTCGCCGCCCGCCTTTTCGGCGAAGGCCAGAATCTCAGGATCGTCGCTGTCGACGAAAGGCGTGGCGTGCAGAAAGTCAGTGTTATCGGTCGTCATCTTCGCATCGTATCAAAGTGCTCGGCGTCTCTCGATTCTTCGGTTCGCTAGGGACCGGACGTTCGCTTCCGAACATGTGATCAAAATGATGCCGGCCGTCCTGCGATCCTTGCCCGCTGTAGGGGGATGGTCAAGGCCGCTCGCAATGTCTTGCGCCGGGATACTGCTCTACTCCATCGGCACTAAAGGCGGCGGTCCCCGAAAGGTCGCAGGATTTTTCAACGCAGCGACGGTAGCTGGCGCGGGCGCGTAAACGCGAATGATAAGGTAAAATGGTCCCGGCGAGGTCGGAAGCCAGTTTGCTCCGCGCTCCGGTCCCGGATTGTCGTGTTGCAGGTAGAGCGTGAACGAACCGTCCGCGTTGCGCTTGAGTTCGTCATCACTGCCCAGCGAATATCGATCGATCGGATTGGCGACGGTGAAGCCTGTGCCGCTGTCGTAAACCGATATCGACCAGAAGCCCGGCGGCACTAAAGCGATGCATGGCATTGGTTCCTTAAACGTTATGGCGTAGCGCTTCGCGCCGGTGAGTGGCTGGCCGTTACCGTCAGCGACGGCCGTGTAATAGGTCGCTTCTTCCGGAGTATTCGACGTCAAGCCGAATACCGCAATGATCGCACGCGCCGGGTAATCCGCGCCAGGCATGCCCACGTTCGGCGGGGGTATGATCCAGCCGTTGGCCGAGTCACCCAAGATAGGCAACAACGGCATCATCATCGGTCCGACCCTTTCGGCGGCCGCCTTCATTTCCTCCAGGATGATCGGGTTGACGTTCTCGCGTCGCCAGGTCTTGCCAAATTCGATACCCAGATACTTGAACTGCGGCAGCACCGTCTCGATTTCGTTGCGTGGCGGCGGGTTTTCGTTCATCGCCGCGGAGAAGATTTCCCAGAACTGCAACGGGTCGAGGAACTGCATCTGGCTGCTGGCAACCTTGGGATTGATCTTCGGCGTGTCGTATTTGTAGGCGATCGCGGCAGGTGTCGGACCGCCGCCATATTGCGCGAGCCCTGTCGCGGTGATGGCGTGCAGAACCTTGCGGGCATTGGCCAAATCGGCCGCGTTTTTGACATGCACGCGCGGCTGAAGTTCGATCCAGCGGGTCGGACAATCGATGCGCGTGACGCCGGCCGGCAGCCGTCCGTCCCATCCGGGGCCGACCAGCGCGTAAGTGCCACCCTGATAACCCGTTGCAGTTCCGCCGACATAGGCGAACGCATTGCTCCACATGTCGACGATCTGGACCATGTAGTAGCGGCCGTTTGAGTTCGGAGCGCTCAGGATGATTGGCTGTTGGCTCAGATCGACGAAGCCGAAACCGTATATGACATTGACGTTCGGCGTGACGTAACCCGACTGCGCGGCAACGACGGGATCGGCAATGCTGTCGACGCGCCAAATCTCGTTGGGCGGCGCTTTGGCATCGGGCCCGATGGCCGTGGTCGCCCGCAAGTTGTACATCGCGACGATCGGGACGGCGTAAGTCGCGGCCTGCAGAGCGAATCCTGACAGCCAATCGCCTCGATCCGGGACTTCACCCGGCGACGCGTCGGCGTTCTGTCGCGAAAGCTCGTCGGCGCGCGCGACAGAGACCGCCAGCGCGCCGGCGATGAGTCCGCGACGGCTGAGTGAGAAGGCGTGCGCGATCGGTGTGGTCATGGTCATACTCCCTGAGCCCGGAACAAGGCGCGGCGGTCGAATAGCGGCTGGACTTTCCCGCCGCTTCGTCATATATTACCACTGTAAATATTGATATGACCAATGTCAACATCTCGATGAGCTGCAGCTGATGCAAAATGGAATTGGGAAAAGCGCCCGCAAACCCGCCAAAAAAACTGACGCGCGCCGTCCTTACCACCACGGCGATCTCCGCCGCGCGTTGGTCGACGCGGCATTTGCGCTCGTGACCGAAGAGCAGGATTGGAGCTTCTCGCTGCGCGAGGTTTCGCGCCGCGCCGGCGTTTCCCATACCGCGGCCTATAACCATTTCGCGGAAAAGCGAGATTTGCTCGCCGCGGTCGCGGCCCGTGGCTTCGAGATTCTGCGCGCGCGCATGGTTGAGGCGATGGCGGACCCTGACGGGGCGGAAGGCGCTCTAGCCGCCACCGCCCACGCCTATGTGGGTTTTGCCATCGGCTATCCGGCGCTCTATCGGCTTATGTTCGGAGCGGCGCTCGCCGCGCATTTTGCCGAGCGACCCGACATCGTGCGCGCCTCCGGTGCGGCGGCCAAGGCGGTGCTTGAGGGGATCATCACGGACGGCGCGCGCGCCGGTTCATTCGGTGTTGCGCTTGAGGATTCGGCGGCATTCGGCGCCGCTGTTCTTAGCTGCTGGTCGGCCGTGCACGGCCTATCCATGCTGATCATCGATGGCGAGACCGAAGCCGGGGTACCCACCCATGACATGGTCGAACGGCTGATAGCGAATCTCCGTGACGGGCTGAAGCCGCGACTGGCAGAGCGCCGCAGCTCCCCTACACGTGTTGACCGCCGTTGATGTGGATTTCGGCGCCGTTGACGTAGGACGAAGCCTCCGTGCACAGCACGTAGATGATCTTGGCCACCTCGTCGGGGGTGCCGAGGCGATGCATCGGGATGTGCTCGACGATCTTTTCGGTGCCGGGCGACAGCATCGCCGTGTCGATTTCGCCCGGGGCGATGGCGTTGACGCGCACGCCAACCGCGCCGAAGTCGTTCGCCATCTCGCGTGTGAGCGCGGCCAGCGCCGCTTTCGAAGTCGCATAGGCGGCTCCGGCGAACGGATGTACGCGCGAACCCGCGATTGAGGTGACGTTGACGACCGAGCCTTTGGCAGTCTTGAGCTCGTCGAGCAATCCGCGCGCCAGCATGATCGGCGCAAAGAAATTCACCTGAAACACATGGTGCCAGTCGTCGCGCGAGGTGTCGATCGAGTCGAGACGCTTGCCGCCATCCGCCTTGGGCGAAATGGCCGCGTTGTTGACCAGCGCATGCAATTCGCCGTTGAGGCGCTGCTTGATCTCCCCGATCGCCGCGACGGTGTTGTCGCTGTCGGCGAGATCGACCTGGATGTGATCTTCGGGACCGGCCTCCCACGGGCAATTCTCGGGGAAGGGATGCCGCGAACAAGTGATCACGCGCCAGCCGGCGGCGGAAAAGCGCTTGACCGTGGCGTGGCCGATGCCGCGGCTTGCTCCGGTGAGGAGTAGCGTGCGGCGCGGCTGATTACTCGTCGGCACTGTTGTCGTCCTTACGGGTAGAGCCGCGTCTTGCCCCACGGCGCTCCCGGATGGGAGCGGCGGAACGCAACACGATCGTGCAGCCGGAACGGCCGCTCCTGCCAGAACTCGATTTCCTGCGGCTTGACGCGATAGCCCGACCAATGCGGCGGCCGCGGCACGGCGCCTACCGTGAATTTGGCGGTGAACCGCGCGACCGCCTTCTCGAAGGCCATACGGCTTTCCAGCGCTGCGGATTGCTTGCTCGCCCAGGCGCCGATCTGCGCCATGCGGGAGCGGGTGGCGAAATAGGCGTCCGCTTCCTGCGCTGAAACCGGTTCGACGTCGCCGCGCACGCGCACCTGCCGTTGCAGCGACTTCCAGTAGAAGGTCAACGCCGCCTTCGGCGCGCCGGTCAATTCATGGCCCTTCACGCTGTCGAGATTCGTAAAGAAGACGAAGCCGCGCTCGTCGAATCCCTTCAACAGCACCATGCGCGCATTCGGCAAGCCGTCGCCATCGATGGTCGCAAGCGCCATGGCGTCGGGATTGTCCGGCTCGGCCTGCTTGGCCTCGGCGAACCACGCCGCAAACAGCCGCAACGGCTCGTCCGCTTCGGCGAAGTCACCGCCTGTTAACCATACCGGGTGTTCTATCGGCGCTGCGTCGGACATTGCGTGGGAGTTCCCCTGGTGGTCGCGTGCGGCGATCGGGAAATGCGCCGCCGGTCTCTATATAGAGGAACCGGGACGCTAAGCCTATGTTGGCGGCCGTGTCGGTCAGCCGCCGCCGCGGCCATTCTCGCGGCGCTGGCGACCGCGGGCTGCGCCTACCGGCTCGATTCCATATTCCCCAAAAGCCAGGCCGAAGCCGATCAGACTGGCTCTCTCGGCCACGCCGGACGTCGGCCGGACGACAAATCCGTTGACGCCATGGCCGAGGTCGATCTCGCCTATGCGCGCGCGACCGCGACCGACGCGCTGGCGCGTGGGACCAGGGATCTGAGCATCCCGTGGGAGAATCCGCATACCGGCGCCGGCGGCAACATCACGCCGCTGGCTGCGTCCTACACTGACGGCGATGCCACTTGCCGCGATTTCCTGGCGAGCTACGTGCGCGGACAAACACAGTCCTGGCTGCAAGGCGAAGCCTGCCGCTCCGCGCACGGCGGGTGGGAAGTCAAAAGCCTGAAATCGCTGCGGCAGGGTTGATCCACCGCCGGGCAGTGCGGTTGCATTGCGAGATGGTCGCAAAAGTCCCACATTGACGATCATGGGCAGGGGGGCCGGCCCCAAACTAAATCGGAGTCGAGCGGGGATGCGTGATCCCTACGAGGTGTTAGGCGTCGATCGCAAGGCGGGGTCGAACGATATCAAGAGCGCGTTCCGACGCCAGGCAAAGAAACTGCATCCCGATGCCAACAAGAACGATCCGAAGGCGGCGTCGCGCTTTGCTGAACTCAATGCTGCCTACGAGATTCTCGGCGACGACGATAAGCGCAAGGCGTTCGACCGCGGGGAGATCGACGCCGAGGGTAAGCCGCGATTCCGTGGCTTCGAGGGATTTGGCGGCGGCGCCGGGCCACGCCCCGGCGGCGGCTTCGGTCCGGAGACCGAATTCGAGACTTTTAGCTTCGGTCCGGAGGGTTTCACCCGCAACACGAGTCGGCCAGGCGCCAGCGGCGGTTTTGGCGGCTTCGAAGATATTCTGCGCGATGCTTTTGGTGGAGCTGGTTCGCGCCGGGGCGGAGGCGGCGCTGCCTTTGAACCGGAGGATTTCGGCGTCGGCGCGAATGTCACCGCAGCGCTGACGGTGTCGCTGCCGGATGCGGCGCATGGCGCCACGCAGCGGCTGCGGTTGCCGTCCGGCAAGGAGGTCGAAGTCAAGATCCCCGCCGGCATCGGCAACGGTCAGCAGATCCGGCTGCGCGGACAAGGCATGGCGGGGCAGGGCGGTGCCGGCGATTTGCTGATCACCGTTTCGATCGCGCCGCATCCGACCTTCACACTCGATGGCGCCGACATCCGTCTCGATCTGCCGGTCACTCTGTACGAAGCCGTGCTCGGCGCCAAAGTGCGGGTGCCAACACTCGACAAGCCGGTTGAAATCGCCATTCCCGCCGGGACCAATAGCGGCCGCACATTCCGTCTCAAGGGCAAAGGCTATCCGGCCAAGGAAGGACGCGGCGATCTTCTCGCCATGGTGCGCATCATGCTGCCCGAGAAAAGCGATCCCGAGCTCGACGCGTTGATGAAGAAATGGCGCGCCGAGAAGTCCTACGATCCGCGCAGCGACATGTGAGTTGTTCGCTTGTACATCGAACGCTGGTTGCATGCCGGCGGCGATGAGGGTACGCAGCGGCCGATGAACACCAGCATTTTCGCGTTCGACGCCATCTCGCGCCCGGGCCGGCGCGAATGGTTTGCGATCATATTCGTCGTCGTGCTGACGCTGTTGTTTCTTCCAATGGTCGTGTGGAAAGTCGTCGGCCTTGGCCAAGGCGATACGCAGGTCTTCTTCCGCGCCGGCTGGGCGGTCTGGACGGGCTATCCGCTCTATGACGTAACGGACCCGCACGGTTGGACCTATCATTATCCGCCGACCTTTGCGCTGCTGATGGGGCCGTTTGCCGAGCCGCTGCCGGGGCATCTGCAGCCGGCATGGGCGTTGCCGCTCACCGCGGCGGTCGTTGTCTGGTACCTGATCAACGCGGTTTGCCTGCTGCTGGCGCTGCATGTTTGGGCCAACGTGTTGGAACGCTACCGGCCACTACAGGTGCGGCCGGGATACCTGCAGGCCGCATGGGCGCTGCGGATCGGTCCGCTGCTGGCGCTCTTGCCGTTTGTCGGCGACGGCCTGGCCCGCGGTCAGCCGGCGCCGGTGCTGCTTTTGCTGGTCGTTGTTTTTTTGGCTAAGTATGCCGAGAAGCGCCTCGCCCCTGCGTCGTTTGCGTTAGCGCTCGCGGTCACCATCAAAGTGTTCCCGATCCTGCTCGCGATCATTCCATTCATGCGGCGTGACTGGAAATTCATGCTCTGGGCGGCCGCGTGGGGCATTATTTTGTTGATCGGGCTGCCGGTCATTTGCCTCGGACCGGCCGCGATGCTCGACCTCTATCGCGTCATGTTCAGCGAACACCTGGCCGGCATCGTCAGCGGATCGATGTCCGCCAAGATCGCAGGCCAGGTTTCGCCCGGCGCCTATTCGAGCATCGGCATCGGGTCGCTGGTCGCGCGCATCGCCGCCGGCGCCGCGTTCTATACGACGCCGCTCCCGCGCTGGGCGTCGGCGGTTCAGTTTCTCTTCAATGCCGCCGTTGTTGTCTCGGCGGTCATTCTCGGCCGCGGCGGTTTCTGGAGCATGCGCGGCGCGCAGCCCGCCGCCGGTTATCCGCTCCTGGTCGCTGGCGCCGCGCTGTTTGCCGCGATTCCGCTGATGATCTCGTTTGCCGGGCCGCAATACGTCACCTGTGCGGTGCCGCTCGTCGGCGTGCTTCTGATCGAAACGTGGCGGCGCAAAGGCGAAGAAATTGTTACGGCGCCCATGATCGCCTGGGCCGCCGCGGCATGGCTTTCGATGATCGCGCTCGAAGTCCCGTGGAATTGGCTAAAGCTACTCGGGCCAATGACGTGGGTCATGCTACTCCTGGTTCCGATAAGTCTTTCGCTCTTGGGCGGCGTTTCCAAGCGCGCACGGTCCGGTATGGAAGAGTCCCGCGGCTGACGAGACAAGCCAATTTCTCCTCGCTAGCGTTCCCGATTGCGCGCGCCGCGCAACGACGATGAACCCTACAGCTATTGTAAAATGAAACTGCTGGTGTCAAATTGACGAGCGGAGTTTGGCTGTCGAGCCGTTGACCTCGGCGTTTCAGGGGCAGGGATGTGTTATCCGAAGTACACGCCACGCGGCCACAAGGCTCCTATTCCGACAATTTGAGCGTCCGCCCTTCAGTCACTGACGTGCGCACGAGCGATACTTTGATCTTCGCTCCGACGTACAACGAATCCGAGACAATCCCGATACTGCTCGATCGTCTGCTCGCGCTTCCGATGAGCTGCGACATTCTCATCGTTGACGATCATTCAACGGATGGCACAACGCAGCTCATAGGAAATCGCGCAAGTTCGGATCAGCGCTTGCGGATGATCGTCCGCGACGGCAAATTGGGAATTGGTTCGGCCCATAGGCTTGGCTGGCTGTACGCACGCTATCATGGATACTCCCGTTTCGTGTCGCTCGACGCCGATCTTTCGCACGATCCCGCCGACGTGCCGCGCCTGCTCTCGGCCCTGGACGCGGGCGCCGACCTTGCAATCGCTTCGCGGTTTGCGCCGGGAGGCCATCTCGATTACCGGGGGTGGCGGTTGTTCTTGAGCAAAAATGCAAACCGGCTCGCGCGGCTGCTGCTTCAACTTCCGTTTTACGAGTACACGACTTCCTTTCGCGCGGCGAAACTTGACCGCGTGCCGGCGGGGCTAGTTGAGGGGATCGCGCGCCAAGGATACGGATTCTTTCTCAACTGCGTCGTGCAGCTCGCGCGTGAGAAACTCGTTATTGCCGAGGTCCCTATCTTCTTCCGCAACCGCCATGGCGGAAAATCGAAGATTCCTCGTTTGGAAATATTGCGCGGCGTCGCCAACCTTCTATGGCTGGCGATCTACAGGCGGCCGGCTAAACGATCCGCTTTGCCGGATTTTGCCTGCCCGGCGTGCGGCGGGCGTTATCGCGTGATCATGAAATCCGACGAGGCGTTGTGTCTTGAATGTCTGGCGAAAGATCGGTTGCAGGGGTGAGCGAATATGGGCCGGGCGTCCAGGTTTGTGGGCCCGGCTTTGAGATCTTCGACCGCGGAAATTTCGGCATTTTTATTCGGCTGCTCTGTTCGCTGACCCGCAAGCCGGTTGAGCACGATGGCCAAGCGCGCATTGATTACGGGAGTAAACGGCCAGGATGGCGCATATCTCGCCAAATTCCTGCTGGATAAAAATTATGCGGTCGTCGGCGCCGTAAGACGAACGTCTTCCAAAAACATCCGGCGTCTTGCCGAGCTGGGGATCGCGGATGACGTCGAGCTTTGCGACATTGAGTTGCTTGAGTTCGACAATATCCTGCGGACAATACAGCATGCGAAGCCCGACGAGATTTATAACCTCGCGGCTCAGAGCTTTGTCGCAATGTCTTTCGAAGAGCCGATCTACACCGGCGCAGTAGATGCCTTGGGAGCAACGCGCATCCTGGAAGCCATTCGGCGGTTCAATAAATCAATTCGCTACTATCAGGCATCAACTTCTGAAATGTTCGGCAGGGCGCAAGAAAGCCCTCAGTCCGAAACTACTCCGTTCTATCCGCGTAGTCCTTACGCCGTTGCGAAATTATACGCACATTGGATGACGGTGACTTACCGGGAAAGCTACAATCTATTTGCCGCGTCCGGCATTCTTTTCAATCACGAATCGCCTTTGCGCGGACAAGAATTTGTAACGCGCAAAGTCACCTTGGGTCTGGCGAGGATTAAGCATGGAGAGCTCGGCGTATTGGAAATCGGAAAGTTGGACAGTAAGCGCGATCGGGGATTTGCCGGCGACTATGTAGAGGGCATGTGGCACATGCTGCAACAGGAGCGTCCCGATGACTATGTGCTGGCGACCGGCGAAACGCATTCGGTGCGGGACTTTGTGGTCATGGCGGGAAAATGCCTGGGCTTTGATATCGAATGGCAAGGGTCGGGAGACGAAGAATGCGGCATCGACCGCAAAAGTGGACGTGTCATCGTTAAAGTAAATCCGCGGTTTTACCGCCCGGCCGAAGTAGACGTCCTTTGCGGAAACCCCGGGAAGGCCGAGCGCTTGCTCGGCTGGCAACGAAAGATTTCATTCTCCGAGCTCGTGGCGACGATGGCTGAATCAGACGACCGGCGAGTCCGCGACAAGCAAGTTGCGATCTGACCCGCGCTGAAGCTCGGACCAATATCCGGTGCCTGTTGCCAAGTATTCGATGCTTGTGCGGGTTTCAGGTGTGCGATCATCCAAAGGGCGGACGAGGCAACATTCCAGATTTACTTAAGTTGGTGACTTACAGCTTGCGTGCTTGATCGCTTGACCGGCGCTGTGTCATAGGAGGCTGGGTGCCGGTATCGTCGAGCGGGGTCGGAGAATGTCGGAAGTCTCGGGCCTCATGCGCGGCAAACGCGGCCTGATTATCGGGGTCGCCAACCAGCGCTCGCTCGCTTGGGGGATCGCGAAAGCCTGTCACGCGCACGGTGCAAACGTCGCGCTTACCTACCAGGGTGACGCCCTCAAGAAGCGCGTTGAGCCGCTCGCGCAGGAGATCGGCGGCATCGTGGTCGGACATTGCGACGTCACCGAGCCGGCCACCATCGATGCCGTGTTCGCGAAATTGCAATCGGTCTGGGCGGGGATCGATTTTCTGGTTCACGCCATCGCGTTCTCGGACCGGGCGCAACTGGATGGGCGCTACGTCGACACCACCGAAGATAATTTCAGCAAAACCATGCTGGTGAGCTGCTACTCGTTCACGGCGATCGCGCAGCGCGCCGAGAAGATGATGCCGGACGGCGGTGCCATGCTCACATTGACCTATTACGGCGCGGAGAAATGGATGCCGCACTATAACGTGATGGGCGTCGCCAAGGCCGCGCTCGAGGCGTCGGTCTGGTACCTGGCTGCCGATCTCGGCGTGAAGAATATCCGTGTCAACGCCATCTCGTCGGGTCCAATCAAAACCCTCGCGGCTGCCGGCATCGCGGACCTGCGCTATATTTTCAAATGGAACGAATACAATGCGCCACTGCGGCGCAACGTGACGATCGAGGATGTCGGCGCGGCTGGCGTCTATCTACTTTCCGACTTGTCGCGCGGTGTCACCGGCGAGGTGCACCACGTCGATGCCGGCTATCACATCGTCGGCATGAAGCACCCAGACGCACCCGACATCGGCATCATCAAAGAGTAACAGGCTTAGGCGCCAAAATCCGAGTGCGCCCGTAAAAACGGCAGCGGCCGGACTTTCGTCCAGCCGCTGTCACGAAACACCGCTCAAGGCGCCTCGCGAATCTGAAGAAATGACGGCGCGGCCTCGATACGAGGCGCGTGGACGTCCTTACTTCTTCATCTTCTTCTTTTTCTTCGGCTTGCTGGCCATGGGTTATTTCCTTCTAAAGCGTGATGAATGAACGGCAGGGATGAGTTCAAGCTTCGCGGGCGTGTCTCGGTCCCTCTCCCCTCGCCCCCTTACCGCCTATCAGAATGGCATAGGAACCACCTAGCCGCAATATAAATATGGCAAATAACCCTGATTTTTCCATAGCTTAATGGATATTCAGCTTTTCATTAATCGGTGTTCAGCGACATGAACGCGGCATGAACGTCGGTAAAACCGTCGCGCCGATAAGAGCCTGCGGGGTGGAGGTGAATTGTTGGGCTGAAAATCGGCGCTGGGAAGTCGCGCGAATTTTCCGCGACAGCAAAGCGAACATGGCAGGCGCGGCGATTTGACCCGCCTGACCCCACGGGCTACCAAACGCTGCGCGTCTTGCTGGGATTAATCGGCGCCATTGCGCGCCGTTCGAGCGTGCCAAGTTCTTCAAAGATGTCATTCAATACGTTCGGACATTCTTTCCGCGTGACCACCTTCGGCGAGAGCCACGGGCCGGCCATAGGTTGCGTCGTCGACGGTTGTCCGCCGCGCATTGCGCTCACGGAAAGCGATATTCAACCCTACCTTGACCGGCGGCGGCCCGGCCAGTCGCGTTTTACTTCGCAGCGGAAGGAGCCGGACGCCGTCAAGATCCTTTCCGGCGTGTTTCTGGACGAAACCAGCGGCCGCCAGGTGACCACGGGCTCGCCGATCGCACTTCTCATCGACAACGTCGATCCGCGGTCCAAGGACTATGCCGACATCAAGGACAAATATCGTCCCGGTCACGCCGATTACACCTACGATGTCAAATACGGCGTGCGCGACTATCGCGGCGGCGGCCGGCAGTCTGCGCGTGAAACCGCGATGCGGGTTGCCGCCGGTGCGATTGCGCGCAAGATAGTCCCCGGCATGCAGGTGCGCGGTGCGCTCGTTCAAATCGGCGCGGAGCGGATCGATCGGGCGCGCTGGGATTGGGCCGAGATCGAGCGCAACGCGTTTTTCTGTCCCGACGCGCAAGCTGCATCCCGTTTCGGCGACTATCTCGAAAGCGTACGCAAGCGCGGTTCGTCGGTCGGCGCGGTGATCGAGATCGTTGCCGAAGGGGTGCAGGCGGGACTTGGCGAGCCGATCTACGGCAAGCTCGATTCCGATCTTGCCGCCGCGCTGATGAGCATCAATGCCGTCAAAGGTGTCGAGATCGGCGCCGGTTTCGCCGCCGCCGCGCTTTCCGGCGAAGAGAATGGCGACGAGATGCGCATGGGCAATGACGGCAAGCCGCTCTTTCTGTCGAATAATGCCGGCGGCATTCTTGGCGGAATTTCCACCGGCCAGCCGCTGATCGCGCGTTTCGCCGTCAAACCGACATCGTCAATCTTGACGCCGCGGCGTACAGTGGATCGCCACGGTCGCGAGACCAAGATCGCCACGACCGGGCGCCACGATCCGTGTGTCGGCATCCGCGCGGTGCCGGTCGGCGAAGCCATGGTGGCATGCGTGGTCGCCGATCATTATCTGCGCCACCGCGGCCAGGTCGGCGAAGGGCCGGCGTGGCCGTCCGCTGGATGAATTGTCGATTGGCGGGCACCTCGGTACATAGGGGCAGCAAATTCAAGGTGACCGATGGCGGTTTGCGATTATTGCAACAAGAACTTCAATTTCTTTGGAGTACACGAGGGCGACTACTCGTTCTGCTCCGCAAATTGCAAGAATCAGGCGCGCGCCTTGTTGAAATCGCTTGAGCAATTCACGCCGCAGCAAATCGAAGACTATATTGGCAGAAGTCGCGCGGGGCCTTGCCGGCAATGCGGCAAGCCGAACCCTGTCGATCTCTATCAATCGTATCGGGTGATTTCGATGATTCTGCTGACCCGCTGGACCACCCACAATCACTTTGTCTGCCGGGAGTGTGCACGGCGTGAGCAGCTCAAATCGCTGGCATATTCGGCGGCGCTCGGCTGGTGGGGCTTTCCATTCGGCCTCGTTCTCACCCCGGTGCAGATCATCAGGAATATCGTCGCCATGTCGGGGGGTGCCGACCCCAAGCAAGCCTCGCCCCGATTGCGGAGCCTGCTGAAACTCAATCTGGCGCGTCAGGTCGCCGCCGCGGCTGCTGCTCCCGTTGCTGCTCCAAGCAAGCAATGAAGAAGGTGCGCTCTTGATCGAGACTCCCAGCGCCATCGGCGCGGCCATCGCCGCCTTTGCCCGCGGCGAACTGGTCATCGTCGCCGATGACGACGACCGTGAGAACGAAGGCGATCTGTTCGTCGCGGCCTCGCTTTGTACGTCGGAGAAGATGGCGTTCATCATCCGCCACACGTCCGGGATCGTCTGTGCACCCCTTTCGCAGGACGAAGCGCGGCGGCTTCATCTCGACCCGATGGTGGCGCGCAACGATGCGCCGCTTCGCACCGCCTTCACCGTTTCGGTCGATGTCCGGCACGGACTGACCACCGGCATTTCGGCGGAGGAGCGCACCAACACCGTTCGCGCGCTTGCCAACGGCAATATGGGCGCGGCCGACTTCGTGCGGCCGGGCCACGTTTTTCCACTGGTAGCCAAGGAGGGCGGCGTGCTTATGCGCTCCGGTCACACCGAGGCTTGCGTCGATCTGTGCCGGCTGGCGGGACTGCCGCCGGTCGGCGTGCTTGCCGAGCTTATGAACGATGACGGAACGGTAATGCGCGGACCGCAGATCGCCGAATTCGCCGTCCGCCACAAGCTTCAGCGCGTCTCGATCGCCAATTTGATCGCCTACCGCCAGGCGCGCGACAAATTGATCGATCGCATCGGCGAATTTCCGGTGGAATCCGAAATCGGCACGCTGACCGGCTACGCCTTTCAAACTCCGTTCGATCCGTTCTACCACATGGCATTCGTGCATGGCCGCATTGGCGACGGCAGGAACGTACTGACGCGGCTGCATCGCGCGAATCTGATCCTCGATGTGTTCGGCGGGGCCAAGGCCATCCGTCGCACGCTCGACCGCTTCAAGGCCGAGGGCAGGGGCGTGCTTGTGGTTTTACGTGACGGTGCGGCCGGCGTCCCGGTGGTCGCCATTCCGAAATCCGACGAAACCGCTTCGGGTGAAGCGCGCAGCAGGCAATGGCGCGAGGTTGGCCTCGGCGCCCAGATTCTCAAGGATCTCGGCATCAGCTCGATACGGGTACTGAGTTTCTCGCGCCACATGACCTATGTCGGCCTCTCCGGTTTCGGCATCGAGATCGTGGGAACCGAGCCGGTTGAAGGCTGAGCCAGCCTTGCCGTTAGGAAGCGGGCGTGGCGGCGCCACCGGCTTTAAGTATGCGGCGGAGCCGTTTCAACGCTCGCGCGCGCCGCCCTGACCTGTCGCCTCGGCCTATCCGGAAGTCGGAAATGAAAGCTACAAGGACCTGGGCGCGACTCCGACATTACCATCACAAGGGGATTTCGATGCCCAAGCATGATCCGGTTGATCGCGAACGGCGCGCGCTGCTTGGCGCCGGCGGCGCGCTGTTCCTCGGCGCGGCTTTATGGCCGTCCGGCGCAGGCGCGCAGACCAGCGCTCCCAAAATGCACATCGGCGTGATCGGCTCAGGTCACATCGGTGGTACGATCGGGGGGCTGTGGGTGAAGGACGGCCACAAAGTGTTCTTCTCCTCGCGTCATCCCGAGGAACTCAAGGATACGGTCGACGGTCTCGGCCAATTAGCGCAAGCAGAGACCGTGGAGCAGGCGATCGCCTTCGGCGACGTCATGTTCATTGCCGTGCCCTACAAGGCACTGCCGGAGATTGGCCGCGACTACGCCACCGCGCTCAAAGGCAAGATCGTGCTCGACGCCTGTAATGCCACGCCAGCGCGCGACGGCGCCGAGCTTGCCGACGAAGTCAAAAAGGACGGCATCGGCGTGACCTCGCAGAAATATCTGCCGGCCACGCGGCTGGTACGCGCTTTCAATTCGATGAATTACAAAGTCTTCGCCAAAGAGGCCAACCGCCCCGATCCAAAGCTCGCGATCCCGATCGCCGGCGATGACGCGCAGGCTTTGCAGGTTGCCGGCGGACTAGTGCGCGACGCCGGCTTCGATCCGGTGATCGTCGGCAAGCTCGCCGACGCCAGCCTGTTTCAGATGGGCGCGCCCGGTTTCGGCCAGGAGGTGACGGCGGCCGAACTCAAGCAGAAGCTCAATCTCGCTCCATGAAGGCGCTGCGTCACTGGCTCGGCTGGGCGATCCCGGCGACGCCGCAGGAACGCGCGGCGGCCCTGTGGTCGTTCGCTTATTTCTTTGCTCTGCTTGCCGGCTACTACGTGTTGCGGCCTTTGCGGGACCAAATGGGCATCGCGGGTGGCACCCGGAATTTGCCGTGGCTGTTCACCGCTACCTTCCTGACCCTCATCGTGGCGCAGCCGCTCTATGGCGCGCTGGTGGCGAAGCTGCCCCGGTCCCGCTTTATCCCCATCGTCTATCATTTCTTCGTCGCCAATCTCGCCCTGTTCTGGCTGTTGCTCACGCTCGGCATAGCGCCGGTGATTGTCGCGCGCGTGTTCTTCGTATGGGTCAGCGTCTTCAGCCTGTTCGCGGTGGCGGTGTTCTGGTCGTTCATGGCGGATCTCTTCACCGCCGAGCAGGGCAAGCGCCTTTTCGGCTTCATCGGCGCCGGCGGCACCGCCGGCGGGCTGCTCGGCCCCATCATCACGATCGGGCTTTCGGCGCCGTTCGGTGCAGTCAACCTCCTGCTCGGGGCGGCGGTGCTGCTGGAACTCGCGGTGTTTTGCGTCCACCGGCTGGAGCGTGCGGCTACGGCGCAAACCGGTGCGCTCGGCAGCGCCGCTACCGAACCGCGCCGCGTCGGCGGCTCCGCTTTCGCTGCGTTGCCCGAACTCATCCGCTCGCCGTATCTTCTGGGCGTTGGCGCCTGGGTCAGCCTGCTGTCGTGCTGTGCGACCATTGTCTATTTCGAGCAGGCCAACGTCATATCGGCCGCCATACACGACCGCGATGCGCAGACGCGTGTCTTCGCCGGGATCGATTTGGCCGTGAACCTTCTCACGCTGGCAACGCAGGTCTTTTTCACGGGTCAGATACTCAAGAGATTCGGCACCGGCGTCGCGGCGGGGGCGTTGCCCGGCGTGTATATCGTGGGCTTCGCGGCGCTGTTTTTGGCGCCAACCCTCGCCGTCGTGATTGCGCTCCAGGTGGTGCAGCGCTGGGCGAATTTCGCCATCGCCAATCCTGCGCGGCAGGTGTTTTTCACTGTGCTGAACCGTGAGGAGAAGTACAAAGCCAAGAACCTGATCGACGTCGTAATCTATCGCGGCTCCGACGCGTTGTATGGCTGGGTATTCGACAGCTTGCAGGCGTTGGGGCTAAAACTTGGCGCGATCGCGCTGGTGGCGCTGCCGGTCGCGGCCGGCTGGCTCGTCTTGTCGGCCGCATTGGGCCGGGCCCAGGAACACCGCGCCGCGCTGACCGACGACACCGTGACGCAAGGAGGACGGGCATGAGTATTGCCATCACACGGCGCGAATTCGCGATTGCATCCGGCGCGGCGATGCTGGCGCCGTCGCTGGCCTTCGCGCAATCCGCAACGCTGCTTATGCGCCCCATTCCGAGCAGCGGAGAGACGTTGCCGGCGGTCGGTCTTGGTACCGCGCAGGTCTTCGACACCGCCGACGAGGCGACCCAGCAGAAGGCGGCCGCAGTGCTGCAGGCATTGGTGGGCGGCGGCGGCCGCCTGGTCGATACCTCTTCCGTCTATCGCGATTCGGAAATCGTACTGGGCAGTGTGATCGCGACCTCCAGCCTGCGCGAGAAAATCTTCATCGCCACCAAGCTCGAGTCGCCCGATGCCGGCGAACTCAAGCGCTCGTTGGCGCGGCTTAAGACGGAAAAGCTTGACCTCCTGCAATTCCACAATGTGCGCGATCCGCAGGCTTCACTGGCGCAGTTCAAAGACTGGAAAGCGCAAGGCGTCTGCCGCTACATCGGCATCACCTCGACGCGTCACGCCGACTTTGCCGCGATCGAGGCGGTGCTTGGGCGCGAGAAACCGGATTTCGTGCAGATCGACTATTCGCTGGACGACCGCGAAGCTGAGAAGCGCATCCTGCCGCTCGCCGCCGAGACGAAGGCGGCCGTACTCACGGCGTTGCCGTTCGGGCGCGCCCGATTGTTCCGTGCCGTGCGCGGCAAGGAAATTCCCGATTGGGCGCGCGGCTTCGCCGACAGCTGGGGCCAGTTCTTTCTCAAATACCTGCTGGCCGATCCGAGGGTGACTGCGGTCATCCCCGGAACGGCCGATCCGGCGCACATGACGGACAATCTTGGCGCCATGCGAGGGCCGCTGCCCGATGCCGACCAGCGCAAGCAAATGATTGCGTTCGCCGACGCGCTGTAGGCTGTATCGGGAAGCAAACGCGAGCGACCTTGTAGCGAGAGATCGGCAGATGGCCATGCTCACCGCCAGCGCGCGGCGGATAACGTACGAGCTGGACGGTCCAGCGGATGGGCCGACCTGGGTGCTTGTCAACGGCCTCACCCAATACATCAAAATCTGGGAGCCATTTCGCGAGGCGCTGGCAGGGAAGGGCTTTCGCGTCGCCACCTTCGACCTGCTCGGGCAGGGCAACTCCGACAAGCCGAGTCTGTTTATCGAGCTCGACGACCAGGTCGCGGTACTGAGTGATCTTATCGACGAGTTGGGACAATGCCCGGTTTTTTTGGCGGGCATCAGCTTCGGCGCGGTTATTGCGCTTCGCTACGCCATCGCCCATTCCGACAAGATCACCGGCTTCGTGCCGATGAGCGCCTTCGCCGAGTTGTCGCCGCAACTCCTCATGCTTGGCCAGGCGCTGCGCACCGGACTGATCCTTGGCGGCACGAGCTACCTTCAGGATTTGCTGTTTCCTATGAACGTTTCGGATGCGTACATCACGGAGCGGATCGACAGACTGGCTGACGCCAAGCGCAAGGGCTGGCTGATTAACGATCTCTACGCCTTGCAGAACCTGATGGAATCGTTCCTCAGCTTCAAGCCGCTGACAGCGCAACTAAGCGCGATCCGCGCCCCGACCATGATCCTCAATGGCGAGTTCGATTTTTTCACGCCGCGAAAACTTCACGACTCGCTCCGTACCCACATCCCGGACAGCGCGCTGGTCATCATTCCGCGGGTCTATCACGCGTTCACGCTGGAGAAGCCTGCTTTGACCGCCGATCTGCTGGCGCGGTTTGCCAACGATGTTATGGGTGGTAGTTGGCGCGGCGAGAAGAGGGTGCTGATAGCGCCAGAGGAACCGGGCGGCGAAATCATTCCGTTCCCCGCCGGCTTCGATCATTTGCGCGCGCTGCCGCTGCCGGCTTAAGCGCAAATCAGCGCCAGCCAACGGTTGATTGACGCGCTCCCCAGTCCTCTATAGCCAGTGGGCGATTTCGGGTTAGTCTCCGCGGGTGGCCCGGAACTGAGAGAGTGGCGGATGCCCTGGCTGGAATGCAATTCTCGACGGATCCACTACGAATTGGCGGGTCCGCCGAACGGGCCGGCCTGCGTGCTCGTCAACGGCCTGACGCAGTATGTGAGACTTTGGCACCCTTTTCGCGACGCTCTCGTGGCGAAGGGCTTTCAGGTCGTCAGCTTCGATATGCTGGGCCAGGGCCAGTCCGACAAACCGTCGTTGTTCATTCACCAGGATGATCAGGTGGAGGTGCTCGGCCGCCTGATTGAAAAATTGGGCGACCGGCCGATCTTTGTCGCCGGCATAAGCTTCGGCGGCGTGGTTGCGCTGCGCTACGCCATCGACCACGGCGACAAGATCGCCGGGCTGGTGCCGATGAGCAGCTTCGCCGAGATACCGGCGCAGCTGTATATGCTAGGCGCGGCCCTCCGCTCCGGACTGATCTTGGGCGGCACATCGTTCCTGCAGGATTTGCTGTTTCCGATGAATTTCTCGAGCGAATGGCTCGATTCCATGCGCCATCTCATCGACCTCGCCCGCCATCGCGGCTGGCTGGCGAACGACGTCTATGCGCTGCAAAACCTTATGGAGTCGTTTCTCGAATTTGAGCCGCTGACAGACCAACTTTCGGCCATCCGCTTACCCACGATGATCCTGACCGGCGAGTACGATTTTCTCACTCCCCGGCCGCTCCAGGAATCTTTACGCGCGCACATTCCCGACAGCGCGCTGGTGATCATTCCGCGCGCATATCACGCGTTCACGCTGGAGAAACCTGCGCTGACGGCGTACCTGGTGACCCACTTTGCCGAGGATGTGATGGCGGGCCGCTGGCGCGGCAAAGGATCGATCTGGGTCGCGCCGGAAAATGTCGGCGGCGAACTTACCCCGTTTCCCGAAGGCTTCGATCATATGCGGGCGATTCCGGTGCAAACGCAGGCGCCGGAACTTGCACCGCAGCGAAAGGCGACTGCGTCATGACGCCGTTTTTCGGTCCGCTCGAACACGGCCGGATACCGGCGCTGCAGCAGACGCGGGTGTCGGCCTTTCTCATATCGGCGCACGGCGCGCTGACGCGCCAGCTTGGCGTCGCGATACCGGCCAGCTTGCACCACGGCTGGCAGGTGGAAATGCATTCCCAGTATTGCCGCGAGATGGAAATACTCTCGCTGTTGGGACGCGCGACCTCGTGGATTATCGATCCGACTCTCGGCTTTCAGATCTGGCAGTGGGAAGTCGCCTGGCTTCCCCGGCCGGTTGCCGGTGCAGCCGATCGAACGCAAGGCACATTGATCGATCTCGCGGCCTTTGGCCATGCGCTGCACACCGTGATCCGCCCGGCCGCGCTGTTGCCCGAAGGGTTTCCGGATGAAGATCCGTTTGCGCTGGCGATGCGGCGTATCGAATTTGAAAGCGGACGGTTGATGCAGGCGCAAATCCTGTTCCTGAAAGGTCCACAGCTTGCTCCCGTTCGCGACGCGGTCGCCGCGGCAGTGGAGTCGCGCCATTCCCAGGTGCGTGAATTGTGGCAAGACATGCTTCACTCCATGGAAATCGATACCAGCGGCCGCCACTCTCTCGTTCCGGCGTATCAGGCGCGCGGGCAACCTGCGCCGGTCGCGGCGCAGCCGAGCGTAGCGATCAAACAGCCATGAACATCAATCCCGAACGACAATCCCTCGCGGACGCCAGTCCCCGTTCGCCGTATTTTTCGGCCGAGCACGAAATGCTGCGTATGCAGGTGCGCCGTTTCGTCGAGACTGAGATCAAGCCGAAGGCGCAAGCATGGGAGCAGCAGGGCTGCGTGCCGCGCGAGGTCCTCCGCCACATGGGCAGCCTGGGATTTTTCGGCATTCGCTATCCCGCCCGCTACGGCGGTTCGGAGATGGATACGCTGGCGAGCGCGCTGTTCGGGGAAGAGCTCGGCCGCTCGACTTTCGGCGGCGTCGCGATCACCGCGCTGGTCCACACCGATATGGCGTCGGTGCACGTATTCAATGCCGGCAGCGAGGCGCAGAAGGACAAATGGATGCCGCAGATCATTTCCGGCGAGGCGATCACCGCGGTCGCGGTGACCGAGCCGGATGCCGGCTCCGACGTGAAGGGGATCCGTACCGTCGCGCGCTGGGAAGGCGATTCCTACGTGCTCGACGGCGCCAAGATGTTCATCACCAACGGCGTGTATGCCGATCTCTATTGCGTGGCCGCAAAGACCGGCCGCGACGGCCAGCCGAGCCGCTCGATCACCATGTTTCTGGTCGAAAAAGGCACGCCCGGCTTTGCCGTCAGCCGCGCCCTCGACAAGCACGGCTGGCGCTCCTCCGACACGGCCGAACTTCGCTTCGAGGATTGCCGCATTCCGGCCGAGAACCGGCTCGGCGAGGAGGGCCGCGGTTTCTACGCCATCATGAAAAATTTTCAGAACGAGCGCACGGTGATCGGCGCGATGGCCATGGGCGAGGCACAGGCGGCGATCGAGCTGACGCTGGAATATCTGCGCACCCGCAAGGCGTTCGGCGCGCCGCTCTGGCAGAAGCAGGCGATCCGTCAGCGCCTCGCCATGCTCGCCGCCAAAGTCGAGGCCGGCCGTCAGCTCGTCTATCACGCGGCCTGGCTCGACTCCCAGGGCGCCGACGCGACCAAGGAAGTGTCGATGGTCAAGGCTTATTGCGGCGAGTTGGTCAACCAGGTCATGTACGACTGCCTACAGTTTCACGGCGGCATGGGCTACATGCGCGAAAGCACCATCGAACGCATGGCGCGCGATGCGCGCGTACAGGCAATTGGCGGCGGCGCTACCGAGGTGATGCTCGAAGAGGTGGCAAAGCGGATGTAGCTGCCTGCGCCATCACGGGGCGGATGCAACCGCCCTCAATTCGTCTTGCACGCTGTTTGGCCGACCGATAGCCTTTTAATTGTGAAACGGGGCAGGGACGCCATGACATTCAAGACGATCGTTTACACGACCTACGGCGCAATCGCGACCATCACGCTTAATCGGCCGAACGAACTCAACACCATCGTTCCGCCCATGCCGGAGGAATTTGAAGCGGCTATCAATCTCGCCATCCGGGACCAGTCCGTTAAAGCCGTCATCTTGCGCGGCGCCGGACGCTCATTCTGTGCCGGCTACGATTTCGGCGAAGGATTCCATCTCTGGGACGACGCGATCGCGACGAATGGGAAATGGGATTCGGGCAAGGATTTTGCGTGGGCTACCGCGCATGCGCTCGCGCCGACGCAGAAGTTCATGAGCATGTGGCGCGCGCCCAAGCCGGTGATCGCGCAGGTGCACGGCTGGTGCGTCGGCGGCGGCAGCGATACCGCGCTGTGCGCCGACATCGTCGTCGCCAGCGAGGACGCCCGGATCGGCACGCCTTATTCGCGGATGTGGGGCTGCTATCTGAGCGGCATGTGGATTTACCGCCTCGGCCTGACCAGGGCCAAGGAATATGCGCTGACCGGCAAGCCGCTGTCCGGCCGCGAAGCTGCCGATGTCGGCCTGATCAATCGCGCCGTGCCGTTTGCGAAGCTCGAAGCGACGGTGCGCGAGACCGCGCTGCAGCTCGTCTCCATCCCGTCGTCGCAGCTGGCGGCGATGAAGCTTGTGGTGAACCAGGTCTACGAAAATATGGGATTGAACAGCACGCAGGTGCTTGGAACCATCCTGGACGGCTTGATGCGCAATACGCCCGACGCCATCGATTTTATTCGGCTGGCGGAGAGCAAAGGCGTGCGGGCGGCGATCGAGGCGCGAGATGGCCCATTTGCCGACTACAGCCAGGCGCCGGAAAATGAGCGGCCCAATCCCAACAATATCATTCACGTCTAAAACCGCAGCGTCGGCGCTGTTCGTCTTCCATCAGCGCTTGGGTTGCCGTCGGGAGGGTTTTGGAGGAAACTTGCGGCAAGAAGCGAGGGGAGGCTCGCCGATGCAGGTTAACCAGCTAGGTCCGGGCTTCGCCGCCGAATTGTGCGGCGTGAAGCTCGCCGACGTCGCGGCGGACGATGCCGCCTACAAGGCGATACGCGCGGCATTCGAAGAATATTCCGTCATTGTGTTGCGCGACCAGGATGTCACCGATGAAGCGCAGATTGCGTTCTCGCGCCGCTTCGGGCCGCTGGAAGTCACCCCGGCATCGACCGAGGGCGCAGGCACCAGCCTGGTGATCCTCACGACCATCGGCAAGGACGGCAAGGTGGTGCCGGCCGACGATCGGCTGGCGCTGCGCAACAAGGCCAATCAACTGTGGCACGCCGACTCGACGTTCAAAAGCACGCCGGCGCTGGCGTCGGTGCTGTCGGGGCGGGTCATGCCGGACCACGGCGGCGAAACCGAATATGTCTCAACGCGTCTCGCTTGGGAGCGGCTTCCCGCAGCGACGCAGAACAAAGTGTCGGGTCTGTTCGCCTGGCACGATTACTCCCATTCGCGCGGCAAGATCGCATCCAACATCGTCGGCATTGCGGAACGGGCGGCATTGCCTCCGCAATGCTGGCGCATGGTGTGGGAGAATCCGGCGAACGGCCGCAGCGCTCTTTATATCGCCTCGCATGCTTACGCCATCGAAGGCATGGAGGAAGGCGAAGCGCGAAAGCTCATCGCCGAACTGACCGAAGCGGCGACCGCGCCGGGATTGAGCTACGAGCACGGCTGGCGCAAGGGCGACGTCGTCATGTGGGACAACCGGGCGACCTTGCACCGCGGCCGGCCGTGGCCGCCGGACGAGGCGCGCGTGATGGTGCGCACCACGATATCCGCTACCGACGCGGATGGGCTACAAAGCGTGCGCCCGCCGTCCCGCCAGGCAGCCGAGTAGCACGCCTATTCCTGATAAGTCCGGTTCGGGATCGCGAAACCGCAGCTTGAGCCATCGGTCACCGCCACTTCGTCTTCCCATGGCAGCCGATATTGGCCCGCCATGAGATCGCGCATGTAGGTGTAGGGGCAATCCTGGGCGCCGCCCTTGACCGCGACATAGCCGCGGTGGCCGAACTGGTAGATGTTGTTCTCGACGCCCCACAGGCGGCGCGCCTCGTCGGCGAGCTTCGGCCGCACCTCGGCGGTGATAATTTCGTCCGGCGCGCCGTTGCCGGTGGCGATCGGCACGCCGTCAAAATTGACGATCATGCCTTCGCCCATGGAGTTGAACACCCCGTCGGTGCCGGCCATGCAGACGTTGGCCGTGTACATCAGGTTTGAAAACGCGTTGCTTTGATTGCTGACGTGCCAGGCGTGCCGGATCGGCGCGGTGTAGCCGGCGGTGCGCAGCATGATGTTGGCGCCTTTGTACGCGCATTCGCGCGCCATCTCCGGGAACATGCCGTCGTGGCAGATGATCAGCGCGACTTTGCTGCCGTTCGGCCCGTCGCACACCGGGATGCCGAGATTGCCCGGCTCCCAGGGCTCGACCGGAACCCACGGATGCATTTTGCGGTAATAGAGCTTGATCTCGCCTTCATCGTCGATAATCAGGCCGGAATTGTAGGGATTGCCGTCGGGATTGTATTCCATGATGGAGAAGCAGCCCCAGATCCGGTTGTCGATGCAGGCCTGCCGGAAGCTTGCGACTTCCGGCCCATCGAGCCGCGACATCAGCTCGGCGTTGGTGTCCATCGACAGGCCGTGCAGCGAATATTCCGGGAAGACGACAAGGTCCATGGTCGACATATTTTTGCGCGCCTTTTGCACCATCGCGCAGATTTTCCTAGTTTGTGCCGCCAGATCGCCCTTGGTCGCGATTGTCGGCAGTTGCAGCTGAACGAGCCCGATGACAACGCCGTCGGGCGCCCTGTTCAATCCGCCGAGCCCACTCATCGATTGCCTCCTCTGCGCTTGCAGCTCCCGCGCATCCGAAAATTTACACCACTCGCGGCCGGGCCGGCTGCCTATTTTTCCAGCTATCGGTGCCGGCGGCACCCGCTCGGGGCTTGTTACCTTTCGAGCCGCGCTACGATTTCCACATGCGCGGCGTAGCGGAACTGGTCGACCGGCGTGATTGCGGTCAGCCGATAGCCGGTGGCGACAAGCACCTGCATGTCGCGGGCGAAAGTTCCCGGATTGCAGGATACCGCGGCGATCAGCGGAACCTTGCTTGCCGCCAGTTCGCGGGCCTGCGCCTCGGCGCCCTGGCGCGGCGGATCGAATACCACCGCGTCGAATCCTCTGAAGTCGGCAGCGAGGAGCGGTTGGCGGAACAGATCGCGCCGCTCGACCGTGACCGGTTTGAATCCCGGCGTGGTCGTTGCAGCACGCTTGAGCGCGGCAAGAGCTGCTTCGTCGTCGTCGACGGCGAGCACGCGCGCCCGCTCGGCAAGACGGAGCGTGAAGGGACCGATGCCGGCGAAGAGGTCGGCAACATTGCCGCCGCCGGCGCAAGCCTCGAGCACGAGGCGCGCCAGCACCCTTTCGCCTTCAGCCGTCGCCTGCAAAAAAGCCGCCGGCGGCAGCGGCAAAGTCGCTTCGCCGATGCGCATCGACGGGGGGCGGCGCAGCGCAATCAACTCGCCATGACGTGTCAACCGAGCCAGATCGTGATTTTCGGCGACACGCGCCAGCGCGGTCATCAGCGCCGGCGACAACGGGCCGGAGCCGCGCACGTCCACATCGAGGCCGGCGTCGGTCGCCGTGACCTGGATGTCGAGCGGCTTGCCGCCCGCTTGTAGTCCTTCGGTGATCGCCCACGCCGCCTCGATGGCGCCCGCAAGTTCCGGCGCAAGGATCGGGCAGCGATCGATCGCAACCAGGCGATGGCTGCGCGCGGCCGAAAAGCCGACTTGGAGCACTTCGTGCGCGCCGCGCCGGGCATGGAACACCGCGCGGCGGCGGCCTCGGCCGTGCGCATCGATGAGTTCGCCGACTGGCGCTTCAAGCCCGGCCTGGCGCAAAGCCTCGACGACGAGTTCGCGCTTCCACGCCCGATAGCGGGCGGCAACCCAGTGCTGGACAGCGCAGCCGCCGCACGCGCCGAAATGCGGGCAGATCGGCGCGAGGCGGTCCGCGCTTGGCACTTCGACATGCAGGACACGCCGCCGGTCCGGATGGCCGGCGACAGCTTTGACGGCAACAGTCTCGCCAGGCAGTGCGCCGGGAACATACACCGCCCCGCCGGGACCAGCGGCGACGCCGTCGCCGCGGTGGCCCAACCGGTCGATCATCAGCCGCTCAACCACGTTTCGCCTCGACGAAGAACTCGGCATTGCCATCGCCGCCATGGATCGGCGACGGCATGCGGCCGCCGATGCGCCAGCCTTGGGCCGCGAGGAAGCCGCCGATGTCGTCACAGACCGTTGCGTGGACCGCCGGGTCGCGTACGATGCCTTTCTTGATGTCACGGCGCTTTGCCTCGAATTGCGGCTTGATCAGCGCGACAAGTTGCGCGCGCCGCGCCAGCAGCTTGCCAATTGCCGGCAGCACGAGCTTGAGCGAAATGAAGCTCACGTCGATCGTTGCAAAATCCGGCTGCTCGGCCAGCCGCGCCGCGTCAAGCGTCCGGATATCGGTCGCTTCCATCGACGCGACCTCGCGGCGGCCGCGCAGCGAAGAATGCAACTGGCGACGGCCGACGTCGACCGCGTAGACGGTCCTGGCGCCGCGCAGCAGCAGCACCTGCGTAAAGCCGCCGGTCGAGGCGCCGACGTCCAGGCAAGCGCGGCCGCCGACATCGACATCAAATTGATCAAGCGCGGCCGCCAGCTTGACGCCGCCGCGGGACACGAATGGATGTTCCGGTTCGGCCTTAATGGTGGCAACGGGCGAGATCGCATCGGAAGCCTTGCGCACCACCCTGCCGTCGGCAGTAACGCGGCCAGCAGCAATCGCGGCCTGTGCCCGCGCGCGGCTGTCGAACAGGCCGCGCGCCACCAGGAGGCGGTCGGCGCGTTGGCGGATGGTCATAATGCGCTTTCCTCCCCGCTTCGCGGAGGAGGATGGATCGGCTAGCGCGCGAGCTTGATCGTCTCGCCGCGCATATTCTCGCCCAGCGCCAAGAACGCCTTGGCAACGATGCCTTTAGCGTCGAGTCCGGCCTTGGCGTACATGGCGTTGGGTGAATCCTGGTCGATGAACAGATCCGGCAAGACCATGGAGCGGAATTTGATGCCGCGGTCGAGCACGCCGTGCTCGGCCAGCGCCTGCATCACAAAGGCGCCAAAGCCGCCGATCGAGCCTTCTTCGATGGTGAGCAGGACTTCGTGCTCGCGGGCGAGCCGAAGCAGCAGGTCGACGTCGAGCGGTTTGGCAAACCGGGCATCCGCGATCGTCGTCGACAGGCCGTGGGCGGCGAGTTCGTCGGCGGCCTTAAGGCATTCGCCGAGCCGCGCGCCATACGACAACAGCGCGACCTTGGTGCCTTCGCGCACGATACGGCCTTTGCCGATTTCGAGCGGTTTGCCTTCGTCCGGCATCGTAACGCCGCGGCCTTCGCCGCGCGGATAGCGCAGCGCCGAGGGTCGGTCGTCGATCGCGACCGCAGTCGACACCATGTGCACGAGTTCGGCTTCGTCGGCCGCGGCCATCAGCACGAAATTCGGCAGACAGCCGAGATAAGCGATGTCGAACGAGCCGGCATGGGTCGGGCCGTCAGCACCGACCAAGCCGGCGCGATCCATGGCGAAGCGCACAGGCAGCTTCTGGATCGCCACGTCGTGGACCACCTGGTCGTAGGCGCGCTGCAGGAAAGTGGAATAGATGGTCGCGAACGGCTTGATCCCTTCCGTCGCCAGCCCGGCCGCGAAGGTGACGCCATGCTGCTCGGCGATCCCGACGTCGAATGTTCGGTTGGGAAATTCCTTCTGGAAGAGATCGACGCCGGTGCCCGAAGGCATCGCCGCCGTAATGGCAATGATCTTGTCGTCCTTGCGCGCTTCCTTAATCAGGCTTTCGCCATAGACCTTTTGGTAGGCCGGGGCGGCCGGCTTCGATTTCACCTGCGCGCCGGTCGCCACGTCGAACTTGACGACGCCGTGATACTTGTCAGCGGATTTCTCCGCCGGCGCGTAGCCCTTGCCCTTTTGGGTCACGACATGGACCAGGAACGGTCCATTCTTGGCGTCGCGGACATTCTTCAAGACCGGCAGCAGGTGATCGATGTTGTGGCCGTCGATCGGGCCGACGTAGAAAAAGCCAAGCTCGTCGAATAGCGTGCCGCCGGTCACCAGGCCGCGAGCGTATTCTTCGATGGCGAGCGCGCGCTTCTCCAGCGTTCGGCTCGGGAGGCGCTTGGCGATCTGCCGCAGGATATGACGGAGGCTGCGATATGTGCGTCCTGAGACGCGGCGGGCGAGATAGGCCGACAGCGCGCCGACTGGCGGCGCAATTGACATGTCGTTGTCGTTGAGGATGACAATGAGGCGCGAGTTCATGGCGCCGGCATTGTTCATCGCCTCATAGGCCATGCCGGCCGACATGGCGCCGTCGCCGATGACCGCAATGACGTTATTGTTCTTGCCCTCGAGGTCGCGCGCGACCGCCATGCCGAGCGCCGAGGAGATCGAGGTCGAGGAGTGAGCGGCGCCGAACGCATCGTATTCGCTTTCGGCGCGCTTGGTGAAGCCGGACAGGCCGCCGCCCTGACGCAAGGTGCGGATGCGGTCGCGGCGGCCGGTTAGAATCTTGTGCGGATAGGCCTGATGGCCGACGTCCCAGACCAGCCGGTCGGCCGGCGTATCGAAAACATAATGCAGCGCCACCGTCAGCTCGATCACGCCGAGCCCGGCGCCGAGGTGACCGCCTGTGACCGCGACGGCGTCGATGGTTTCCCGCCGCAACTCGTCAGCAAGCTGGCGCAACTGGCCTTCTTCGAGCTTCCGGAGATCGCTTGGAGTGTGGACGAGATCAAGCAGCGGCGTCTTCGACGGAACGGTCACGCGAATGCTCCTTCTTATTAGCCTCGTTGGCCTCATCGGCCTAATTGGCGATTTTTAGGGTCGGCCCCCGCCGCCACACCCCCGACCCGCCCGCACAAACCCTAAGTCTCTACACCATTCTACGCCGGCAACGCAATTTGGCGGCCTTCGTCGCCGGGAACCCGTTGGGGACTCCCGCGGTTTGCCGCAACCACTTATGTTGGGCCGGGATAAGGCTTTTGCTATGGGCCGGGGCGCGGCCGGGACTGGATAATTTGCCTTCATTCGCGCCCGGCATTCGCTCCGAATCGCGGTAAACGCAAGAGTAGACCCCTCGTGGCCCTTGAGACCTACCGGAAAAAGCGAAAATTTGGCGTCACCGCGGAGCCGCGCGGCCGCAAAGGGCCCAGCGGTGGGCATCGCTATGTCATTCAGAAGCACGCCGCGACGCGATTGCACTACGATCTGCGGCTTGAGCTCGACGGCGTCATGAAAAGTTGGGCGGTAACCCGTGGTCCAAGCCTAGACCCCGACGAAAAACGTCTTGCCGTCCACGTCGAGGACCACCCGATCGAATACAACTCGTTCGAAGGCACGATCCCGAAGGGCGAATATGGCGGCGGCACCGTGATGATCTGGGATCGCGGAACCTGGGCGCCCGAAGGGGATCCGCACTACGGTTACGTCAAGGGGCACCTCGTTTTCGATCTCCATGGCAAAAAGCTCCGCGGCCGCTGGCATCTGGTTCGCATGCGCGCGCGCGAACGGGACAAGCACGAAAACTGGCTTCTGATCAAA
>Ga0181525_10000159_pt1 | contig 62110 bp, 62 predicted proteins | sample PEATcosm2014_Bin_48_FD_121100 | JGI IMG/M metagenome (GOLD analysis project Ga0181525, IMG submission 121100) | Peatland microbial communities from MTU Mesocosm Facility, Houghton, MI, USA - PEATcosm2014_Bin06_10_metaG | ecosystem: Environmental > Terrestrial > Soil > Wetlands > Peat | place...
CGTCGTCGCGCGAGAGCGCTCGCGTACAACGGTAACGGCAATTCGACCGTAAAATCGGCCGTTGCAGGCCCTTCCTATGGGCACGGCTGGTTTCGAACCAGCGACCTCTCGCGTGTGAAGCGAGCGCTCTCCCACTGAGCTACGCGCCCGGCGAGGCGGATTGTAGGCGCTGGCGGCAGTGCTTCAGGCGGTGGCAGCGTCGGGGCCCGTGGCCGCGACCTCAATCATCGCCGGCTCGCGCGGCGCCCCGAGACCGAGGACCCTGTACACGAAGGCGACGATCGGCGAGTCCGGCGGTGCCGGACCGCGCCGCGCCGCGGCCTTCCGCGCCGGCGCGACGATCGTGCTCTGCAGGCGGCGTGCGGCGTCGAGGTGGTCCTCGGTCCAGATCATCCGCACCGCCGTCGCGCTCGCGGTGTGCTCGGCGCTGCTGAGGTCGCGGTCGAGCGCGCTCAGCAGCCGCCCGTCGGCGAGGCTGCCGCGCGAGAGCGGGTCGGGGATCGCCGCGGGGCCTGTCAGACCTGCGGCGAGCTGCTGATACCACCCGGCGACGAGATCGGCAGCGCTGATCAGCTCCTGCCGGGCGCCGGCGCGATCCCCGGCGCCGCCGTCGTCGCGCCGCCACAGGTCGAGGATCGCTTCTGCCGCGAGGCGCAGGCCCGCCACGCCAGTCACGAGGTTCGCAACATCGGCCAGCGGCAGCGACTTGGTGCTGCGCTCGGCGAGGTAGGTGCGGAAGGTGTCGTCGAGGCGCCGCGCGGCCGCGGCGGCGCGGCTCGCTTCGAGTTCGGGAGCGCTCTGCGCCGGCACCGCCGCGTCACAGCGCCCCATGCCGAAGGCGACCGCGGCGGAGAGGAACTCGGCACCATCGGTATAGGCCCTGGCGAGCGAGTTGCCGAGGGCGGCCGCCGCGCCGCGGGGCCAGAACAGGACCCCGACGACAAGGCTGATCGCGCAGCCGAGCGCGACGTCCTCGATCCGTACAAGCCCGACCCGCCAGCCCGCCGGCTGGATGATGTTGTAGAGGATCACCAGCGTCACGGTGAACGCGCCCTGCCCGGCGGCAAACGAGATCGCCGCGGGCGCGAACCCGGCGACAAGCACCGCCGGGGCGAGCAGCAGCCAGAGAACCGTCGTATCGGATCCGATGATCACGACGAGGACGGCACCGACGACGAACCCCGCTGCCGTGCCGACCAGTCCGCGCAGCGCGTTCTGTCCCGTGCTCAGCGCGTTCGATCGCAGCACCGACAGCGTTCCCAGGACAACCCAGAACGCGTGCTGGGCCCCGGTCAGGTCGGCGATCAGCACCGCCAGCCCGAGCCCAACCGCCCCGCGCAGGCTGTTGTGCAGCCAAACCGACTGGCGGCTGACATGCGAAGCGGCGCGATCGTGCACCGCCGCCAGCCGCTCTTCGCGTGGCGCTGCCTCGCGCCCGAGCAGCCGCGCCAGCCAGCCGCGCCGCTCGGCTGACGCGACAGCCTCGATGTTGGCGCCGATCTGGGAGACGACGAAGCTCAGCTCCTGGGCGCGGAACGTCGGGTCCAGTGCGCTGATCAACTCGGCCGAGGGCTCAGGGCAGTCGACGCAGGCGGCGGGCAGCACGACGGTTGCGTCGCGCTCCATCGCAAGCAGCGCCACCCGCAGCGCATCGAGCGCGCCCCGCAGTCCCTCAGGTTCGCCGCCGGGCATCGCCAGCAGGTCGGCGCCGGACTCGAGCACCGCAGCCGCCTTGACCTTGACCGCGCAGACAGTTGGATCGATCGGCGTCCTTGGCAGCATCCCCGAGCTCTGGGTCACGATCGCGCTGAGCCAGTCGAGCTCGTCGACAAGGCGCACAAGGACCCGCGTCGCAGTGCTCAGCCCCGTCGGGCGGTAGGGCGTCGCAAAGAACGAGCGCTGCAGGCCGCTCGCAGCCGCGCCGGCGCGCGCCGACGCCTCGTCGAGCTCGGCCTGCGAGCTCGTGCTGTCTCCGAGCATCAGAGCGACGTGCGCGCGCAGGCGTGCCGCGAGCGCGCGACAGGCCTCGACCGCCGAGTCGCGCAGCCGGTCGCGCGTCGGACTCGGCCACAGCAGCGTGATCGCAAGGAGCGCCGCAGCCGCGGCCAGGCCCCAACCGGCAAGACGATCGGGGATCGTCGAAGCAGCACCGGGCAGTGAGATTGGCAGGATGAAGGCGAGCAGTAGGGCGGTCGTCGCACTCGCGAGCACCGAGCTGACGACGCCGGCAAACAGCACGCAGAAAACGACGAGCACTGTCACGATCGCCGCCAGCCAGTCGACTGTCGAAACCAGCGTGCCGAGCACGACGAGCACCCCGCCGCCCAGCGCGAGCGCCGCCTGCGATCGGATCCGGTCTGGCATCGGGCCAGTGAACGAAGCGAGCAGCAGCATCGAGAACGAACCGAACGCCGCGAACGCCGCCACCGTCGGGTTCCCGATCACCTCGATCCCGATCGCAAACAGCCCCGGCATCACTATCGCCGCGCGCCCGGCCCGGCGCAGCGCCAGCAGATCGCCGTCGCGCGCGCGAATCCAACCGATCAGATCAGGCAAGCCGGCGAAGCTCACGCGCAGATGATGACGACTCGCCGCTGCTCGTCGAGGACGACTAACCAATACGATCCCTGCCGGACCGTGCTAGGCGGGGAGTCAGCGGTGCCCTGAACCCGCAATCCGCTATAGCGGGGCCGAATTCCCTCCCGAGGGGTCGCTCGCGCGGCAGCCCCGTCGGCCGGGGCGTTGATGGTCAGAGTCCCCCGCGGTGTCGGTTCGTGAACCAGGTCAGGTCCGGAAGGAAGCAGCCTTAAGCGGGTCCCGGCAGGCGCGGAGGGAGCTCTCTGACTTGAGTCCCAGCCGGCGAAAGGCACCGTGCGAGAGTCATCGAAGGGGGGTGCACGGTCCACTTTTATGGGCCCTTCGGGCCTGCGGATCTGTGCGCGATAACCCGGACGCGTGCTAGCCAGCGTCGATCAAGCCGAGCCGGCCCCAGCGCCTGCCGTCGGCGAGATCGAGCAGCTCGAGGCCGACGTCGTGCAGCACCGCCGGTGCCGTGCCGATGTGCTGAGTGCCGGTGAAGATGTCGCGAAAGCACCGCTGGAGCGTCCCGGGGCGCAGCGCGGTGCCGCCGCCGGAAAGGTAGGCGAACGTGCCGATCTCGGCGACGGTTGCAGTCGCGTGGCCGAGCGCGAGGCGGGCGAGCGAGACCTGGCGTGTCGTCATCGGCTCGCCGGCGCTGATCGTCGCTTCGATGCTCGCCTGCGACTCGAACACGAATGTCCGCGCCGCGCGCAGCTTCCCCTCGGCGCGCGCGAAGTGCTCGCGGAATGCCTGATCACCGCCGCGTGGCGCGATCACTGATTTCCGTGTCTCTTCTTCGCGCGCCAGCGCTGCGAGCGCGTCGAGCGCGCGGCGCCCGACGCCGAGCGCCCAGGCGCTGTGCAGCAGCGTCACCATCCCGAAGACCCCCAGCCGGTAGAGCTCGCCACCCTGGATCGCGACGTCGGCGGTGTGGGGGTGGACGAGCTCGCGGGGGACGAAAACGTCGCGCGCCGCGTAGTCGATGCTGCCCGTCGCCCGCAGACCGACGACGTCATCCCAGCCACCTCGCAGCTCCAGCTGCTCGACCGGGGTGATCAGCGTTATCAACTCGCGCGCGCCGCTCCCAGGGAGCGTCCGCGGCGTGTCGCCTTCGCAGACGAACGCGGCGCTGTGGGCGTAGCTCGAGTTCAGCAGGCCGCTCCCGTAGCGCCACTGGCCGGTCAGGCGGTAGCCGTCGCCGTCGACCCTCGCACGCCCGGTCGGCGCTCCGGACCCGGCGATCAGCGGGATCCCCGCGGCGAAGAGCTCAGCGGCGCCGTCGGCCGGCAGGTACGCCGCCGCGGTCGCGGTGGCGAGCTGGCCAGGCCATCACGACCCAGCCGCTGGCAGCGTCGGCGTAGGCGAGTGCCTCGATCGTCGCGAGCCCCTGCAGCGGCGTCGCTTCGACGCCGCCGACGTAGCGCGGAACCCACATGTGGCCCACGCCGCTGTCGAGCAGCAGCCGGACCGTCGCGTCGGTCAGCGCGCCCTTCGCCTCGTTCGCAGCCGCGCTCGCGCTGAGCGCGGCGGTCAGCTCGCGGGCTTGCGAGACGACATCGATCTCGGTGGCACTCAAGCGCTCACGCCCCTGACGGCGAGGTCGATCACAGCGCGTCGCGCGTGCTCGCGCGACCAGCGGTGGCCTGTGCGCAGGTGGCGGTAGGTCCAGCCGATCAGGTTGAACAGCAGCGTGGCGCTCTCCTCGACGCTCTCGCCGACGACGACTGTGCCTGCCTCGACGCCGTCGCGAAGTAGCCGGGTCAGCCCCGCTGTGATCTCGCTGCGCGTCATCGCCTCCGTTCCGGGCTCATGGAAGACGGTGTCGAGGTCGTCATCGGGGAGTGCCCGCAGCAGTCCGAGGTGCCGTTCGCTGACGTCGCACAGCCCCCCAAGCGCGAGCGCGAGGCGCTCCGGCGCGCCGCCTGACTGCGTCAGCGCCGGCCAGAGGGCTGCGCGGTATGACTCGGAGAGGTAGTCGCGCAGCGCCTCGAGCACGTCCTGCTTGGCGATGCCCTGCCGGTAGAGCGTCACGCGCGAGACGCCGAGCGCGCGGCCGAGCTCCTCGAGCGTCAGGGCGTTCCAGCCGATCCGCTCGACCGCCTCCGCCGCGCGTCGTCTCACGAGCGGATCCTCCAGCGAGATCATCGCGTTGCAGAGTACAACATCGGTGTTGCAAACGACCCTGGCGCTGTTACAAGGCCGGGCCGCGCGTCATCCGCACCGCTCGTAGACCCTCCACGAGCGGTTCGACGCGGTCAGCCTGAAGCCGCGAGGCACGCTGTAGGCCTTCGAGGGGTCGTTCTTGTCGAGCAGATAGGCCTCGAGAACGGCGCGGCTCGCGACGTCGACAAACGTGCCGCGTCTGATCTCGGCCGGCACGATCCGCGACGGACTCACGTGCAGCTCGAGCGCCAACAGCGGGACCGGCGTGTGGTAGGGCACACCGATCACGCCACAGCGCGTCGTGATCGCATGGCGCTTCGTCAGCTTGATCAGGTCGTTCGCGATTCGCAGCTGTGCTGAGAGGCTCTGCTTCTTCGGGTTCGTGCTGTTGAACGTCTGGTTGATCCGCGTCGCATTCCAGGGGATGAATGCAGCGATCGCGATCACGCAGAGCACCGACCCCGCCTGCCACAGCCGCCGACGCGGATGCCCTGGCGGCAGTGAGCGCCATCCGAACAGCCCGGCGCCGCCGCAGATCGCAAGCAGCGCGACGAGCACGAACGTGTAGCGGTCGTCGATCGGCAGCCCCGAGCTCGCGACGATCGCGAAGGCCACGAGCGCCACGACGCCGGTCCAGAGCCCGAGCCAGATTCGCGACCGCAACAGCCACAGCGCGAGCACGCCGCCGACCGCCGCGGCGACAAGCCCATCCGGCCCGAGCACCTCGCCGAGTCTGCGCGCCCCGGTGTAGGGGAACTTGATCAACCCCGTCGGGCGCTTCAGCTGTGTCGCCGTCGCCTGCGTGTGATGTAGCGACCACAGCAGGTTGCCGGTGATCGCGAGATCGGAGGCGACCCACAGCAGCGGCGCGGCCCCGACGAGCAAGGCGAGCTCTGCGCGCCTGCGCCATCTGATCCCCCGCGCCAGATAGAGCCAATAGACCCCGGCGAAGAGCCAGGCCTCGGGTCGCAGCAGCCCCGCGAGGTCAAGCAGCGCGATCACCGGCCAGCCGGCGCGTCGTCGCCGTGTCTCGACAAGCAGCGCGCCCAGCACCAGCACGGTGTAGGGGATGTCCACGTACGCCCGCACGCCGTAGCTCAGAACCTCGTAGCGGGAGATCAGCAGTACCGCGGCAGCGAGCCCGACCGGCCAGGAGAACCAAGCGCTCCCCAACTGGTAGACCAGATACGGAAGGGCGGCGAGTGCGATGTACGCAATCGCAACGACGATCGAGATCGTCAACGTCGCGCCCAGCGGCGACAGAATCAGCCCGACGATCTCCACCAGCGGATGCGGAGTCGGCGCAAGCGCGACGTTGTATGTCGGCAGCTGGCCGCGCTCCAGCTGCTGGCCCCAGACGAGCGAGTAGAGCGTGTCGTAGTTGGGGATTCCGAACGGCAGGATCAGCCGCAGCGCAAGCGCTCCGACGAGGATCCAGGCGGCCGCTACGAGGCCCCGCGTGCGCTGCATCGCGGGCACGCTACCGCCTGGAGTACATGCGAGCGCGACCAGCGCCCGCGGCTCGCTGCCGGGCCCGGTCGGGGCTTTTTCCGGGCGGGGTAGACTGGCCTTCCGTGTCCGCCGGTCCCTCGCTCTACCGCCGCCACCGCCCCCGCACGTTCGCCGAAGTGGTTGGCCAGGACCACGTCGTGCGGACGCTGACCAACGCGGTCGCGGGTGACAGGATCCATCACGCCTACCTGTTCGTCGGCTCGCGCGGTACCGGGAAGACGTCGATGGCGAAGATCCTCGCTGCCTGCCTGAACTGCGAGCACGGCCCGACGATCACCCCCTGCGGCGTCTGCCAGTCGTGCACCTCGATCGCGGCGGCGACCTCGCTCGACGTCGCCGAGATGGACGCCGCCTCCTCGAACTCGGTCGACGACATCCGGGCGCTGCGCGACTCGGTCGCATTCGCGCCGATCTCCGGCCATCGCAAGATCTACATCCTCGACGAGGCGCACATGCTCTCGACGGCGGCTTGGAACGCATTCCTCAAGACGCTCGAGGAACCACCACCGAACACTGTCTTCATCCTCGCGACGACCGACGCGCAAAAGGTCCCGGCGACCGTCATCGACCGCTGTCACCGCTTCGATTTCCAGCGCCCGAGCACCGACCAGATCGCGACCGTCCTGCGCCGCGTCGCTGCCGCCGAGTCGATCGAGATCCCCGACGGGGCCACGGCCCTCCTTGCCCGCCACGCCGCGGGGAGCTTTCGCGACGCGCTCGGCCTGCTCGAGCAGCTCGAGACCTACTCGGCCGGCACGATCGCCCTCGCCGACGTCCTCGCGGTTCTCGGAATCTCCGACGCCGAGTTGCTCTTCAAGACGATCGACGCGATTGCCACAGCTGACCCGCGCGCGACCCTCCTCGCGCTCGCCGCCGCGGTCGAGTCGGGCCGCGACCCCGCCGCCTTCACCCGCGAGCTCGAAGCTCACGCCCGCGAGCTGCTGATCACCCAAACGCTCGGCGGCAGCGTCCCACCCGAGATCAGCCTGACACCCGAGCACGACGCCCGCCTGACCGCCCAGGCGCAGCAGGTTGGCCCGGCGACGCTCGTCCGCCTGCTCGATCTCCTCGCCCAGGCCCTGATCGCCGTCAAGGCAGGCGCCGACGCCCGCACCCAGCTCGAGCTCGCCACCGTACGCGCCGCGCGTCCCGACCTCGACCCATCGACCGCAGCAATCACTGCCAGGCTTGAGCGATTGGAGGCTTCGTCGCAATCTCTCAGGGCCTACGAGACATCCGAGGAGCCGCAGGCGCCCGTCCCGACAAACGGCGCGAGCGGAGCACTCCACGCCGCGCCATCGCCGCAGACGGTGCGGAGCCCAGTCGCGCAGCAGGCCCCCGCGCTCGCTGCTCCAGTGAGCGTCGCTGCGCCGCCCCAGGCCCCCGCGCTCGCTGCTCCAGACAGCTTCGCTGAGGCGCCCCAGGCGCCCGTCGACCCAGCCGAGCCGCGCGATTCGGTCGCGCAAGCCGGCGAAGTCGCCGGCGAGGATCTGCCGCTGACTCTCCAAGCACTGATCGAGGCCTGGCCGGCGGTCGTCGCGACGCTTCGCTCCGAGAACGCAATGCTCGGCGCGGTCGTTGAGGATGCCGAGCCGGTCGAGCTCGACGGCAGCCGCCTCGTCCTCGCGTTTGCCGAGGACGCCGCGTTCCTGCGCCGTAAGGCAGAGGATCGCGCGAGCCGCACGGCGTTGAGCGATGCGGTGACGCAGGTCACCGGGCGCTCGCTCTCGCTCGATTACGCGATGCGCGCGCCGGGGACGAAGCTGGCGCCCGAGAATCTCAGCGACGAGGAGCTCGTGCGCCGTTTCAAGGTCGAGTTCGACGGCGAGGAATTACGCGACGACGACGACAACAGCGAGGAGACGCCCTGATGCCCCAGCCGAATATGCAGCAGATGATGCGTCAGGTGCAGAAGATGCAGGCCGATATGGCGCGCGCACAGGAGGAGATCGCGCTCGCCGAGGTCCAGGCGTCCTCTGGCGGTGGAATGGTGACGGTCACGATGAGCGGCGGCCTCGAGGTGAAGTCGGTGCGGATCGACCCGGGCGCGATCGATCCCGATGACCCCGACCTGCTTGCCGACCTAGTGATGGCCGCTGTCAACGAGGCCCTGCGCTCGGCGCAGCAGCTTGCCGCCGACCGGATGGAGCAAGCGACCGGCGGCCTCGATCTTGGGGCGCTCGGCGGGCTCGGCTTGCCCGGCTTCTGATCGTTGTCGGTCTACGCACCACCGATCCAGCGCCTTGTCAGCGAGCTTTCCAAGCTCCCGGGCGTCGGCAATCGCACGGCGCAGCGCCTCGCCTTCTTCATCCTGCGCTCACCGGCCGAGGATGCGGACGCGCTGGCCCAGGCGATCCGCGATGTCAAGGAGCGGATCGGCCTGTGCGAGATCTGCTGCAACCTCGCCGAGGGAGCGCGCTGTCGGATCTGCGAGGACGAGCGCCGTGACGCCGCGGTGATCTGCGTCGTCGAGGAGCCCTCCGATGTGATCGCGCTCGAGCGTACGCACGAGTACCGCGGCCGCTACCACGTCCTCGGCGGCGCGCTGTCGCCGATCGACGGCGTCGATGCCGAGGATCTGCACATCGCCGAGCTCTTCCGGCGCGTCGATCAGCCTGATTCGCAGATCCGCGAGGTCGTGCTCGCGACCAACCCGACGACGACCGGTGAAGCGACGGCGCTGCACATCGCCGAGTCGCTGCGCGAGCGTGCGCCGCAGATTGCCGTCACGCGCCTTGCCAGCGGTCTCCCGGTCGGCGCGGACCTCGAGTATGCGGATGAGGTCACGCTGGGCCGCGCCTTCTCCGGCCGTCGCGCGGTATAGATAGCCGGGCCGTATCCTCGGAAGTCCGATGAGCAGCACGATCGTCATGAAGTTCGGTGGCACCTCGGTCGCCGACGCCGAGCGGATCAAGCGCGCGGCGCGGCGGATCGTCGCCAAGCGCGAGGCCGGATACAGGGTCATCGCCGTTCTTTCGGCGCGCGGCAAGACGACCGATGAGCTGATCGCGATGGCCGAGGAGGTCTCGCCAATGCCCCACCCGCGCGAGATGGACATGCTGCTGTCGACCGGCGAGCGGATCTCCTGCGCGCTCTGCGCGATGGCGATCAACGACCTCGGATTCGAGGCGATCTCGCTGACTGGCTCGCAGGCCGGCATCGTCACCGACACCACGCACACGAAGGCGCGGATCCTCGAGGTCCGCGCGGACCGCATCAACGCCGCGCTCGAGGACGGCATGATCGTGCTTGTCGCTGGTTTTCAGGGCGTCTCGACGAGTCTTGACGTGACGACGCTCGGGCGTGGAGGCTCCGACACGACAGCCGTTGCGCTCGCTGCGGCGGTCGATGCCGAGGTCTGCGAGATCTACACCGACGTCGCAGGCGTCTTCAGCGCCGACCCGCGGATCGTGCCCGACGCGCGCAAGTTGCCGGTCGTGTCGTTCGAGGAGATGCTCGAGATGTCGGCTTCGGGTGCCGGTGTCCTGCAGCTACGCTCCGTCGAGTACGCGCGCAACCACGGCGTGCGGATCCACTGCCGTTCGAGTCTCGAGGACGGCCCCGGTACCGTTGTCGTCTCGGAGCAGGAGACCTTGGAGCAGCCACTCGTAACAGCCGTGACCCACTCGACCGGCGAGGCCCGGATCACTCTGCTCGGCGTGCCCGACCACCCGGGCATCGCCGCGCGGATCTTCACCGCGCTCGCCGACGCCAACGTCAACGTCGACATGATCATCCAGAACGAGCCCGTCACCGAAGGCAGTCACGCGGACATGTCGTTCACCGTCGCGCGCGAGGACATGCGGATTGCCCGCGCGACGCTCGAGCCAGTCGTCGATGAGGTTGGGATAACCGATATCGCGATGGACGAGCAGATGGGCAAGGTCTCGATCGTCGGCGCCGGCATGCGCAGCCACCCTGGCGTCGCTGCGAAGGTCTTCAGCGTGCTCGGTGAGGCTGGAATCAACATCGAGATGATCTCGACCTCACCGATCAAGATCTCCTGCGTCATCGCCAGCGACCGCGTGCCCGACGCGGTCCAGGGGCTGCACTCGGCCTTCGAGCTGGCGGGCGAGGACACGATCCTCGCCGAGGACCCGTTCGGCAGAGCACGATGAGCCGCGCGCCACGCGTCGCAGTCGTCGGCGCGACAGGCGCCGTCGGCGCCGTGATGCTGAGCCTGCTCTCGCAGCGGGAATTCCCCACCTCGGAGACCGTGCCGTTCGCCTCGGAGCGCTCGGCCGGAAGCGTCATCCCCGGCGTCGGCGAGGTCCAGCCGCTGCGCGAGGACACGATCGAGGGCTTTGACGTCGCGCTGTTCTCGGCTGGCGGCGCGACCTCACGCGAATGGGCGCCGCGCTTCGCCGCAGCCGGCGCGGTCGTGATCGACAATTCGAGCGCCTGGCGGATGGATCCTGCGGTGCCGCTCGTCGTCAGCGAGGTGAACCCGCACGCGCTCGATCAGATCGGCCGCGGCATCATCGCGAACCCGAACTGCACGACGATGGCGATCATGCTGCCGCTGAAGGCGCTCCACGACGCCTTCGGGCTGCGGGCGCTCGTCGCGACGAGCTTCCAGGCCGCCGGCGGCGCCGGCCAGAAAGGGATCGACGAGCTCGCCGGCCAGGTCGACCTGCTCTACGGGCGCCGCGAGCTTCTCGTCAGCGATGGCGCGCGTGCGATCGCCGACGTCAGCTATTCGGTGCACGCGGCGCCGCTCGCCTTCAATGTCGTTCCGTGGCTTGGTTCGCCGGCCGGCGACGGCTACAGCGACGAGGAGATGAAACTCGTCAACGAGTCGCGCAAGATCCTCGAGCTGCCGCAGCTCGCTGTCAGCCCGACCTGCGTCCGCGTCCCGGTGATGGTTGGTCACGCGGTCGAGCTCCGAGCGAGCTTTGAGCGCGAGCCGGAGCTCCCGGCCGCAACCGCAGCCCTGAAGGCATTCCCCGGGGTTGTCCTCGACGATCTGCCGACGCCCGCAAACTACGCTGGGGTCGACGATGTGGCGGTTGGACGCCTGCGTCGCGACCTCTCGGACTCGAGCGCGCTGAACCTCTTCGTCGTCGGCGACAACCTCCGCAAGGGGGCGGCGCTCAACGCCGTCCAGATCGCTGAGCTGCTCCTCGAGCGTGACCTGACCGGCGGCCACATCGCGGCCGCTCGCGCCGACTGAGCGATGTCGGCTGACGACCCGAAAGATCTCGCAGGACTGCAGCGCGCCGGGACGCTTGTCGCCGCAACGATCGACGTGCTCGAGCGAGCAGTCGCGCCCGGCGTGACGACCGGCCAGCTCGACAGGATGGCCGCCGCGCTTTTCGCGAGCGCCGGCGCGCGGTCGGGGCCGATCATCACCTATGGCTATCCCGGCTCGATCTGCATCAGCGTCGATGACGAGATCGTCCACGGCGTTCCCGGCTCGCGTGTGCTGCGTGAGGGACAGCTCGTGACGCTCGACGTCGCGGCCGAGCTCGACGGCTACCACGCCGACTCCGCGATCACTGTTGCGGTCGGCGAGGCCTCGCCGGAGGCTCGCAATCTGATCGCCGCGACCGAGCGGGCGCTGGCGACAGGGATTGCCGCCGCCCAGCCGGGCGCCAGCTTCAGGGACCTCGGTGCAGCGATCGAGCGCAGCGCGCGCGCCAGCGGCTACAGCGTCTTCCGTTCGCTGACCGGCCACGGCATCGGCCGCGGCATGCACGAGGAGCCGACCGTCTACAACTGGCCCGAGCCGTCGGCCACCGCCAGGCTTACGGACGGGCTCGTCTTCACGATCGAGCCGATGCTCGGCGCAGGTGGCGCTCGAATGCGAGACGCGGGCGACGGCTGGACGATCTGCACCGCCGACGGCAGCCTGGCGGCCCACGCCGAGCACACTGTCATGGTCGCGCAGGGTGGACCGCGGATTCTGACGCGCCGCGACGCAGCGCTCTGAGGCCGTACCTACTCGATGACCGGCGTCGGCTCGCTGCGGCGCACGAGGTAGATCGCGACGGCCAGCGCGAGCGTCAGCCCGCCGAGAATCCCGAGCTCGAGCAGCTGGTTGGTCAAGGCGCTGCCAGAGAGGCTCGTATGCTCGAGCTGGGCAGTCGTGATCAGGATCCTCCGCACAACCGCGATCAACCCGACTAACAGGAACGGCTCGACGACGATCTCGCCCCGCAGCACGACGTGCTGCAGCGTGTGCAGGAGCTCGGCGACGATCAGCAGCAGCAGGATCCGGTCGAGCAGCGTCACGCCGACGTTGACAGCACTTTCGGGCGGGTGCTTGGTGACTTCGCCGGCGACGCCGCTAACTGCGCCGATCACAACGAGGACCGCGGCGCCGAGCAGCAGCAGGCCAACGATCACGTAGAGCACCTCCTCGACGCTTGCCAGTGCGCCCCGCACGCCGCGCGCGAAGGCTGCGTGCGGGTGGAACTGTCCCTGGCGCTCGCCGCCGCTCTCCATTACGGCCAATCCTAGAGCCGGGATCAGTCACCAACGGTGATCTGCCGACTGACGACCGCGATCGGAGAGTCGTCGCCGCCGCCCATATAGGGTGCAGACCCCATGAAGATCATCTACACGCACACCGACGAGGCGCCCGCGCTCGCCGAGGCCTCGCTGCTGCCGATCATCGAGGCCTTTGCGAAGGCGGCCAACGTCGATGTGCAGTCGCGCGACATCTCGCTCTCGGGGCGGATTCTCGCGCAGTTCCCGGATCGCCTGAGCGCCGAGCAGCGCGTCGGCGATGCGCTTGCCGAGCTCGGTGCGCTGGCCCTCACGCCCGCGGCGAATATCATCAAGCTGCCGAACATCAGCGCCTCCGTGCCCCAGCTCAAGGCGGCCGTCGCCGAGCTCCAGAGCCAGGGCTACGCTGTTCCCGACTACCCCGACTATCCAGCCGACGAAGAGCAGCGCGACGTGCGCGCCTGCTACGACACGGTCAAGGGCAGCGCCGTCAACCCGGTGCTGCGCCAGGGCAACTCCGACCGCCGCGCCGCGGCGTCGGTCAAGGCCTACGCGCGCAAGCACCCGCACTCGATGGGCGCCTGGTCCTCCAGCTCACGCTCGCACGTCGCGACGATGAGCGACGGGGACTTCCGCTCCACGGAGCTGTCGGTCACGCTCGAGCAGGCCGGCGAGGTGAGGATCGAGCACGTCGCGCAGGACGGGACCGTGACCGTCCTCAAGCAGTCAACGGCGGTCCTCGCCGGGGAGGTGCTGGACGCCGCGGTCATGCGCCGGGCGGCGCTCGACGCCTTCCTCGCCTCGCAGGTCGCGCAGGCGCGCGAGCAGGGGATCCTCTTCTCGGTCCACCTCAAAGCGACGATGATGAAGGTCTCCGACCCGATCATCTTCGGCCACGCGGTGCGCGCCTACTTCGCCGATCTGTTCGCCGAGCACGGTGGCGCTCTGGAATCGATCGGCTTCGACGCCGACGATGGCGTGACGACGCTGCTGAGCGCGATCGAGGCGCTGCCCGAGGCTGAGCGGGCAGTGATCCTGGCGGCGATCGACGCCGCGTATGCGGTCGGTCCGGGACTCGCAATGGTCGATTCCGATCGCGGAATCACGAACCTGAACGTGCCCAGCGACGTGATCATCGACGCGTCGATTCCGGCGGCGATTCGAACCTCCGGCAAGATGTGGAACGCCAAGGGCGAGCTCGAGGACACGAAGTTCGTGATCCCCGACCACACCTACGCCTCGCTCTATGCCGAGACGATCGAGGACTGCCGCGAGCATGGCGCTTTCGATCCGGCGACGATGGGGGCGACCTCGAACGTCGGCCTGATGGCGCAGGGAGCGGAGGAGTACGGCTCGCACGACAAGACGTTCCAGATCGCTACCGCCGGCAGCGTGCGCGTAGTCGATCAGGCCGGCGTGACGCTGCTCGAGCACGCCGTCGATACCGGCGACATCTGGCGGATGTGCCAGACCAAGGACGCCCCGATCCGTGACTGGGTGCGGCTCGGTGTCGCGCGTGCACGCGCGAGTGGTTCGCCGGCGGTTTTCTGGCTCGACGAGACGCGACCGCACGACGCGCAGGTGCTTGCAAAGGTTCGCGACGAGCTCGCCACGCTCGACACCGACGGCCTCCAGCTCGAGATCCTCGATCTGCGGGCGGCGACGCGCTACACCCTCGATCGCGCGCGCCGCGGCGAGGACACGATCGGCGTCACCGGCAACATTCTGCGCGACTACCTGACCGATCTGTTCCCGATCCTCGAGCTCGGCACCAGCGCGAAGATGCTCTCGATCGTCCCGCTGATGAGTGGCGGCGGGATGTTCGAGACCGGCGCCGGCGGCTCGGCGCCGAAGCACGTGCAGCAGTTCATCGCCGATAACTTCCTGCGCTGGGATTCGCTCGGAGAGTTCCTGGCGCTCGTCCCGTCGTTCGAGCTCCTCGCGCAGACGACAGCAAACAGCGGCGCCCAGCTGCTTGCGGACTGCCTCGACCGCGCGACGCTGCAGGTGCTCGAGGGTGGCCGCTCGCCATCGCGCAAGCCGGGCGGCCTCGACAATCGCGGCAGCCACTTCTACCTCGCGCTCTACTGGGCGCGCGAGCTTGCGGCGCAGACCGAGGACAGCGAGCTCGCGGCGCGCTTCGAGCCGCTTGCGCAGCGCCTCGGCGCCAACGAAGCGACGATTATCGCCGAGCTTGCCGCAGTCCACGGTTCACCGGTCGTCCTCGGGGGCTACTACCACCCCGATCCGGCGCTCGTTGCGGCGGCAATGCGGCCGAGCAGCACACTCAACGAAGCAATCGCCTCGCTCTGAGCGCCAGCCTTCGCCGGCAGGCAGGCGAGCGGGTGCTTTGATCGGAGCAGCTAAGCGGCGGCCGTCGAAGCCACGACGCTCTGGGACCAGTCGATCACGGTGTTCGGTTTGACGATGTGACGTCCCATACCGAGCTCCTTGGGCGAGAGGCCAAGCGCCAGGCCGACGAGCTGGGGCAGATGGAGGACCGGCATGCCCAGCTGGCGTGCGACGATCGCGGCGGCGATCGGCTGTTGGAGATCGAGGTTCAGATGGCACAGCGGGCACGGCGTGACGACGCAGTCGGCGTCCGCTTCGACAGCGTCACCCATGTGGCGGCCTGCCTGCTTGAGTGAGGCTGTCTTGTTCATCGTGATGATCGGGAAGCCGCAGCACTTGTGCGAGCCCGCGTAGTCGATCACGGTGCCGCCGAGCGCCTCGATCACCTGCTCGAGGTAGGTGTGGCGCGGGTGCTCGTCGTCGATGCCGATGCGGTCGTGCGGGCGGATGATGTAGCAGCCGTAGAAAGGCCCGACCTTGAGGTTTGTCAGCGGCCGCTTGACGAGTCCGCGCAGGTTCTCCAGGCCGATCTCCTCGACCAGCACCCAGAGGAAGTTCTTGTTGACGATCCCCTGCTCGTAGTGAAGCCCGTTGTCGCCGATCGACGAGTTGATCCGCTCGCGGTAGACGGCGTTTGCGTCGAGGCGCTCCTGGCACTCGCTCTGCGCGCCCTGGCAGGTCGAGCAGATGTTCATCATCAGCTCGCCGTCGGTTTGCTGGGCCATCGCGAACGTGCGGGCATTCAGCGTGTCGGCGAGCTCCTGGTTGTGCTCGGCGATCACGCCGGCGCCGCAGCAGTTCGCGCGATCGAGCTCGATCAGCTCGATGTCGAGCAGCGGCGCGACCTGGGCCATCGCGCCGTGCAGCTCGGGCGTGAAGCCGCGGCTGACGCAGCCCGGCCAGTAGGCGACCTTCATCCGTTGGCTCCTTCCGTGGCGGCGGCCGCAGGCTCGTTGTCCTTGTCGTCGCCGACGACGTAGAGGTTCAGCTCGTAGCGCTCGTCCTGGCCCTCGATCTTGTCGAACAGCGCGCGCAGCTCCTTCGAGGCCTTGTGCGGGTGCAGCAGCGCCTTGGCCGGGGTGATCTTGCGCCGCAGCAGGCCGCGGATCACGACCGGCAGCGAGGCGAGCAGCTCGGGCACGGCGTTGGGGTGGAACTTGCCGCCGTAGGAGTCCGGCAGCAGGTCGGCCTCGTGTAGCAGCCCGTTGCGGCGGATGTTGTTGACGAACGCGTGCTCGTGGCGGTAGCCGTTGTTGCGGTCCTTGATCTCGTAGTCGCCGGCGAGACGGCGCAGGCGCATGATCTGGCCCATCGGGTTGACGCCCTTGGGGCAGGCGTCGACGCACTTGAAGCAGTGGGTGCAGGTGTACATGCCGTCGGGATCCTCGGCGAGGTAGCGCAGGCGCTCGTAGTGCTCGTCGTCGCGCGGGTCGCCGACGAAGCGGTAGGCCTTCGCCAGCGCTGCCGGACCTGTGAACTCGGGGTCGACCTCCATCGCGAGGCAGTCCGAGACGCAGGCGCCGCACTGGATGCAGGCCATCGACTGCGTCACGTCGACCATCGCCTCACGGTCGACGAGGTACTCGCGCTCGGGGATCGGCTCCTTGTTGATCAGCCACGGCGTGACCGACTGGACCTTCTTCCAGTGGACGGCGTCCATGTCGACGATCAGGTCCTTGATCACCGGCATGTTGCCCATCGGCTCGACCTCGATGACCTTGCCGTCGCCGCGCGCCAGCGCCTCGTCGAGGTGCGTGTGGCAGGCGAGTCCCGGTTGCCCGTTGATGCGCACGCCGCAGGAGCCGCAGATCGCCGCACGGCACGAGCAGCGGATCCCGATCGAGCCATCGAAGCGGCCCTTCGCCTGGAGGATCCCCTCGAGCACCGAGCGGTGCGGATCGAGCTCGATCGTGTGCTCGTCCCAGTACGGTGCCTCAGCCGTCTCGGGGTCGTAGCGGCGCAGGCGAAGCTTGAACTCGGCCATCAGTCTGCCTCCTGGGAACGGTGTGCGAGGTGCACCTAGTACTTCCTCTCTTCGGGCTGCCACTGCGTGATCGTGACCGGTGAGTAGGAGAGTTCCGGCGCGCCCCCGTCGCCGAGCGTGACGTCGATGTGCTTGAGCCAGACCTCGTCGTTGCGCTCGGGGAAGTCGGTGCGGAACTGGGCGCCACGCGATTCCTTGCGCTCGATCGCCGACATCACGATCGTTTCCGCCGTGTCGAGCATGTAACCGAGCTCGATCGCACCGAGGACGTCCTGATTGAAGACGCTGCCCTGGTCGTCGATGTAGGCGCTCGCGGCCTGCTCCTTGAGTCGCGCGACGGTCTCGGCAGCGCTCTGCAGGCCCTGCTCGTCGCGGAATACGGCGACATGGCGGTTCATCGTCGTGCCGAGCTCGTCCTTGATCTCCGAGACGCGCCGGCCCGTGCGCGGGCGCGCGATGATCGCCTCGATCATCCGCTGGTCTGACTTGCGGTGCGCGTCGGAGACGCTCGGCATCGGCGTTTCGCGGGCGCGCTGCGCGGCGTGCTCGCCCGAGCGCCGCCCGAAGATCAGCGTGTCGAGCAGCGAGTTGGCGCCGAGGCGGTTGCCGCCGTGGACCGAGACGCAGGCGACCTCGCCGGCGGCGTAGAGCCCTGTGATCGGGGTCTGGCCGTCGATATCGGTCTTGACGCCGCCCATGATGTAGTGCTGACCGGGCTGGATGATGATCGGCTCGCGCGTGATGTCGACGCCGGCGAAGTCGCGGCCGATGTTGACGATCTCGCGCAGCGCCTCGAGCGTGCGCTTGCGCGGCACCACCGTGATGTCGAGGTAGATCCCCTGGCCGTCGGGACCGACGCCGCGGCCCTCGTTGATCTCGGTCTGCTCGGCGCGCGAGACGACGTCGCGCGAGGCGAGCTCCATCTTGTTCGGCGCCGACTTCGACATGAAGCGCTCGCCCTCGGAGTTCAGCAGGTGGGCGCCTTCGCCACGTGCGCCCTCCGTGATCAGGAAGCCGTTCTCGGCAAGCGTCGTCGGGTGGTACTGGATCATCTCCATATCCATCAGTGGCGCCCCCGCGCGCAGCGCCTGAGCCATCCCGTCGGCGGTGCAGATCAGCGCGTTCGTCGTCGGCTTGAAGCACTGGCCCGCGCCGCCCGAGGCGAGGATTACGCTCTTGGCGGCGAACGTCTCGATCTGGCCGCTGCGGATGTTGCGCGCGACAACCCCGGAGCAGGCCCCATCCTGGTCGACGATCAGCGAGGTCGTGAACCACTCCTCGAAGCGCTCGACGGTGCCTGAGTGCTTCATCAGCTGCTCGTAGAGCACATGCAGGATCGCCTGGCCGGTGATGTCCGCGACGTAGGCGGTGCGGTTGATCGAGGCGCCACCGAACGCACGCAGGTCGAGCTCGCCGGTTTCGTTGCGGTGGAACGTGACGCCGATGTGCTCGAGGTGCATCACCTCGCCCGGCGCCTCGCGGCACATCACCTCGATCGCGTCCTGGTCGCCAAGGAAGTCGGAGCCCTTGACAGTGTCATAGGCGTGCGAGCGCCAGTCGTCGGAGACGCTGATCGCCGCGTTGATGCCGCCGGCTGCGGCGACCGAGTGCGAGCGCACCGGATGGACCTTGCTCATGATCGCGACAGACACGCCACTCTGTGCCGCTGCGAGGGCGGCGCGCTGGCCGGCAAGGCCGGCGCCGATGATCAAAACGTCGTGTTCAGGCATTCACGCTCGCGCTGTCGGGTCCGATTGCAGCGCGGACTCTATACGCCGGCTGGGGCGCCCAGCGCACTGCGGATCGCCTGCAGCGTCACGACTCCCTTGAGCACGCCGTCGCCGTCGACCGCGATCACCGCACCGAGCATCCGCAGACCCTCGGAGCTCAGCAGCGCCTCGAGCGTCGCAGAAGTGTCGATCCGCCACGGCGGGGCGTCGTCGCTGACCTCGGCCGCCGTCAGCGCCGGCCGGCCGTCGGCGAGCTCCTGCTCGACGCGCTCGCGGCGCAGCAGTCCGATGTAGTGACCGCCGTCGTCAACGACCGCGAACCAGGGCCAGCGGTGGCGGACGAAGAAGTCCTCCTCGACATCGAGCAGTGGCGTCGCGCCGGGGATCGTCAGCGGTGCGGTGTCCATGATGTCGGCGACCTTGACGTCGCGCAGGCGGTCTGCGAGGCGGCTCTGGATCAGCGCGCGACGCGCGGCCTGCTCGAGGTAGAAGCCGATCATGCACAGCCAGGCCCCGTCGAGCAGCGCCGAGAAGCGCGCGAAGATCGCGACGCCGCAGGCGATCACGAGCCAGCCGAAGCCCTGGCCGATCCGAGCTGTCGCGCGGATCGCCCGGTTGCGATCCCCGGTCAGCTGCCAGGCGATCGCCTGCGCGATTCGCCCGCCATCGAGTGGCAGCGCCGGCACGAGGTTGAAAACGAGCAGGAAGAGGTTGATCAGCGCCAGCCAGCTGAACAGAGCCAGCGCCGCCGAGACATGGCGCACGTTCGGATCGAACAGCGCGACGTCGACGACGCGGTTGAGGCTGCCGAAGGCGAGCCCGGCGAGGAGGAAGATCAGCGTCAGCAACGCGGTGACGGCAGGCCCCGCCGCGGCGAGACTGAACTCGTCGCGCGCCGTCCCGATCTCGCCACGCGTGCGGGTGAAGCCGCCGAACAGCCACAGGTCGATGCCATCGATCTGCAGGCCGAGCCGGCGCGCGACGAGCGCGTGGCCGAGTTCGTGCGCGAGCAGCGAGGCGAAGAAGGCGAGCGTGCTGAGGACCGCGACCGTGAACGCCTGCGAGCTCGTCGGGAGGATCTGCGCGAAGTAATCGCGCAGCACGAAGATCACGATGAACAGCACGACAAACCAGCTCCACTCGACGCCGATGCGAATCCCAAAGACCCGCGCGAGTTGGAGGTTGTCGCGGCGCTGCACGAACCAATGGTACGCGGGCGGGGGAGGTTGTCCCGTGGCGCCGATGCGCTGCAGCCGCGATAGCATCGCGCGGCTCAGGCCTTGCGCCGACATCGAGATCAAGGAGCTGAACGGCTGATGAGCAAGACTCCCGTGAAGGTTGCGGTGACCGGCGCCGCTGGTCAGATCGGTTATTCCCTGTTGTTCCGGATCGCCAGTGGCGCGATGCTCGGTGTCGACACCCCGGTCGCGCTGCGCCTGTTGGAGATCACGCCGGCGCTCCAGGCTGCGCAGGGGACGGCGATGGAGCTCACCGACTGCGCCTTCCCGCTGCTGTCGAGCATCGACATCTCAGACGATCCGAAGGTCGCCTTCGACGGCGTCAACGTCGCCTTGCTGGTCGGCGCGCGACCGCGCGGGCCGGGGATGGAGCGCGGCGACCTGCTCGAGGCGAACGGGGGCATCTTCAAGCCGCAGGGCGAGGCGCTGAACGGGCACGCCGCGAGCGATGTCCGCGTGCTCGTGGTCGGCAATCCGGCGAACACGAACGCGCTGATCGCGATGTCGCATGCGCCTGACGTGCCGCGTGAGCGCTTCACCGCGATGATGCGCCTCGACCACAACCGCGCCAAGGGTCAGCTCGCAGCGAAGGCCGGCGTCGGCGTCGATGAGGTGACCAACATGAGCGTTTGGGGCAATCACTCAGCGACGCAGTACCCCGACATCACCCACGCGCGGATCGCAGGCAAGGCTGCGGCCGAGGTTGTGAGTGATCAGGCCTGGGTCGAGAGCGACTTCATTCCGACCGTGCAGAAGCGTGGTGCGGCGATCATCGAGGCGCGCGGCGCGTCGAGCGCAGCGTCCGCCGCGAGCGCCGCGATCGACCATATACGCGACTGGCTCGGCGGCACACCGAGCGGAGACTGGGTCTCGATGGCGGTCCCCTCGGACGGTTCCTATGGCGTCGCCGAGGGCATCCTCAGCGGCTTCCCCGTCACCTGTTCGGGTGGCGAGTACGAGATCGTCGAGGGACTCGAGATCGACGCGTTCTCGCGTGAGCGAATCGACAGGTCGATCGCTGAGTTGCTGGAAGAGCGGGCAGCTGTCGAAGCGCTCTCACTGCTGGGCTCCTGAGCGGTCCGCTTCGCCCTCATCCCCGCTCTGCGACAGGGATGAGGGCCTACCTGCTTTGCTGCCTCAGCTCGGGAACCAGCCGCGGCCGCGCTTGGCGATCTTGCTGTCACGCTCAAGCGAAGGCAGCACGCGGTAGAGGTAGTTCTGCTTGATGCCCATCGCGGCGGCGATTTCACTTGTCGTGATGCCGGGCCGAGCCTTCACAAGCTCGAGCGCCTGCAGCGCGCGTGTGCCACTGCCGCGTGGACGCCCACGACGCCGCGGGCTTGTGGTTGCTGTCGCTGCACGACTGCCACGCCCCCGACGAACTGTTGGGCGTGCCGCCGCGCTCGGAAGCCCCGCAAGGGCTGTCTGCGCCGCCTCGAGCTGGCGGTACTCGTCAACCAGCGGCTCGAGCTCCCGCAGTCGTGCGGCGATCTCTTTCCGCTTGGTGTCCAGAAAATCACTCACTTAATCAACAACCTTTCTTTGTATCGCCCCGTCATTGGCGCGCCGTGCCGGGTGGCGTGTCCCCATATTGATTAGTGACATTAGCGAACGATGCGTGCGATTGTCCCCCGGAAGAGCGGGACGCGCCTGCTATGCACTTTCGCTTGCGCGCCGCCGACCGCCAGAGGATCCATCGGTCGGTCGTCGCGGCAGCGCCGGTAAGGTCCGCGCAACGAGCGATAATTCGTGTCACTTACGACGTAAGCTTACAGTCGTAACGTAAATAAGCACGCAATTTGCAGGTGGTTTATGTTGCCGGAATCGTTTTCCTCGGCATTTGCGGGAAGCCGACTTGCCCCGTCTTCGGGGGGCTGGTTTGATGCCCGCGGTCGTCGTCTAGAGGAAACCGGAAAGGTCACCGTGGCCCGTAGTGCTGCCCGCAAGCCAAGTTGTGCTGATTGCTACTTTTCTCGCAATCTGCTCTGTGCGCTGCCCGAACAGGAGCCGTGCGCCACGTTCCGCCCGGACCATCCCGAAGGATTGCGCCCGCCCCAACAGCTGCACTTCGTTTTCCGCAGCGAGCGTCGCGCGCGTGCGGTCTGGGCCTTTCCGACGGCCCAAGAGCAGGCCGCGCTCCACGCCTGAACGGGCGCTCCCGGCACGGCACTAACTGCCGCGCCTGCTTGCCGCGCCGGCGTGCGCGGGCCGGTGCGCGCTCTACAGGCTTGCTTGGCGCTGCCGATGACGCGCTCAGGATCGGCGCGGCGTTCGACGACGCCGCGATGACGAGTCAGAGGTAGCAGGTGAAGCCAAAGCGTGTGTCCAGACGCAGCAGGTTTCCGCTCGGCCTAGCGAGCGGCTCGGTCGTGCTCGCCCACGCGGCCGGCAGCGGGTACGCGCGGCTCCGGCAGGCGCTGCTCGCGAGCGGGCGGCGCCGCCCTGCGGACACCACTCTGCCGGGAGCGAGGGAATTTCGATGACTACAACCGACAGTACACGCCAGATCGTTGTCTTCGGCCTTGGAGACGAGGAATACGCGCTGACGATCAGCGAGGTTCAGGAGATCATCCGCTACCTCGAGCCGCGGAGCGTCGCCTCCGATGCCGACTGGATTCTCGGCGTGATCTCGCTGCGCGGGAAGATCATTCCCGTCTGTGATCTCGCGCTGCGCCTCGCCGTCCCGCGCGGTGAGCGCGCACCGACCAAGATCATCGTGGTCGAGACGGGCGAGCATACGGTCGGCCTTGTCGTCGATGACGTGACCGAGGTGCTGACCGTCGGCGAGGACGCGATCGAGGATTTGCGCGTCAGCGGTAGGAGTGGCGCCCACGCGATCGTCAAGGTCGACGAGCGCCTGATCGTCCTGCTTGCGAGCCGGAGCATCTTCGAGAGCTCCGAGCTGGCCGACGCGGTCTGAGCTGATGTCGCCGGCGCGCGCAACTCGTGTTGTGATCGCCGACGACTCGGCGCTGATGCGCAGCGTCCTGGCGGACGAGCTCACGCGCGCGGGGATCGATGTCGTTGGCGTTGCCGCCGACGGCGACGAGGCCCTGGCGCGCTGCGCCGAGCTGAAGCCCGACGTTCTCTCACTCGACCTTGCGATGCCTGGCCGCGACGGCGTCGGCGTGTTGCAGGCGCTGCACGTTCGCCAGCTCGACATCCCTGTCGTCGTCGTCTCCGCGTTCTCCGCCGGCGCCGGAGCCCGCGCCGTTGACGCGCTCGCTGAGGGTGCCTTCGATCTCGTCGCCAAGCCGCGCGCGCGTGGGGAGTTCGACGGCTTCGCGCGTGACCTCGTCGAGCGGATTCTGCTTGCCCACAGCGAGCGCGCTCGCCGTGGCGCGCCTGCCGCGCCCGCCGCGCCCGCCGATCGCGCGAGGCGCCTGGCCGAGACCGACGCGCGGCTCGCGCGCGGCTCCGCGACCGCCGCCAACCGTGTGGTGGTGATCGTCAGCTCAACCGGCGGCCCTCGCGCGCTTGCCGAGCTGCTGCCGCGACTGCCGGCGCCGCTCGGCAGCGGCACGCTGATCGTGCAGCACATGCCCGAGGGCTTCACCGCCTCGCTGGCCGATCGCCTCGACCGCGCCTCGCCGCTGCGCGTCAGCGAGGCCAGCGGTAACGATCTGATCGACGGCGCCCAGGCGCTGATCGCGCCCGGCGGCAAGCACATGCACGTCAGCAGCACGGGCCTGATAAGCGTGACCGACGAGCCCCCGATTGGCGGCCTGCGTCCACGCGCCGACATCACGATCGCCGACGCCGCGGCGGTCTGGGGCGAGCGCCTGCTGCTCGTCGTCCTGACCGGGATGGGCAAGGATGGGCTCGCCGGCGCCGGCGCCGTGCGCGAGACGGGAGGACGGATCCTCGTCGAGGCGGCATCGAGCTGCGTCGTTCACGGTATGCCGCGGGCGGTCGCCGAGGCAGGACTGGCCGACGACGAACTCGACCTCGAGGACCTGCCCGAGGCGATCCTGGCGGAGGCTGCATCATGAGCCTCGCGGCGCGTGCCGGCCTCGCCGTCGACGACGACTACGCGCTGTTCTGCACCGGCGTGCAGCGGCTGTCCAAGATCGACCTCTCGAGCTACAAGCGCGGCCAGATGGAGCGGCGCGTACGCAGTTTCGCTGGCAGCCGCGGCAAGCCCGAGCTGCTCGACTACCTGGCGCTGCTGGCCCACGATGACGAGGAGTTGGAGCAGTTCCTCGAGCACCTGACGATCAACGTCTCGCAGCTGTGGCGCAACCCCGTCCACTGGCAGACGTTGGCCGACTGCGTGATTCCCGACCTCGCCCAAAGCGGCCGGATCCGCGGTTGGAGCGCGGGCTGCTCCCACGGCGCTGAGGTCTACACACTCGCCGCGATCTGCCGCGAGGTCGCGCCGACCGCTGCCCTCGAGATTCGCGGGAGTGACATCGACGAGCGGATCGTCGCGCAGGCGCGCGTCGGGCGATTCAGTGAGTCCGATATGCGCGCCGTCCCGCAGGCCGCGCGACGGCGCTGGTTCGAGCAGCGCGCCGACGGCTGGCAGGTCAGGCGCGAGCTGCTCGACGCGGCGCGCTTCGAGGTCGAGGACCTGCTGGCCTGCGAGCCCGCGCCCGGCGCCTACGACGTCATCTGCTGCCGCAACACCCTCATCTATTTCACCGAGGAGAGCCGGTCGGTGCTCTACCCGCGGCTCGCCGGAGCGCTGCGTCCCGGTGGCTGGCTGATGCTCGGCTGTACCGAGCGCATCGACAGTGCCAAGGCCTATGGCCTCGAGCAACTCCACCCGTTCACCTACCGGAAGAGCTGATGGATCCCGCCGAATATCTCCCACTGTTCATCGCCGAGTGCCGTGAACATCTGCAGGAGCTCAACGTCGCCATCGTTGCGCTCGAGAAACAGCCCGATGACGCCGACGGCGTTGACGCGATCTTCCGCGTTGTCCATTCAGTCAAGGGGATGGCCGCCACGATGGGCTTCGCCGGCATGGCGCGCCTGACGCACGAGATGGAGGAGGTCTTCGAGCTCGTCCGGCAGCGCCGCGGTGCCGTCTCGCTGGCGGCGATCGACGTCGTCCTCGAGTGTCTCGACGAGCTCTCCAGCGCGATCGACGCGGTCGAGCAGACCGGTGAGGAGAAGATCGATCCCGACCCGTTGATCCCGCGCCTGCGCGCACTCGTTCGCGCTCCCGACTTGATCGAGCCGCCTAACGAGCAGCGCGCGAGCGGACCGCTGCCGGCCGGCGCTCTGATCGTTCACGTCGAGTTCGCCGCCGGCGTGGAGATGCCTTCGGTTCTCGCCTACCTGCTGCTCAGCGGCCTGCGCGAGCAACAGCTGCTCGACGGTTCGAGCCCGACCGAGGACGAGCTCGAGTCATGGTCGGGGCGGACAGTCGAGGTCCTCTGCGCGGCGGGTGTTGAGCTCTCCGACATCGAGGCGGTCGCGAGCGAGGTCGACGCCGTCGCACGCGTCGCCCCCGCCGGGCAGGAAGCGCCCGAGCCGCTCGACACGCCAGAGCTCGCAGCCGAGCTCGACGATGACACCGTCGCAGCGCCGGTCGCATCCGAGCCGGGAGCGCTCCCGGCGGCGCCGAGCGGTGTCGCCCGGGCACGGACCGTGCGGGTCGATTCCGAGCGCCTCGACCACCTGATGCACTACATGGGCGAGCTCGTCGTTCACCGTACCCAGCTCGCGTCGCTCGTCGCGCAGGCCGACGTGCCGGGGCTGGCGCAGGCGATGCAGGAGCTCGAGCGGACCGCGCAGGCGCTCGGCGCGATGGTGATGAAGGTTCGCATGATCGAGGTCGAAGCTGTCTTCGCGCGTCTCCCGCGGCTCGTTCGTGACGTCGCCGGCAAGCTCGGTAAGGAGGTCGAGCTCGTCGTCATGGGCGCCGACACCGAGCTTGATCGGACAGTCGTCGACGCGCTCGGTGATCCGCTAGTGCACCTCGTGCGCAACGCGATCGACCATGGCCTCGAGTCGAGGGACGAACGCACCGCAGCCGGCAAGCCTGGGGTCGGGCGCCTCTACATCTCGGCGCGCCAGGCGGGCGGCGGCGTTGTGATCACCGTCCGCGACGACGGGCGCGGAGTCGACCCGGAACATGTCGCGCTGCGCGCGCGCGAACGCGGGCTGCTCGCACCCGGCGAGGAGATCACGATGGAGCAGGCGATCGATTTCTTGTTCACGGCGGGTTTCTCGACGGCACGGAACCTGAGCGACATCTCCGGACGCGGTGTCGGTCTCGACGCAGCCCGCAATCAGGTCCGGGCGCTCGGTGGCGACGTCGTCCTGCAGTCCGAGGCCGGCGGCGGAACCCTTACCGAGATCCGCCTGCCGCTGACGCTGGCGATCACCTCGGCGCTGATCGTCGAGGTAGAAAAGCTGCCCTACGCGATTCCGCTCGACCGCGTCGAGTGGACGCTCGCGCTCGAGGACCACAACGTGCGGATGGCGGCCGGCCAGGCAATGCTGGTGCTGCCCGAGGGCGTCGTCCCATTGTGGGACGCCGCGTTGCTGCTGACCGGGAGCGCGAGCACTCAGCCGCCCGAGCACGCGGTGATCCTGCGCGTCGGTGACCAGCTGCTCGCCCTGTCGGTGGGCGATCTCGTCGGCCAGCGCGAGCTCGTAACGAGGCCGCTGCCACCGGAGCTCGAGCTGAGCCGACCGGTGTCGGCCGGGGCGATGCTAGCCGAAGGAGAAATTGCGCTGATCGTGGATTGCGAGGCGCTTGCCGATTCGATTTCACAGGAGGTGGCGCGTGCGCTCGCAGCCTGAGAAACATGACACCAGGCGTTCGGCGCCACACACAACAGGAAAGGAGCCGGATGGCCCCCGCCTACACTGAGGTGCAGCTCGACGCGCTGCGGGAAGTTGCCAACATCGGTTCCAGTACCGCCGCGACCGCACTTTCGTCGTTGGTCGGTATTCCCGTCGATGTCAGCACTCCGCAGGCCCGTGCGATGCCGCTGGTTGACGCGATCGAGCACGCCGGACCGGGCGAGATGATCGTGACGGCGGTCGTGGTCCCCGTCTCCGGTGACCTCGATGCGCTTGTCCTGCTCGTCATGCCGCCCGCCACCGAGCTGGCGGCCTGCCGGCTTGTCGGCGTGGAGGCAGGTACTCAGGTCGGCAATTCGGCGCTGATGGAGATCGGCAACATCCTCGGCGCTTCCTACCTCGGTGCGCTGTCGACACTGACAGGCCTGGCACTCGAGCCGGCACCGCCAGCGAGGGTGCGCGACATGCTGCGCGCCGTGCTGGCGAGCGCGGTGCTCGTCGAGGTGAGCGACGACCAGGTGATCGTGCTCGAGTCGACGCTGTCGATCGCCGACCAGGAGTGCACACCGACGTTCTTGCTGGTGCCGACGAAGGGCAGTGTCGAGGACATTCTCGAGCGGCTGCGTGTCGCTGCGTGAGCCCGCAGGAGATATTCGTTGGCATGGGCGAACTCGCCGTGACCGCAGATGCAGGCTGTGTCCTGACGACGATCGGCCTCGGCTCGTGCGTTGCCGTTGCGCTGCTCGACTCCGCCAGCGACGCGGTCGGGCTCGCACACGTGATCTTCCCCAAGGCACCTGGACACGCCGGCGCTGAGCACGGCAAGTACGCCGACACGGCTGTGCCAGCGCTGATCGCCGGGCTTGGGCGCCTCGGCAGCCCCCGCACAAGACTTGTCGCGGTGCTCGCGGGCGGCGCGCGGATGTTCAGCTTCGAGCGCGCCCTCGACCTCGACATCGGCAAGCACAACCTGATCGCGGTCGGCGCTGCGCTGGCCGACTCCAGGATCCCGGTCCGGGCCGAGCGGACGCGCGGATCAACCGGCCGTAGCGTGCGGGTTGACGCGCGCGCTGGCACTGTCTCGATCAGTCAGCGCGGCCGCGACCACGAGCTTTACCGAGTGCCAAGAATGCGCCTCACGAGCGGAGCCGCCGGATGAGCGAGCACCTCGACGAGACACAGATCGAAGCCCTGTTCGCTGGTGAGAGCGAGGGAGCCGCGACCGCCGCGCCACCGGCGCCGGCACGCCGGCGGCGCATCCGAACCGTCGACTTCTCGCGCCCGAGCACGTTCTCCAAGGAGCAGGAGCGCCGGCTGCGCCGCGCCCACGAGGTCTTCTGCCGGACCGCCTCGACGGCGATCAGCGGCGAGGCGCGGACACCGGTCGACTTCGAGGTCCTCGACGTCCGCCAGCTGACCTTCTCGAACGCCGTCCGCGAGACCGAGCACGACACGATCTATGCGGTGATCCGCCTCGGCGGCGAGGGCGCCCAGATCGTGATGGCGCTGGAGCGGATCTTCGTCCTGTCGCTGATCGAGCGCATGTGCGGTGGCGCCGATACGGGGCCGTCCAAGGACCGCAAGCTGAGTGAGATCGACGTCGTGCTGACCGAGGGCATGATGCGCGGCCTCGTCGAGCAGCTGTCGGTCGTCTGGAGTCAGTGGTTCGACGTTTCGCTCGCGTTCGAGGGGCTCGAGCTCGACACGCGCGGCATCCAGATCGCCCAGATCGCCGAGCCGACGGTCGTCGTCACGATCGAGTCCTGGCTCGCGAAGAACACTTTCGTACTGACGCTGATGCTGCCGCACGCCGCGGTCCGCGAGGCTTCGGCCACGTTCCTCGAGCGCGAGGCCGCGGGCCGGGTCGAGGACCCTGTCGCGGCCCAGCAGATGCGCCGTGCGCTCGGATCGGTCGCGATCGAGCTGCGAGCGCGGGTAGGATCGGTCGGGCTGACCGCCGATCAGCTGCTGGCGCTCTCGCCCGGTGACGTCGTGCGCCTGGGACCGGCGTCGGGCGTCACGATCTACGCCGACGACGTGCCGGTACAGCGCGGTCGGCCCGGCCGCGACGGCAACAAGCGCGCGATCCAGATCGGCGACTGGGGCGGGGCATGAGCGTCGAACCGCAACTCGATCTCGCTGAGGCGACGGCCCGCGCGATCGCCGACGTCCTGACCAGCTTCGGTGTCGGCCCTGTCGAGGTCGGCAAGCCGGGCATCGTCGAGCGCGGATCCAACGCGCTCGAGATCCTGCCGATGCCCGCGGTGATCTCGAAAGTCGCCTACATCGGGGGCGTCAGCGGCGGCAACATCTTCGCCACGAGCGTGACCGGCGCCAATCAGATCGCTGCTGCGATGGGTGCCGGCAACGACGCTACCGATCCCGACCTCAGTGACCTCGCCCAATCGGCCTTCGAGGAAGCAGCAAACCAGATGCTCTCCTCGGCGGCCGGCGCAACCGGTGCCGTCCTCGGACGGACAGTCGATGTCGGCCCCCCGGAGACCTCGATCGTGACGATGGCGCCCGACATGGCCGATGTGGCGGCCCAGCACACAACGCGCGTGTCGTTGACGGTGGCCGGCGAGACCTGCCTGTTCGTCCAGCTGATCCCGCAGAGCTTCGTCATGCGGATGTCAGCGGCGCTCAAGGACAACGACTCGTTGTCCTACGACGAGGATGCGCTGCGCGGCCCGACGCTCGACGACGGCTGGGTGCACGAGACGCTGCTGCGGCTTGATGCCGAGCTTGGCTCGGCGCGCCTGACGGCTGACGAAGTCCTCGGACTGCAGAGCGGCGCGGTTGTAGTCCTGGACCGAGCGGTCGATGACCCGTTGGAGCTCTTCGTGAATGGCGTGCCCTATGGCTCAGGGCGACTGCTCCTCGACGACGGCGAGTGGGCGGTGAAGATCGAGGAGATCACGACACCGCAGGCCTCCGGGGACGCTGTGGCGCTCACGGAGAGCGTCGAAGTGACCGAAATGATTGTGGAAGACGTGCCCCAGGACATCACACAAGACGATGGCGGACAAGAAGGGAGTAGTTGATGGCAAGAGTGCTCGTAGTCGACGATGCGCTGTTCATGCGTAAGGTCGTCTCTGACGCGATTGTCGCCGGTGGTCACGAGGTGATCGGAGAGGCCTCAAACGGTCTCGAAGCCGTGACGCGCTTCAAGGAGTTGCGTCCAGATGTGACCACGCTCGACATCACGATGCCGGAGAAGGACGGGCTGACGGCGCTGCGCGAGATAATCGCGCTGGATCCAGGTGCGCGCGTGGTGATGTGCTCCGCGCTGGGCCAGGAGAGCAAGGTGCTGGAGGCAATGAAGGCTGGCGCGAGGTACTTCGTCGTCAAGCCGTTTGAGGAGTCGCGGCTGATCGCCGCGGTAAACAAAGCGATCGGCTAGATGGTTGACTCTGCGACCGCTGTCCACAGGTGTGCCGTCGGCACGCGAGGTCTGTTGGGTGCGACCGGGGAGTCAGCCATCTGTTCGTCCGATTGCAGCATCCGCAGCTGAGAGATCTCGTGCCGCGAGCTATAGTGCTCGGCGATGCGAAGCCAGCGAAGCGACGACGAGGCTGAGCTCGAATCCGAGGTGAGCGGTGGCGGCCATCGGCACGGCCTGCTGAAGCTCGCGCTGCTCGGTGGCGCGGCTGCGCTGCTGGTCAAGCAGGACGTTCGTAACAAGCTGCTCGACCTGCTTTTCGGTGCCGAGGAGGAGTTCAACTACAGCTCGATCACCGAGCCGCCGGAGCCGACCTCCGATCACTCGCCCTCCGAGCCGTGGGTTGTAGCGAGCGAGCCCGTAACCGAGTCGCCGGAGAAGCCCGCCGATCCCTCGCCCTCCGCGCCGTGGGCGCCGGCGAGCCACGAGGAGCCGGAGCCCGAGCATCAGGCGGCCGAGGAGGAGGAGCCGACCGAATCCGAGCAGGCCGAGGAGGAGCCGCCGCGCTCCGAGCTCGCCGCTGAGCAGCCGCCGAGCCCGCCGCGCTTCACCGCGATCGCGCCGTCGCCCGCAGCGTGGCGTGCCGCTGAGACTGAGCGGGATCGAGATCTCGAGTCGGACGCGGGCGGCGAGACGCCCGACAGTGGCGGCCAGCCGGCTGGCGAGCCGCGACACTCCAACGGCGGCGTCGATGGACCGCGGATCGGCGAGCGACGGTTCGACGCGGACCCGCCGCAGGCTGCGGTCCCGCCGAGCCCTCCGCCCGGCTGGTGGGCGCCGAGCGACCCCGGCCTCGAGCCGCCCGACAGCTAGCTGGGCGCTCCGAGCTTCGGCGTCTGCCAGTGAGCGGCGAGGCGCCGCTCGAGCTCTCCGGCAAGGTCATCGATCGCCAGGCGTTCCTGTAGCAGTGAGTCGCGATCGCGCAACGTGACCGTGCGCTGCGCGACCGACTCGTGGTCGACCGTCACGCACCACGGTGTTCCGATCTCGTCCTGGCGGCGATAGCGGCGCCCGATCGAGCCGCCCTCGTCGTATTCGCTCTGGACGACGCCCCGCAGCGCGTGAAAGACCTCCGTCGCGAGCTCGGGTTGACCGTCCTTGCGGAGCAACGGCAGTACCGCGACCTTGATCGGTGCGAGGCGGGGGTGCAGGCGTAGGACTGTCCGCGTCTCGCCTTCGACCTCCTCCTCGTCGTAGGCGTCGGCGAGGAACGCGAGCGTTGCCCGGTCGGCTCCTGCCGCCGGCTCGATCACGTGCGGGACGTAGCGCTCCTTCGTCTGCTGATCGAAGTACTCCAGTGTCTCGCCCGAGAACTCGGTGTGCTGGCGCAGGTCGAAATCACCGCGGTTGGCGATCCCCTCCAGCTCTGACCAGCCGATCGGGAAGAGGTATTCGACGTCGCTCGTCTCGCTCGAGTAGTGCGAGAGCTCGTCGGGATCGTGCGCGCGCAGGCGCAGATGGTCGGGGCGGATGCCGAGCTCGAGGTACCAGTCGCGCCGCGCCGCGGTCCAGAAGGCGAACCACTTCGACGCCTCGGCCGGCGGCACGAAGAACTCCATCTCCATCTGCTCGAACTCGCGTGTGCGGAAGATGAAGTTGCCCGGCGTGATCTCGTTGCGAAACGACTTGCCGATCTGCGCGATCCCGAACGGCGGCTTCTTGCGCGCGAACTGGAGGACGTTCTTGAAGTTGACGAAGATCCCCTGCGCCGTCTCAGGACGCAGATAGACGGTCGCGCCGCTCTCCTTCAGCGGCCCGATCGTCGTCTCGAACATCAGGTTGAACTCGCGCGCCGCGGTCAGGTCGCACTCGGGCGCCTCGCCGGGGTGCTTCGAGGGCTTCTGCCCGCAGGCCAGCTGATCGAGATGGTCGGCGCGAAAGCGCTGGCCGCAGAAGCGGCAGTCGACCAGCGGATCGGTGAAGTTCGCGAGGTGCCCGGAGGCCTCCCAGGTCCGCGGGTGCTGGATGATCGCCGAGTCGATCGCGACGATGTCGTCGCGCTCCTGCAGCATCGCGCGCCACCAGGCGCCCTTGACAGCGGTCTTCAGCAGCACCCCGTAGTGGCCGTAGTCGTAGGTCGAGCCGACCCCGCCGTAGATCTCCGAGCTGGGGAAGATGAAGCCGCGCCGCTTGCACAGCGAGACGAGCTTCTCCATTGTCACGGCGTCTTCCACGGGCAGGCATCGTAGTCCGCCGGCGGATGACGGCCTGCGCGCCCCATATCATTGATCTCGATGCCGACCTACGAATATCGCTGCACGAAGGGCCATACCTTCGAAACGATCCAGAGCATGAGTGACGACCCGCTGACGAAGTGCGAGGTCTGCGGCGCCCCGGTTCAGCGGGTCCTGCACGCTCCGGCGGTGCAGTTCAAGGGCAGCGGGTTCTACAACACCGACTACGGCACTCGTAACCGCCAGCGCGAGCAGAAGGCGAACGCCGAGAGCACGAAGAGTGAGAGCTCCTCGTCGGCCGGCGGCGGTGGCGGCGAGGGCGCCAGCAGCGGCGGCACCGGTGATTCGAAGCCGGCGGCCGAAAAGCCCGCGGCCGAGAAGCCGAAGACCGAGAAGGCTGCCGGCAAGAGCAGCTGAACTGCCGCGGCGTCCGCGGCAAGACGTGCTCAGCCGGCGAGGAACCGCGCGACGTCGCCCTGCTTGGCGGCGTCGGTGATCGTCAAGCCATCCTCCCCGTCGGCGAGTGTCTCGCTGCCGGTCGGCGCGAGGATCTGTGTCTTGCCGCTGCCGAACATCCCCAGCGATGCGATGACACCGGCGAGCGTCGGCGCGCCCATGTCGGTCTCGAGCGTCTGTGGCGCGTTCCAGGCGATCCACGGCAGGTGGATGAAGCCCTCGGGCGAGACGATCTGGCTCTTCATATCGGCGAGCAGCGCCTGCTGGTTCAGCTCGCGCGTCAGATCGGTCCAGCCCGGATCACAGAGGTTCTCGCGGGTCCGCGCGAGAACCAGCGCCTGCTCGCCATTGAGGTGATGGCTGCCGCGCTTCAGGACGAGCGAGTAGCCGCCGTCGGCGCGTCCGCCGCTGATCTGCGAGTCGACGCAGCCACCGCTCCAAGTGATGCCGCCCATCGCGTTCACGAGGTTCGGAAAGTTCGTGAAGTTGATCACGATGACGTGGTTGATCTTGATCGCGAGGAAGCTCGCGACGGTCTTGATCGCGAACGCGGCACCACCGTAGTAGTAGGCGGCGTTGATCTTCTGCAGTCCGTATCCCGGCAGGTCGACGATCGTGTCGCGCGGGATCGACAGCTTTGTCGTGCTCCCGCCCCCGGTCCTGATCAGCATCATCGTGTCAGAGCGTGTCGGGCCGCCCTCGGTGTCCGAGGAGGCGCCTGGCTCCTTCGACCCGGGCGGGCGCCCGTCGGAGCCGAGCACGAGGATCGTCGTCGCCGAGAACGGCGGCGTTCCGCCCGGCGTCAGCGCCGCGACCGCCGCCGACGGCACGCCTGTCGCGACGAATGAGCTGATCACGAACAGGACGATCGAGACGCCGACCCAGGCGAACGCGAGCGTCGCGACCCAGCGCAGGACGCGCAACCAGCGTGGGCGCGGTGGTCGGACGCGCCGTCGGCGAGGCCACGGACGCCACGTCCGACGCTGCGGCGGCGCCTCGCCGCTCTCGTCCTCGCCGCCGGCGATCGCCAAGCGTGCCCGGCGCAGCTCGTCGAGGGCTGCCTGGGGGTCCTGAGGCGAGCTGGAACGCAGCCGCCACTTGCCGCGTCGGCGCTTGTACTTCCCGCGCCCGGGATCGGGAGCCTCGGCCATCAGAGCGCCGTCTATAGTGGCGAAGGTGACGGCCGAATGCGTCATCGGGGTCGATCTCGGCGGCACGAAGGCGGTGGCCGGCGCCGTCGATTCGGCCCTCGGGGTGCGTTACCGCGCCCGCCGCGAGGTGCCGACAACCGATCTCGCCGCGCTCCTCGACACGCTGACCGGACTCGTCGAGGAGGTTCGCGAGGCGGTCGGTGGCGAGGTCGACGGCGTCGGCGTCGGCATCCCCTGCCTGATCGACCAGGCGCGCGGGCTCGCCGCCTCATCGGTCCATCTGCCGATCAACGGGGTCGCCTTTGCCGACGTGATGGCCGAGCGGATCGGGCTGCCCGCGTTCATCGACAACGACGGCAACCTCGCACTGCTCGCTGAGCAGCACTCCGGCGCCGCCCAGGGTGAGCGCAACGCGGTGATGCTGACGCTCGGCACCGGAATCGCCGGCGGGATCATGCTCGGCGGCGAGATCTACCGCGGCTCGCAGGGAGCAGCGGGAGAGCTCGGCCACATGGTCGTCTGGGCCGACGGTCCGGAATGTGGTCCCGGTTGCCCGAACCGAGGCTGTCTCGAGTCGCTCGTCTCCGGTAGCGCCCTGACCAAGGCGGCGCTCCAGGTGGCTGCGAACGCTCCACGTTCGCAGCTCGGCAGGGCGAGCGCGGCGGGTCGGGAGATCAGCGGGCCGCTCGTCACCGAGTTCGCCTACGACGGTGACAGCGAAGCGCTGGCGCTGCTCACGAGCCTCGGTGAATGGCTCGGCGTCGGGCTCGCCAACGTCGTCAACATCTTCAACCCCGACGTCATCGTGATCGGCGGTGGTGTGATCGCAGCCGGCGAGCTGATCCTTGCGCCGGCGCGGCGTGTGATGAGCGAGCGCGCGCTGGCGCTGCCCGCCCGCCACGTCCGCATCGAGGCGGCGCGCTTCGGCGCCGAGTCGGGGATGCTCGGCGCAGCATTGTTCGCTCGTGAAGGCCTCGCGCAACGAGTTCGCGCATGAACAGGTCCACGCAACAGGGCCAAGAGCCGCCCCTGGCTCGCATCACGATCCGCAGCCCAACGCGGTGCAGGCGATTGGCCCGCGAAGCGGAGCCGAGCCTTTGAGCGCCGGGCGGCTCGTCGTCTGCCCGACGCCGATCGGGAACCTCGAGGACGTCACGCTGCGCGTGCTCGCAGCTCTGCGTGAGGCCGACATCGTCGCCTGCGAGGACACGCGCCGTACCCGCACGCTGCTCGATCGCTACGGCGTGACCGGCACGCTGGTCAGCTACCACGAGCACAACGAGCGCGAGCGCGCCGCCGAGCTCGTGCCGCGAATGCGCTCCGGCGCTGTCGTTGCACTTGTCTCCGACGCCGGCATGCCGCTGGTCTCTGACCCCGGTTTCATCCTCGTTCAGGCCTGCGTTGCCGCCGGCCTCTCGGTCGAGGTCCTGCCAGGGCCGAGCTCGGCCCTGGCCGCGCTCGTCGCCTCCGGACTGCCCGCCGAGAGCTGGCGCTTCGTCGGCTTTTTGCCGCGCAAGAAGGGCGAGCTCGAGCGGCTGCTGCTGACGAGCGCCGACACGCTCGTCGCGTTCGAATCGCCCAAGCGTCTGCCAGCGACGCTCGCGCTGCTCGCCGCCAAGGATCCCGAGCGTCCGGTCGCCGTCTGCCGCGAGCTGACAAAGCTCCACGAGGAGGTTCGCCGCGGCGCCGCCAAGGAGCTCGCGGCGCACTATGCGAAGGAGCCGCCGCGGGGCGAGGTCGTGCTCGTCGTCGGCGCCGCGCCGGCCGGCCTGCGGCCCGGCGAGGAGGAGCGCGCGATCACGGCGCTCCACGCACTGGTTGACGCGGGCGCCAAGCCGCGCGTCGTGGCGAAGGTGCTCTCGGAGCTCACCGGCGTCGCCGCGAACCGGCTGTACGCGGCGCACACCGAGCGCTAGACGTAGCCTGCTCAGATAGATGCCGTACTACGTCACCACAGCGATCAGCTATGTCAACGCCGTGCCGCACCTCGGCCACGCCTACGAAGCGATCCTGGCCGACGTGCTCGCACGCAACCAGCGCGCGCGCGGCGAGGATGTCTTCTTCCTCACCGGGACCGACGAGCACGGCGAGCCGGTCGCCGATGCGGCAGCGGCCGAGGGCGTCTCGCCGAAGCAGCTCGCCGACCGCAACGCCGAGCGCTTCCGCGCGCTGCACGGGCCACTCGAGCTCTCCAACGACTTCTTCATCCGCACGACCGACGCTGGCCATGTCGAGCGCGTCCAGGAGATCCTCCAGCGCGTCTACGACGCGGGCCATGTTTACCTCGGCACCTACGAAGGCTGGTACTGCCCGCGCTGCGCCGACTTCAAGACCGACGCCGAGATCGGGCCCGGCAACACCTGCCTGATCCATGGAATTGCGCTTGACCGCCAGAGCGAGGAGAACTACTTCTTCCGCCTCTCCGCATTCCAGGAGCAGCTCGAGGCCCTGTTCGACTCGCAGCCCGATTTCGTGCTGCCACGCCACGCCTACAACGAGGCGCGCAGCTTCCTCGCCGGCGGCCTCACGGACGTCTCGCTGACGCGCAAGAAGCTGACCTGGGGCGTTGGCGTTCCATGGGACAGCGAGCACGTCTTCTACGTCTGGTTCGACGCGCTGCTCAACTACTACACGGCGCTCGCCTACGCGCGACCCGGTGAGGACCTGACCGAGCGCTTCTGGCCGGCCACGTTCCACGTGATCGGCAAGGACATCCTCAAGTTCCACTCGATCTACTGGCCGGCGCTGTTGATCGCTGCCGAGATCGAGGTCCCGCGCCACATCTTCGTCCACGGCTTCCTGCTCGGGCCTGATGGCGACAAGATGTCGAAGTCGCTCGGCAATGTGCTCGACCCGTTCGCGGTGATCGAAGAGTTCGGCGCCGACGTGCTGCGCCACTACCTGTTCCGCGAGGTGACGACAGGCCAGGACGGCCCTGTGTCGCTCGACGGCGTGCGGACCCGCTACGAGACCGAGCTCGCGAACGAGTACGGCAATCTCGCGAGCCGCACGCTCAACATGCTCGAGCGCTACTGCGAGAGCCGCGTCGCGGCGGTCGCGCTCGACGACGTTCTGCGCGGCGAGTTGACGGGCCTCGCCGGGCGTGTCGATCAGCTGCTCGATCGCGCCGAGCTGTCGTCGGCGCTCGACGAGATCTGGCAGCAGGTTCGCCGCCTCAACCGCTACGTCGAGGAGAACGCCCCCTGGCAGCTCGCGCGCGAGCCGGCGAACGCCGAGCAGCTGGCGCGGGTGCTGGCCTCGCTCGCCGAGGGCCTGCGCGTCGTCACCGTCGCGCTGAACCCGTACATGCCGGTCAAGACCGCCGCCCTGCTCGAGGCGCTCGGGCGACCCGAGCTTGCCGCGCGGGAGTTCGAAGCCGAGGGGTGGGGGGGCCTCATCGGTCCGCTGGGGCCGCTGTTCCCGAAGTGATCGACGCGCATACACACCTCGACGCGTGTGACGGGGCTCCCGCGGAGCTTGTCGCGCGCGCCAGCGACGAGGGGGTGCTGCGGCTGCTGACTGTCGGGACCGACCCCGCGAGCTGCACTGCGGCGCTCGCGATCGCCGACGAGTTCCCATCGGTGTACGCCGCAGTCGGCTGTCACCCAAACAACGCCGAGCTGCTTGATCCGGAGCAACTCAGGCGTGACGCGTCGCATCCGCGCTGCCTCGCGATCGGCGAGACGGGGCTCGATTACTACCGCGACCGCTCCCCCCGCGACGCTCAGCGCCGCGCGTTCGACTTCCAGATCGAGCTCGCACGCGAGCTCGGCAAGCCGCTCGTGATCCACACCCGCGAGGCAACCGACGACACCCTCTCGGTCCTCGACGCTCAGGCAAATGGTCTGAGTGTCGTGATGCACTGCTTCTCGATGCCCGAGCGACTCGACCAGTGCCTCGCCGCGGGCTGGTGGATCTCGTTCGCCGGCAACGTCACCTACCCGGCCAACGCGGCGCTCGCCGAGGCCGCGGCCGCCGTACCGGCCGAGCGACTGCTCGTCGAGACCGACGCGCCCTACCTCGCGCCGGTGCCGCGGCGCGGCGAGCGCAACGAGCCGGCCTACGTGCGCCAGACAGCCGCGTTCGTCGCGCAGCGCCGCGGGATCGGCTACGCCGAGATCGAGCAGATCGTCGAGCGCAGCGCGGCTTCACTATTCGGCTGGTGAGCCAAGCGCGCCAACCGACGCTCCGGCGGATGTCGCAGTTCGGTGTACGCCCGCGCCACGCGCTCGGCCAGAACTTCCTCGTCGACTCGAACATCCTCGGCGTGATCGGGCGGGCGGCCGATCTCGAACCCGACGATGTCGTGCTCGAGATCGGTGGCGGCCTCGGCGTGCTGTCCGAGTACCTCGCGCCGCGCGTTCGCCACCTGCACGTGGTCGAGATCGACCGCGACCTCGAGCCGGCGCTGAGCGACGCGCTCGCTCCTCACACGAGCACCGCCACGCTGCACTTTGCCGACGCGATGACGCTCGAGCTCGCGACGCTCGACCCGTCGCCGACGAAGGTCGTCGCGAATCTCCCTTACGGCATCGCCGCCGGCGCGATCCTACGGACCGTCGAGGAGCTACCGGACGTCGGGCTCTGGCTCGCGATGGTCCAGCGCGAGGTCGGAGAGCGCTTCGCCGCCGCCGCCGGCACGCGCGCCTACGGCGTCCCGAGCGTCCTCGCCCAGCTCGCCTGCGAAGTGAAGGTCGTCCGCCAGATCCCGCGCAGCGTCTTCTACCCGGTCCCGCGCGTCGACTCGGTCCTGTTGCGCCTCCTCCGGCGCGCGCAGGCGCCGTCGCCCGAGCTGCGCGCGTTCGTCCGCGCAGCCTTCGCCCACCGCCGCAAGACAATGGCCGGGTCGCTCGCGCTTGCCAGCGCCCACGACCCCGAGCATGTCAGGGCCGCTCTCGCCAGGCTCGGGAAGCCGCCGAACCTGCGGGCCGAAGCGCTCCGCCCCGACGAGTTCCAGGCGCTCTGGGAGGCTCTATGAAGGAGCTGGCTCCGGCGAAGGTGAACCTCTGTCTGTACCTCGGCCCGGTGCGCCCCGACGGCTACCACGAGCTGTTGAGCGTGATCCAGTCGATCACGCTCGCCGACAGCCTCGAGCTCAACGATCACAGCGCCGCGAGCGACGAAGTGCGCTGCGCCGCGCTCCCGGGACCGAACCTCGCCACAGACGCGATCGCCGCCTTCCGCCGAACGACCGGCTGGGACGGCCCACCGCAGCTGCTCGAGATCGAAAAGCGGATCCCGATCGCAGCCGGCCTCGGCGGCGGCTCAGCCGACGCCGCCGCCACCCTGCGTCTGCTCGCCCGCCGCTCCGGCCTCGGAACCCCAGCCGAGCTCCACGAGATCGCGACCCGCCTCGGAGCCGACGTCCCCAGCCAACTTGTTCCCGGCCGCTGGCTCGCCGAGGGGATCGGCGAGCGCCTGATCCGCCTGCCCGACCCCGACGACTTCGGGGTCGTGATCCTGCCCTCCAAAGCCGCCCTCTCGACGGGGGCCGTCTACCAGGAGGCCGACCGCCTCAACCTCCCGCGCAGCTCAGACGAGTTCAACGCCCTGCGACAGACCCTCGACGTCCTCGAGATCGAGCCCATCAACGACCTCCAGCCGGCAGCACGCTCGCTCGATTCGACGCTCGACAAGGCACTCCGGGTCCTCCCGGGCTCGATTGTCGCCGGCTCGGGACCAACAGTCATCGCCCTGTTTCATAAACTGGAAGACGCACGTAGCGCCGCCGCGAGGGTTGCGCTCGCCGGTCGCGATGCGAAAGCAGCCGGGGCCGTTCACAATTCAGCTTCCGCGTGAGCCGAACTCAGATCATCTACATCGTTGTCGGCAGCTGTGCCGTGTTCGGGCTTGTTGCCTGGGCGGGAATGATCCTCGTCCCGGCGTGGAGCGCCTACAACCGCTGGTGGGAGAAGCTCGTCGCAACGGCGCTGTCGCTCTACGTCGCGCTGACGATGACAGGCGTCGGCATCTTCCTCGGCGTGATCGTGGTCCCGCATCTCTGGGACAAGCTCCATTCGTGAGCACGAGAAAGCCCGCCGCTGAGCTGGATCTCGCGGCGCTCGAGGAGATCACCGCAGCCGTCGAATCGGGCGCCGGTCTGCCGACCGTCGTCCGCTCGGCCGCAAAAGCGCTCGGGGCGAGCATCGTCGTGCTCGACCGCGGCGGCCAGGCGCTCGCCGTCGCCGCCCGCTCACCGGCCGACGAGAAATCGCTGCTCGGCTCGGGTGACGGTGTCGAGTCGCTCGAGCTGCGCGTCGCCGACGCCCCGGTCGGGCAGATGCGCCTGCGCTCGCGGACCGACGCGAGCCCGAGCCTGCTGCGGCTCGTCACGACGCTGATCGCCTCCGAGGTCGAGCGCGTCCGCGCCCCGGATCGCGAGTCCGAGGAGGAGAGCGCAGTGTTCGTGCGCGGCCTGCTGGCACACGAGTTCACGAGCCGCGAGGAGCTGCTCGAGCGCGCCCGCGCCGTCGGCCTGCGCGACGTCGAGCGCGGGACCGTCGTGCTCGTGGTCCACGCCCGCGCACAGGCGCCGGCGCAGGAAGGCTGGCGCACCCGCCTGCGTCTGCTCGCGGCGCGCGGCGCGCGCGGTGTCGCGCCGAGCGCTGTCGCCGTGCTGTCCGAGCGCGAGATCAGCGGCGGCGCCGAGGTGATCGTGCTGCTGCCGGGGGCCGACGAGGCGGCCGGACGCCGCGCCGCCGAGAACGTCCTGCGCGACGTCCAGGCGGGCCTTGGCGGCTTCGCGTTCGTCGTCGGGCGCAGCCGGCCCGCCGAGGATCCGCTGGTGATCGCCCGCGCCGCCGACGAGGCGCTGCTCGCCGCGAACGTCGCCGAAGGTGACGGTGACGCGGCCGTGCTCGGCTTCGAGGAGACCGGGGCCTACCGTCTGCTGCTCTCGACGATGAGCGAGAACCCGGCGGAGCTCCAGCGCTTCTTCGCCGAGACTGTCGAGCCGCTGCTCGCCTACGACGAGCAGTACGAGACGGAGCTCGTTGCGACCGTCGCCGCGTTCCTCGACGCCGACGGCAACGTCGCCGCGACGGCGCAGCGCCTCTTCACCCACCGCCACACGATCCGCTACAGGCTCGAGCGCGTGCGCGAGCTCTGTGGCCTGGACGTCGGCTCGAGCGACGGCCGCGAGAAACTGAGCCTCGGCCTGAAGGCGATGCGCGTGCTCGGAATCGTCGGCGCTTCCGGACCCGCGAGCGAGCCCGGTGCGACGGGTGGACGGGTGCCGGGACGCTAGGCGCAGCAGCGCAGCAGCACGCAGGCGTAACCTAGAATCGGGGGCGCGGCGGCGGCCGCCTGATGCCCGCCGGAACGTACGTCGGACACGGAAGGGCGCCGCAATGCAGGCCATCACCGCAGCAGTGCGCAAGGTCGAGCGGACCGGCGCCGGCGATGCCGCGCTGCGGGCGAGCGCGATCAGCAAGTCCTACGGCGGTCACCGCGTCCTCGACGACGTCTCGCTCGTCGTCGAGCCCGGCGAGGCGGTCGCGATCATCGGCGAGAACGGCGCCGGCAAGAGCACGCTGATGCGGATCTGCGCCGGACTGATCGAACCCGACGCCGGCGAGGTCAGCGTCGGCGGGCGGGTCGGCTACTGCCCGCAGGAGCCGGGCCTGTTCGACCTGCTCTCGGCCGACGAGCACCTGGCAATGTTCGCGCCGGCGCTCGGACTCTCGCGCGAGCAGGCGATCCACGACGGCCGCGTGCTGCTGTCGGAGTTCGCTTTTCCGCTTGGCCAGCGCGGACAGTGCCGCCACCTCTCCGGCGGCTCGCGCCAGAAGCTGAACCTCGCGCTCGCGCTGCTCGGCGGCGCCCAGGTGCTGCTGCTCGACGAGCCCTACCAGGGCTTCGATCACGGCGCCTACGTCAGCTTCTGGGAGCACGTCGACCGCTGGAAGGGCGCCGGCATCGGCGTCGTCGTCGTGACGCACCTGCTCGCCGACAGCAAGCTCGTCGACAGCGTGCTCGAGCTGAAGCTTGCGCCCGACGGCGATTGTGATCAGCGATGAGCCTGCGGCGGATCCTCGTCACGGCAAAGATGACCGGCCTCGAGCTCGCGCGCCGGCGGATCGCGATGGGGCTGCTGACCGCGCTGCCGCTCGCGTTCTACGGCGGCTCTGTCAGCCGCGGCAGCGGCGCCGTGATCACCGGCGGCGTCGCGATGGCGTTCTCGATCGCCGGTGCCTCGATCTTCGTCGCGCTGACCGCCCGACCGGTCGACCCGCGACTGATCCTGGCGGGCTATCACCCGACCGAGCTGCTGCTCGGCCGTCTGCTCCTGCTCGAGCTCTTCGGTGTCGCCGTCGCCGGCCTGTTCAGCGTCGTCATGGTCTTCGGGTCCGATCCGGCGCACCCGTGGGCGCTGGCGGGAGGCGTCGGCCTGGTCGCGCTGACGAGCGTCCCGTTCGGCCTCGCCGTCGGCAGCGTCTCACCACACGAGCTCGAAGGCGTGCTCGTCCTGATCGGAGTCGTCGGCGTCCAGCTGACGCTCTTCTCGACCCAGCTCGCCGCCAAGTTCCTGCCGTTCTGGGGCGGCCAGCGCCTGCTCGACCACTCCGTCAACCCTGTCGCCGCCGGGGCGGCGGTCCCCGCCAACGTCGCCTACGCCGCCGCGCTGTTCGCGATCGCCGCCTACGTGATGGGTCGGCAGGCACCGACAGTCGGCGGCGTTACGCGCCACAGGACGAAGCGGGTCACCGCGCGCTGAGCCCGATTACGGCACGGTGCCGTTGCGAACCCGTTGGGCAATCGCCGCCGAGCGGCGCCGCGGAATCCTGTTCTCCGGCATTCCCGGCGCGTAAGCGACCGGGAATGCCAGCTGGGGGGCAGGGATTCGAACCCCGATAGCCGGCGCCAAAGGCCGGAGTCTTGCCGTTAGACGACCCCCCAGGGTGACCGCGGTTGCAAGTGTAGATTCGCCCGACGGGCGGGGGCGTTACGCTCAGGGCGTGAATCCGGCCACGGACCGCCACCAGCCATGGGTGGTCGTGATCCTCGCGGCGGGCCGCGGAACACGGATGCGCTCCGCGACGCCGAAGCTCGCGCACGACCTCTGTGGGCGGCCGCTGATCGGTTGGCCCGTCGCCGCGGCGCGCGACGCCGGCGCCGGCAAGGTCTTCGTCGTCGTTTCCGCCGGCACGCCGCTCGGCGACGCGCTTCCGGACGGAGTCACGAGCGTCGAGCAGCAGACGCCCGACGGCACCGGCGGCGCCGTCCTCGCCGCGGCCGCCGAGATCGACAGCGACAGCACGCTCGTTGTCCTCGCCGGCGACGTCCCGCTGATCGAAAGCGAGCTGCTGGGCGCGCTCGTCGCGGAGCACGAGCGTGTCGGCGCGGCGGCGACGATGGTGACTGCCCGCCTCGCGGATCCCAGCGGTTACGGTCGCGTCGTGCGCGACGCGACCGGCGCCGTCGAGCGCGTTGTCGAGACAAAGGACGTCGCCGGCCTGAGCGCGCTGGAGCTCGCGATCGACGAGGTCAACACCGGCGTCTTCGCGTTCACGCCCGACGCGCTGCTCGCGCAGCTGCCGAACGTCGCGCCGGTCAGCGGCGAGATCTACCTGCCGAGCGTGCTCGCGTTGATCGCCGGCGCCGGCGGGACGATCGCGACGATCGCCGCGAGCGACCCGGCGCTGCTTGCCGGGGTCAACGACCGCGCCCAGCTGGCGCAGGTCAGGACCGAGGCGCAGCGGCGGATCCAGGAGCGCCACATGCTCGCCGGTGTGACGATCGTCCAGCCCGAGAGCACGAGCATCGATGTCGAGGTCGAGATCGGCCCGGACACGCGGATCGAGCCCTGCACCCAGCTCTACGGCGACACGCGCATCGGCGCCGGCGCGAGCGTCGGGCCGCACACGACGGTGTTCGGCTCGCTGCTCGGCGACGGCGTCAAGGTCGTCCATTCGCACCTCGTCGACTGCGAGCTGCGCGCTGGCGCCAGCGTCGGGCCGTTCGCCTATCTGCGGCCCGGGGCGCTGCTGCGCGAGCGCGCCAAGGCCGGCACGTTCGTCGAGATCAAGAACTCGGACGTTGGCGCCGGATCGAAGGTGCCGCACCTCTCCTACGTCGGCGACGCCGACATCGGCGAGGGGACGAATCTCGGGGCCGGCACGATCACCGCGAACTACGACGGCTTCGCCAAGCACCGCACGACGATCGGCGGGCGCGTCAAGGGCGGCGTCCACACCTCCTACGTCGCCCCGGTGAGCGTCGGCGACGACGCCTGGACCGCGGCCGGGTCGGTGATCACCGGCGACGTCCCGGCGCAGGCGCTCGGCGTCGCGCGCGCGCGCCAGCGCAATGTCGAGGGCTATGCACAGCGCCGCAGCGATCTGAAGGACGCGTAGACTGGCGCCGATGAGTGAGCTGGAGCCCCAGGGCGCGGTCACCAGCCTGCCGATTGAGTCAGAAAAGCGACTCATGCTGTTCGGCGGCCGCGCGACGCCGCAGCTCGCGCTCAACATCGCCGGCAAGCTCGGCGTCGATCTCAGCCCGACGACCCTGCGGACATTCTCCAACGGCGAGGTCTACTGCCGCTACGAGGAGTCGATCCGCGGCGCCGACGTCTTCCTGATCCAGTCGACCTGCGGCAACCCCGAGACGGGCTTCACCGCCAACGACGCGCTGATGGAGCTGCTGGTGATGATCGACGCGGCGGTCGGCGCCTCGGCCCACCGCGTGATCGCGGTGATGCCGTGGTACGGCTATTCGCGCCAGGACAAGAAGTCGGCCCCGCGCGAGCCGATCAGCGCGCGCCTGGTCGCGCGGATGCTCGAGACCGCCGGCGCCGACAGGGTCCTGACGATGGACCTGCACGCCGGCCAGGTCCAGGGCTTCTTCAGCAAGCCTGTCGACCACATGACCGCGCGCTTCATGCTCGCCCAGCACTTCAACGACCTCCAGCCGAAGCTCGACAACCTCGTCGTCGTCGCGCCCGACGTCGGCCGCGCGAAGCTCGCGCAGAAGTTCGCCGAGAACATCGGCGCCGAGCTCGCGCTGATGACCAAGGACCGCCCAGCCCAGCAGGTCGCCGAGATCGGCTACGTGATCGGTGACGTGCGCGGCAAGAATGCGATCATCGTCGACGACATCATCGATACGGCAGGGACGCTGCGAGCAGCAACTGTCACGCTGCTCGAACAGGGCGCGCTGCGCGTCTTTGCCGCCGCCACCCACGGCGTCTTCTCCGGCAACGCGTTCGAGAACATCGCCAGCACGCCGCTCGAGCAGGTCGTCGTCACCGACACGATCCCGCTGCGCCCCGGCGCCCCCGACACCGTCCGCCAGCTTCCCTGCGCCGAGCTCCTGACCGACTCGATCCGCCGGATCTTCACCGACGGCTCGGTCAGCGAGGTCTTCGCCGGCGAGAACCAGCTCTTTTGAGCAGCCCGCTCGCGGCGCTCGCCTCGCGGCTGGGCCTCAGCGACGACGAGCTGCTTGCGATCTTCGAGCTCGACCCGCTCGCCGCGATCGGCGGCGAGCTCGCGTACCGCCCCGAGATCGAGATCCTCGACGGCCTGACCGCCGAAGCGGCGGAGCTCGCCGGTGAGGGATCGCTCGCGCGCTGGGTCCGCTCGAGCGCCGAATCGCCGACCCCGATCGCGCTGCTCGAGCGCGGCGACTGGCTCGCCTTCGAGGACGCGCTCGATCGCTGGCTGCGCGACAGCGGCATAGTTTCGTGACGCCTCGGCGCATGCGCCGAGGCGGGGATCGGTGCATGCACCGATCCCCCGGCGGGCGCATGCGCCCGCCGGAACAGCTGGACGACCGCTAAGCTCTGAGGCCGAATGGCGAGCACCAATCCAACACGGCTCGATGTCCAGGGCCGCGAGCCCGGCGGCTCGCGCAGCACCCGCCGGCTGCGCCGCGCGGGCCTCGTACCGGGGATTCTCTACGGCGGCGACGGCGAGCCGATCACCTTTGCCGTCGGTGCGCGCGAGCTGCGTCACGCGCTCGCCGCGCGCGGCGCCGTGCTCGAGATCGCGATCGATGGCGGCCGGCCGACGCCCGCGGTGCTGAAGGAGCAGCAGCGCGATCCGGTGCGCGGCCAGACGGTTCACCTCGACCTCGTGCGCGTCCGCCTCGACGTCGCGATCCACGCTTCGGTCGCGATCGAGCTCGTCGGCGCCGAGTCGGCGCCCGGCGTCCGCGACGGCGGCGTGCTCGAGCAGATCACCCACGAGGTGCTCGTCGAGGCGCTGCCGACCTCGATCCCCGAGTCGATCGCCCACGACGTCTCCGAGATGTCGATCGGCGACACGCTGCTGCTCGAGTCGATCCAGGCTCCGGCCGGTGTCACGCTGCTCGGCGACCTGGCGGAAACGGTGATCGCGACGCTGTCGCCGCCGCGCCTGCGGACCGAGGAGGAGCTCGAGCTGGAGCTCGAGACAGCGCTCGTCGGCGAGGATGGCGCGACGGCAGACGAGTCGGCCGCCGCCGAGGACGAGGGAACCGCCGCCGAGGGCGGCGAAAGCGCCGAGTAGCTCCTGCGGTTCGCGCGCGGTGGATCGGCGCTCGACTGGCTCATCGTCGGGCTCGGTAACCCCGGCCGCGAGTACGAAGGCACGCGCCACAATGTCGGCTTCGTGGTGGTCGATGAGCTCGCACGCCGCTGGGAGCTGCCGCGGCCACGCGAGCGCTTCCGCGGACGGCTGCGCGAGGGGCGCGCCGGCGCCGGCGGCCCGCGCGTCGCGCTGCTCGAGCCGCTGACCTTCATGAATGACGCCGGGCGCTCGGTCGGGCCGGCCCGCGGCTCCTACAAGCTCGGCCTCGATCGCGTGCTCGTCGTGCACGACGAGATCGACCTCCCGTTCGGCGAGATCCGCTCGCGCGTCGGCGGCGGGCTCGCCGGGCACAACGGCCTCAAGTCGCTGCGCGCCGAGCTCGGCAGCGGCGATTTCGAGCGCGTGCGGGTCGGTGTCGGGCGCCCCGATTCGACAGATCCCGAGATCGTCGCCGCCTACGTGCTCGCGCGCTTCCGCGAACCGAGGGACGAGGTCGAGGCGCTTGTCGGGGCCGCCGCCGACGCGGTGGCAGCCGTAGTGTTGGAACGCTGAGCATGCTCGCGACGTTGCTCGACCACCTCGCCGAGAGCGAGGACGCACTGGCGCTCGCGCGCGACGGCGGCGACGCGTTCTGCCCGACGGCGCTGCGCCCGTTCCTCGTCGCCGCGCTGCTTGCGCACTCGCCTGCGCGGCCGGCGATCGTCGTCGCGGCCGACGACAGGACGGCGCACGAGCTGGCAGGCGACCTCGCGAGCTGGCTCGCTCCGCGGCGCGTGCGCTTCTACCCTTCGCGCGGCGTCACCTATGAGTCTCACCTCGACCCGCCGCCGCACCTCGTCGGGTTGCGGATCGCCGCGCTTGACATGCTGCTCGCCGGCGCCGGCGCCGGCGCCGGCGCGGCGGCCGCGCCGGTGTTGGTCGTCTCGGCGATCGCGCTGTCGGAGAAGGTTGCGGATCCTGCGCTGCGGCCGCACTCGTTCGAGTTGGCGGTCGGCGATTTGCTGGACCTCGATGAGTGCGCCGTGACGCTTGCCGAGATGGGCTATGCGCGGGTTGGGCAGGTCGAGGAGCGCGGCCAGTTCGCGGTGCGGGGTGGGCTGCTCGACGTCTTCGGGGCGACGGCGGAGCGCGCGGTCAGGGTCGAGCTGTTCGACATCGAGGTCGAGTCGCTGCGCAGCTTCTCGACCTTCACGCAGCGCTCGCTCGAGGCGATCGAGCGGATCGAGATCGCGCCCGCCGCCGAGCTCGCGCTCGAGCACCGCGGCTTCGCGCCTGCCGGCGGCGAGGGCGAGCGCCCCGACATCGCCGAGCTGCTGCCGGTCGAGCGCTTCCAGCCGCTGCTCGACCTCGCGGGGCCCGACGTCGAGCTGATCGTCTGCGCCAGCGAGGAGATCGCGCCGACGCTGCACGACCACTGGGCCGACGTCTGCGCCGCGTTCCACGACCGCGACGCGCACCACCTCTACGTGCCGCCCGCCGAGCTCGAGCCGATCCTCGCGCAGCGCGCCCGGGTGCGCCTGTGCTCGCTCGCCGGCACGGTCGCGATCGAGTTCCACGCCCAGGCGGCGCTGCCGAGCGCGCGCTCGCTCGCCGAGGCCGAGACGGGTCTCGAGCGCCAGCTGCGCTCCGGGCACCGCACCGTCGTCACCTGGACGCGGCGCGGCGACGGCGAGCGCGCCGCGCACAACCTCTCACGCCTGAGCGCCGACTGGATCGAGAACGACCCGCCGCCCGATCGGCTGACGTTCGCCCAGGCGACCCTCCAGGAGGGCTTCGTCGCGCCATCGCTGCGCTTGACGGTGATCCCCGACCACCGCCTCTACCAGCGCCGCCGCCAGCAGGCGACACGCCCGCAGACCGGCCGCCGCGGCGCGCTGCGCTCGTTCGCCGACCTGCGCGCCGGCGACTACGTCGTCCACGAGGATCACGGCGTCGCGCGCTTCGCCGGCTTCGACACGCGCACGATCGCCGGCGTCACGCGCGACTACCTGCTGCTTGAGTACCACGGCGATGACCGCGTCTACGCCCCGACCGACCAGTTCGCGAAGATCTCGCGCTACGTCGGCGCCGGCGCCGGTGAGCCGACGCTCTCGAAGCTCGGCGGGACGCGCTGGGAGACGCTCAAGGCGCGCGCGCGCATGGCGGCCCAGGACCTCGCCGGCGAGCTGCTCGAGCTGTACGTCGAGCGAGCTCGGCGCGAAGGCCACGCGTTCGCCCCCGACGGCGACTGGCAGCGCGAGTTCGAGCAGCGCTTCCCCTACACCGAGACGCCCGACCAGCGCGAGGCGATCGACCTCGTCAAGAGCGACATGGAGGCGCCGCGACCGATGGATCGGCTGATCTGCGGCGACGTCGGCTACGGCAAGACGGAGGTCGCGCTGCGCGCCGCGTTCAAGTGCGTCGCCGATGGCAAGCAGGTTCTGATGCTCGTGCCGACGACGATCCTCGCCCAGCAGCACTACGGGACATTCCGCGAGCGCCTCGCCGACTATCCGATCAACGTCGAGCACGTCTCGCGCTTTCGCAGCGCCGCCGAGCAGCGCGCGGCGATCGAGCGCTTCCGCGAAGGCAAGGTCGACATCCTGATCGGCACCCACCGCGTGCTCTCGCGCGATGTCCGCGCAAAGGACCTCGGCCTGCTCGTGCTCGACGAGGAGCAGCGCTTCGGCGTGCGCCAGAAGGAGCTGCTGCGCCAGCTGCGCCTGCGCGTCGACGTCATCGCGATGTCGGCGACGCCGATCCCGCGCACGCTGCAGATGTCGCTCGCCGGCCTGCGCGACATCTCGGTGATCGAGACCGCGCCGGAGGGCCGGCGTCCGGTCCGCACCTATGTCGGCGAGTACGACGAGCAGCTCGTCCGCCAGGCGCTCGAGCGCGAGGGAGCGCGCGGCGGGCAGGCGTTCTACCTCCACAACCGTGTCGAGACGATCGACGAGGTGGCGAGCGGCCTGCGCGGCCTCTGCCCGAAGCTCCGCTTCGAGGTCGCCCACGGGCAGCTCGACGAGCAGGACCTCGAGGCGCGGATGATGGGCTTCCTGCGCGGCGACGCCGACGTCCTCGTCTGCACCTCGATCATCGAGTCGGGGATCGATATCCCGCAGGCGAACACGCTGATCGTCGAGCGCTCGGACCACTTCGGCCTTGCCCAGCTCTACCAGATCCGCGGCCGCGTCGGACGCAGCCGCGAGCGCGCCTACGCCTACCTCCTCTACGACTCTGCCGCCGCGCTGACTGTCGAGGCGGCGCAGCGCCTCGCGGCGCTGTCCGATTTCACCGAGCTCGGCGCCGGCTTCCAGATCGCGATGCGCGACCTCGAGCTGCGCGGCGCCGGCAACCTGCTCGGCGACGAGCAGTCAGGCCACGTCGCGGCGCTCGGCTTCGAGCTCTACATGCAGATGCTCGACGAGGCGCTGCACGAGGCCGGGGGCGAGGAGCGCGGCGCCGAGGACTGGGAGCCGGTGCGCCTCGACGTCGACGTCGACGCCTACGTGCCGGCCGACTACGTCGGCTTCGAGCAGGCGAAGATCGAGGTCCACCGGCGGATCGCCGGCGCGCGCGAGGTCGCCGAGCTCGAGCAGCTGCGCGGCGAGCTCGCCGACCGCTTCGGGCCGCCGCCGGAGCCGGTCGAGCACCTGCTCGATCTCCAGCGCGCCCGGATCAAGCTCGGCGCCGCGGGCGCGCGGGTCGTCAGCTTCCGCGCCGGGCGACTCGCGATCACGCCGATCGAGCTCGACTCCGCCGGGGTGCGCGAGCTGCGCGGGCGCCTCGAAGGCGTCGTCTACGAGTCGGGACGCTCACAGGTCCTGGTCCGCGTCCCCGACTCGCCGCAGGAGCGCTTCCCCGCCGTGCTCGCCGCTGCCGACGCGGTGCTCGCCGCCAGTGCGGCGCGGGCCTGAGCGGCGCCGGCGGCTCGCTTGCGCCGGCGACCGCTGCCGCGCCTGCGCGGCGCCGAGTAGCTGACCCGCGCCGAGCACCGCTGTCGCGCACGCGGCGCCGGGAAGCTCGCCCGCCGCCACGGCCGCCGCTGGCGGTGGCCGGCCCTCGCCCGCCGCAACGATCGCTGCGGCGCGGTCACTACCGGGGCTCGACGCCAACCCGATCCGCTAGCATCCGGCCACTAGTGAGCAGAAGGATGCGGACAGCCGTGGCGTTTATCGCCGCGATCGCCACCGCTGTCGGCGTTGGCGCCTGCGGCGGTAGCAGCGCAAGCGTGCCATCAGGCGACGTCGCGGTGGTCGGCAACTACAAGATCTCGCTCGCCCAGTTCGACCACTGGCTGCTTGTCGCCAACGACAGCCAGTACGTCAACACCGGAGAGACACCCGTCGCGCTGCCGAAGCCGCCCGCCTACACGGCCTGCATCGCCAGCGAGCGGGCGCGCGCGGCGAAGGGCACCTCGACCAGCACGCTCAAGGGTCTCTGCTCGACCAGCTACACGACGCGGCTGATGCCGGCAGCGGTCGCCTTCCTTGCCGAGGCCGCCTGGTTCCAGGGCGAGGCGGTTGACCGTCATCTCACGGTCACGACCGCGGCGGCGCTGAAGGCCTGGAATGCCCAGAAGGCTCAGGAGTTCCCGACGAAGACGAAGCTCGACACCTTCCTTTCGGAGTCCGGCTATACGGTTCCCGACCTCGAGTATGTCGAGCGGCTGAACCTGCTCCAGGAGGCGATCCTCAAGCAGGTTGAAAACAAGGCCGGCAAGGTCAGCAAGGCCCAGATCGCCTCCTACTACAAGGCGCACCTCGCGCAGTACACCGAGCCCGAGCGGCGCAACATCGAGCTCGTGCTCGCGAAAACCGCGGCGACTGCGGCGACTGTCAAGTCGCTGCTGGCCGGCGGCGCGAGCTTCGCGACGGTCGCGAAGAAGTATTCGATCGACACAACGACGAAGGCCAACGGCGGCGTCGCCGACGGCGTCGAGCAGGGCGAGGAGACGCCTGCGCTGAACACGGCGATCTTCGCGGCGCCGACCGGCAAGCTCGAGGGGCCGATAAAGACGGCGTTCGGCTACTACGTCTTCAAGGTGACGGCGGCGATCCCGAAGACTGTCGAGAGTCTCAAGACCGCGAGCGCGACGATCAAGGAGCAGCTCGCCCAGACCGACGAGAACTCCGCCGTTGACAAGCTGCGAACCTCGTTCACGAAGAAGTGGAAGGCGCGCACGACCTGCGCTCCCGGCTACCTAACAAGCCAGGTCTGCGCCAACGCGCCCGCGACTTCCTCGACCGGCAGCTCCGGCACGACCTAGCGCACAGTTGAGCGCGATCGAGCACCTCCACGCGCGGCAGATCTTCGACAGTCGCGGCAACCCGACGGTCGAGGTCGAGCTGACGCTGAAGGGGGGAGCCCGCGGGCGCGCCGCGGTGCCCTCCGGCGCCTCGACCGGCGAGTTCGAGGCCGTCGAGCTGCGCGACGGCGGCAGCGCCTACGCCGGCAAGGGCGTCACCAAAGCTGTTGCGAACGTCAACGGCGAGATCGCCAAGGCACTCGCCGGGTTCGACGCCGCCGACCAGGAGGGCCTCGACAAGCAGCTGATCCAGCTCGATGGGACAGCGAACAAGGCGCGCCTCGGCGCCAACGCGCTGCTCGGCGTTTCGCTCGCCGCGGCTCAGGCGTGCGCCGCGGAGCGCGGCCTGCCACTCTGGCGCCACCTCGGCGGCGAGGATGCAGTCGTGCTGCCGGTGCCGATGCTGAACGTCCTCAACGGCGGCGCGCACGCCGACAACAGCGTCGACTTCCAGGAGTTCATGATCATGCCGGTCGGTGTCGCGAGCTTCAGCGAATGCATGCGCGCCGGGACCGAGATCTACCACGCGCTGAAATCGACGCTCCACTCCCGCGGCCTCGCCACCGCGGTCGGCGACGAGGGCGGCTTCGCCCCCGACCTGGCGTCCAACGAGGCGGCGCTCGAGCTGCTACTCGAGGCGATCGAGAAGGCCGGCTGGCGCCCGGGCGAGGATGTCGCGATCGCACTTGACCCGGCGGCGAGCGAGTTCTGCAAGGACGGCGCCTACGTGCTCGAAGCCGAGGACCGCACGCTGACGCCCGATCAGATGGCCGATTACTGGGCGACGCTCGCCGGGCGCTATCCGATCGTCTCGCTCGAGGACGGCATGGACGAGAATGACTGGGACGGGTGGGGCACCCTGACGAAGCAGATCGGCGAGCGCGTGCAGCTCGTCGGCGACGACCTCTTCGTGACGAACACCGAGCGACTGGCGCGCGGGATCGAGGCCGGCGTCGCCAACTCGATCTTGATCAAGGTAAACCAGATCGGGACCCTGAGCGAGACGCTCGCGGCGATCGCGATGGCGCGCGAGGCCGGCTACACCGCGGTGATGTCACACCGCTCCGGCGAGACCGAGGACGTCACGATCGCCGACCTCGCCGTCGCGACGGGCGTCGGCCAGATCAAGACCGGCGCGCCCTCGCGTAGCGAGCGCGTCGCGAAGTACAACCAGCTGTTGCGGATCGAGGAGGAGCTCGGCGAGCGAGCCCGCTTCCCGGGCCGCTCGATCTTTCGCGCCTGAGCAGGCAGGAGCCCCGCCGGCCGGCGCGAATGCGTCTCTGTGCCGGCAGCCAAGAACAGCGCAAAGGCTCGCCCGGCGCAACCTGCCGACCGCGGCCTCGGCCGCTCGACCCGCGTCCGCTGGGACCGTGTCAGCAGGGCTGCCATGCTGTTCGTCCTCGTTGTCCTCGCCTACCTCTACATCAGCCCGCTCCGGACGCTCCTCTCGGACCTGCACGAGTCATCGGTCCGACACCAGCAGGTCGTCGCGCTCGAGCACGCAGCGGCGCAGATGCGCGCTCAGGCCCAGACGCTCGAGCGACCCAGCACCGTTGAGGCGCAGGCGCGCGCGGTTGGCCTCGTGCGCCCCGGCGAGCGCGAGTACGTCATCACCGGCCTGCCCAACAACTGACGCCCGGCCGCGGGGCGGGCGCTGATGCTCGAGACCGCGCTGCACCACTGGCAGGACGGCGAGCGGCGCCTCGCGCAGGCGCCGCCGGCGCAACGCCGCGCGCTCGAGCGGGTGATCGAGCGCATCACCGGCGAGCTCCGCTGGCGCCTAGGCAGCTCGTTCGCGCTGGGCGAGCTCGTCCAGGTCTACGAGGAATCGCCCGCCTGGTCACTCGGGCTCGCCCTGCAAGCAGCACCCGCGGAGCCGCTGGCCTGGGAGCAGTGGGTAAGCGACGCGGCGTTTCACCGCCACATGCGCCGCGCCCGTGACTGGCCCCGCGGCGGCTCTATGCGCTAGCTGCGGGCGAGTCGGCACTCGGGATCCGCCCGGGGCCCGTGAGGCAGGGCTCACCACCCGGTCAGTCTGCCCCGCCAGGCCAGGCAGACGATCGCTTGTCGATAGCGAATAGTTCGGCGAAGCCGAAGCTATTCGCTATTCGCTTCGTCTGATGACGATCTGGTCTTCCTCGATCGTCACCGCGACCGGCCTGTGGCCGGCCCAATGCTCGGCGTAGATCGGGTTGTCGCTGATCGCGGGGTCGAGCCAGAGGCCGTAGCCCTCCTCGCCGTGATCGAAGGTTCCCTCGAGCGGGCCGGTGGCCGCCTTGCTGCCCCGGCGGCTGCGGCTGCGGCGCTTCGGGGGTGCCGGCGGCGCCTCGGCTTCCTCGGCCTCGCGGCGTGCCTGCTCCGCTGCTTCGGCCTCGAGACGCGCCTTCTCGGCCACTTCGAGCTCGGCCGCGATCAGCGCGTCATCCTCGGCGCGGAGATCGATTTCTTCGCTGAAAGTGCCGTCGCCGGCGGGTTCGTCCCCGAGCAGGGAGTTCTCGCGCTTGAAGCTCTGGATCTGCTGCACAGTGACCTCGAGCTGGTGTGCCACCCAGGCGTCGGTGCGGCCCTGGCGGGTCCAGGTACGAATCTGGTTGAGGTGTGGCCGGAGTGATTTACGCGCCATGGATCGCGCGCACACTAGCGCAAAGAGTCATATCAGCTTGCATTCCGCCCCCGAAATGGAGTTAATGGTGCTCCGCGACCGGGAGAGCGAGGGCAAGAGATGCTCGTACTTACAAGGAAATCAAACCAGAGCATCATGATCGGTGACGAGATCGAGGTGTCCGTGCTGTCGGTGATCGGCGACAAGGTTCGACTTGGCATCCAGGCGCCGCGCGCGGTGCCTGTCTATCGCCGCGAGGTCTACCTCGAGATTCAGCGCGAGCAGGGCGATCAATTGCCCGCTGCTCCGAAATTGCCGTCTGCTCCAGCCGTCCTCGAGCCGCCGACTCTCTGAGTGCCGCGGCGCCGGGCGCCGCTTACTCGATCAGCAGATAGAGCACCTTGAACATCACGATGCTGACGACGATCGCCGTCGTCGCGAGCGTGAACGACAGGACGACGAAGCGCATCCGGCCCATGCGCACGTTGCGCTCGATCGTCCGTTTGCGGGTGCGGCGCTCGGTCGCCCGGCGGATCGCCTCCCGACGCTGTCGGTCGATCTCCATCTCCTCTTCGAACGCGCGTTCGAAGTGGCTGAGGCTTTGACGCATCTTCATCGACAAGATGGCGAAGGGTAGCGGTTGGGGCCGCCGGATGACACCTGGCGCGAGATCGGAAGCCCGAGCGTCCTAGAATCAACGGCGATGTCGCCGGCAGATCTTTTCATCGTCTGCAAGAACCCGGATTGCGGCGCCGAAGTGAGCCCCTACGTCACCGAGTGCCCGTACTGCGGGACGCGCCTGCGCAAGCGCGCGCCGAAGCTCGACAAGGGCCTGCAGCGGGTTTCGCGCTCGCGACGGATGCCGACGCCCTCGCTCGGGCGTCTGCGCCCCGGCGAGATCCCCGGGATCGCCGCCGACCGCCCGGCCTACGCGACCTGGCTGCTCGTTGCGGGCAGCTGCGGCGTCTGGATCGCGACCCGCGCGGGCTACGTCTCGATCGGTAGCCTCGCCGCGACCCACCCGCTGGGTTCGCAGTGGTGGCACGTCTTCACGGCCCCGTTCGTCTACTGGGATCCGTTCGACGGATCGTCTGCGGGCTTCGCCAGCGGCGTCTACCAGTTCGCGACGCTGTTCGCGGTCGCCCTCTTCGGCTGGCTGCTCGAGCGCCGCCACGGCCCACTCGCGGTGCTCGCGCTGTTCGTCATCGGTGCATCCGGCGGGATCTACCTCGCGATCGTGACGAGCACCTCCTCGGTCGCGCTCGGCGCCAACGGCGGCGCACTCGCGCTGCTCTGCGCCTGGGCTGTTCCGGACATGCTCGCGCGGCGGCGCAACCGGCCCTACGACGGCGACCTGCTCGGCACGGCGGTAATCGCCCTGACGCTGCTGGCGATGCCGATCGCGCTCAAGTCGGGCGAGTCGAGCGCGATCGCCGGCGCTTTCGGCGTCGCCTGGGGCTATCTCGCCGGTCTTGCGCTCGCCGGGCGCGACCTGCGCTGAGCCCGCGGGCTGGCGCCACGCGCCACGTATCATCCGCCGGGATGGCAGCGTCTGGATCCGCGGTGCGCGTATGACTGCGCGCACCTACACAGCGAGCGAGGTCGACGCTGCCGTCGAGCGACTCGAGGATCCCGAGCGCTTCGCCCATGCATCCCAGATCGTCGCGCATGCCGCCCCCAGCCTCGCGCGCGTGCTCGACCAGGCGCTCGTCGCCGGCGGCTGGTACGGCGAGGCGCACGAGGAGCTCGTCGCCCGCGCCAGCGGCGAGGCTGACCCGGCCGAGCGCCTCGACGCCGTGCGCATGCTGGTCGATGAGCAGACTCGCGTCGGGATGCTCGTCGGCGTGGCCGTCGGCTTCGAGCTGGCCAACGAGCTTGCAGACCCCGAACACACACCGAGCGAGGAGCACTGACCAGCGATGGACATCCACTACATCGGGCACTCGACGTTCGAGCTCAGCGAGGGCGACACGAACGTCCTGATCGACCCGTTCCTCACCGGCAACCCGAAGGCCACTGTCACGGCCGATGACCTCAACCCGGATGTGATCCTTCTGACCCACGGTCACGGCGACCACTTCGGCGACGTGATCCCGATCGCCAAGCGCACCGGGGCGACGGTCGTCGCGATCACCGAGATCGCCGGCGAGATCGAGAAGGCGGGCGTCGAGAACGTCCGCAACCCGAACTTCGGCGGCACTGTCAAGTTCGACTGGGGCTCGGTCAAGCTTGTCCCCGCCTGGCACAGCTCGACGACCCCCGGCGGAACCGTCAGCCCGCCGGCCGGACTGATCATCGAGCTCGGCGGCAAGCTCATCTACCACCTTGGCGACACGGCGCTGTTCGGCGATCTCGAGCTGATCGGGCGCCGCCACGCGATCGACGTCGCGCTGGTGCCGATCGGCGGCCACTACACGATGGACCGCGAGGACGCCGTCGAGGCGGTGCGGATGATCGGCCCGCGCCAGGTGATCCCCTGCCACTACAACACCTTCCCGCTGATCGAGACCGACGCCGAGGCCTTCAAGTCGGACGTCGAGCACAACACCGCAAGCGAGGTCTTCGTGCTCGCGCCGGGTGAGCACCACAGCGCATGACCCATGCGATCGTGCTGATCGAGGCCGAGCGCGACTCGATGTCGACGCTCGGCAGCCGGATCGCCGAGATCGACGGTGTCGCCGAGTCCTACTCGGTCACCGGCGCCTGGGACTTCGTCGCGATCGTGCGGATCCGCGCCCATGAGCAGCTCGCCGACGTCGTCCAGAGCGGCATCGGCGCGCTCCCCGGGGTCGTGCGCACGCAGACGATGGTCGCCTTCGAGGCCTTCTCGCGCCACGATCTCGAAGCGATGTTCACGCTCGGCGAGTGAGCGTGCGGCTCGCCGCGGACGTCGAGCCGCAGTTCGGTCCGACGCTGCCCCAGCTGCTGGAGGCGCGCATCGGCGGCGTCCCGCGGCGGCTGCGTCCGATCGCCGTTGCAATCGTCGGGCTGATCGTCGCCGTCGCGCTGATCGACGGATTGCGCGGCGGCGCGAGCACGATCAGCGGCGGCGCGCCGGGCGTGTCGTTCAGCTTCAGCTACAGCGGCCTCGTCCGCGAGGCGACGCCGCCCGGCCAGTACGCGCTGCTCGCGAGCCACACAGCGAGCGGGCGCCTCGTCGCCCAGATCGAGGTCGGCCCGCTGCGCCTCCCGCCCTACAGCGGCAACGTCACGGGAATCGAGCCCCTCGTCTCCGCAAATTACATGCGCGCGTTCGCCGCCCGCACGCCGGGCGTCATCCTCCAGAGCGCCGCGCCGACACTGATCGGCGGCAGCCCCGGCTACAACTTCACCTACACGCGCGAGATCGCCGGCCAGACCTATTTCGGGCGAACTATTTTTATGACGCCGTCGGTCGCGAGCGGGCGCCGCGGCGTCACTGTCTCGGTCCTTGCGCAGCCGGTCCTGTCGGGGATCATCGGTCCCGGCGCGCGCGCTCTTGCCGGCGCCCTGTATGAGCCGGGGCAGGGCGGCGTTGGCGTGATGTTCCAGCCCGCCGGGAAGCTGAGCCTCCCGCTCGCGACGCTGCACGTCTCGCGCTAGCGGCTCCTAAGGACCGGTGGTGCCGGTCGAACCTGTGGCGCCGCTGCCGGTCGCGCCGCTCGCGCCGGTGTTCGTAGTGGCGCCGCTCGCGCCGGTGCTCGTCGTGGCCGGCGCAGTTGAGCCGGTGGCTGTCGTTGTCGTCGTGATGGTCGCTCCGCTGGCACCGCTCGCACCGCTGGTGCTCGTCGCGCCGCTGGCGCCGGTCGTGCCGCTGGCCCCGGTCGTGCCGCCCGGGAAAACTGTCGTCGTCGTGACCTCCTCGCTGCTCGGCGCCGTCGCCGGCGCGGGCGCGACGGTCGCCGCGGGTAGCGTCGTTGCGCTCGTCAGCGCGGCAGTCGTCGTTTGGAGTGTCGCGGGGAGATTGTGCGCGTGGTGGCGGCGTGCGTGGTGCACTGCGACGGCGCGCGGCGGCAGCGTGACCGTCGGCGCCACCGGCGCCTGGGCGACGACCGCCGGGTGGTGGACGGCGGGCGCGTGCGTGTGCCCGACAGCGACGACGGCGACGATCCCGACAGCGGCGAGCGTGGCAACCGCCTTTGTCGCGAGCGCGGTCGCCGTGAACGCCCCGGCCGAGCCGCCGCCGATCGCGACACTGCCTCCGGCAGCGGCGGCGCCGCCGCCGCCCGAGGCTGCCGCGGCGCTGCCTCCGGCGCTCGCTCCGCCCGCCGTCAACTTCGTCGCGAACAGCTGCTTGAGCAGCAGTAGCGGTGCGAACGGGGCGAGTGCGGCGAGCGTCCGCTTGTTCGCGCGCAGGTGCGAGCGGAACTCACTGCAGCTCGAGCAGGTCTTGAGGTGGCGCCGCGCCGGCTGGGTCAGTGAGCCCAGGCCCTCGGCGGCTTCGCCGAGCTCGTGGCGTACGTCGGCACAGCTGAGCTTGCGCGCCTCGGTCGCTTCGCCGAGACCGATCCGTGCCCGCACCAGCAGCGACTTGACCCCGGGCACTGTCGTGTCCATCGCGATCGCGATCTGCTCGTAGTGCATCCCGTCGATCTCGCGCAGCAGCAGCGCCGTCCGCTGGCTCTCCGGTAGCAGGCCGATGTCCTCGATCAGCAGCTTGAAATCCTCGCGCTTGAAGACCTTGTCGCTGGTCGAGATCCCCATTTCGGCGAAGTGCACATCCATCGAGTCGACGCCGATCGCGCTGTGGCGGCGCAGGTGATTGAGGCTGCGGTTGCGTGCGATGCGATAGAGCCAGGGCCGCAGGTTGATCTCGCGGTCGTCCGCGAGCAGCGCGTTGAACGACGCGGTGAAGACCTCCTGGAGCACGTCCTCGGCGTCCTCGCGCGAGCCGACGATCCGCGTGCAGAACGACAGCAGGCGCGCCTGGTAGCGCGCGACTATCACCTCGAACGCTGCCTGGTTGCCGGCGCGTGTGAGCGCCACGAGTCGGTCGTCGCCGGCGAGTCGGAGCAGGGGCACGGGACCGCGTCGCGCGGCGAGGCGCTCCTGGATCAGTGCGTGGCTTTCCACTCGTGCGATCTCGTCTCCTGCCCTGTTGACACAGTAGCCGCCTGGGAGTTGCGCTCTACCCGCCTTCACCCACGCTCAACACTTCAACCAGCGGCTACGATGGCCGCGACGGGCCCGCCCGGGTTTGGCGAATTGGTACAGCCGGCGGTCTTAAAAACTGCTGCCGTAAGGCATTGCGGGTTCGAGTCCCGCCCCGGGCACTCAGCCCGCCCGGGCGCGCCGCAGAGCGGCGCCGCGCAGGATGTCGTTCTCGGAAACCTCGAAGCCGTCGAGCGTAAAGGCCTCGAGCACCTCGATCAGAATCGCGACACCAGCGATGATAGTCGGTGCCCGGTCAGGGTGGAGGCCGCGGATGTTGCGCCGCTCGGCCAGCGGCACCGACGCGAGCCGCGCGAGCAGCAGGCGCGCGGTCGAGAGCTCGAGACGGTAGCCCTGGACGAGTGTACGGTCGTAAGGCTCGAGCGCCTGGTCGATCGCGGCGAGCGAGGTGGCGGTCCCCGCAACCGCGATCGCCCGCGCTATGTCGCGACGCTCCGACGGGGGCACATCGCGCTCGATCAGCGTCCGCACGTCGCGACTGAGGGCTCGCAGATCCGCTGGCGACGGCGGGTCCTCGTGCAGGTGGCGCTCGGTCTGGCGGACCACCCCGAGCTGTAGCGAGACGTGGAACGACACCTCTGAGCGCGCGCCGACCACGAGCTCCGTCGAGCCGCCGCCGACGTCGATTACAAGCGTCTTGGCGGCGTCCGGGCTGCGCTCGCTCATCGCGCCGAGAAACGTCAGCTGCGCCTCCTCGTCACCGGTGATGATCCGCGCGTCGAGCCCGTAGTCGGCGCGCAGCCCGCCGACGAACACCTCGCCGTTCGAGCTGTCGCGCACGGCGCTCGTCAGAACTGCGATCCGCGCGTCCGCGTCGAGCTCGTCGATCACCCCGACATAGCCGTCGAGCGTCTTGCGCACGCGCGCGATGCCCTCCTCGCCGAGCCTCCCGGTCGAGTCGACGCCTTCGCCCAGCCGCGTCACCTCGGTACGCCGCTCGAGCTCCTCGAGCGTCCCGTCGGGCGCGACGTCGGCAATCAGCAGCCGGGTCGAGTTTGTGCCGATGTCGACGACGGCGACACGCATCAGTCGACCGGGTTCGGCATCGGCCTGCCGTCGAGTGCCGCGAGCAGGTTCTCGACGGCGATCTCGGTCATCTTCGAGCGCGTGGCGACAGTCGCCGAGCCGATGTGGGGAAGCACGATCACGTTCGGGGCCGACAGCAGCGGATCGTCGGGCTGCGGCGGCTCGGGGTCGGTCACATCGAGCGCCGCGCCGGCGATCGTGCCCGTGCGCAGCGCTGCGACGAGCGCCGGCTGATCGACGACGCCGCCGCGGGCAGTGTTGACAAGGATCGCCGTCGGCTTCATCCGTGACAGCGCCTCAGCGTCGATCAAATGGTGCGTCTCCGCCGTCAACGGGCAGTGCAGGCTGACGAAATCGCTGCGCTCGAGCAGCTCCTCGAGCGGCGTCGCACGCGTCGCCAGGATCGTCATCTCAAAGCCGGCGGCGCGCTTTGCCACCGCGCGCCCGATCCGCCCGAAGCCGACGATCCCGAGCGTCGCGCCATGCACGTCAGCCCCAAGCCAGCGCACCGGCTCCCAGCTGCCCCAACGCCCGCCGATCACCGCGGCCTGCGCCTCGGGGAACCGCCGCGCACACGCGAGCAGCAGCGCAAACGCGAGGTCGGCGGTCGCCTCGGTAAGCACCTCGGGCGTGACGCCTACAGCGATCCCGCGCGCACGCGTAGCCGTGAGATCGATGTTGTCGTACCCGACGGCGTAGTTTGCGACCGCTCGCAGCTGGGGCGCAGCGTCCAGCAGCTCCACGTCGATCCGCTCGGTCAGCATCGCCAGCAGCCCCTCAGCACCAGCAACTGCGGCGAGAAGCTCGGCCCGCGACGGCGGCTCCGGCCCGGGCCAGACCTCAACGTCGTGGACGGCACGCAACCGATCGAGCGCCTCACCGACGATCTCACGCGTCACGTAAACACGAGCCATCGAACGATTGTCTCCGACCCCGCGGCCACGATGCACGCCCAATTGCGCTCGCGACGCCTCCAGCCCTCGTTGCAGACCGAACTTGCTAACGTCTAAGTCCGCCGCGGGGTGGAGCAGTCTGGTAGCTCGTCGGGCTCATAACCCGAAGGTCGCGGGTTCGAATCCCGCCCCCGCTATGCAGGAGCCCCCTCTCGCCAGGGGGCTTTTGCGCACTATCCCTGTCAAGGCCGCTTGAGGTTGACCGCAAACAGTGCACCCGGCTCCACGCCGCCGGCCTCAGTGACACGGCCCAATCAGGCAAGACCCAAAGCGCCAAGTCGGACCTTCCGACCGAGCTCGCCGGTCAGTTGCTCCGCGCCGCCGCGTTTCTCGCGTCGGCGCAGCGCCGCGCGGCGACGAAGCGGCACTCTTGGTCGTCGAGCGAATCGCAGGGTTGCGCGGCTCAGCGCACTTGACACGCTGGACGTTGACACCACGGTACCGCTGGTCTTGGTTAGGTTTGGCTGTCGGTGATGATGTGGCCGTCTTTGAGGCTGATGGTGCGTTGTGCTGCAGCCGCGACCGCTGGTTCGTGAGTGATCAGGATGATCGTCTGGTTGGCGTTCTCGACGAGCTGGTTGAGCA